>Ga0209473_1000385_pt1 | contig 26831 bp, 23 predicted proteins | sample GraSoiAngelo_133_FD_185890 | JGI IMG/M metagenome (GOLD analysis project Ga0209473, IMG submission 185890) | Grasslands soil microbial communities from the Angelo Coastal Reserve, California, USA - 14_0929_05_20cm (SPAdes) (version 2) | ecosystem: Environmental > Terrestrial > Soil > Grasslands ...
CCATCAGCATCGCGCCGCAGATGATCGACTGCTCCGACGGCTTCATAATCACCGTATTGCCAGTGACCAGCGCGGCGGAAACCATTCCGCAAAGAATGGCGATCGGAAAATTCCACGGTGCAATCACTAGGGCGACTCCACGTGGCCAGTAGTGCTGATAACTTTCTTCGCCGGGAACATGCTGGGTTAGCCGCGGTCGCCCGATCTGCCGCATTTGTTCTGCGTAGAAGCGGCAGAAATCCACCGCCTCGCGAATGTCGCCATCTGCTTCGGCCCACGGTTTGCCGACTTCGAAAACCTCGAGCGCGGAAAGCTCGTAACGCCTCCGGTCCATGATCGCTGCAGCGCGTTCAAGCAAGCGAGCTCGCTCTTCAGAGGGCGTCCGGCTCCATTTATCAAATGCCGTGCGGGCAGCTTGGACGGCACGCTCAGCTTCTGGAATTCCCGCTTCCGCCACGTAACCGACGACCTCCTTCGGCGCGCTGGGATTGACTGAAGGCGTAAGTTTGTCCGTCCAAACCTTTTCGCCCCCAATGACCAGTGGATACTTTTCACCGAAGCGATTGCGCACTTCACGCAATGCGGTGCGCATTTTTTCCTGGCTCTCTTGATAAACGAAATTCACAAGCGGTGAGTTTTCGTAAATATCGCCGGGTGGAGATTCAATGGAAGCGCCATTTTTATGGTGTCGATCTTCGGTAATAGCCGGGATCGTGGTCTCGGGCGGCTGGGTGCGGTTTTGCCTGACGAATTCCTTTGGATCACGCAGCAATTCCTCCGCAGAAACATTCTCCGAAAATTTCGCGCGTAAAAATCCTTCATTCGATGTGTTCTCAAGCAACCGCCTCACGAAATAAGACATTCCAGGGAGCAATTCCCCGACCGGGCAGTATTCGCGAACGCGATAACCCATTTCGACCAGGGCGCGCTTGATCGGCCCCGCCATCCCATACAAGAGTTGAAACTCGAAACGGCTGCGATCAATTCCAAGTTCGTCCGCGAACGCCTGCGCGTGCGCGATGCTGCGAACATTGTGCGACCCGAACGCAGCGGTAACGATCGATTCATTTTCCAAGAGCACGCGCGAGAGTGCTTCGAAATTTACGTCACTCTCCGGCTTCTGAAAATAAACGGGGCAATTCCAACCATTCTGTCGCGATTTTATTGTTTCGTAATCCCAATACGCGCCTTTCACCAGCCGCACGGTGAAACGCGTGCCGCGTGCGCGGCCCCAGTCGATCAGACTGCGCAAATCGGTTTCGGCATCTCGCAGATAAGCTTGAATGACAATGCCGGCGTCCGGCCAATCCTTGAATTCTGCTTCGGTGAAGATCGTTTTGAATAGCTCGAGCGTTATATTTTTGTGGGCGTAACTTTCCATATCGAAATTGATGAACGCACCGAGTTCGCGGGCGCGGCTTAGGATCGGTCGCAGCTTCGGCGCAAGATGCGCAATGGCATCCGCTGGATCTGCCGGATTCATCTGCGAGTAGAGCGCGGAGATTTTCACAGAAAGATTTACAACCGGAAAAAGCCCCGAATTTCTTTCGAGTGGATCGGTCCAGCCTCGCGTTTCCCGGGCGAGGCAATCAAGCAAATCAAGACAGCGCTCAGCATACTCGTCGGCTTCCTTTTCGCTCACGATGGCTTCGCCCAAAAGATCGACCGTGAAACCGATTTTTCGCGCGCGGCGCTTGCGCAACGTTTTCATTACATCCACACAATTTTTTCCAGCGATAAATTGTCGCGCCATTCCGGAAACGTTGCGTCGCAAGATGAATGCGCTGATCCACGGCACGACGCGCGCGACGCGGACACCGGTCCGAATGACCGGCGCGAAGCCGTTGCGCATACCAGCGAAATATTCCTCGAGATGCTGGACGATATCACCCGATTTGCGAAGCGACGGCAGCACGTCTACAAAGCGAAACATTTGCACTTTGAACTGCTCATCGCGCATTGAGAGGGCCATCATCCGCTGGTAAAAACCAGCTTTGCTGAAAAGCGATTCCGGATGCTGATCGACCAGGGTAAAAATGCGTTCCCCGCGTGCCTCGATCTCGCGTTGAAGCGAACTCATCGCGGAAAATTAGCCGCCGTTTTAGGTTAGGCAAAGCGGAAGAGACTTATTTCGCAGGCAGTAAATAATCAGGCCCCGGAGACGGTCAGTTGGCGGGCCGTAATCGAATTAATAAATAAAACCGTCGCGCAGAATTTCGGGAAGCAAGTGGAGAGATTTGCCTGGTGGACTCCAGAGGCCCAGGGCTCGGGTTCGTCAGGCAATCTCTTTTTGTGGGCTTCAAGCATACCAATTTGCTCCGCGGGCCGAACGCGATTAGCAAGATCGACATGAGCCAATCTGGCGGGCGCCATGAGTTTGCCAGCGACAACACGGCGGGGATTTGTCCAGAGGCATGGGCCACCTTGGAAAAAGCGAATACGAGCGAGGTATCATCATACGGCGAAGATCAGTGGACGGCGCGCGTATGCGATCGTATCCGCGAGACCTTCGAGACTGATTGCGATGTCTATTTTGTTTTTAACGGCACCGCGGCAAACGCGCTAGCACTCGCGCAGCTCTGCCATTCATTCGAGAGCGTTATCTGTCACGAACATTCACATATTCACACGGACGAGTGTGGCGCGCCGGAATTTTTCACAAAGGGATCGAAGTTGCTCCTGACTGATGGCGCCAACGGGAAGATAGACATCGGTCAGGCGGAAGTGATGATTGCACGCCAGAACGAGCTCCATTCGCACAAACCGCGCGCGATCAGCATCACTCAATCAACCGAACTCGGAGCGATTTACATACCCGAGGAGATCGCGGCGATCAGCGAATTTGCGCTTGCTCGCGAAATGTTGTTGCACATGGACGGCGCGCGTTTTGCCAACGCGGTCGCGGCACTCAATGGTGCGCCGAAAGCGGTTACCTGGGAAGTTGGCGTTGATGTTCTCTGCTTCGGCGGCACGAAGAATGGCCTGGCCGCCGGCGAGCTAGTTATTTTTTTTAAAAAAGAGCTCTCGCGCGAATTCGATTATCGACTGAAGCAAGGAGGCCAGCTCGGTTCGAAAATGCGTTTTCTCGCCGCCCCATGGCTCGGACTTTTGACGAATGATGTTTGGCTGCGGAATGCACAGCACGCTAACCGCGCGGCGCGTCAGCTCGCGAGTCGGCTGAAAACCGAAGCCAAGATCGACATCGTCTTTCCGGTCGAGGCAAACGCGGTGTTTGTCCGAATGAATGAGGAACTCGCAAGCGATCTCCATGCGCGCGGCTGGCATTTTTACAAATTCATTGAGCCGGATGTTTACCGCCTGATGTGTTCGTGGTCGGTGATTGATCAGGACATTTCCGATTTCATGGCGGATGTTGCTGCGTTAAATCATTGAACAGATAGCGATGACGAGACATCTGTATAGGAACTAGAATGAATGCAGTCGCGCGAGCATTGATCTTTACAGCGGTTTTGCTTGGAGGATGTCGAGCGACCCGCGATGTTGCGGTTACATCGTATCATGTGACCCGCGGTGTCGCAGTCGGTTCGTATCGCGTTGCCACTGCACCTGTGCATTACGCCTTGAAGGGGCGCCGCGATGATTCGTCAACCACGGCTACGACAACAGAGACAACGTTGTCCGATGTTACGACGCCAGGCGAACAGGTTCCCGCGCCGAAGATGGCGGTGGCACAGCAGCAATCGCAACCTGTGGCCCCAAGGGTTCAAAATCGTTCAGCAACCATTACCCCGCGTGTAAATCGCAAGGAAACATCGCAAGCGAAAACAAAACCCTCGCCATCGACGCATGCTGCTTCTGCGCAGCTGGAATTTCCGACGGCTAAGTTGGTCCCTGGCAAACCTGGATACGTCCTCAGTCCTTTTGATGCCAATGGAAGATATGTCGATGTGAGCGGTTACACATCTGGCAGCAAAGTAAAAGATCCGTGGACCGATAAAATCTTTATCGTTCCCTAACGTTGGGGAAAATTTCTCGGAGCAGGATTATTCCGATCTGTTTGCTGGTTGGTGCGCATTGCCCCGCAGTTCCGCGAGTGCTACTTAAATATAATGAAATCGGCATTCCGACTTGGCGCGTATGCGATCGTCTATCTGTCGATCCTCGCCCTCGCGCCGCATGGCAAGAGCCAGTCTTATCAGGGCAAGGAACTTGTTAAGGCGGAACTGCTTGCCGATACAGACGCCGTTGTTCTGGGGAAGCCATTCACTATTGGGTTGCTGCTTCGAATGGCTCCCGGTTGGCATACGTACTGGAAATTTTCCGGAGATGCCGGCCTACCGACCGAAATTCATTGGACCCTGCCGGCTGGTTGGAAAGCCGGTGAGATCCAATGGCCGATTCCGCTGAAAACGAACGACCCGGGCGACATCCAAACCTATGGCTACCAAGACGAAGTCTTGCTCATGCAGCAGATCACGCCCTCGGCCAAGATCGACAATTCATCAGTGAAACTTTCTGCGGACGCAAGCTGGCTCGTTTGCGAAAGGATTTGCATTCCTGGCAGCGCGAAGTTGGATCTCGATCTTCCGATTGCATCGGCAAGCAGCCGTGCGAACCAGGGACTCTTTGCCCGCTGGCGCCGATTGCTTCCGCAAAATCTACCCGAAACCGCAAACGCAAACTGGAGTCGTGCTGGATCCGATCTCCGTCTTAGCCTAACGACGACGGCGCTGGCAAATTACCCAACCGTAGGCTTCTTCCCGTTGCCGCCAAACAATACCGCGGTTGGTCATCCGACAATTGAGTCGCGCAGCGGAAACGAAATCACCTTCCACATTCCAATCCAGTCGGCGAACAAAAGCTTATTGTCGATGGAGGGGTTGCTCGTTTTCGGTCAGCAAGCCAATGGGGAAGACCGTGCCGCCTGGCAAATTACAAACGCTGCGATTGCTTCGAGCACCCGTTCCGCTCCCGCACGCGGAATCTTCACGTTTCTCTTTTTCGGTTTTCTGGGCGGAGTCATTTTGAACCTGATGCCCTGTGTTCTGCCGGTCATCTCGCTCAAGATTTTCGGTTTCGTTCAGCACGCGGGGCAAAGCCGTCAGAAAATCTTGCGTAGCGGAATCGCTTTTGCCGGTGGGATTTTTACATGGTTTATCGCTCTGGCAGCCCTGTTGATCGCGCTTAAAGCCGCGGGTCGTGAAATTACCTGGGGGGGACTCCAGTTCACGAATGCATATTTTGTTCTCTTTTTGAGCGTCATCGTTCTCGTATTTGCACTCAATTTATTCGGTGTTTTTGAAATTTCGCTGCCGCAAAGCGCCACCCGCGGATTGCTTGGCTGGACGGGAGCCCAAGGCGAAGCGGGCTCATTTTTCCAGGGAGTTTTCGCGACCGTGCTCGCGACGCCGTGCACTGCGCCTTTTTTAGGAACAGCGCTCGGCTTCGCCTTCACTCAATCTCCAGCGATCATACTATCGATGTTTGTCGCGATTGCAGCTGGAATGAGCGCCCCGTATTTGCTGCTCTGCGCCCAACCCGCGTGGCTGCGCTTTCTGCCGAAGCCGGGACCTTGGATGCTCCATGTGAAGCAATTCATGGGATTTCTGCTGCTGGCCACACTCCTCTTCCTCCTTTACGTGCTTGGCGCGCAACGCGGCCTGGACGGCGCGATTTGGGCGAGCTGCTTTTTGCTCTTCGTGAGTATCGCGTGCTGGATGAAAGGCGCATTTGTCGTCCCGAGCGCATCGGTTGCGACGAGACAGATTTCCGTCCTGCTCTTGCTCTTGCTCATAATCGGCAGCGGTATTTATTTCATTGGCGGCAAATTTCGCTCGACGAAAATCTCAACCGGATCGACTCAGTTGGCTGGCGATTGGCAGGCGTTCACCCCCGAGCGATTACAAGCGGAACTGGAGCAAGGCCATTCTGTGTTTGTCGATTTTACGGCGGCATGGTGTCTCACCTGTAAATTCAACGAAGCGAATGTGCTTGAGAGCGCTTCCGTGCGCGAAGCGTTTCAGCGTCATGCGGTCGTCAAATTGAAAGCTGATTGGACCACTGGCGATCCTATAATCACAAAATTATTGCAACAATTTGGCCGCCCAGGTGTCCCACTTTACGTGCTCTATCGCGGTAAATCCGAGGAACCAATCGTGTTTCCCGAATTGCTCACGAGGAGCATCATTCTCGATAAACTTGAAACCATCTCACACACCGTCGCTTCTCAATAATTTATGAAAACAAAACTAACGCTCGCAATGATCGCTTCACTTATAACCACTGCACTCTATGCGTTCGATCCACCTCCGGTTGGCACCGCGGCGCCAGATTTTTCGCTCACCGATGCGAAAGGCGAAACGCACTCGCCTTCGCAATACAAAGGCAAATACGTGGTGCTCGAATGGTTCAATCCGGAATGCCCGTTCGTGAAAAAGCATTACGGCACTGGCAACATGCAAAAATTGCAGGAGGAATACACCAGTAAAGGCGTTGTTTGGTTAACGATCGATTCCAACGCGCCTGGGTCAGAGGGCAACCTGTCGGCCGATGCGGCCGGTAAGGTCATGACGGGCTGGAAAACGCGGCAGACCGCGCTCCTTCTCGATCCGGAAGGCAAAGCCGGACGCGCCTATGGGGCAAAGAATACGCCGAACATGGTTGTGATTAACCCAGAGGGGAAAATTGTTTACGAAGGTGCGATCGACAGCAAAGCCACGCCCAATCCCGCGGACATTCCCAATTCGACCAATTACGTCAAAGTCGCGCTCGACGAATCGCTCGCGGGCAAACCAGTCACGACGTCGACGACCAAACCGTACGGTTGCTCGGTCAAATACAAATGAGTCGCTCGAAAAGCTGCGCCACGCAGAGAAGGGCTAGAGGCTAATTTCGTTTCTTCGAAACCGGGAGGCCCATCGCAAGACCGACATTGGCGTTAGGCGGACGAGAAACATCCCGAGCTTCATGGCGAAACCGGGGATGACGAGCGGGCGGTCCGCTTCCAGCGCAGCGAGTGCGTCGCGCACGACCCTTTCCACCGGAACATGAACGAACCCTGGGCCCCCTTCGGGCTGTTCGCCAGGGCGTCTTGCGACCTCCTGGAAATCAGTGTTCACCGGGCCTGGACAGAGAGTGGACACGCTCACGCCTGTTTTACGGAGTTCGGCGCGGACCGCTTCGGAGAAGCTGGTCACGTACGCCTTGGTCGCCGCGTAAACAGCAAATCCGGGAATTGGAAGGAAACCGGCAGATGAACTCACGTTCAAAATTGCGCCGCGTTTTCTGGCAATCATTTGCGGAAGCAAACTGCGGGTTAGGAAAGTAAGCGCGACGACATTCACCTGTGTCATTTGCTCATTGCGTCTGGGATCGCTCGTCGCGAAAGCACCGCTATCGCCGAGACCCGCGTTGTTGATTAAAAGATCGACATGGATTTTTTCGTGCTCAAGCCACCCAATCAATTCTTCAACCGCAGAACGGTTTGCGAGATCAGTTTTGCGAATATGAACGGTAAGACTGGGATGCTGCCGTGTTAATTTGTCGCGAGCCTCACTTAATCTATCCTCGCTTCGCGCGACAAGAATAAGCGACTGCGCCTGCCCGGCGAGTTGTCGCGCAAATTCGCGCCCGATTCCAGACGACGCTCCCGTGATCAGTGCGTTGCAGTGATCAATCTTCATCGGGAACGTCTTAAAGCTTCGAGCTCGGATTTGGTGAGCGGCCGCCAATGGCCGCCCGGCAGGTCACCAAGACGGAGAGCACCGATGCGGACACGCAAGAGACGTTTCACTTCATAGCCAATTTCGTGAAACATACGACGAATTTGCCGATTAATTCCTTGTCGCAAGACAACCCGCAAACGGATAGGACCGATCGCAACCAGCCGGGCGATCTGGGTGCGGTGGCCGTTGAGATAAGTCCCGCGTAGTAACTTCGCCGCCAACGCCGGGTTCCAGCGACGATCAAGCGTAACCTCGTATTCCTTTTCGATCTTGTAGCGCGGATGCGTGAGCTTTTGCGCGAACTCGCCATCATTCGTGAGAATGAGCAGTCCTTCGCTCTGCGCGTCGAGCCGGCCGATATTAAAGAGCCTAGGAAACTTTGGCGGCAACAGATCAAAAATCGTGTCCCGCGCGTGCGGGTCCCTTCTTGTCGAGACAAAACCAGCGGGCTTGTGCAAAATGATGTACAACGGTCGCGTGGCCCACACGAGTTTGCCATCGACTTTCACGTAGTCGCGCGCGGAAGGTTGCGCGCTAAAATCGGTGCACAGCCGACCATTAATTGTAACACGCCCGCCGGCGATCAACTCGTCACAATGCCGGCGCGACCCGATACCCGCGGCAGCGAGAAAACGGTTCAGACGCACAGCCGCGGAAAGTGAGTGGTAATCAGTGACTGGCGGATGGTGTGAAGCTTTCTAATGCTTACCAATCACTATTCATCGATCACCATTCGCGCTTGGCTTCGCGTCAGGCGTCGGGTTTGGTTTTCGGAAGGCCCATGACTTTAGCGCCATCCTTCCATTGTCCGCGCTTCTTCAGAAGCTCGACCCGCTCGAAGCGTTTCAAGACATTGCGCTTAGCGGCGATCGTGCTGGCTCCTCTCAAACTACGATGTTGTGACATAAACTGGTTATCCTTGTAGCAACCCCTGTTTCACGGGCGATTGAAGTCAATCGCCACACCTGCCGTGACATAGATCGCTCCCGGTTTCCGTGGGGAAAGGAGTGGCAAACTACTTCGTCGCGTTGCTTTTTCAAATGAGATCGTTCGTTCGCATCCGCTGCGTGCGCCGGGTGCGCAACTACCCATTTTGAGAGCAGGCGCCCCGAAATGCGGTCTTCATAATTGATTGCTTAGAATGATGTACGGCCCGCAGGTCGTGACTTGGTGATAAATATGGAAGCGCTCCGTCAGTAGTTTTTGCCAATAACCGAGCCGACTTTGCCGGACGATCAAATAAAGTCCGTTCGGCATTGCCCACTTCTCAATCACGGCATTTTCGTTCAGCTCGAGCTCGCTCGGATCAGAGCCAAGGACGGAATCGTCTTCTGTCGGCCGATTGAGAAGGAAAAATTTTCGATTCAAGTAAAAGACAAGGCTGCTTCCTTGATGGAGCGCCCCTTCGTAAACAACCTCGTCCTTGTCGCCGAGTCGCTCGTTGAGAAAGCGCCCGGCGTTGGCGAGCGAGAAATTGGGCGCCATCCGCGCAACCCCATCGACCATGCTGAGCCCGGCGGGTATCATGGCAGCGGCGATCACGACAGCGGCAAGCCTTGGGCGGCGGTTTGCGATCAAACAGAGAGCAACGCTCGCAAAGATCACAAATGACGCCGCAACAATGCAGGCCATCGGCCACAAGGTTTGCCAGGTTGCAGCGGGCACATCGTGTAAGACGTGCCACGCTGAAAATCTTATTTCATTTGCGATCCGCCGGGTGCCTGAATCAGCAACACGCAGTGAAATCACGGCAAGCGTGCCAACGGCAAATCCGCAGAACGCAACCGCGGCCGCACCAGACATGCGCAGCGCACGCGGCATTCGATCCCAGGCTGTGGCCGCCCCGAGCGCGAACGCGCTCCACATGCTCATTGAATAATAATCCTGCCGTTGCCCAACCAAAAGGACCGGTAGAAAAACCACGCCCATCCAACAAAGCGGTAGGGCGTCGGCAAATTCAATTTCACGCGGCCGCATCACCCGCCGCCACGCGAAAATCAATCCCGGGAGGACCGCAAAGAGCCACGGAAACCACCATGCGAAATGCAACCCAATGAATTGCAACCGGGGAACGTCGTCATCATCTCCGAAAATACGGCTCAGCCAATCATTGTTGACCAGCCGGTGAAAAACCCCGGGGAAATTTCGCGCGGCCCAAATGTACCAGGGCGCAACCATCAAAAGAAAGATCAACAAATGCGGCCAGCGGAAAAGAGCACGAAATCGAAGACGGGCTTCGCGGTAAAAAATTCCGAGCAGAAAAGGAATGGTGATGAGATACACCAACCCGAGAATACTTTTGGTCACGCAGGCAAAAGCCGCGCAAACCCAGAAGCCAGCGAACCATATCCCGCGATGTTGACGGTGTTGGTAACCACAGATCGCGCAAAACATCCCGCCGGCGACAAAAGTGCTGAAGACCGGCTCCGGCATGATGATTCGTCCCAAAAGAAACGTGCCGCAGCAGGAAAGATAAATCAGACCAGCCAGAAAACCGTGCCAGCAATCGCGCAGTCGTTCTCCGATTAGAAACGTGAAGGCGACGGTGGCGACGATTGCCAGAGCGATCGGCAAACGCGCGGCAGCCTCGTTGGTGCCAAAGATTTTGCAAGAAAGGAGGATCAGCCAATAAAGCAGAGGCGGTTTTTGCAGACGCGGCAAGCCATCGTTAGTCGGTAATAGCCATTGATGTGATTCAATCATCTCACGGGCCGCCCCCGCATATTGGCTGTCGGTTTCATTGTAAAGATCGCCCCAGCCGATCGTTGCGACGTGCAAAAGCGCTGCCAGCGAAATCAAAACAATAAAAAGCGCATGGCGCGTGGGCGGCGGATTAATGGCGGGCGGCTCAAGGAGAGTTTCTTCGATCCTGAAGGCGCGGGTACTTGCGATCATCGGTGTGTCAACCCTATGCGCTGGAGGTCCGTGTCCGGTGAACGTGAGCGTGCATCTCCTCCCGGTTTCCGATATTTTTCCCATTCCCTAGGCAGGCGGAGCAGTTTCGCGGCGGGCATCTCGATTAACGCGAGTGATTGGCGGCATTTGACGATTAGCACATTGTCCTTTGGTCGAATGATACGGAATGCGCACCAAAATCTCGCGCGCTCCAGTTCGTCGAGCCAGCCTTCAATGACAAGTCGGTCGCCAAGTTTAGCGGCGCGGCGATAGTCGATCTCAGTGCGTACGACGACCGGATATCTTTGAGTTTTCGCCATTTCTGCGAGCGCAAGACCGAGTTCTTCGGCCAAGAGTGTGCGTGCTGTTTCGATGAACCGCAGATAGGCGATATTTGATACAACGCCACCGCAATCAGTATCGAAAAACATCACCTGCACTTCTGTGCAGATACGCGGCATCGCGGCAGTCACAATCAACAATCATGCTAGAAGGCCTTCGAAAGCAACGGCAAACCCGGAATCGATCATAAATCCAATCAGGCGGCGGCCGAAGGCGCCGATCTTTGCAAGATTCTCAAGACCCCATTGATTGCTTCATCAACGCTGACCGCTTTCATACAACGAAAATCAATCGGACATTCGCGCAAAAAGCATGGGCTGCATTCGACTTGATGTCGCACAATAATATGCCGATCGCCAAGCGGTCCGGTAAGCCGAGGCTCGGTCGAACCAAAGATAGCAACCGTCGGGACACCGAGCAAAGAAGCAAGATGCATCGTGCCGGTGTCGTTCGTCAGCAATAGACGGCATTCGCGCAGCTCGTCGATCAATTGTTCGAGTGTCGTCTGGCCAACGCGATTCACGCATGAGTGGCCGAGCGTCCTGGCAATCATCTCGCCGACGGCGACATCCTTCGCCGTTCCCAAAAGAATCCATTGCACGGATAATTTCGCGGCAACCACTGCCGCTACTTCGGCGAACCTTTGCGGCAACCATCGCTTGGCTAATCCGTACTCGGCGCCAGGAGACAGGGCGAGCTTCACGCATTCGTCTCCTGGAGGGACGGTCCCCGTGCCGTCCGAAATATCGCGGACGCGAGGGAGCGCTTCCCTCCAGTTGTCTTGGACGTTCGCGCCCAGTTCGCGTGCAACTCGCATATAACGATCTGCCTGATGCTCGATCGGCCCGGGTGTTTCGCGTTGGCAAATGATCTGATTGAGCAACCAACTGCGGAAATGACCGCGGTAACCAACTCGTCGCGGAATTCCGGTCAGCCAAGTTTCCAACGCCGCGCGCAAAGAATTTGGAAAGAGAATTACAACGTCGAAAAGCGACCGCCGCCGTATCGAGCGGACCGCTGCGAGAAGGGATTTATTCGGCAGCGGGATAATTTCGCTCACTTCCGGAACCAATTTCCACATCGACGCGATCTTTGATGGCACAGCGACGGTAATGTGCGCGTCCGGACGTCCGGCCTTGATCGCGCGAATGGCTGGCACACTCATCACCGCATCACCGAGCCAATTGCTTGACCGAATGAGGATTCGAAATGGCTTTAGATCTTGAGCCGAAATGTTGGACGGCAGATGGACGCCGCGTCTGTAACGCGCGAGAAGGAAATCGGGCTTGGGGGTTTTCCAGCGATTATGCACCCAGAACCAGTCTTCCGGCGCGCGGCGGATCTGTGAGGCGATAAGCTCGTTTATTTTCGCAGTGAGCGACTCCACGGATCCTGCCTTCGGGTCCAATGCTGGCGATACCACGATCTGCCAGTGCGCCCGGCCGGTTGTGTAGATCGCCACGCCAACCAGCGCCGCGCCGGTCCGCTTTGCCAGCAATGCAGGGAGCGGTGACGTCGACGCTAACCGGCCGAAGAACGGGGCCCATAAACCGTGGTCGCCAGCGTGTTGATCGCTCAAAATGCCGATCGCGCCGCCACCGCGAAGCAGTTTGATCGCATTTTCGAACCCTTCCCTTCGATCAAACATTTCGACTCCGGCCCGGCCGCGCCCGCGACGCACGTGTTCATCGATAAACCGATTACCGAGCTTTTGGTAAATGGTGCTATTTCTAACGTAACCGATGAATTTAGGCAGGATGTGCGCGAACAACTCCCAGTTGGCAAGGTGGCTCAGGATGAGTACAACCGGGTGCCCCGCACGCAATTCCCGGTGGATAGCATCCAAGTTTTCCGCCTCAATTTGCGCCGCCATCTTTTCTAGCGGCATGGACGTAAGTTTGACGCTGCACAAAAGATTGGCGCCCAACCGTTGAAAATGGCGGCGCACCAGGTGGCGCAATTGCCGCGGTGATTTTTCATTTCCAAAAGCGATGGAAACGTTCCGTCTAGCCAAGCGTCGATAACCAGGAAGAATGAGCCAGGCACAGAAGCCGAGAAATTCTCCCAAAACAAACAGGAGCGGTAACGACAGCGCTCTGGCAATCGCCGACCCCGCGCGATAGAGAAGATAAACGATGAAATCGAGCATGCGGGATCGGCAGTGTCGCGCGCCAGCGTCGCAGGGTAAATTTGCCTGCGCCTTGCTTCAACCAATATAATATCGGCGTGTTGCCACCGGACATCCATTCCGTCCGTTCGGATTTTGCGCGCGTCATTGCGCGGAAATTCGAGCATGGCCGGTTCCTCGTGATCGGTGCCGGCGAATCTGAAAAACTCGAGCGGCAATTTGGTGAATTGGGAAGAGAAGCCGTCATTACTGACAGTGGTGTCGGCGGTGCGACGACACTTCCACAAGGCGAGCCAGCACACTTTGAGGTGGCAGTCTGGTTTTATTCTGCGGAAGAAGGTGACGACGATCGGATTGGCAAAGAACTTTCGCGCTGCGCGAGATGCATTATTCTGGTACCTGGTGCGGGCGCGAGCATCGCCAATCGACGCTCGGAACTTGTCAGACGTTTTCGCCGATTCGGATTGCTGCCTGATTACGAATGCGATCTGAGCAAGCTTGACCCCGGGGCAATACTCATCCGGCGCCAACCGAGCGAGACTGGCGAGACGCTTATTCCTGCGGTGGAAACGGCTTTCGCGAGACTCACGACGCGGCTTAGCAGCTTAGAGCGAATGCTGCGGACGCGCATATCGGAACTGGAAGCTGCCGATCGGCACATCGCCAATCTTGAGGAAAAATTAATTAAGCTAAAACAATACCGACGGGACCTAAAATTGTTGAGAGAACAAAGACAAGCGCTGCGTAAATCGCCCGAGCGCAGGATCGGTCAGGTGTTGCTCGCGCCGTATCGGATCCCGGAAAAACTGGTGAAAGCAACGTGGAAGAAATTGCATCCACGCGGTGCGGTGCGGCTGCGATCCGCTGCTGCAGCTGAATATCAGGAGTGGCTCCAACGGCACCGCGCGAGTGCGAGCGACCTGGTCGGGATGCGCCACGAGGCCCGTGCATTTGCAAACCAGCCGCTCGTTAGCGTTATCACGCCAATTTATAATACATCCGTGCAGTGGCTTACGGAAGCTATCGAATCGGTGCTCGCGCAAGCCTATGAAAACTGGGAGCTCCTTTTGATCGACGATGGATCCAGCGCTGCTGAGTTAGTTGATGCGCTGGGGGCCTTGGCCGCTCGTGATCGACGCATCGTCCTCGATAGAACGGGAAAAAACGAAGGCATTTCTGCGGCTTCGAATCGAGCGCTCGCACTGGCTCGCGGCGAATGGATCGCTCTTCTCGATCATGATGACGTGATCGAGCCGGATTCGCTTTTCCAAATGGTAAAACTTTTACAGACGCATCCCGATGCTGATCTGATTTACTCCGATGAGGACAAGCTGACTGACGATGGCTGCGAGTCCCCGGTGTTTAAGCCTGACTGGTCGCCTGACCTATTTCGTTCTCATAATTACATCGGCCATCTGACCGCGATACGGCGCAAGTTCGTTCAGAAAGTCGGCGGGTTCCGGCCAGAATTCGACAGCGCACAAGATTACGATCTCTTTTTTCGTGTCATCGAGCAGACTGATCGGATTCATCACGTTCCCCGGGTGTTGTACCATTGGCGGCGAAGCTCAAACTCCAGCGCGATTAGCGTTAGACAGAAACCCGGCCAATTCGAAGCGGGCCGGTGCGCCGTTCAGGAGCACCTCCAGCGGAAGGGTATCCCGGGTCATGTTACCATTGACTGGCGCACACACACGTATTGGGTCAAACGGGAGCTCGCTGCGGCAAAGCAAATATCCATTATTATTCCAGCTCGCGATCGTTTGGATCTCCTCTCGCGCTGCGTTGAGAGCCTGTCACGCAAAACCAGCTATCCCAATTATAAAATCGTGGTTGTCGCTGACGACCGTCAATCTGATGAGGCCGACTCTAATTTTTCCCGTGTCAAACATCGTCGGCTCATTTATGAGGGGACGCCGAGTCTCCCCGCGCTGAATAATTTCGCAGTCAGGCAAACTGACAGCCCATGGTTGCTATTCTTACACAATGACGTCGAAGCGATCGAAAGTGATTGGCTGACGATCATGGCTGAGCATGTCCAGCGGCCCGAGGTGGGCGCAGTCGGCGCACAATTATTGAATCCGAACGAGTCGATCGAGCACGCCGGGATTGTCCTTGGCGTCAACGGAATTGCGCAGCCAGCTTTTCGCTGTGTGTCGGCGGAGCAACCCGGCGTGAGCCGCCAATTACACGTGACGCGGAATTGCAGCGCGATCTCCAGCGGGTGTATGTTGACGCGTCGCGAAATATTTCAAGAAGTCGGCGGATTCGATGAGAGCCTCCTTAACGGGTTTGCAGACGTCGATCTGTGCCTCAAAATGCGGCGGTCGGGCTACCTGATTGTTTACACTCCGTTTGCGAAGCTTTACGAACATGAACCGCAACGCGATAAGGTTGACATGCGCAGCGTGGCGATTATGCGTGAGCGCTGGTCCGACATTGTGGAGCGGGATCCTTATTACAATCCAAATCTTTCTCGCGAACGCGCCGATTTCTCGTTAGGCAAGTAAAACCACGGTTTGTGCCGAAATGAACAAGCGAGAAAAGGATCTGTGGCAGGGCGTCAATGCTCGTGCGCAAGACGCACTGAGCATTCGTAATTATCGCATTGAAACTTTCGGACAGGAACTTTCGGAGCGAGGCGTCGAGGCAAGCCAACTTACCACTGCCGAACGGAAAAATCGCGAGATTGAGAAAGCGTGGATTCCCGGGGTGGAAATTTTTCCGCGAAAAATCCATCCGCAGCGTCATCGCGGATCTTTCGGCGAATTTGTCCGGCGAGATGAAGGGATTCTTTCGCAGATCGGCTTTTGGCCAAACCAATGGTCGGCAGCGCGCATGTTTGCGCAAACCGCTAAAGGTTTTCACGTGCATCCGCCCAGTATTCCCGAAGGCACGACAGCAGCCGATTGGTTGCGCCGCCTGTTCATCGATGAGCCGGATAACTATTCGCTGCGCCGATATGATGAGGAGCAGTGGGACGTAATGTTTTTTCTGCAGGGACGCGCTGAGACGATTCTATGCGATCTACGCATCGGTCTTGCCAGGCGCATCATGCGTTTCTTTGTCGATGGCGATAATCATCGCAGCAGCAATAACGTCGGCATCGTTGTTCCGCCAGGCGTGGCGCACGCCATTCGCGCTGAAGGTTCGGAGGAAGTGATCATGGTTTACGGGACGAGCACGATTTTCCATCCCGAGTTTGAAGGCCGAATCGCGAGCGAAATCGAGACAGTGCAGCTTCCGGAATCGTGGCAGCAATTCCTAACTGATGGGTGACAAGCGGAGCGCCTCTCGTCACTGCTCTTTGAATGAACCGGCAATTCGATCCGGCCGAGCTGGAGTTGATGGATCGGCCCCAACCAGTGTCCGTCGAATTAGAACGCGACCTGCGGAGTATTCGCCAACTCAATCGCTGGTTTGGCAGTCACCGCGTTGTCCGTCATTTTGTGCGCCGGTGGATCAGGCCTGGCGCTCGCATGCGCATCATCGATCTCGCGACTGGATCAGGTGATATCCCGCGATTGATTGTTGATCTTGCACGAAAGATGGGTGCGAACGTCGAGATCGACGCATTAGATCGACAATCAGCTACGCTGGAGATCGCGCGGGGATTAAGTAATGGCTATCCAGAAATTTCTTACGTTGAGAAAAATATCCTGCAATTGAAGTCGCCTCATCGCTACGACATCGTTCTTTGCTCGCTTGTGCTCCACCATTTCAGTGAGGAAGACGCTGTGTGTGTCTTGCGACATTGCCGCGAGTTAGCTCAAAAGTTTGTTCTTGTCTCCGACCTGCGCCGCAGCTCGCTCGCCACGATTGGTGTTAAAGTTTTGACTGCGCTCATCTTTCGTGCACCAATGACGCGCTACGACGCGCGACTTTCTGCCGCGCGCGCCTTTTCATTCAAGGAACTGGATCAACTGGCGCGACAAGCCGGCTGGCAAAAGTTCGGGCACAAAAAATTTCGGTTCGCTCGACAGGCAGTTTGGATCGAATGAGATTCAAGTTGTAAGACCACCGTCTCAACGGCGCGGGCGTGGAATGGCGTAAACATTCTTCGCTGTCGGGGACAGCCGTGTCGGGTGCAACCCCACGGGCAGGATTATCTGGGCTAATCGGCGGCTTCCAACGACAAACAAGCTTGAGTTTCCGGCCGCGGAGACGTAATGAAGTTAACCTCCGAAGGAGAAAGGACTGTTATGCCACTCTTGAAACCAGACCCGACGTTTTACCCGTCGCCGCGGCTGGCGATGCAGGCCCCATCGGAAAAGTATGCGTTCGTTGCGGGTCTTAATCCGCCGGGTAGCAAACTCAACGACGCGCTGTTGGTTGTGGATGTTGATCCTGACTCGCGCACCTATGGCCGGCAGGTCGGCGAGGTTACAATGCCGGAGTTTGGTGATGAGCTTCATCATTTCGGTTGGAACGCATGCAGCTCAGCCCTTTGCCCGTATGCACCGCACCCGCACGTCGAGCGCCGCTACCTGGTTGTGCCTGGCCTGCGTTCGTCGCGCATTCACATCATCGATACAAAGCCTAATCCGCGAAAACCGAAGATCGTTAAAGTGATTGAACCAGAAGAGGTCTTCGCACGCGCTAATTATTCGCGTCCGCACACGATTCACTGCGGACCGGAAGGGATTTACGTCAGTGCGTTCGGGGCGCCCAATGGCGACGGTCCGGGCGGCATTTTCATGCTCGATTGCGAGACATTCGAAATTCTAGGCCAGTGGGAAATGGACCGTGGACCGCAATTTCTTCATTACGATTTCTGGTGGCATTTGGGTTTCGACACGCTACTGAGCAGCGAGTGGGGCACGCCGAACATGATTGAAAGCGGATTGCAGCCGGATCTGCTTCTGGCGAGCAAATACGGCCATCAGATGCACGTTTGGGATCTGCGCCGACGGCGCCATATCCAGGCGCTCGATTTGGGCAAAGAGCAGCAAATGGTCCTTGAGATGCGTCCCGCTCACAACCCGACCAAGGCCTACGGTTTTGTTGGCGTCGTGGTTTCGCTCAAGGATTTGTCCGCGTCGGTCTGGCTGTGGCATCGCAATGATGGTGCATGGGATATAAAGAAAGTAATCGAAATTCCAGCCGAACCTGCCGATCCGTCGAAGCTGCCACCGATGCTCAAGGATTTTAAAGCAGTCCCGCCACTGGTATCGGACATCAATTTGTCGCTGGACGACAAATTTCTGTACGTTTCCTGCTGGGGAACAGGGGAATTCTTGCAGTACAACGTGTCCGATCCATTCAGCCCGAAGAAGACTGGCTCAGTGCGTATCGGCGGGATTGTTAACCGAACGCCCCACTCGAAAAATCCGAACCAGCCGTTGGCTGGCGGACCACAAATGGTGGAAGTAAGCCGCGACGGCAAACGAATCTATTTCACGAATTCGCTTTACGCTGCGTGGGATGAACAATTCTATCCCGACGGCGTGGGTAGTTGGATGGTCAAGCTTGAGGCTGACCCACAAGGCGGCATCAGCTTCGACGAAAACTTTTTCGTTGAGGCCAGCGATTATCGTGTTCACCAGATCCGCCTCGAAGGCGGCGATTGCTCGAGCGATTCATTCTGTTTTCCGTGAGTGAGCTCTGGCCCTGGCTGACGCTGTTCGGGCTAGGCGCTTTTCACGGGATCAATCCAGCTATGGGATGGTTGTTTGCTGTTGGACTCGGATTGCAGGAACAGAAGCGCATAGCAGTCCTTCGCGCTCTGCCACCGATCGCTGTCGGGCATGCGCTTTCCATCGGGATCATCATCGCCGTGGTTCTCCTGGCTAGGGTTAGGGTGCCACCATTCGCTCTAAAAATTGTCGCTGCGGCGATCCTTTTTGCTTTTGGATTGTATCGCCTTTTTCGCTCCCGTCACCCGAACTGGGTAGGCATGCGGGTTGGTTTCGGCGATTTAACTCTTTGGTCTTTTGTGATGGCATCGGCCCATGGGGCGGGTTTAATGCTAATCCCGCTATTTCTTAAATCAGCCCCACGGACGCATGCACCGCACGCGGGTCCGATGGCCTTACACATGCACCCGACCTCCGGCCTCGAATTCGCTAACTTAAGCACGCCTTCTCTACTGACGAGTTCAATTGCCGTTCATACGTTGGGCTACCTTCTAGTAACTGGCCTCGTGGCAATCTTGGTTTACGAAAAACTCGGAGTCGGCATCTTGCGCCGCGCCTGGTTCAACGTCGATGTGTTCTGGATGCTCGCGCTGATGATCGCTGGCTTATTTATCCTTTTTCTTTGAATTGAAGTCGGAAATTCGCGTGCGGCAGATGATTGAGTGATGATCGATGCGTGAAAATCGTGACCACGATTGCGGAGGCTCAATCGCGACAGCGCTCAAAACCGAGCGTGCTCGTGCCAACGATGGGAGCTCTGCACAAAGCGCATCTGGAATTGATTCGAGTTGCGCGTGAGCACGCCGAAAAAGATGGCGAAGTGGCGGTGAGTATCTTTGTGAACCCACTTCAATTTGAACCGGGAAGTGATTACGAACGATATCCGCGTCCAGAAAAAGCCGATGAAGATTTTTGCCGAGACGCCGGTGTCGATCTTTTATTCCGGCCATCCGTCGAGGAGACGTACTTTGATGATCGCTCCACATTCGTGGAGGAGACTTCGCTCTCGAGTGTGCTTGAGGGTAAGTCGCGGCCCGGTCATTTCCGCGGGATCTGCACGGTCGTGGCGAAATTATTCAACATCCTTGCGCCGGATGTGGCTGTCTTTGGCGAAAAGGATTTTCAGCAGCTCGTGATTATTCGTCGCATGGTGCGCGATCTCAATTTCAAGGTCGACATCGTGGGCGTGGCGACAGTCCGGGAAGATGACGGACTGGCGTCCAGTTCGCGCAATCAATATTTGAGCGCGGAAGAGCGACAGGAGGCAACCGTTTTGCGAAAAGCTTTGTTGAAAGGAGCCGAGATGAGGCGCGGCGGCGAAACGTCGACTGCGCGAATTGTCTCCGCAGTTCGCGAAACGATCGGTCAAGCGGTGCTCGCACGAATTGACTATGTTAATCTTGTGGACGCAGAAAATTTGCAGCCGATCGAAGTCGTTAGGCCGAATTCGCTGCTCGCGCTTGCCGTTTTCTTCGGCAAGACTCGTTTGATTGACAATATTCTTCTCCCGTGAAGGAATACGATTTTGTTGTCATCGGCAGCGGCATTGCTGGCCTCAGTTTTGCGCTAAAAGTGGCAAATCATGGTTCCGTCGCCGTGATTACCAAGCGTAAGGGCGCCGACACAAACACAGCTTGGGCGCAAGGCGGAGTTGCCTGTGTGACAAGCGACGAGGATTCATTCGAGTTGCACGTGGGCGACACGCTTGCGGCGGGCGCGGGACTTTGCGAGGCGGCGGCGGTTCGCACAATTGTCCGGGAGGGACCGGATCGAATTCGAGAGTTGATGGAACTTGGGTTGCAATTCGATGAACGTGATGTCTCAGGCCATCGCGAACTGGATCTTGGCCGCGAGGGCGGACACTCGAAGCGTCGCGTCCTCCATGTACGGGACGTGACAGGGAAGAAGATCGAGGACACTCTGCTGCGCGAGATCGGGCGGCAATCACGTGTCGAGCTATTGGAAAATCACATGGCGGTCGATTTAATGACCGCGGCCAAGCTCGGATTCGCCGCTAAAGATCGCTGTCTTGGCGTTTACGTTCTGGATAAAAAAACCGGTGAAGTAGAAACAATTCGCTCGGACCGCATCGTGCTTGCGACCGGCGGTTGCGGGAAAGTCTACTTGTATACGACCAATCCGGATATCGCGACTGGAGACGGCGTCGCAATGGCGTGGCGCGCGGGAGCAGTCATAGCTAACATGGAGTTCATCCAATTCCATCCGACGTGTCTTTTTCACGCCAAGGCGAAATCGTTTCTCATTTCCGAGGCCGTGCGCGGAGAAGGCGGAATTTTGCGTAACAATCACGGCGAAGATTTTATCAAGCGGTACGATTCGCGTGGCTCGCTGGCTCCGCGCGACATCGTCGCTCGCGCGATCGACGAGGAGATGAAACGTTCAGGCGCGAAATGCGTGTTTCTTGATATCACGCACAAGTCGCCGGAATTCATTCGCGAGCGATTTCCGCATATTTATGAGACGTGCCTGCGATTCGGGATCGACATGTCTAAGCAGCCGATTCCGGTCGTGCCGGCGGCGCATTACCAATGCGGCGGAATCAAAACGGATGTGAACGGTGCGACGAGTTTGCCCGGTCTATATGCAGTTGGAGAGGTAGCGTGCACCGGATTGCATGGAGCGAATCGCCTTGCCAGCAATTCGCTGCTCGAAGGCTTAGTAGTGGCGCATCGTGCCGCGGCCGCCGCTGGGGAGAGACAACGCCCTTCGCATCTGGCGCGGAAGGTTTCGCTCCCGGAGTGGCAATCGGGGAACGTGCAGGACGTCGATGAGCTCGTTGTTATCTATCACAACTGGGACGAGATCAGACGTCTGATGTGGGATTACGTAGGAATTGTGCGCACGGACAAGCGGCTCCAACGCGCGAGCGCGCGGTTGCGAAATCTGCAGCGGGAAATTCGCGAGTTTTACTGGAACTTTAAGGTGTCGGTTGATCTATTGGAGCTTCGTAATTTGGCAACGGTGGCAGCGCTCATTGTGGACTCCGCATTAAGCCGACAAGAGAGCCGTGGTCTTCATTACACGCTCGATTATCCCGAGATGAAAGATCGACAATTTAAGCATGAGACCGTGCTCAGTCTCGAGTGAATGCGGAGATCGGCCCTCTTACAGCGATTCGGAATCCGTGCCGGTGTGTTTTTGACATGGAAAATGCCTTGCCTAGATGCATGTCATCAGATAAAAGGGTGGCGGTAATTCACGGATGAAGAGACTTTTATCGGTTTGTTTGATTTTAGTGATAGTGGGCGCGGCTAAAGGCGACGAACAATCAACTTCGCCATACGCGACAGCCGCGGATTTTGCGAAATATGCAATGAAGCTTCGGGAGCAAGCGCTGCTTAAAATTGAGCCCCAGGTTTTTGTGCCAACAAGTTCGCGACCTACGACGCAACGTTTCCCGTGGAAAATGAACATCGTAACTACGGTTTTTTGGGTTGGGGAACAAGCCGGCGGTAACAACCCCGTGCCGAATTACCGAAGCTCGTGGGATTTAAATTGGACGACTAACTATGGCGGCTTCGACACACCGGACCCCTTGTCGCGGCGCAATTATATTCCGGTGGCTTTCATACCGCACCAAAATCCGTTCTACTGCGCGCTGCCGTACAACGACGTCACCCACGGTCAGTTCAAACCAGAAGCTCCGCTTGTCATCCCGTGGTTCAAGCAGGCGTACACGGGGCCTGGTCAATCAGTGTGCAAGGATCGCTGGATCGCCATTCGCAAAGGCAATCATACCTGCTACGCGCAATGGGAAGATTGCGGCCCTTTTCGCACCGATCATTTCCAATACGTTTTTCAAAATGAGCATCCGAAGCCGAACCTCAACCAAGGAGCTGGGTTGGATGTTTCTCCAGCGGTCCGCGATTATCTCGGCCTCGCGCCGACCGACGTGACGGATTGGCAATTTGTCGAAGTGCGCGATGTGCCTGCCGGTCCCTGGCGAAACTACGGCGAAAACAATCACTTCGTCATTGCCCGGCGCCAAACAGAAAAGCGACTGGTCGAGAGGATTTCAACAAGCGCGAAGAAGTAGACAATAGCTGACAGCCTTCGGTTCGTAATTAGCTAGCTGCTTGGCGAAGATGCTGGAGAGGGGGCCATCGATTTTGATGGCGATGGAGTAATTGTTGCAGGAAGGCTCCCGTGTGTTCCCGGCGACGGCGGGGGTTGAGGGACTGCCGCCTGAATCAATTCCGAAACGGTCACGAATCTGAAACCTTTCGCCTCTAGTGCATCGAAAGTTGACGGCATCGCTTCAATCGTCCCGGGATGAATGTCGTGGGACAACACGATTGAGCCCGGCTGCGTTTCTTTGAGAATGCGATTACGCACTGCGGACGGGCCGGGTCGCTTCCAATCGTACGGATCGACGTCCCAAAGAATGATTTGATATCCGAACTGATCGTGAATCCAACGTTTTTGGCGCGCCGTAATGGATCCATAAGGTGGTCGCAGCAAAATCGGTCGTGTGCCGGTGGCGTCTTTGATTGCGTCGTCGGTTCGCTGTACTTGGCCGCGCACCCCTTCGTCCGACATTTTGCCGAAATTAGGATGCGACCAGCTATGATTTCCAATTTCATGACCTTCGCGTGCGGCCCGTGCGACGATTTCGGGATGTTCTACAACATTTTCCCCGATTACGAAGAAAGTTGCTTTAATGCGGTGAGCCGCGAGAATGTCCAATAGTTTCGGCGTGAGCGTCGCGCTGGGGCCGTCATCAAAAGTTATCGCGATGTACGGACCATCGACATGGACTGAACTGAACGTAATACTCGATTCGGCCGGGGCATTCCGGTTCACCTTTTCGGAATCTCGCGCTGCAATTGTGCGTTCCGCTGGAATGTGCGCCGTGGCGAGGCCAATAGAACAGAAGAAGAGCAGACGAGAGACGGACATGAGCGAACGTAACAAACTGGCTGCGTGTATCTAGCAGAGGCAGCTAGCAACGCAAGGCGTGTAGCCAAAGAGATTGAATGGAAAGGTACCAGCCGCCCTTGGGTTGCCGCAAAAACGATGCGCGCTCAGCCTTTGCGCAATTTCTCTAGCTGCACGATGAATGCTGCCAGCCCGTCCGGGAAGTAGCCGTCGTACTGCCAAAGCTTCTGTCCGTCGCCATTGAGCACGACGATTGTGGGAAATCCTTCAACTTGGTACTGCTGCGCGAGCTCTTGATTCTGCTTTCTCACCTCAGCGTTTTGCGGTTTCGCGCGTGGGAAATCGACTTCCAAGAGCACAAGATTCTCACGCGCATAATCTTTAAACTGGGATTGCGAGAGAATCTCCTTGTCCAATTTCTTACACCAGCCGCACCAATCCGAGCCGGTGAAATCCAGGAGCAGAAATTTGTTATTCGTCTTGGCCTCTTGCTGCGCTCTTTTGTAATCGTTGAGCCAGCCAGACTCTGCGTGGGCGCACGCCGCACCAAGTGAAATACAGACCGTAGCAGCGAGAAGAATCAAGCGATGGTTATTCACACGTTATCTTTGACCAGACCGTGCTCCGGCGCAAGGACGGCAAAACGAGCCGTCCGTCCGGCAATTATTCCTCACGTCTGTCCGAAACAGCCCGGCGTAGGCACGCCGGGCCATAAACGGATTATAAGATCTAGCGCAGATGCCCCGAGACGAGCTTGGTCATCTCGAACATGCTCACCTGGCTCTTGCCATTAAATACTGGCCTGAGCGAGTCGTCCGCGTTGATCATGGTTCTTTTCTTTTTGTCCTGACAACCGTGCTTCTTGATATAGTTCCAAAGCTTCTTTGTAAGCTCGGAACGTGGTAGCGGCGTTGACCCGACGATAGCAGAAAGCTTATCGTCAGGCTGAACCGGTCTCATGAAGGCGGGATTCGGTTTGCGTTTGGAAGGTTTCTTTTTGGTTTTCGGCATAGACGCTGATTACCGTTTCACTCGCGCGAGAGCAATACTAATTTTGACGAAACGAAAAAAATCTTGCTAAGCCGTTCGGCGGACGACCAGCGCCGCCATATCGTCTGGCAAAGAATCGTTGCTGTTTTCTGGTACCGCTTGATTTAATATGCCTTTGAGCAGCGCCTCGGCGTTGGGTGCAGAGTGATCGAGCATTCTCTCCAGACGCTTTGGAGTTAAGCGAAGCCGTTCGCCTCTCGCGGCGCCGAACAAACCGTCCGTATAAAGGAGAAAAGCATCGCCTGAGTCAAGATCGACAATCGTTTCCGTAAATTCAGGATGTTCGATCAAACCCAATGGAGGCGCGACCGACGCGATCGATTCGGTGCCGCCGCTGTGGCGCGCGATCAGAATCGGAGGGTGCCCTGCGCCCACGACAGTCGCGCGTCCGGTCGCGGGATCGACGGCGACGCACATAGCTGTCATAAAAGAGCGCGCGCCAAAAATGCTGCGAAAATCGTTGTTCACCGCTTCCATCACCCTAGCGGGTCCATCGTGCTCGACGCTGCCATGATGGAAAAGAAGTTTCGCCAGGGTGGTAAGCAGCGCTGCAGCGGCCCCGTGGCCGGTACCATCGGCAATCCAAAACAAGATCCGGCCATCTTTCATCCGCAGCCAGCCATAGATATCGCCGCCTACTTGGATCACAGGTCGATAACAGGTGGCGACTTCCCAGCCTGCAATGGTGGGTGGCTTTTGCGGAATCAGGGATTGCTGAGTCAACTGTGCCGCAGCAAGATCGCGCTCCAGATTGCGACGCCATTCTTCAAGCTCGTCATTTTGCCGCTGCAATTGGCGCCGCATCGAGCGCAGCCGAAGTTGAGTCTCAATTCGCGCCCGCAACACTGCAGCGTTGACCGGCTTGGTCACAAAATCGTCCGCCCCGGCTTGCAAGCAACGCACTTCACTTTCCTCGCTTCCGTGCCCCGTCAACATGATCGCGGGAATTTGCGCGATTGCCGGATCGCTGTCAGAACGAAGGCTTTTGAGTACCTCAGTGCCGTTTAGCCCGGGCATATCGAAGTCGAGAAGAAGAAGCGAAGGACGCGTGGCGTGCACAAGTGCTAATGCCTCGGTCCCGTCCTCGCACTCGTGGCACTGGTAACCTGCCGACGCCAGCAGTCGTGCTAGGATTTTGCGACTCACGGCGTCATCATCTACAACTAAAATCTGTGCTCGGGAGGTCTTCGACATCTCTTCTTTGGATTCGGATCAAAAGCGGTCCGCCATTGTATTCTCGTCGGTCTTTACCAAGGCATCGGAACTTGGGACTTGATGAGGCTGTCACGGAAGCTCCCGGGGAGGGTACCGACAGAACTATTCAAATTCCTTGGCGATTATATTAGCGTCGTCGGCGAACTTTCGGCAAAACGATTTAGTGATTGGCAATGAGGTTGGATGCAGATACGTTTTGCGCAGCATTCCCGGTTTATGAAATTCTCACTGTCGCTAACCTTGCTCGTCGCCTTCTTTCTTTCCTCATGCAGTGAAGAGCCGCCGCCGCCACAACGCACCCCTCGTCGCGTTGCGAATTACCCGCCACCGCAGACCGAAGAATATCCACCTCAGCAGCAGCCGTTCAACCCGAATGGACCCGTTCGGCCTCAAGGTACGCCCCGGGAGGAGGGGGCGGCTTCCCCTGTTCCAACGGCTGCGCCCACGAAAGTAGCGAAGGGAGATTATCCATACGGAATTCCTGTTCCTGGCAAGCCTCATCTCGTGGAAAGTCCTTTTTCGCCCGGCAAATACGTGGACGTGGAAGGATTTCCTCCAGGAACGGAAGTGAAGGATCCCTACACGGACAAAATTTTTCTCGTCCCGTAATTACGGTACCTTGTGCGAGCGCCGCCGCGTTGACACAAGTTAACTTGAAAAACCTTTGGATTTGGCTCTCAGGAGAGGGACGCTGGACAACTCCTTCTTATACCCGATGCTGGTCTTGGCGCGCTAAGGAAGCGCTCGCTTCGCCAAAAGATTTCACAATTCGTCTATGGAACTACGGATCAAACGAGCCCCTCGAATTGACATCGAAATCACTGTTCCGGGTGATAAGAGCATTTCGCATCGCGCGGTAATCATTGCGGCTTTGTCCAATGGTGTGTGCACCCTGCATGGGTTTCTCCCGAGCGAAGATTGCATGCGCACTGTCAACGCAATGCGCGCTTTAGGTGTTAAGATCGAACAACCTGCGCCAGA
>Ga0209473_1000388_pt1 | contig 26714 bp, 25 predicted proteins | sample GraSoiAngelo_133_FD_185890 | JGI IMG/M metagenome (GOLD analysis project Ga0209473, IMG submission 185890) | Grasslands soil microbial communities from the Angelo Coastal Reserve, California, USA - 14_0929_05_20cm (SPAdes) (version 2) | ecosystem: Environmental > Terrestrial > Soil > Grasslands ...
CTCCTATATCGGCGTCACGGCGATGCCCGAGCCGGACGGCACCCAGAAGGCGATCGCGGTTCACATCTTCCCTGAGAACCAGCGCGGCGCGGCCGAGGGTTTCCGTCCCTGGGATCTTCGTGCCAACTCCACCATGACCAACGCAACTGTCGCCGAGACGGTTGCCGGCGTGAACGGCCAGAGCATCCTGGTCAAGTACAAGGACGGCGAGAAGAAAGTCGTGGTGCCGCCGGAAACGCCGATCGTCACCTTTGTGCCCGGCGACAAATCCGAGCTCCAGGTGGGCGCCAAGATCATCATCTTCGGCGCGGCGAAAAAAGAAGACGGAACGCTGGAAGCGGCTCGTGTCAATATCGGGCGCGACGGCATCACCCCGCCGATGTGACGGCTGCGTCGTCATTGCGAGCGCAGCGAAGCAATCCAGAAGTGGCAAGGCGGAAGATGGATTGCTTCGTCGCTTGCGCTCCTCGCAATGACGGATACGACGACAAGGACCTAAACCGCCAGCACGTGGTCGTCGATTTCGGCGATGGTGTTGACGCCGCACAGCCCCATGGTGGTTGAGAGTTCGGCTGCGATCAGCTCGATCGCCTTGGCGACGCCGGGGCCGCCGAACGCGCCGAGGCCATGGATGTAAGCCCGACCGATCATGCAGGATTTGGCACCGAGCGCGAGCGCGCGCATCACGTCCTGGCCGGAGCGAATGCCGCCGTCGAACATGATTTCGATCTGCGAACCGACGGTGTCTGCGATCTCCGGCAGCACCTCGATCGACGACGGCGCGCCGTCGAGCTGCCGGCCGCCATGGTTGGAGACCACCAGCGCCTGCGCACCGGTCTTCGTCGCCACCTCCGCATCTTCGACGTCGAGAATGCCTTTGAGGATCAGCTTGCCGGGCCAGATGCTGCGGATCCAGTCGACGTCTTTCCAGTTCAGCGTGGTATCGAATTGCGTCGCGATCCACGTGCCCAGCGCGGTAATGTCATCGGTGCCCTTGAGATGGCCAACGAGATTGCCGAAGGTGCGGCGCTTGCCGCGCAGGACGCCTGCGACCCATGCCGGCTTGGTGGCGAAATCGAACAATTTCGACAGCGACCATTCCGGCGGCACCGTCATGCCGTTCTTGATGTCGGCGTGGCGCTGTCCGATCACTTGCAGGTCGACGGTCAACACCAGCGCGCTGCATTTGGCCGCGATGGCGCGCTCGATCAGGGCCTTGATGAAGCCGCGATCTTTCATGACGTAGAGCTGAAACCAGAACGGCTTGTCGACGCTTTCAGCGACATCCTCGATGGAGCAGATCGACATCGTGCTCAGCGTGAAGTGAATGCCGGCGGCCTGAGCGGCACGGCAGGCGTGAATCTCGCCGTCGCCAAATTGCATGCCGGTCAGCCCCACCGGCGCCAGGATCAGCGGTAGCGCGGCCGGCTCGCCGAGGATTTTGGTCGAAAGATCGCGTTTCGACACGTCGACCAGAACGCGCTGGCGAAACTTGATCTGCTGCAGGTCGTCGCGATTGGCGTGCAGCGTCTCCTCCGCATAAGAGCCGCGATCGGCGTAATCGAAAAATGCCTTCGGCACCTTTCGCATATGGACCTGACGCAGATCTTCGATGCAGGTGATGTGCTTCATGGACGCTTCCCAGCCCTTCTCGTATTTTGCTCGTGTTTTGCCTTCTTGTATTTGTCGCTTGGGGTGTCATCTACCATGGCTGGGGCATCTGCCAAATCGTTGTGCCAGGAGGCATTTTATGATCGCACCGCGCTCCGACCCCGAAGCCGTCAAGGTCGCCGAAAAGCGCCGGCTCGACGAGGCCCTGGACGAGGGGCTCGAGGAGACTTTTCCAGCGTCCGACCCGGTCAACGTCACCCAGCCGCCGCCCTCGAAAGGCGACCGTTACCTCCGGCGGAAGGATTAAAGCGGTTCCATCCGCGTTCCCAGATCGGCGGTAATGCACGTGTTAACAACGAGTTAGCTAGCAGGCCGCGGATCGGAGCCGGTAATCATTCATCATATTTTTTGAAGCCATTTTAGTCCCGATGGCATTATAACTCCCGGCACGGGCGTTCGAGGCTTGGTGCCAAGCCTTAAATGGGTGCTGGGGGTCATATGAGCCGCAAATATTTCGGTACGGACGGAATTCGGGGCCGTGCCAACGGTTTGATCACGCCGGAGCTGGCGCTCAAGGTGGGGCAGGCGGCCGGACTGGTGTTTCAGCGCGGCGACCATCGCCATCGCGTCGTGATCGGCAAGGATACGCGGCTCTCCGGTTACATGATCGAATATGCCATGGTGGCCGGATTCACCTCGGTCGGCATGGACGTGTTGCTGCTCGGCCCGATGCCGACGCCGGCGGTGGCGATGCTGACCAAATCGATGCGCGCCGATCTCGGCGTGATGATTTCCGCTTCCCACAATCTGTTCGAGGACAACGGCATCAAGCTGTTCGGTCCGCAGGGTTTCAAATTGTCCGACGACGTCGAACGGCAGATCGAGCAATTGCTCGATGAATCGCTCGACAAGAAGCTCGCGCAGAGCGCGAGCTTCGGCCGTGCGCGCCGCATCGACGGCGTCCATGACCGCTATATCGAGTTTGCCAAGCGCACGCTGCCGCGCGATCTCTCACTCGATGGCTTGCGCGTGGTGGTCGATTGTGCCCATGGCGCGGCCTACAAGGTGGTGCCGGAAGCGCTGTGGGAACTGGGCGCCGACGTCATCTCGATCGGCGTCGATCCGGATGGCTTCAACATCAACAAGGAATGCGGATCGACCGCGCCGGCAGCGCTGTGCAAGAAGGTGCGCGAGATGCGCGCCGACATCGGCATTGCGCTCGACGGCGACGCCGATCGCGTCATCCTGGTCGACGAGCGCGGACATCTGGTCGATGGCGACCAGTTGCTCGCGGTGATCGCGCAAAGCTGGAAGGAAGACGGCCGGCTCGCCAAGCCGGGCATCGTCGCGACTGTGATGTCGAATTTCGGGCTGGAGCGTTTTCTTCAAGGCCAGGGCATCGAGATGGTGCGCACGCCGGTCGGCGACCGCTACGTGCTCGAACGGATGCTCGCCGGCGGCTACAATCTCGGTGGCGAGCCTTCCGGCCACATCATCCTGTCCGACTACGCCACCACTGGCGACGGCTTCGTCGCGGCCCTGCAAGTGCTGGCGGTGGTGCAAAAGCTCCGTCGTCCAGTGTCGGAGGTCTGCCATCGCTTCGATCCGCTGCCGCAGATTCTCAAGAACGTCCGCTATCGCAGCGGCAAGCCGCTCGATGATGCCGAGGTCAAGCTGGCGATTGACGCCGGCGAAAAGCGGCTCAACGGCCACGGCCGGTTGCTGGTCCGCTCCTCGGGCACCGAGCCGGTGATCCGCGTGATGGGCGAGGGCGACGATCGCATCCTGATCGAGGAAGTGGTCGATCATATCGTCACCGCGCTTGGCCAAGCTGCGGCGTGAAGAAACCGGCCAAGGCCGCCTGACATTATCCTTCCTCGTTCCCGCTGGTTGCATCGCAGCTATCGGCTAATGGGAGTAGTCGCTCGCGCACGGCTGTCGTAGGACGGCGCAATGATCTTTGCGAATCTTCCGGGAAGTGCGCCTTGAACAAGTCTGTTATCGTCTCGGAAGAAGCACTGGCCGCGCCGGTGCTGGCGGCGGATGCGATGCGCGGCACTGCTGCCAGGGCCGCTTCCGCGGGCCCGGCCTATGTCGTGCTGGCGGGAATCAGTTTTTCGCATTTCCTCAACGACACGATGCAGTCGCTGATTGCCTCGGTCTATCCGATCCTCAAAGACAGCTATGCGCTCAACTTCGCGCAGATCGGAATGATTACGCTGGCGTTCCAGTTCACCGCATCGCTGCTGCAGCCGGTGGTCGGACATTTCACCGACAAGAAGGCGCAGCCGTTCTCGCTCGCGGTCGGCATGGGGTCCACCTTCTTCGGATTGCTGCTCTTGAGCGTCGCCAATCAATACGCAATCATTCTTGTCGCGGCGGCACTGGTCGGACTGGGATCGGCGGTGTTTCATCCCGAGTCGGCGCGCATCGCCCGGCTGGCGTCAGGCGGGCGTTACGGGTTTGCGCAATCGGTGTTCCAGCTCGGCGGCAGCTTCGGCACCTCGATGGGACCGGTGCTGGCGGCCTTGATCGTGGTCCCGTTCGGCCAGCCAAGCATCGCCTGGTTTTCCCTGATCGCATTTCTGGCGATCGTCATTCTGTGGCGGATCGGCGTGTGGTACCGGCCGCAGATCACCGACAAGAAGCCGGCACCGATCCATCTGCATCCGGATGCGCCGAGCCCGCGGCGCGTCAGGATCGCGCTTGCGGTATTGGTGGCGCTGCTGTTCTCCAAGCAACTCTATGTGTCGAGCCTGTCGAGCTATTACATTTTCTATTTGATCGAGAAATTCGGCGTCTCGACCCAGACAGCGCAGCTCTATCTCTTCATCTTCCTTGCCGCCAATGCGGTCGGGGCGTTCTTCGGCGGGCCGCTCGGCGACCGCTTCGGCCGCAAATATGTGATCTGGATTTCGGTGCTCGGCGCGCTGCCGTTCACGCTGGCGATGCCCTATGCCGGGCTGTATGCGAGCGCGGTGCTGACGGTGTTCATCGGGCTGATCCTTTCTTCGACGACGTCTTCGATTATCGTGTTCGCGCAGGAATTGATGCCGCACCGCTTCGGCATGATCTCAGGGGTGTTCTTCGGTGTCGCGTTCGGCATCGGCGGCCTTGGCGCCGCGGCGCTCGGCAAGCTCGCCGATTACACCGGCATCGCCTTTGTCTATCAGGTCTGCGCCTTCCTGCCGGCGCTCGGCTTGCTCGCAGTGTTCCTGCCCAGGATGCCGAAGCACATGCGTTGAGAGACCGCAGTAACGCTGCAGGCTTCGTCAACACATCGTTAGCACTTGCGACGACCTCACTATTTTCGAGAGCGGCGTTGCGTGCCGATGAAAGTCTTGGTCAGAGATTATCAACCTTAATAATTAGGGTTAAGTGGCGCTTAAGCATTTGCTGCCATCGTTCGACCGTGGGTTTTTAGATGTGAGGCTTTGTTGCGCCTCACCGGCCAAAAGGGACGAAGCCATGCGTAGCGTTAAGTCGGTCGTTGCCGCCGGAGCGGTATCATTGTTGTCGCAGGCAGCGTTTGCCGCAGACCTCGCCATCGCGCCGTCGCCGATGTACGCGCCGCCTCCGGTCGAGGAATTCGGCGGATGGTATCTGCGCGGCGATATCGGCATGACCAACCAGCAGCTGAAGAAGCTCGACAATCCGGGCGACCCCAACACTGCGCTCTTCACATCGACCGGCCTGGGCTTCGATAGCGCCACGCTGTTCGATCTCGGTGTCGGTTATCAGTTCAATAACTGGTTCAGAGCGGACGTGATCGGTCAATGGCGCGGGCGCGCCAACTTCCATGGCTCGCAGTTTGCTCCGGTAGGCGTATTCGGCGCCAATTTTACTGAGGCAAACAACTACAGCGGCAGCAAGTCGGAAGCGGTCGTCATGGCCAACGCCTATTTCGATCTCGGCACCTGGTGGTCTGTAACCCCCTATATCGGTGCCGGCATCGGCGGCTCCTACAACCGCATCAGCGGCTTCCGCGATGATGGCGTGATTCTTAACGGCGGCGTGCTAAGCAACAGCGTCACCTACGCGGCTGATGCGGGCAAATGGAATTTTGCCTGGGCGCTGCATGCGGGTCTCGGCTACAGGGTCACGCCGAACGTCACGCTGGAGCTCGGCTATAGCTACATGAATCTCGGTGACGGCGTCACCGGTCTTACCAATTCGTTCGATGGCGTAACTGTCGTGAACGGCAGCGGCTTCGTCATGAAAGACATCACCTCGCACGATTTGAAGCTCGGCGTGCGCTGGGATCTCGACAATCCGCCGGTCTATGCGGCGCCGATCATTCGCAAGGGCTGATCGAGCCTCTTATCTGTTAACGTTTGCTAACGGCGCGGGAGCTTCCCGCGTCGTTTTGTTTTGTGCTCGCGGGCCCGCGAGAACGATTGGTTAAGGTTAACGAGCGATGATCACGCCAGGTCGAAAGTGGCCGATTTGGAGCGTTGCGATGCGTAGGTTTTTGCTGTCGGTTTTGATGTGCGCGGCGGCGTCCGGCGCCCAGGCGGCCGACTTGCCCGATTTTCCGGTTTTGCGCGGAGGCTTCACGGACGGGTTCACAACCCCTCCGGTGAACTGGCGGGGCTTCTATATCGGCGGGCAGGCCGGCTACGGCTCGTCCGACGAGAAGTTCGCCGGCTCGAACTCGAACATGCTCGCCGCGTTGCTCGATCACAACGTCATCGAGGAGATGCAGGTTTCGCAATGGAATCTCGGCCTCGGAGGGCAATCGGCACGCACATCGGCCTTCGGTGCCTTCGCCGGATACAACTCGCAGTGGGATGATGTCGTCCTCGGCATCGAGGCGAGCTACATGCACGGCTCGTTCGGGGGAGCGTCTCACGCGACCAAGGAGCTCGTCAGCGGCGCTAAGTTATCCGACGGCTTTTTCCACGACGTTGCGGTCGATTCATCGGCGTCGATTTCGATTTCAGACATGGCGACGTTCCGCGGCCGCGCCGCTTATGCGTGGGGTTGTTTCCTGCCCTACGTGTTCGGCGGATTTGCGCTCGGCAATGCCGATATCTTGCGGTCCGTTACCGTCCACGATGCCGTCAGCAACGTGATAGGCGGGCCGTTTGCACCGTTGGCAACACTAAACGCGACAGATGGCGTGCATAATCACCTGATCTACGGTTACACCGGCGGCCTCGGCGTTGACATCAACCTGATCGGCGGCCTCTTCATGCGCGCCGAATGGGAATACATCCGTTTCACCTCCAGCATCGATACCAACATCAACACCGTGCGCGCCGGCCTCGGCTACAAGTTCTGAGCCGGCTTTTCCGCCTCTCGGCTGTCGGCGGATATTGTTGACAGACGCGATACCGCCTGTTGGTCTGTCGTCTCCGTAAAATGGCGGCGACCATGAAAATCCACGGCGACAGCAATTCGGGCAATTGCCTGAAGGTGAAGTTTGTCTGCGACAGGCTTGCGATCCCCTACGACTGGGTCGAAGTCGACACGCGCAACCGCCAAACCCGCACGACGGAATTCCTCAAGCTCAATAACGCGGGGCAAGTGCCGACGGTCGAATTCGACGACGGCCGGACGCTTGCGGAATCCAACGCCATCATCAAATATCTCGCCCGCGGCAGCGATCTGATCCCCGGCGATGCTTTTGCGGCGGCGAAGATGGATGAATGGCTGTTCTGGGAGCAATACAGCCACGAGCCTTATATCGCGGTGTGCCGTTTCCAGATGGTCTATCTCGGCAAAGCCTCGTCCGATCTCGACCCCGACAAGGTCAAGCGCGGCTACGCGGCGCTGGCGCGGATGGAGCATCAGCTTGCCGCGACGCGATTTTTGGTCGGCGACACCGTTTCGCTCGCCGACGTTTCGCTTCTGGCCTATACTAGGCTGGCGCATGAGGGCGGCTTTCACCTCGAAGGCTACGCCTCGCTGCGGCGCTGGATCGGCGAGACCGAAAAGTCCCTCGGCCTGCAGCCCGTGCGTTGAAGCATCATGGCCGCACGATTGCAGATCATGGGCTTGCAGATCACGATCCGACCGGCTGGGCGAGATGACGTCGGTGCGATCGTCCGCATGCTCGCTGACGATCCGCTTGGCACCGCGCGTGAACGGCTCGAAGACCCGTTGCCGCAATCCTATTTCAAGGCATTCGACACGCTCGATCGCGATCCGAACATCCAGCTCGTGGTCGCACAAGACGGCGAGGGCGCGGTGGTCGGCTGCCTGCAACTTTGTATTTTGCCTGGGCTGAGCTCACAAGGCGCCTCGCGCGGCCTGATCGAGGACGTCCGCGTTGCCGCGCATTGCCGCAGCCGCGGCATTGGCGAAGCGATGGTGCAATGGGCGGTCGCGGAAGCGCGCGCGAAAGGCTGCAAGCTGGTCGAGCTGTTGACGCATCATACCCGTGTCGACGCCCAGCGCTTCTACGAGCGGCTCGGATTTCAGCGCAGCCATGTCGGAATGACGATCCGGTTTTAGTCTAGCGGCAGGAGAATGAAATGTCGGCCATCAATCCTCTCACCGCGGTGGCCGTCGTGCTCGCCACCGCCGCGACCGATGCCGTGTATGTGATGTTTACCTCTGCGGTGGTGGCAAAAAAGCGGTTTCCCGCGGCGACCTGGAGCAGCATCTGGTATCTGCTCTCGTCCTTTGCGGTGATCAGCTACACCGAGAACTGGGTCTATGTCGGCTTCGCCGCCGTGGGCTCGTGGATCGGCGCCTATGCGTCGATGACGTTTCTGCACCGGCCGCCGGGTGGGCCGCCGGTCGGCGCCGCGCCCGAATAGCGACTATCGCGCATCAGAGTTGAATCGCACTTGAGAGCTTGTGAAGTTGCTTGACGAAAGGGGACTGATCCCATATCTGCAGCGGCGGGACACCTCCCCCCAACGGGAGGCTTACTATCTGGAAGGGTAGATCATGACTGCAGCGAAGCCCGCTTCGCGGCCCCTCGTGCCGCATTTCTCCTCCGGCCCCTGTGCCAAGCGCCCCGGCTGGAACGCCCAAAATCTCAAAGACGCAGCACTCGGCCGGTCGCATCGCGCGAAGGTCGGCAAGGCCAAGCTCAAGCAGGCCATCGAGCTGACGCGCGAGGTGCTTGAAGTGCCCGCCGATTACCGGATCGGCATCGTGCCGGCCTCCGATACCGGTGCGGTCGAAATGGCGCTGTGGTCGCTGCTCGGCGCGCGGCCGGTCACCACCATCGCCTGGGAATCCTTCGGCGAGGGCTGGGTCAGCGACATTATCAAGGAATTGAAGCTCAAGGACGTCACCAAGCTGCATGCGCCCTATGGCGACATCCCCGATCTCTCGAAAGCCGATCCGGCCTCCGACATCGTCTTCACCTGGAACGGCACCACTTCGGGCGTGCGCGTCCCGAATGCCGACTGGATCAGCGGCAAGCGCGAAGGGCTGACCATTTGCGACGCCACTTCCGCGGCGTTCGCGCAAGAACTCGACTGGCCCAAACTCGATGTGGTGACCTTCTCCTGGCAGAAGGCACTGGGCGGCGAGGCTGGGCACGGCATGCTGGTGCTTTCACCGCGCGCGGTCGAGCGGCTCGAGAGCTACAAGCCGGCCTGGCCGCTGCCGAAGATCTTCCGCATGACCAAGGGCGGCAAGCTCAATGAAGGCATCTTCCAGGGCGAGACCATCAACACGCCATCGATGCTGTGCGTCGAGGACTATCTGGATACGTTGAACTGGGGCAAGTCGATCGGCGGTCTGAAAGCGCTGATGGCGCGCGCCGACGCCAACACCAAGGTGCTCGCCGACTGGAAGGCGAGGACGCCGTGGATCGATTTCCTCGCCAGGGATCCGGCGATCCGCTCGAACACTTCCGTGTGCCTCAAGGTGGTCGATCCCGCGATCACCTCGCTCACGCCTGATGCGCAATCCGATTTCGCCAAGAAGCTCGTTGCGTTGGTGGAGAAGGAAGGCGCCGGCTTCGACTTCGCGCACTACCGCGACGCGCCGGCAGGCTTGCGGATCTGGTGCGGCGCCACGGTGGAGGCCAGGGATGTCGCGCTACTGACGCAGTGGATCGACTGGGCCTTTGCGGAGACCAAGGCCACGCTCGCGAAGGCGGCGTGACTTCGCTTGCTTTACCTCGCCCCGTTCTTACGGGGAGAGGTCGGATTGCACAGCAATCCGGGTGAGCGGCTCTCTCGCCATTCACCCCCGTTGATAGAGCCCCTCACCCCGACCCTCTCCCCGTAAGAACGGGGCGAGGGAGAAGAGATTGGTCCAAGACATTCACCCCACTCCCGCCGTGCAGGCTGACCCTCGACGAGGAGTTTCAAGGAAACACCAAATGACAAAACCCAAGGTTCTCATTTCTGACGCCCTGTCGCCCGCCGCGGTGCAGATCTTCAAAGACCGCGGCGTCGAGGTCGATTTCCAGCCGAATCTCGGCAAGGACAAAGAAAAACTTGCCGAGATCATCGGCAATTACGACGGGCTGGCGATCCGCTCCGCCACCAAGGCGACCGCCAAGATCATCGAAAAGGCAACCAGGCTGAAGGTGATCGGCCGCGCCGGGATCGGCGTCGACAATGTCGAGATTCCTGCTGCCACCGCCAAGGGCATCATCGTGATGAACACGCCGTTTGGCAATTCGATCACGACCGCCGAACACGCGATCACGCTGATGTTGGCCCTGGCGCGCGAAATTCCGCAGGCCGACGCCTCGACCCAGGCCGGCAAGTGGGAGAAGAACCGCTTCATGGGGGTCGAGATCACCGGGAAGGTGCTGGGCGTGATCGGCTGCGGCAATATCGGCTCGATCGTCGCGAATCGCGCGCAGGGCCTGCACATGCGGGTGATCGCGTTCGATCCGTTCCTGTCGCTGGAACGCGCCAAGGACATCGGCGTCGAGAAGGTCGATCTCGATGATCTCTTGAAGCGCGCTGATTTCATCACGCTGCACACCCCGCTGACCGAGAAGACCAGGAATATCATCGACGCGGCGGCACTTTCGAAAACGAAGAAGGGCGTGCGCATCATCAATTGCGCGCGGGGCGGGCTGGTCGACGAGCAGGCGTTGATCGATGCGCTCAACGCCAAGCATGTCGCAGGCGCGGCGTTCGACGTATTCATCGAGGAGCCGGCCACCTCGAGCGTGCTGTTCGGCCATCCCAACGTGATCTGCACCCCGCATCTGGGCGCGGCCACCACCGAAGCGCAGGAGAATGTGGCGCTGCAGGTGGCCGAGCAGATGTCCGACTATCTGCTCTCCGGCGCGATCTCGAACGCGGTCAACTTCCCCTCGATCACGGCGGAAGAGGCGCCGAAGCTCAAGCCGTTCATCGCGCTTGGCGAAAAACTTGGCTCGTTCGCAGGGCAACTCACCGAAACCGGAATCCTCAAGGTCCAGATCACCTATGAGGGTCACGTCGCCGAAATGAAGATCAAGGCGCTCACCTCGGCGGTGCTCTCGGGACTGCTGCGGCCGATGCTCGGCGACGTCAACGTCGTCTCGGCGCCGGTGGTCGCGAAAGAGCGCGGCATGGTGGTCGACGAGGTGACGCGCACCGCGCAGAGCGACTACGAAAGCCTGATCACGGTGACGGTCACGACTGAGCGGCAAGAGCGCTCGGTCTCCGGTACCGTCTATCACGACGGCAAGCCGCGGCTCGTCGACATCAAAGGCATCCGGGTCGATGCCGAGTTCGGAAAATCGATGATCTATGTCACCAACGAGGACAAGCCCGGCTTTATCGGCAAGTTCGCAAGCCTCCTCGGCGATGCCAAGATCAACATCGCGACCTTCCATCTCGGCCGCACCAAGCAGGGCGGCGACGCCATCGCGCTGGTCGAGGTCGACGGCGCGGTGCCACCCGAGGTCCTCGCCAAGGTGCAGGCGCTGCCGCAGGTGAAGCAGGCCAAGGCGCTGGTATTCTAGGGCGCCGGCGTTCAAGGCGCCGTTTTGCTCTTCGCCTTATCCTTGGTGCGAAAGGCGACAGGTCTCATGTTCCGCAGTGCGAGACTGCAGTGACGCCTATTTTTGTTGCCTCCTTGAATGATGTGTACGAATACAGATTTACGAGGCACAATCGGCGATCTCTAAAGGGAGGAAAGAATGCGTGAAGCCGTTATTGTTTCTTATGCGCGTACGGGCCTTGCGAAATCCGGGCGCGGCGGGTTCAACATCACCCCGCCGATGTCGATGGCGGCCCACGCGATCAAGCACGCGGTCGCCCGTGCCGGCGTCGAGAAGGATTATGTCGAGGATTGCTATCTCGGCAACTGCGCGCACGGCGCGCCCAACATCGGCCGCCAGGCCGCGTTGCTCGCGGGCTTGCCGAAGTCGACGGCCGGCGTGTCGGTCAATCGTTTCTGCTCGTCGGGACTGCAAACCATCGCGATGGCGGCCAACTCGATCCGCTCGGATGGCGCCGAATGCATTGTCGCCGGCGGCGTCGAAAGCGTCTCGGTCCCCGGCGGCGGCACGCCGAAGGAATCGATCGATCCGGACCTGCTCAAGGCTGCGCCCGATATCTTCATGGCGATGATCGACACCGCCGACATCGTCGCCGAGCGCTACAAGGTCAGCCGCGAATACCAGGACGAATACTCGCTCGAATCGCAGCGCCGCATGGCGGCAGCTCAACAGGCCAGCAAATTCAAGGACGAAATCGTCCCGATGAAGACGAAGATGAAGGTGGTCGACAAGGCGACCAAGGCCGAGAGCATCGTCGATTACGTCGTCGACCGTGACGAGTGCAACCGGCCGGACACCACGATGGAGGGCCTTGCCAAGCTCGAGCCGGTGAAAGGTCCCGGCAAGTACATCACCGCCGGCAACGCCAGCCAGTTGTCGGACGGTGCGGCAGCGGTCGTGCTGATGGAAGCCAAAGATGCGGAAAAGCGCGGCCTTCAGCCGCTCGGCCGCTTCGTCGCCTGGGCCTCCGCAGGCTGCGAGCCGGACGAGATGGGCATCGGTCCGATCTATGCCGTGCCGAAGCTTTTAAAGCGCACGGGGATGAAGATGGACGATATCGACATTTGGGAGCTCAACGAGGCTTTTGCCAGCCAGTGCCTCTACTCGCGCGACCAGCTCGGCATCGATCCCGACAAGTACAACGTCAATGGCGGCTCGATCGCGATCGGCCACCCCTTCGGCATGACCGGCGCGCGGCTGACCGGCCACATCCTGCAAGAGGGCCGCCGGCGCAAAGCCAAGTGGGGCGTGGTGACGATGTGCATCGGCGGCGGGCAGGGCGGCGCCGGCCTGTTCGAAATCTATAGCTGAGCTTCGGCTTGGCGTAAGCCGCCAAAGGCAGCGCGGCATATCATTGCCGCGTTGCTTCAATCTCAAACCTTCTCCATAGGTCGTCGCCCGGCTTGACCGGGCGATCCAGTATTCCAGAGAAATCAGTTTTTAGCCGAGAGGGCGCGGCGTACTGGATGCCCCGCTTTCGCGGGGCATGACCGTGATGTGGCAGTCCCGATCGCGTACCTAGCTGTTCGGGCCGCGGTCCATGCCGACCGGCTGCCAGCGGCGCAGCTTGGTATTTTGCAGCACCGCCGGGTTGACGCAGCTCACCGGCCACATGCCGGACAGCACTAGCGACAATTCGTAACCGACGCGGCGCTTGCGTGCCTCGTCGAAACGCGCCGAAGCCGAGGCGACATGGGCGGTCAGCGTGACGTTGTCCATGCGCAGCATCGGATTGTTGTGCGATGGCGGCTCCTTCTCCAGCACGTCGAGCGCGGCATGCGCGATCCAGCCCTCCTGCAGCGCCTTGATCAGCCCATCCTCGTCCACGGTCGGGCCGCGTCCGGTGTTGATGAAGATCGCGCTCTTCTTCATCTGCCTGAAATGCTTTTCGGTGAGCATGTGATGCACCTCCGGCCGCGCCGGGGCATGCATCGATATGAAATCCGATTGCGACAGCACCTCGGACAACGTCGCCGGCAGCACGCCATGATCCGAGATCAGCGTCTCCTGGATGAACGGATCATAGGCCGTCATCCTTAAGCCAAACGGCGCGGCGCGTTTGGCGACCGCGCGTGCCACCCGCCCGAACGAGACGAAGCCGAGCGTCTGGCCCATCAGCCGCGGGATTTTCAAGAGCGCCGGACGGCCCTCGCTCCAGCGGCCTTCGCGGACCATCTTGTCCTGCTCGACCAGGCGGCGAAAGCCTGCAAGCAACAGCATCATGGCGTGGTCGGCGACTTCTTCGATGAAGGTGTCGGGGACGTTGGTGACGGGAATGCCGCGCGCGGTGGCGGCCTTGACGTCGACGCTGTCGACGCCGACGGTGCCGAGCGTGATGACCTTGCAGTTTTCGAGCGCATCGATCACCGCTTTGGTGATCGGCATGCCCTTGGCGTAGATGGCGTCCGCATTCCGGGCGGCGGCGATGAATTCCGCCTCATTGGCCGGCGCCTCGACGAGTTCGGCCTCGATCGGATCGAGCGCCTCCTTCTCATAGGCGTAGCCGCCGCCGGCGACCGTGAAGCTTGCGCCTTTCGGCGTCACCACCCTGAATTTCGACATTTGTTGCTCCCGATTTGACCTTTCGGTGTTGAATGTCACCGATCGTGCTTTAGGCGCGCGGAATGCGGAGTTCTACGGAGAGAGCATCGTAACCAAGCGCTAAAGATTTTCACTATATCGTGAGACGAATCGCTCTGCCAATCGCCGCCTCCCCCGGAGAAGCCCCCCGTGAAACTGAACAATCTGAAGATCACCCCCAAACTTGGCATTTTGGTAGGGGTGACGCTGTTCGGCCTCTGCATTTCAGGCGTTCTGGCCGGCTATCTGATGCAGCACGAGATGCTGGACGCGCGCATCGACCAGACCAAGGCGATTGTCGAAATGGCTCGCAACATGGCCGCTTCGTTGAAGAAGCAGGTCGACGCCGGTGAGCTCACCAAGCAAGCCGCGATCGCCGAATTCGGCCGCCGCGCCAACGCGATGACCTACGACAAGGGCGCGGGCTATCTGTTCGGTACCAATTATGACGGCATCACCGTGATGTCGCCCGATCCCAAGCAGGTCGGTACCAATCGCATGGACGTGGTCACCAACGGCAGGAAGCTGTCCCGCGAATTGATGGAAGGCGTCAAGGCCAACGGCGAAATCCTGCTGACGTATGAATATGTCAAGCCTGGCGAGGAAAAGCCGACCCGCAAGATCGGCTATGCGGTCGCCGTGCCCGGCTTTGACATGTATGTCGGCACCGGCGCCTATCTCGACGACCTCGACGCCAAGTTGAGGCCGATCGCCTGGCTGCTCGGCCTCTCCATTCTCGGCATCGCGATCGTGGCCGGCAGCATCGCCTGGCTGATCGGCCGCAGCATCTCCAGGCCGCTCAACCAGCTCGGCGCCCGCATGCAGGCCTTGGCGGATGGCTCGCTGGAAGCAGAGATCCCGGGCGTCGGCCGCGGCGACGAGATCGGCGCGATGGCGGCAACGGTTCAGATCTTCAAGGACAACGCGGTGCGCATCCGCGGCTTGGAGAAGGCGGAGGCGGAGACGCAAGCGCGCGCCGCGGCCGAACGCCGCGCCGCCATGGAAGGCATCGCCAGCGACTTCGAGCGCAGCGTCAACGGCATCGTTCGCTCGGTGTCGGCGGCGGCGGCCGGAATGCAGGCCACCGCGCAATCGATGACGTCGACCGCAAGCGACGCCAGCGCGCGTGCCGCAACCGTCGGCGCCGCCTCGGACAGCGCCTCGAGCAACGTCGGAACCGTCGCGGCCGCCGCGGAAGAACTATCGAGCTCGGTCACCGAGATTTCGCGGCAGGTGACGCGATCGAGCGAGATCGCCAACAAGGCGGTCAGCGACGCCGAGCGCACCAACGCCACCGTGCAGGTTTTGTCGACCGGCGCCGAAAAGATCGGCGAGGTGGTCAAGCTGATCCACTCGATCGCCGCGCAGACCAATCTGCTCGCGCTGAACGCGACCATCGAGGCGGCGCGTGCCGGCGAATCCGGACGCGGGTTCGCGGTCGTCGCCTCCGAGGTGAAAGCCCTCGCCAATCAGACCGCCAAGGCAACCGAGGAGATCTCCGCCCAAGTCGCGGCGATGCAATCGTCAACAAGCGACGCGGTCGCGGCGATCAACGGAATTACCCAAACGATCGGGCAGATGAGCGAGATCACCATCGGCATCTCCGCGGCGATCGAGGAGCAGGGCGCCGCAACAAGAGAGATCGCGCGCAACATCCAGTCGGTGGCGACGGGGTCGAGCGAGATCAGCGCCCATATCGGCGGCGTCACTACGGCTGCGGCGGCGACCGGCACCGCTGCCTCCGATGTGCTCGCCAATGCGCGCGAGCTCGACAATCAGTCAGGCATGCTGCGCAACGCGGTCGACGGATTTTTGGCCAAGGTCCGCGCGGCCTAAAGCATGATCCGGAAAAGTGGATACCGGTTTTCCCTCGCGACAAACGCGGAACGCGTTTGCGCGGAGATCATGCTCAGACAAAAGCACAGAGCGGGATGACAATTCGAAGAAGAGTCATTACGCTTTAGGCCGATCAGCGGCCGGACGCTCGGGCAAAAGCGAATGGAGGACGCCGCGGCAGGCGGATTTTACAACCGCGCGCACCTCGCCGGCGGACCGGCCTTTACTCAGCATCGCGAACATGGCGTAGCTCGTCAGCGCAAAGATCAAGTCGACGGCGTCCTGCCGCGACCGGCGTGACGCGGTTTTCCCGGCTATTCGCCCGACCAGAGCCCCAACCGCCTTTCGCCGCCGCTCGTTGCGCTCGACCAGGGTAGCGGCGAATTCGGGATCGGTCGCCATCGCGTCATGCAGCCGGCCGACCGCAGCGTCCCTGCTCCAGAAGGCGCAGAAGATCTCGATCAGCCGGTCCAGCGCCGCGCGCGGGTCAGCCATCGCCATGGCGTCCGCAATTCCGGCAAGGCCGCCCTGTCGCGCGATCTCGTCGAACACCGCCTCCAGCAAAGCACGGCGCGATCCGAACTGATTGTAAACGGTCAGCCGCGTGACGCCGGCTGCCTTCGCCACATTTTCCAGCGAGAAGCTCGCGATCCCCGCGTGCTTGCGCAGGGACTTGGCCGCGGCATCGATCACGCGATCGCGCTTTTCCGCCGCGGCGACGTCGCGAACGGAACTCACATAGCTTCGTCGTCGCATCCGTTTGCCATCCTTTTGGCAAATTGAATATACAGCATGTATAGTTAATTTCAACCTGTTTCCTGGAGCGACGCCATGCAGACGGCACTCATCATCACCTTGTCACTTCACATTCTTGCCGCCGTGTTTTGGGCAGGCACCAGTTTTACGCTGGCGCGTACCGGCGGCCTCGGCGGCGAGCAGCTATATCGTCCGCAGATGGGGGCGGCCGTGATCGTCGTGCTGACCGGTGGCTATCTCTGGCATCTCGCCCATGACGGCGCGTTTGGCCCGAGCGAACAGGTTCTGGCGGCAGGGGCGCTCTGCGCGCTGATCGCCGCAGGCGTTCAGGGCGCGATGGGCGGACGCGCGATCCGGGCGTTGCGCGCCGGGAAGCTCGACGAGACCAGCGCGCGCTCGCGCATTGCCACCGCCCAGCGCATCGCAGCGGCGCTCCTCGCGGTGACAGCCATATGCATGGGCGCGGCACGCTATATCTGAGCGCGGCAGTTGCAGCCGCCGGCTCGAAACTACAGCATGATCCGGAAAAGTGGACACCGGTTTTCCCTTGCGACAAACGCGGAACGCGTTTGCGCGGAGATCATGCTCAATCAAAAACCTAAAAGCGCGATGACGGGCTCACTTAATCTCATCGCGCTCTAACTGTCGCCGGCTGGCGTGACGCGACGAACACGCCGGCAAGCACCAGCGCAAAGCCGATGATGTGGAACGCCTGCGGGTGCTCGCCGAGAAAGACGATCGCCATGATCGAGCCGAACACTGGCACCACATGAAAGAACGGCGCCGCGCGGTTGGCGCCGATCAACTGCACGCCGCGATTGAAGCACAGATAGGCAAGTGTCGAGGGAAACACGGCGACGTAAAACACCGACAGCAGGTTCGCGGCGTCAAGCGCCATCAGCGGGCGCGTGAACAGTTCAAACATCAGGAGCGGGATCAGGCACGCCGCGCCGCAGCCGAAGGTGAAGGCGACGAACGAAAGGCCGTGAATCGCCGGACGTTTTAGCGTCAGCACCGAGTAGAAACCGAAGATCACCAGCGCGACCATGAAGATGAGGTCGCCCTTGTTGAAGGCAATGCTCGATAACGCGGTCAGGTCCCCGTGCAGCAGGATCACCAGCACGCCGGTGAGCGACAGCATAACGCCGACAGCTTGCGTCAGCGTCAATCGCACGCCGAGCAGGACCAGCGACCACACCGCGACGATCAGCGGGCCGGCGGACTGCAAGAGCAATGTGTTCAGCGCCTGGGTATGTTCGAGCGCCCAATATTGCAACGTATTGAACGCACCGATGCCGGTAACGGAGAGGACGAACATCGTGCCCAGCCTGGCGCGGATCGCAGGCCAGTCGCGTTCCAGATGCTTCCACGCAAAGGGAAGAATGATGATGAACGCCAGCGACCAGCGCAGGAACGACAATGTGACCGGCGCAATATGCCCGGCGGCGAGGCGGCCAACGATGGCATTGCCGGCCCAGCACAGCGCGGTGATCGAGAGCAGCAGATAGGGCTGGTCGACAAGCCAGTTCCGGGAAGGCGTGGCGCGCGGAGCTTGATCGGAGGCGGACATTGGGATCGGGCGCTCGTTGCGGGCCGGTTTCGATGCGCCGGGGCCCGGCCCCGCGTGTCACCGGGCCGGTGGATGATCGTTGCCCGGCCCTTCCCACAGACACGCATTTTCGTTGCGCAGCAATGGCAACAGATGCATCGCGACCATGCATCCAGCGCTAGCTGCTGACGCTCCGCTCGAGCGGAGCAGTAAAGACTTAAAGCTGGCTAAAGCAAAGGGCGGCTAGCCGGCGTCGCCGCGGCGGTTGGCCTGGCGTCTGACCATCTGTTCGGCGAGATGAACCAGCATCCGCTTGCTGCGATGGTCCTGCAGCTCGCGAAACGCCCGCAGCAGCCGCAGATCGAGCAGCGATTGCAGCGAACCGCTGCTTTGCTCGCCCGAGTGGTCCTGCATGGTGTCCGCGGAACTTCGCACGAAATTCGGCGGAAAGCCGAGCGCGTCGGCGATTTGCATCAGGCGGCCGGTCGCGGCCCTTGCACTATCACCGTCGGCGGATGCCTGCTTGATCGCGGCGCCGAGCACTTCGGCAAGGTCGCTTTGCGAAAGCCCGATCGCAAGCCATCTTGCTTTCACAAGCTGATCGATGTGCCCGTCGGTCGCGTTGCCTGTCATCAGTCGGTCCCATTGGCGCGGTTGGGATAAATCGGGACGATCTTTGGGCGCGACACTTTCTTGAAGCCGGCAAACAGGTTCACCAGCGGCTCGGCTTCCTTGTATGCCTTCTGCAGATCCTTCGGGTGCACGAACTCGTCGCTGAACCACGGATATTTGCGCCCGTCGAAGGATTGCACAGTCCAGTCGATCAGTTGCCTGACGCGGGCGATTTTCTTCGCGTCGGGATGATAGGTAAGCCAGATATCGAGTTGGAATTGAACGCCGATATCGAGCGGTATCAAGGGGTCGCCGAGCGCGGGCACATAGGTCGGCAACCAGCCGATGCCGGCGCCCTTCGCGATCGACCAGAGATGTGCGGTCGAGACGTTGTTGCGCATCGCGACGAAGCCGACCTGCTCGCGACCCGCCGCATATTTCTCGTACATCTCCTTGGCCTTGGTCTGCTCCGCATCCTGAAGCACGACGCGGTGATTTTGACGGATGTCGTCGGCGTTCTTCGGCATGCCGTAGACTTCGACATAGGACGGGCTCACGAACGGCATGATGTGGAGTCGCCCGATCTTGATGCGCTTCAGGTCGGGCTGATCGGGATGTTCAAGCTGCACGGCGAGGTCGGCCTCCAGACGCATCACGTCGGCCTCGCGCATCTCGCACTTCAGATCCACCAGCAGCCCGGGATAGGCCCTTTGAAATTCGACCAACCGCGGCGCGAGCCAGAACGTGCCAAGCCCCTCGGTGACGGCGATCCGCACCTCGCCACTGAGCGAAGGCGTCGCCTGGTTCAAGGTGCAGTCGAGGCCGAACGAAGCCTCTTCCATGCGCTTGGCCGCTTCCAAAACCAGCAAGCCTTCCCGCGTCAGCCGGATGCCGTCGACATGACGGGTCATCAGCGTCGTCTTGTAGGCGCGCTCCAGGAGCGAGATGCGCTTGCTCAGGAAGTTCGCGGACATGTTCAATTGTTCGGCGGCGGCGCGAAAGCTGCCGATCCGCGCCACTTCCAGGAATATGCGAACCAGGTCCCAGTTCGCCATTCGCCCCGGAGTGTGCGCACGTAGGTGCGCACCCCTGCGCTCAGGTGAGTGCATACAAACCACCTCATCAGTTCTTCACTATTCATTGCAGAAATACGGCCGTTTCACAACCAAGAGACGACAAAATGACCGCGCTCGACCTCAGCCTAATACGCAAAACCGCCAGCGGGCGAACCTCTCCAGATCGGCCCGCGACGTTCTCGCTCGACCGGATGACCACGCTGCAGCTCGCTAAACGCACGGTGATCTTCAACGTCGATGCCGCAAGTATCGCATCGCTTGTCGATGCGGCGCGCGAGGATATTCCCGGCCTCACGGCGAACCAGATGTTCCAGACGGTCGCCAATCATAACCCCGATACGTTCTGGGCGATCGCCAAGCGCGACCGGTTCAATATCGCCTGCCTCAAGGGAGACGGCTTCCTTGCCGTGCTGCCGCTGACGCATGAAGGCACCCGGCGGTTGATCGATGGCAGGCTCAATACCAAGATGCCAGAGCTTTGCTATATCGCTCGTCAATCGGAACGGCCCGCCGGCATCTATGTCTGGGCCATTCACGCCAAGGGCACCATCGCAGCCGCAATCCCGCTGGTGCTGCAGAAATTCTCCACGCCGCTCTATCGGGGCGTCAACATCTATTCGCGTCCGGTGACCAAGGGCGGTCTGCGGGTGCTGGAGCCCCTCGGGTTTTCGCCGGGCGCGCATTATGACGGACTGTTCGCGCCGAACCTGCAGATGTTCGATCGCTCCGGCGATGTGCCTATTCAGGCGGCGGCCCGCGATCCCGTCACCGTCGAGGTGGTGCGGTCGATGGATGAGATGGCGCGCGTGATCGCGATCCGCGGCGCGATCTACATGGCCGAGCAACGATGTCCGTTCGAGGAGGAATTCGACGGCAACGATTTTTCCGCCACCCATCTGATCTGCCACAAGGACGGCGAGCCGGTTGGATGCATGCGGATCCGCTATTTTGCCGGCTTCGCAAAGCTCGAGCGGCTGGCAGTGCGGCACGAAGGCCGCGGTGGCGGCCTCGCCGGGCGCATCCTCGATGCGGCCGTCGATCTCTGCCGCAAGAAAGGCTACAGCGTGCTCTACGCGCATTCGCAAAAGCGCTACCTCAAGGTCTGGGAGTCGCGCGGCTTCAAGCAGATGGGCGGCCGCGAGTTGGTGTTTTCCGATTTCGACTATGTTGAGGTCAAGCTGGAGACCGAGAAACACCCGCAAAGCATCACACTCGACGACGATCCCTATGTGCTGATCAGGCCCGAGGGCCGCTGGGACACGCCGGGCATTCTCGAGAGGTCGGCGGGCCGCGGCATCTGCAACTCGGCGGACGCCAGATGAGTTCCGTCATCGATATCAGAACCTATCTCGGCGCATCGAACAGCCGCCTCTTGGTGATGGTCGACTTGCAGGAGAACAACCGCGAGGAACTGGCAAGGGGCCGCGCGTTCGACCTTGTCAGGTCATTGGAAAACTGCAGGTCCGCGATCGCGCACGCGCGGAATATGGGATTGCCAATCGCGTTCACCCGTCACGCCGAGCGTTGCGGGCCGTTCGAAAGGTCGGCGGCCTGGATTCCGGGTTTTGAGCCGAAGCGTTCCGACATGGTGTTCGAGCGGCAACAGCCATCCTGCTATGCCAACCGGCTGTTCGACGACGTCGTTTCACGCGCTGGCGGCTTTGCGATCGGCGGCCTGATCGCCGAAGAAACATGCCTCGCCACGGCTATCGACGCCTCGCATCGCGGCCATCAGGTCACCTTCTTGAACGATGCGTCAGTCGGCCGCCGGCAACAAGCGGATGCGCATTCCATACAGGTGCTCGCCGCAACAGCCGTGGAAATGTACGCCGACATCGCGACCACGCGTCACTGGCTGGTGGCGACGTCGCCGCGAAGCCTCAAAGGGCAGCGGCATGGACGAGTTTAGCGCCCATCGTCTGCGCAACGTCATCCCGGTGCTCATCGCGCAGCGCAACACCGTTGTTTCCGGTGGCGTGCCGCTTGCGGGTCATTTGATCGACCTCGCGATCATGCAGGTCCGCCTCACGCTGCACGACATCTCCGAGGAGGAATTGTCGGAGTTCTCCAACTTGCTGAGCATGGATCTCGAACGGTCGAGTTGATCAGAGGTACGGATGCCGGGCCGAAGGTGGATTATTCTCGCAATCCTGTTCGCGGCTCGCGCGGCCACCGGATTCCAATTCCAGTCAGTCGGATCGTCCGCGCCGATGCTGATGCGGGATCTGGCCATCGACTATTCAGAGATCGGCCTGCTGCTCGGCGCCTATCTGTTGCCGGGCGTCGTCGTTGCCCTGCCGGCGGGATTGCTCGGCCAGCGCTTCCAGGAGAAAACGCTCGGGCTTGCCGGGTTGGCGCTGATGGCGATCTCCGCCGTTGCGTTGAGCTGCTCGGAGAATTTCGCGGCAGCGCTGGTCGCGCGTACGATCGGCGGCGTCGGCGCGACGATCGTCGTGCTGGTCGCCACCAAGATGACGACGGACTGGTTCGACAGTCGCGAAATCGTGCTGGCGATGTCGATCCTGCAAGTGAGCTGGCCGTTCGGGGCGATGCTGGCGCTGCCGATCCAGGCCTTTGTCGCGCAATCGTGGGGCTGGCCTGCGGTGATGATGTCGGCGGCATTTTGCGCCGGCGCGGCGCTTATTGCCTTCGCCTTTGTCTCGCCGTCGGCGCAAGCGAGCCACGCGGCAACCACCGATCGGGCCAAGCTGCCCACCGCCGCGCTGCTCCCGGTCACGATCGCCGGCGTCGCCTGGGGCGCGATGAATCTCGCCTGTGTCCTGTTCTTCAGCTATGCGCCGCTTTTGATGGCGGCGCGGGGATCGTCGCCGACACTTGCCGCCTCGCTGACCAGCCTCGCGATCTGGCTCACGATTCTCGCGATCCCCGCCGGCGGCTATCTGGTTCACCGGCTGGGCAGGCCGATCGCGGCGATTGCGGTTTGTGCGCTGACCGCAGCTTGCGCGCTGACGCTGTTCGTCGCGGGCAGCTATCCGACGATCGGCTGCCTGATGTTCGGCGTCGCGGTCGGGCCGCTGTCGGGCGCCATCCTTTCGCTGCCCGCGCGGGCGCTCAATCCGGGCCAGCGTTCGCTCGGCTTCGGCGTATTCTACACCTGCTTCTACGTTCTGATGGCGGTCGGGCCTCCGGCGGTGGGTCGCCTGCAGGACCTCTGGCAATCGCCCGCGGCCGGATTGATCGCGGCGGCGGCGCTGCTGGTCGTTGTGGTGCCGCTGTCGTTTGCGTTTGCCGCGCTCTTGAACCGGCGCCAAATCGCCGACCGCGCCTGTGAAACGGAGCTACGCGCCGTCTCGTAAGCGGCCTTATGGAGGCGAGGCTCTGCGAGGAAGCCGATACCGCCACCGTCTGGACACAAATTTTACGGGGATATCAATGGGTTGGAGACCCTCCGGAGAGCCTCCGGAGGGTCGTTCTGGCTTGCGTAGCTGACCCGCTTCCTTTATCCGATGGGACTGCCTCGCATGCGAGCGGCCCCGGCCGTGATTTGGCTGGGCGCATGATCCGGAAATAGGCCTGCCGCCGGACTTGATCCCGGGGTCAGACCGGCTTTCCGGACAGGTCATGCTCGTATGATGATAGTTGCAGAGGGGAATACCCGCGAATGGCCAATGTTGTCGTCGTCGGCGCCCAATGGGGCGACGAAGGGAAGGGCAAGATCGTCGACTGGTTGTCGGAACAGGCCGACATCGTTGTCCGCTTCCAGGGCGGCCACAATGCCGGGCACACCCTCGTCATCAATGGCGAAACCTACAAGCTCGCGCTATTGCCCTCCGGCGTGCTGCGGCCCTCCAAGCTTGCGGTGATCGGCAACGGCGTGGTGTTCGATCCGCAGGCGTTCCTAGACGAGGTGGCGAAACTGAAAGCACAAGGCGTCGCCGTCAGTCCCGAAAACCTGCGCGTCGCCGAAAACGTCACGCTGATCCTGCCGTTGCATCGCGAACTCGACGCGTTGCGGGAATCCTCCAATGCCGTTACCGCGATCGGCACCACGCGGCGCGGCATCGGGCCGGCTTACGAAGACAAGGTCGGGCGCCGCGCGATTCGCCTGATGGATCTTGCCGATCTCGACACGCTGCCGCACAAGATCGAAAGGTTGCTGGCACATCACAACGCGCTGCGGCGCGGGCTCAATCTCGAAGAGATTGACGGTGGCGCAATTTTGCGCGAACTGACGGCGCTGGCGCCGAAGCTTCTGCCTTACGCGGAAACGGTATGGCGGCTGCTCGATAGCAAGCGTCGCGAAGGCAAGCGCATCCTGTTCGAAGGTGCGCAAGGTGCGCTGCTCGATGTCGATCACGGAACCTATCCCTACGTCACCTCGTCCAACACCGTGGCGGCGCAGGCGGCGACCGGAACCGGCGTGGGCCCGGGCACCGTCGGTTACGTGCTGGGCATCTGCAAGGCCTATACGACCCGGGTCGGCCAGGGCCCGTTTCCGACCGAACTGCATAACGAGATCGGCGAGGAGATTGGCCGCCGCGGCAAGGAGTTCGGGGTCAATACTGGACGCAAGCGGCGCGTCGGCTGGTTCGATGCCATGCTGGTGCGCCAGACCGTGCGGACCTGCGGCATCAACGGGCTGGCGCTGACCAAGCTCGATATTCTGGATGGTTTCGACGCCATCGAGGTCTGCACCGGTTACCGGCTGGACGGAAAGGAAATCGACCATCTACCCGCCGGCGAGGGCGCGCAGGCCCGGGTGGTACCGATCTATGAGACCATCGAGGGCTGGCGCGAGCCGACCGCCAACGCCCGCTCCTGGGCGGATCTGCCGGCGCAGGCCATCAAATATGTGCGTCGGGTCGAGGAACTAGTGGGCTGTCCCATCGCGCTGCTTTCCACCAGCCCCGAACGCGAGGATACTATTCTGGTGCAGAACCCATTCGAGGCTTAACGAGATATTACAGCAAGGCTCCACAGTTGACCTGAAATGGCTGATTACTATCCGCTGATCGCCCGCGCAATTTCCGGACTGGATCCCAGTGCTCCCGGCGAAAGCCGCCGCGCGCTGTATGAGCGGGCGCGCGCCGCGCTGATCGCGCAACTGCGCAGCGTGCAGCCGCCGCTCTCCGAATCCGAAATCACGCGCGAGCGGCTGTCCCTGGAAGAGGCCGTGCGCAAGGTCGAATCCGAGGCTGCCCAGCGCGCCCGCGACGCCCGCTCCGGCGGCGGCGCGTCGCGCGGCGGCGATGCTTTCCGCCGCGCCAATGCTCGAACGCCGGAGACGGCTTCCACGGTTGCGGCACCGGCTGGACGGCCGCGTCCATCTTCGCCGCCGCCGCGCGATCAGCGCCCGCCACTCGGACAGGAGGAGCGCGGTGATCAACGCGCGCAGCGCAATTTGCGCCCCGACGCCCCGTTGCCGCGCCCGCAGCCGCCGACCCAGCCGCAGATCACGATGCAGGACCCGCAGCTGCCTCCGGTGCGCGATCGCAGCGGCGGGCCGCCGCGCCGTGGCGAGGCCACGCCGCCGCCGCTACCGCAAGCCCCGGGTGTGCGCGGCTTCCGCGATATCACCGCCGACGCCGACGATCTCGGCCGCGCCGCGGCGCAAGCCAACCGCGCCGCGCGGAAAACCTATGCCAACGTGCCATCGCCCTCGCCGGAATTCGACCGGCTCGAGCCGAGCATGGAGAATCGCGGCGATCCCGACGCGCCCTATTCCTATGACGAATCCGCCGAGGAGGCCGAGCGCTACGCAGCGCCGCCGCCGCTGCCGCGTCCGCGCATCGGACGCGATGCGGATCGCGAGCCGAAGAAGCGCGCCCGGACCGGCGCGGTATTTCCGTTCAAGAGCGCGATTGCCATCGGCGTCGTCCTGATCCTGGTCGGCGCTGCCATCCTGTGGGGCAGATCGGTGGTCTCGGGCGTGAGCGGCCTGTTCAAATCGTCACCCGTGGCGGAAGCGCCAAAGGACAATAGCGCGTCGCTGTCCAAGCCGAAGATTCCCGATCGCGTCGGCCAGCCGTCATCATCGGAGCAGGTGGCGCCGGTGGCACAGCGCGTGGTGCTCTATGACGAGGATCCCTCCGATCCCAAGGGCAAGCAATATGTCGGCTCGGTGATCTGGCGTACCGAACCGATCAAAGCGTCCGGCAACCAGAAGGCCGATATCGCCGTGCGCGCCGACATCGACATACCCGACCGCAAGTTCAAGATGACGATGTCGTTCCGCCGCAACACCGATTCATCGCTGCCGGCGAGCCACACCGCCGAATTGACCTTCATCCTGCCGCCGGATTTCAACGGCGGCGGCGTCGGCAACGTGCCCGGCGTCTTGATGAAGTCCAACGAGCAGGCGCGCGGCACGCCGCTCGCAGGCCTTGCGGTGAAAGTCACCGACGGATTTTTCCTGGTCGGCCTGTCCAACGTCGATGCCGACCGCGCGCGCAACGTGCAGCTCCTGAAGGAGCGCTCGTGGTTCGACGTGCCGCTGGTCTATTCCAACCAGCGCCGCGCCATCATCGCGATCGAGAAGGGCGCCCCCGGCGAGCGCGCCTTCAACGACGCGTTTGCGGTATGGGGGGAGTAAGGGGGCGGCAGATTTTTTGGGGCTTGTAGCGTTGACGTGGTCTTCACGCGCTTCCCAAAAATCCCCTTAATTTCTGCGCCACAGCCTTTGCGGTTGCCTTATCCAGTCGTCCAGCCGCGCCAAGGCGAAACGCCGAATGTCCTACAATCCGCCATAGGCGTTCTCGTCGGCTTCGGACGTCCATTCCGAAAACGCGACGAACGGGTCATCGCTAGATTC
>Ga0209473_1000394_pt1 | contig 26516 bp, 28 predicted proteins | sample GraSoiAngelo_133_FD_185890 | JGI IMG/M metagenome (GOLD analysis project Ga0209473, IMG submission 185890) | Grasslands soil microbial communities from the Angelo Coastal Reserve, California, USA - 14_0929_05_20cm (SPAdes) (version 2) | ecosystem: Environmental > Terrestrial > Soil > Grasslands ...
CGCGGGCATGGCGACGCCGATCGATGCCGCGACGAGGCGGCTCGGCTCGTTGGTGGACGATTCGGCGATGACCGCGAAGACGACCTGGCCGGGCTTCATGAGGGACAGACCCTCCTCCCGGTCCACCAGCTCGCAGTGGGGCGGGAAGATCGAGCTGACCCGCACGAGGTTGAAGTTCGCCAGATGGGCGTCCCGCAGCGCCATCTCGAAGCTCGTGAGCTTCTCCTTGTGCCGGCCAACGCCCTTGGTGAGGAAGGCCTTGGTGGGCACGAACATTCGTGAGTCGATCAACCGGTCACCTCCCCGTTAGCCTTCATACCACGCCGCCGGCCCGATCGCCACCGGCGGGTCCGGATCTCCCGAGCGCTCGGCGGCGGCCTGCATCACCCGCTCGATCACTTCCGCCGGCGAGAGGGCCGTCTCCTCCACGGTGACGCGCGCCTGGCCCCGCTCCTTCCCGCGCACGACGAGCATGTAGCGCGCCGTGTAGACGCGCAACCGGCCGCCGGCTTCTCCGGCGCGGCACGCCACCACCGCCGTCCCCCATTCGCGCCCCTCCCGCTTCCACGGGCGGAACAGGTAGATCGTCTCGATCTCGGAGGGCGGCACGTGACGGGCGACGGCTTCGGCCAGCTTCGCCCACCCCGGCCCGCGGCCGGGCGCTAGCGGAGCACGGTCGCCGGCGCCTGCGCCTGCTCCCATCGCTCCACGTAAAACCGCAGCACGTGCATGAAGTCCTGGGCGTTGGTGACTACGCCGTAGGCCTGGTGCGTGCCGCGGTCCCGCAGCTTGTTGACCACGAACTCGGTCTGATCGACGCAGATCGTCGTGAGGGGTCGCAGCTCCTCCGGGCGCGGCGAATCGACGAACGCCGGCAGCATGTTCCCGACGGCGATCGCGTGCAGCGCCGTCGCCACGAACACGGCGAACGTCGCCTGCGCCGTCCGCTCCCGCATCGCGTCCTGGGCCGCCAGCGTGTCCGACAGCACCTCGGGCAGCGGCCCGTCGTCGCGGATCGACCCCGCGAGCACGAACGGGACCTGGTGCGTCACGAGCGCGTGCATGATGCCCGAGGTCACGAGTCCCTGCCGCACCGCCGCGGCGATTCCGCCCACGCGGCGCACCTGGTTGATCGCGCGCATGTGGAGCGCGTGACCGCCTTCGACTCCCTGCCCCGAGCTCGTCATCCCCAGCGTGGTCCCGAAGATCGCCGCCTCCAGGTCGTGCACCGCGACGGCGTTCCCCCCGAGAAACGCCTGGACGTAGCCATTCTGAATGAACCAGATCATGTCTTCGCGCGCCCGGGCATGCACCAGCGCGGGACCCACCACCCACAGGATCTTGCCGCTGCGACGCTTCTCCTCGCCGAGCAGCTGCGCCAGCACGGCGTAGTCGACGGGCTTCTCGCGCGACACCTCGGTCTGCATGAACCCGAACTCGTTGGCGCTGTGCGCGCCGCGGAGGAAACCCTCGGTATGCACGAAGATGCCCTCGCGGCCGTCCTCCTCGGTGCCCACCGCGACGAGCTGGCCCTTGCGCACCCGGCGGGGCTCGGTCACGACGAGATCGCCGCCCGCGTGCAGCACCATCACGCAGTCCATGCGGGGCAGGCGCGGCCGGCGCCAGACGCCCGCCGCCCGGACGTAGGTGGGGAGATTGGTCGTCGAGAAGAACCGGTCGGGCAGGACGCCGTCGGCGGGCGCGGGCTCGAAGCGCGCGTCCGGCGCACCGGCGAGCGGCGGCGCCGCGAACTCGGGGGGGCGGTATTGGAACCTAGGACTGGTCGTCACAGATCGGGAAAGGTAATGCGGAATGTGGAATTCGGAATGCGGAATGCGGAATCGACACACGACCTACCGATCGACGGTCGCCCTGCCATTCCGCAATCCACACTCCGCATTCCGCATTCAGAGGAGCGACACGGGATCGCGATCCACCACCACGCCCCGCGCCCGCACGCCGAGGGCGCGGACCACGCGACCGATGGCGCGCGGCTCCGCCGCCTTCACGAGCACGTGCCAGCGCCACCGCCCCTTCAGTCGTGCGATCGGGCACGGCGCGGGGCCGAGCACGCTGAGCGCCTCGTGCAGGCGCTCCGCGTTCGCGCGCCGCAGCCACGCCGCCACGCCCTCCGCCACCTCCTGGGCTCGAGCCGCCACCGGATCCGACGCCACGAAGCGCGCCAGGCCGACGTGCGGCGGATACGCCGGATGCGGCGCGGCGCGCAGCGGGACCTCGACCGCGGCGAACTGGGACACCGAGTGAGCCGCGGCGGCGCGGATGGCGGGGTGGTCCGGCACCCGGGTCTGGACGTACACGCGTCCCCCCTTGGGCCCCCGCCCGGCCCGCCCCGCCACCTGGGCCACCAGCTGAAACGTCCGCTCCGCGGCTCGGAAATCGGGCAGGTGGAGCCCCGTGTCCGCGTCCACCACGCCCACGACCGTGACATTCGGAAAGTCGAGTCCCTTGGCGATCATCTGGGTGCCGAGTAGGATGTCGATCTTCCCGTCCGACATGCGCTCGAGGACTCGGGCGTGCGCCCACTTGGAGCTGGTCGTGTCCAGATCCATGCGCGCGATGCGGGCAGCCGGAAAGCGCAGCGCGACGAAATGCTCCAGCTGCTGCGTGCCGAGGCCGCGCATGCGCTGGACCTCCTTGCCGCACACGCGGCACGCGGTCGGGATCGTCTCCTCATGACCGCAGTAATGGCAACGCAGCGCGGGCGGCGTCTGATGGACCGTGAGCGCGATGGCGCAATGCGGACAGTCGCGCACGTCGCCGCAGGCGGGACACTGCAGATAGGTGGCGAACCCGCGGCGGTTGAGGAGGAGAATCACCTGCTCGCCGCGACCGAGCGCGTCGCGCACCGCGTCGTCCAGCGCCGTGGTCCAGGGCACGCCGCGCGCCTCGGGCACACGCTCCGCGGACCGCAGATCCACGACCTCGACCGGGGGCAGCGGGCGGGCTCCGATTCGCTCGGGCAGCTCGAAGCGCGCCGCGCGGCCCTGGGCCGCGAGGTGCTGGGTCTCGAGCGAGGGCGTGGCGCTGCCGAGGATGACGCGCGCGCCCTCGAGCCGGCCGCGCACCAGCGCCACGTCGCGGGCCTGATAGCGTGGCACGCTCCCCTGCTTGTAGCTGGGCTCATGCTCCTCGTCCACCACGATCGCGCCGAGCCGCTGTACCGGGGCGAACACGGCAGAGCGGGGCCCGACCGCCACCCGCCGCTCGCCACGCCGCAACGCTCGCCACGCGTCGGCCCGCTCGCCGTCCGAGAGGGCGGAGTGCAGCACGGCCACCTGGTCCCCGAACACACCGCGCACGCGCGCCACCGTTTGGGGCGTCAGCGCGATCTCGGGGACCAGGAGAATGGCGCCGTGGCCCGACGCGACGACGCTACGAAGGACGTCGAGATAGACGAGCGTCTTGCCGGAGCCGGTCACGCCCTGGATCAGGACGGGCGTCTCCACGGGCGTCGCGAGGATACCGGCGACGACGCGCCGTTGGTCGGGGGTGAGCTCGGGCGGCGGTGGCGACGAGACCCCGGCGAACGGATCGCGGGGGCGAGCGACGTCGGCGTAGCGTGCAAGCCCTTGGCGAACGAGGCCGTCGAGCACCGGCGGAGACAGGCCCAATCGCTGCACCAGATGGCGCAGCGGCGCCGAGCCGCCCAGCGCCTCGAGCGCCTCGTAGGCCACCCGGCGCTTGGGCGACCGCTTGAAGACACGCTCCCGCTCGAGCAGCGACGGCAAGGCGGCCACCAGCGCCACCACCCGGTCGGTCCCCTCGGCCGGCCCCGCGGGTCGCTGCACGCTCCACAGGGCGCCCGGGAGCAGGGCGCGCAGCGCCCATCCCGGCGGCGTCCCGTAGTACCGGCTGATCCACCGTCCCAGCTCGAGCAGCGGTTCGGAGAGCGCCGGCTCTTCGTCCGGAGCGGCCACGATGGCCTTCGCAGTCACCGCGGGAGGGGCCACATCGACGGCCGTGACGACACCCACGACCCTGCGACGCTGAACCGGGACCACGACGCGCGCCCCCGGCACCACGCGGTCGCTCAGCTCCGGGGGAACCTGGTAGGTGTACGGACGCGGGACTGGGAGCGGGAGCACGACTGCGGCGAAACGCGGAGCAATCACCGCCTGCGGACGCCCAGCCCCGGCCCCGTGGGAAGGCGGATCTCCCCACCGTCGATCGTGGCGCCAGCGAAGGGATCGTTCGCGGTGAGCGCGGCGCCGTCCAGATCGGCGGCGTCCACCAGCGGCGTGAAATGCGCGGCCGCCGTGATCCCGAGTGACGACTCGATCATGCATCCGACCATCACCAGCATGCCATGCGCCCGGGCTGTCGCGATCATGCGCAGCGCTTCGCGCAGCGAGCCGCACTTGGCGAGCTTGATATTGATCCCGTCCACCGCCCCCGCCAGCCGGGGGATGTCCGCGGCCACGATGCAGCTCTCGTCCACGACCACGGGCAGGATGCCCCGGCGATGCACGGCCGCGATCCCCTCGAGGTCGTCCGGCGGAAGCGGCTGCTCCACGAATTCGACGCCGTACTCCTTCAGGATCGGCAACATCTGCAGCGCGCGGTCGCGCGTCCACCCCGCGTTGGCGTCCACCCGGAGCGGCTTGTCGGTGACGTCGCGGATGGCGCGCAGGATCTGCTCGTCGCGCTCCGTGCCGAGCTTGATTTTGAGAATCGGATAGGCCGAGGCCTCGGCCACCTTCTGGCGCATTTTCTCCGGCGTATCGAGGCCGATCGTGAAGGAGGAGCGCGGCGCACGGGCGGGATCGAGCCCCCACAGCTTCCAGACGGGCTGACCGAGCCGTTTGCCCACGAGGTCATGCAGGGCCGCCGAGAGCGCGGCCCGCGCCGCGCCGTTCTTGGGCACCGCCTCGGCAAACCGCGCCTCCGCCGCTTCCAGATCGAACGGGTCGCGGGGCAGCAGCGGTGCCAGCCGCTGCAGCACCGTCAACACCGTGTCCGCCGTTTCGCCGTAGTAGCGCGACGGGTCGGCTTCACCCCAACCCTCCACACCGTCCGCATCCGTGAGCCGCACCCACACCACCCGACTCTCGTCGTCCCCGCCCCGCGCGATCACGAACGGGTGCTTGGTCTTCAACGTGATCACCTCGGTGGCGAGCTTCACGCCAAGGCCGCCACGTGTGCGCGCGCGCCCGCCGCGAGCAGATCGAGCCGGTAGCCGCCTTCGAGCAGCCCCACGACGGGCGCCGGGGCCACGCGCTCCCGAAACGCCCCTGTCCAGGACGCCAGGTCGTCGGGCTCGAGGGTGAATCCGCCCAGGGGGTCGCCCGCGAGAGAGTCGAACCCCGCCGAGACGAGCAGCAGGTCGGGCCGCCAGCCGGTGAGCGCCGCGTCCACCGCGGCCAGCAAGTCCCGCACGTACCGCCCCCGCTCGAGCCCCGGCGGACGCGGCACGTTGAACACGTTGCCCACGCCGCGCTCGTGCTCGGCGCCGGTGCCCGGATACCAGGGGTACTGATGCATCGACACGTACCGGATCGTGGGGTCGCGCTCGATGAGCGCCTGCGTGCCGTTGCCGTGATGGACGTCCCAATCGACGATCAGCACGCGCGCCGCGCCGAGCTGTTGCGCATGCCGCGCGGCGACGACCGCGTTGTTCACGAAGCAGAAGCCCATCGCGCGGCTGGCCAGCGCGTGATGGCCGGGCGGCCGCGTCGCACCAAAGGCGCGGCCGGACGCGAGCCCGCATTCCACGGCGCCGATCGCCACGCCCGCCGCCGCGAGCGCCGCCTCCCAGCTGGCCCCGCTCATCACGGTGTCCGCATCGAGCGCGCCGCCGCCCCCGTGCGCCAACCCCTCCAACTGCGTCAAGTACGGTGCCGGGTGCACGCGCTCGAGCTGCTCCCGGGTCGCGGGTCGCGCCTCCTGCCACGTCACCTGCCCCGCCAGGGCCGGCGCCCGCAGCGCGCCGAGCACGGCGTCGATCCGCTCGGGACGCTCGGGGTGGCCGGCGCCGGGATCGTGCCGCCGACAGGCGGGATGATGAACGACCGGAACGGGCGGTATGCCCATTCAGTTTTGCAGGTGCTTGCCGTGTAGCAGATCGCGAATCGCTTCCGCCTCGGCCCGCAGCTCGTTTCGGGCGCGTTCCAGCTCCCGCATGGCCCGGCGGTACCGCCGCCACCCCAGCACCACCAACCCCGCCGCGACGAGGCATCCCACGCCCCACACCATCAGCATCGTCCGGTGGAGCGCCAGGCCGCCGTAGACGAGCAGCACGCCGTCGAGCAGCAGGAAGCCCACCGCGAACGTGGTCAGCGCGCGACTCGGCGTGCGGGACTCGCGGGACACGGTTCAGTGCACTGGCCGACGCCGCGCCGGCAACACGATGAACGCCGCGTTGGGCACGACGCCGAGCGCCGCGAGCGTCGTCGACTCGTCGAGTACCTGCGCCCCACGGAACTTCACGATGTACTCATCGAGCGGTAGGTTGGACCGCTTCAGCGCCTGCGCCAGCGCCTGGCGCTTGAGCTCCGCCACGGTGGTCGTGGGCTCGACCGCCAGAAACACCTGGTCCCACACGTCCGTCACCATCACGCGCACGGCGAAACGCTGCGCCACCGCGCTCACGCGACCTCCACACCACTCTCGAGCGGGAGGGTCGAGAAAAACCGATCGAGCGCCTGATCGAAAAACAGCGTGGACGCCCGCACGCGAGTCTTCCCCGCCCCATCGGCCCAGGCCCGGATCGCCACTTCCTCTCCGCCCTGACCCCGCAGCACGGCAAATTGCGGTCCCTCTTTTTCCACGTAGGCGGCGGCGTGCGGCACCCGCTCGGCAAAGAAGCGCTTGGCCCGCTCGAGCACCTCCGCCGGCGGCAATGCGACGCTGGTCGTGTGTGTCACAGTGTGAGCAAAGATAACACCTGCAAACCTGACAGGGTTTGCCATGGTTGCAGTCCGCAGATTGTCATTGTGGCAAGACGATGCCGCGGGCAACCGGCACGCCGGTTGCGTGGCCGCCGGGCGGGACCGGGGTCGGGTAACCAACCCGGTCGGAAACCCGAACAACTGAACCACAGGAGGCAATGAGCTATGCCACACCTTCCCCGCATCACCCGAGATCCGGCGCTGGCGGACTTCGTCGGCCTGAGCAACCGGCTCAGCCGGCTCTTGAATGACGGCCTGCTCGGCGCTGAATGGCAGTCGCCGGACGGCGCCACGACGGCGTGGGTGCCGCCGGTGGACATCTTCGAGGAGGACAACGCCATCCGCATCATGGCGGAGATTCCGGGCGTTCGCCCCGAGGACGTGAAGTTGACCGTCGAGAACAATGTCCTCACCGTCCAAGGCTCGAAGCAGCAGGTGGCCGAAGAGCGCGCCGATCGCGTGCATCGCTATGAGCGCACCTACGGAGCGTTCGAGCGCAGCTTCACGCTGCCCACGACCGTGGATGCCAACAACATCAAGGCGACGTACGAGAACGGCGTTCTGACCGTGACGCTGCCGAAGGTGGAGAAGGCCAAGCCGCGGCAGATCGACGTGCAGGTGGCGGCGAAGTAAGCCGCCCTGGTCGTGCACATCCCGTAGGGGCGCAGCGTGCTGCGCCCCTATGTCTTTTTGAGCAGCTCCGCCAGTCGTTCGGCCACCTGCGAATTGGGCACCGCCGTCGCGCCCGCCTCCCGCGCGGCGCGCAACGCGTCCGCCCGCACGTGCGAGCCGAATGCCAGCACCGGCACGCTGCGGCCGACCAGCTCCCCGATGCGGTCGTCGCCGGGCCCTCCGAGCTCGAGCACGGCGAGATCGCACAGCCTCTCGTCGCGCGTCACCTCGGCGCCCGCCGCCGCCACCACGCCGGCGAGCTTGGAGCGGAACACCAGGTCCGCCGTGAGCAGCAGCACGCGCTTGCCCACCGGGATCAGCCCTTGAGCTTGTCCGCGACGTAGGCGGCCAGGCGATCGGCGGCCACGCGCTCCTGCTTCAGGGTGTCGCGATCGCGCACCGTGACAGTTCCGTCCTGCGTGGACTGGCCGTCGATCGTGATCCCGAACGGCGTGCCCGCCTCGTCCTGGCGGCGGTAGCGCCGCCCGATCGACCCCCCGTCGTCGTAGAACGCGTTGAACGATTTGCGCAGGTCGTCGAAGATGCGGCGGGCGAGCTCGGGCATCCCGTCCTTGTTCACCAGCGGGAAGACGGCCGCCTTGAGAGGCGCCAGCGCCGGGTGAAACCGCATGACCACGCGCTTCTCGCCCTCGATCTCTTCTTCGCTGTAGGCGTCGACCATCACGACGAGCGCCGTGCGATCGGCGCCCGCCGACGTCTCCACGACGTAGGGCACGAAGCGCTCGTTCGTGGCGGGATCGAGGTACTCGAGCTTCTTGCCCGAGAACTCCTGATGGCGCGAGAGGTCGAAGTTCGTGCGATTGTGAATGCCCTCGAACTCCTGCCAGCCGAACGGGAACTCGTACTGGATGTCGTACGCGTCCTTGGCGTAATGGGCGAGCTCTTCCTTGGTATGCTGGTGAAAGCGCAGCTTCTCGGTCCGGATGCCCAGGCCCCCCAGCCACTTCATGCGCTCCGCCCGCCAGAACTCGAACCACTCGAGGTCCGTGCCGGGCTTCACGAAGAATTGCATCTCCATCTGCTCGAACTCGCGCGTGCGGAAGATGAAGTTCCCCGGCGTGATCTCATTGCGGAACGCCTTCCCGATCTGCGCGATACCGAACGGCACCTTCTGTCGCGCCGACTGCAGCACGTTCAGGTAGTTGACGTAGATGCCCTGGGCCGTCTCGGGACGCAGGTACACGACCGCCGCCGCGTCCTCCACCGGGCCCATGAACGTCTTGAACATGAGGTTGAACATGCGCGGCGCCGTGAGCGTGCCCTTGCTCCCGCACACCGGACACTGCGCCGTGGGCTCGCCCGGCGTGCCTTTGATGCGCGGGTCGTCGGCCCGAAACCGGTGCTTGCAGTGCTTGCAGTCCACCAGGGGATCGGTGAAGCCGGCCACGTGGCCCGACGCCTCCCAGACCTTGGGATGCATCAGGATCGCGGCGTCGAGCCCCTCGATGTCCTCGCGCTCGTGCACCATGGAGCGCCACCAGCGCTCCTTGATGTTTTTCTTGAGCTCGACGCCCAGCGGCCCGTAGTCCCACACGGAGCCGACGCCGCCGTAGATCTCCGAGGACTGAAACACGAAGCCGCGTCGCTTGGCGAGCGACACCAACTTGTCCATCACGTTGTCGGTTGGGGGCATAGAGGGCCGGAAGATAGACGCGTCGCTAGGCGGCGGGCAACCCGAGCGCCTGGCGCACCGCGCGCTCGGCGAGCGCCGTCAGCCCCGCGGCGTCGAGCACTCTCCCCTCGCCGTCGACCGCATGCACACCGATCAGTCCGTCGACCCGCCCCGCGACCACCGCCACTTTCTTTCTGGCGGCCTGCGCGCGCCGTACCACCTCACCCGAAGCCTTGCCCACGAGCGACGTACGGTCGAACGACCCTTCACCGGTGATCACCAGCTGCGCCTTGGCGAGCGCGGCGTCGAATCCGACACGCGCCAGCACCCACTCGGCGCCGGGCAGAAGCTGCGCCTTGGCGAAAAACGCGAGCCCGGCGCCGAGCCCTCCCGCCGCACCGCCGCCCGGGAGCGTGGCGAGGTCGGCTCGACCGTGGCGGGCCATCAGCTCGCCGAGACGCTCGAGACCGCGGGTCAAGAGCTTCACGCCCTCGGCGCCCGCCCCTTTTTGCGGTGCGAACACGGGCGCCGCTCCCTGCGGACCCACCAGCCCCGTCGTCACGTCCGCCAACGCGACCACGCGGGCCTCGAGCCCCCAACCCCCGTCGAGCATCGCGAGCTGGACCAGCGCGCCTCCGCCCTCAGGCAGAGCGGCCCCGGACGCGTCACGCAGGGACCACCCCAACCCCCGGGCCGCGCCCGTGCCGCCATCCACGGTGGCCGATCCGCCCAGTCCTACCACCACTGTCCGGGCGCCGCGCTCCACAGCCTCCCAGACCAACTCCCCCACACCGCGCGTGGTGGCTCGCAGCGGATCCAGCTGATCCGGTTGCAGCAGGGCAATCCCACAGGCGGTGGCGCTCTCGAAGATCGCGGTCTCCGGGTCGATCCACCCGAGCTCACCCGACACCGGCTCGCCCAACGGGCCCGTAATCCTGAGGTGCTCGCGCAGCGACCCGGGCGCCAGCACCGCATCAAGCAACCCATCGCCGCCATCCGAAATCGGGCACTGCAGCACGGCGGCGCCCGGCAACGCTCTGCGTGCCCCTGCCGAGATCGCCTCGGCGACTTGCCGCGGCCCCAGGGTCCCCTTGAAAGCCGCCGGCGCGACGAGGATTACGTCAGGCATATTGCATTACGCAATTATTAATGCATTATGCAATACACATGCGAAGCCATAACTGCACGCATCTCTCGCCATGATCGCAATCGCAGTCAAGGCACCCTTCTTGCTTCTGACGTCAAGACAGAACGGTTTCGTCTCGCTCGCATCGGGTTCTAGGGCGCACGATGTCGAGCAGGCGATCACCCCCCAGGGGCAACTCTGGGGGGTTTGCTTTTAATGTGGTCGCAAATCCGGCCGCCGTGCTCCCGGCCGTTCTCGATGAAGATCTTGTTGGCGTCGAACCCGGACGAAAGGACGCCCGCGATGTAGACCCCTGGCACGTTGGTCTCCATGGTGACGGGGTCGTGCCGGGGCACGCCCGTCGTGTCGTCGACCTGGACCCCCAGCGAGCGCAGCAGGCGCAAATCGGCGCGATAGCCCGTGAGCGCCACCACGAAGTCCGCGGGCACGGTCTCCCGATCGCCGTCCGGGTCACGCCGCACCACGACGTGGGAGCGCGTGATCTCGACCACGCGGCTGCACCAGCGCACCGCTACCCGGCCCTCCTTCACGCGGTTCGTGATGTCGGGCAAGACCCACGGTTTCACGCCGCGGTCGAAGTCGCTCAGGAAATGCACCAGCGTGACCCGCGCGTTCACGCGGCTCAGCTCGAGCGCGGCCTCGACGGCGCTGTTTCCCCCGCCCACGACCACGACGCGCTGCTGCCAATAGGGGTGCGGCTCGACGAAGAAGTGCGACACGTGCGGCAGGTCCTCGCCGGGCACGTCGAGCAGGTTAGGGGACTCGAAGTACCCGGTGGCGCACACCACGTGACGGCTGCAGATCGTCTCCGGCTCCGCGGCGCCCGGGTGCTGCGCCTCCAGCTCGAACCCTTCGGCCGTACGCTCCACCCGCACAACCGCGTGATACTGGCGCACGTCCAGCTCGAAGTGCTCCGCCACCCGCCGGTAGTACGCCAGGGCTTCGCGCCGCGTGGGCTTGTCGCCAGCGGTGACGAACGGCACGCCGATCTCGAGCTTCTCGGGCGTGGAGAAGAACGTCATGTACAAGGGATAGCGTTGCAGGCTGGAAACCACCGGGCCCTTGTCGAACAACGAGCACGCGAGGTGGGCGCGCTTCGCAGCGACGCCCACGGCGAGCCCGCAGGGCCCCGCACCGATTACCGCAAGATCTAACATCAACAGGACAGTGTCACGTCACTTCGATGATCTGCTCGCGGTGCGTACCCACGCTGACGTACTGAATCGGGGCGTGCGCCAAGTCCTGGAGGCGATCCAGGTAGGCGCGCGCGGGCGGCGGCAGGTCCGCCAGCCGTCGTACCAGGCTCAAGGATCGCTGCCAACCCGGTAGCGACTCGTACACCGGCTCGACTCGTCCGAGCCGCTCTACCTCGGCGGGCATCGAATCGAGCGCTTCCCCGTCCAGACGGTAGCCGACGCACACCGGGATTTCGGGAAACGAGTCGAGCACGTCGAGCTTGGTCACCGCGAGTCCGGTGAGCCCGTTGACCCGGACGGCGTAGCGCACCACGACGGCGTCGAACCAGCCGCAGCGGCGCGGGCGTCCCGTCGTGGCCCCGAACTCGTCGCCCAGCTCGCGGATCCTCTCGCCCAGCGGCGGAGCGGCCTCGGTGGGCAGGGGCCCGTTGCCCACGCGGGTCGTGTACGCCTTCACCACGCCCAGCACTGCATCGATGGCCGTAGGGCCGATCCCGGCCCCGACCGCGGCACCGCCGGCCGTCGTGTTGGAGGACGTGACGTAGGGGTAGGTGCCGTGGTCGACGTCGAGCAGGGCTCCCTGAGCCCCCTCCAGCAGCACCGACTCCCCGCGTTGCAGGGCTTCCCACACGACGCGTCCCGCGTCGACCGCGAGCGGCAGCAGGCGTGGCGCGAGCCGCTCGAGCAGCTGCACGTGCTCCGCCGCGTCGGCGCGCTCCGGCGAGGCCAGCAGCTCGAGGAACTGGTTCGCCGCCTGCACCCGGGCGCACACGAGCTCCCGCGCGCGCGCCGGGTTGCGCAGGTCGCCCACGCGGATGCCCCGGCGCCCGTACTTGTCCTCATAGGTGGGCCCGATGCCCCGCCCGGTGGTGCCGATCTTCTCTCTGGCTTCGCGGGCCCGGTCGAGCAGCTTGTGCAACGGGAGCGTCAAATGAGCCCGCTCCGACACGTACAGCTTGTGCTGGGTTCGCACGCCGCGCTCGCTCAGCGCGTCGAGCTCGGTGAACAGCGTCTCCGGATCGAGCACGACGCCGTTGCCGACCAGACAGATGGCTCCCTGGATGATCCCCGAGGGAATCTGGTGCAGCACGAACTCGCCGGCCGCGGTGTGCACGGTATGCCCGGCGTTGGCGCCGCCCTGGTAGCGCACCACGAGGTCGGCACGCTCGGCGAGCACGTCGACGATCTTGCCCTTCCCCTCGTCGCCCCACTGGGCGCCGACCACCACCACGCAGTGCGTCTTCGGTCCGAACATGGCTCCCCAGCAAAAACGCCCCGGCACGCGGGGCGTTGTAGTATCCTCCGTGGGAAGCTAGACCGATGCCGCTCGCCCGTCAACGCGCCCTCAGGGGGCGCGCTCGGCGTGAGTGCGTCCTTCAAGGACGCACACCGCGCCGAGCCCGGGCTCTCAACCCGGGGACAGCACGGACGCAACTCCCTCGGCCACCTCCCGCACCCCATCCAACGTCAGTCGCGCCGCAGTATCCCGCGGCGTATGCACGACCCGGGCGGTGCTCCAGTCACCCCGCATGATCGTGACGCATTCGCGCGCCATGGCCCCGAGCACGAGTCCGTCCACCACGACGGGGAGCCAGCGGGCGCGTCTCGCCCCGAGGGCACGGGCCACCCGCTGAACCGTCGCCCCGTCGCGATGGATCAGGGCGATCGTGGTTCCAGGGTCGTCGATGCCGTCGAAATTGACGACGATCGTATCGGCCAGCAGGTTGGCCCGCTCCCCCACCAGGGCGCGAGCGCCCAGCAGGCCGTATTCCTCGGCGTCGGGCAAGATCACGCCGATGGGGGCCTCGGGCGGCAGGGCATCGACGGTGGCGAGCGCCGCGACCATGCCCGCCGCATTGTCCACGGCGCCCGCCGACCGGTCCGTCACGCGGTTGAGCGCGAGCAAGGCGGCTCCCGCGGCGCCCGTTCCGACGAGCACGCCGTCCACCATACCCGGATGTGCGGTGCCGAGCAGGGCGCGCAGCGCGAGCCCGAGCAGCTCGGCCACACCGACCGCGGCGAGAGCCGCCGCCGCGAGGCGCGCGGCCATGGAGAGGGGCTGGCCTTTCGCGTCGTAGTGCGCCACCAGCCACGTGGCCACGCGGGTGCGGGGACGGACGGCGATCAGGTTGACTCCCGAGAGCGGGACGCGGGCGAGCCGGTGCAGCACCGAGCGAGCGGTGAAGGGCTGCTCCATGACCACGAACCCGCGAGCTGCGAGCTCGCGCTTCAGGGCTTCGCGCACCTGCCCGGCGGGGGGCGTGCCGGCGAGCCTGGGGACGGCCAGCTCCGCCAGCAAGGCCCGGTAGTCGGTCACGCGGCGACGAGCTTGGCCACGCGCTCCCGGTCCGCTGCCGTGACGGGCGCGAGCGGCGCGCGCACCGGCCCGCCGTACAGCCCGGCTCCCACAAGGTCCATCGCCGCCTTCACCCCCGCCGGACCGAGCTTGGCCACGATCTCCTTGTCGAGCGGCACCAGGCGCTCCTGCAGGCTTCCCGCCCGCGCGCGGTCGCCGGCCCGGAACGCCGTGAGAATGCCGGCGCAGACCCGGGCGGCGAAGCACGCCACGGCGAGCACTCCGCCGTCGCACCCCAGCTCGAGGGCCGCATACAAGAGCGAGCCGGACCCGACGAGCACGGACCAGCGCGGGACGGCATCGCGGTAGGCGCCGAGATTCTTGGGGTCTCCCGACGAGTCTTTGACCCCAACGATGTTGGGGTGGCTCGCGAGCTGCTGCAGCAGGGCCGCCGCGACGGGCAGATGTGTGTACTTGGGGATATTGTACACGAGCACCGGAACGGGACTCGCTTCGGCAATGGCGCGATAGTAGTCGACCAGGCTCGCGGGCGAGACCGCGGCCGCATAATAGCTCGGCGGGCGCACCAGCACCGCGTCGGCGCCCTCCGCGGCGGCCGCACGCGTCAGGGTCACCGCCTGTCGCGTGGATTCGGCGCCCGTGCCGGCCACGAGCCAGCGCTGGTCCGGCAGGATGTCCCTCACCCACGCCACCATGCGCCGCTGCTCGTCCGGCTCGAGCAGCGCCGACTCCCCCGTGGAGCCCGCCACCACGACGCCGTCGAGCCCGTCCTGCACCAGGCGCGTGACGTTGTCGCGCAGGTGGACGGGGGCGACCTCCCCCGTCGTCTGGTCGAACGGCGTCGTGATGGGAGCGAGCACCCCCGCGAGCTGCCGTGCCGTCACGGCTCCATCACCGCCGTGGGGTCGCCTCCGCGGACGCGGCGCGCGCGCGGCGCTGCTCGTCGCGCATCTGGCGCTCGAAGTCCTTGAGGTTCGTGGTCGCCGCCACCGCCACCTCGTAGGTCACCACTTCGTCCATCACCAGCTCGATCAGGTGCTGGTCGAAGGTCTGCATCCCGTACTGTTCACGCGCCTCGGCGATGTAGTCGTGCAGCTCCTGTGCAGGGGCGGGGTCCTTCATCAGGTCGCGCGCGACGGCGGTGCAGATCAAGACCTCGACGGCGGGCACCCGCCCGTGGCCGTCCGCGCGCGGCAGCAGCCGCTGCGACACCACGGCCTGGAGCGCCTCACCCAGCCGCACGCGCGTGACCTCCTGTTCTTCGGGCGGGAACATCGACACCAGGCGGGTGATCGTGCTGACCGCGTCGGGGGTGTGCAGGCTGGAAATGACGAGATGCCCCGTTTCGGCCGCCTTCAGGGCGGTGTCGATCGTGTCCGCATCGCGCATCTCGCCGATCAGGACGACGTCGGGATCCTGCCGGAGTGCGGCGTCCAGCCCCGCCCGAAAGTCGTCGGTGTCCACGCCGATCTCCCGCTGCGTCACGGAGCTGTTGATGTCACGGTGCAGAAACTCGATCGGGTTCTCGAGCGTCACGACGTGCTTGTGCTGCGTCTGGTTGATCTGGTTGACGATGGCCGCCATGGTCGAGCTCTTCCCCGAGCCCGTCACCCCGGTCACGAGGATCATGCCGTGCTCGGCTGCCGCGACCGTGGCGAGAATCGCGGGCAGTTTGAGCGTATCGAACGTCGGAATGTCGAACGGGATGACGCGCATGACGATCATGAACGAGGAGCGCTGCCGCAGGATGTTCACACGGAAGCGCCCGACGCCGGGCATGCCCCAGGAGCAGTCGTAGTCCCGCAGCTTGTCGAGCCGGGCCCGGTCCTCGTCGTTGGCGATGAGGTGCTGAGCGATAGCCCGGGTCTGCTCCGGCGTGAGCCGCTGCTTGGTGAACGGGACGAGCTTGCCGTCGATCCGGGCGCGGAACACGTCCCCCGCCTTGATGTGGAGGTCGGACGCGTTGCGGTCGATCGCCGCCTTGATGACCTGCTCGATGCCGCGCTGGTGCGTCGCCGCACTCGCGCGGGCGCCCTTGGACTTCTCTTCCACTAGTAGCCGGCCTCCGCGTCGACCGTGTTGGTGAGTGGGGACCCTGCAAGATAGCGGGTGATGTTATCCACGATGAGCCCCGTCTCCCGCTCCCAGAACCGGGCCGTCACGGCGGCCACGTGAGGGCTGACGAGCACGCGGGGGTGGCGCCAACAGCGATGGCCCGGCGGGAGGGGCTCGGTGGCGAACACGTCGAGCGCCGCACCGCGCAGGCGCGAGCCGTCGAGCAGGTCGAGCAGCGCGCGCTCGTCCACGAGCGTGCCGCGGGACACGTTGACGACGATCGCGTCGGCCGGGAGACCCTCGAGCACCGCCCGCGTCACCGCCCCGTTGGTCGCGGCCGTGTGGGGCGCGGCGATCACGAAGCAGTCGCTCTCCGCGGCGAGTCGCGGCAGCGCGTCGAGACCCAGCACCCAGCGGACCCCCGGCGGGCCGCCCCGCTCCGGGCGGCGGCGCACGCCGGCGACGCTCATCCCGAGCGCGAGGCCGCGCCGCACGATCGCCCCGCCGATGCCGCCCAGGCCGAACACGCCGAGCCGCAGCTCGGCGAATTCGCGGAACGGGACCGGGAGGGCCGTGAGCTCCGCGCTCGCCCAATGCTCGGCGACCTGAAACGCCCGCATCCGGTCCAGGCCGCGCGCGAAATACGCGAGGGCCGCGATCGTCCAGTCGGCGATCGGCTCGGCGTGCACGGCGGCGCTGTTCGTGAGCACGATCCCGCTGCCCGCGACGTGCGGTAGGCTCGCCCCCACGCCGGCGGTGCCGGTATGCACCCAGCGCAGGGTTCCCCGCCCCGCGGCAGCCACGCCTGCCGGCACGCCGAACCCCAAATAAATCTCCGCCCCGCGCGCGGCGGCGACCGCCTCGGGGCTCCCCGAGCCCCCATCGCCGTCCGAGGCCGCCGGGGCCGGTACCTGGATGACCTCCCACCCGGAGCCGAGCGCGCCGCGGATCGTCTGCACGGCCGCCGGTGGGATCCGCCAGACGGCACGCGGTGACGCGAGGTCGACCACCAGCCGGCGCGTCACTCGCCGGTGGACACCGTGCGCACTCCGGGGTGATGCAGCAGCGCGATCATCACCTCGTCGTGCAACCGCTTCGGCCCGCGCAGCGTGAACTCGATCACCAGGTCGACGTTCTCACGCCGGCTCGCCTGACGCTCGATCTCGAGGCCGGTCCGGCGCACCATGGTCTCCAGCTCGTCCAGGGCGGTGGGCTCGGGGCGCGCGTGCACCAGCAGCGTGCTCTGCGTGGACTGCCGCGCCACCAGCCGCTCGACGCGGCCCAGCCCCTGGAGGACGAGCAACACGAGCAGCGTGGTCCCCGCGGCTTCCCAGTAGAACGCGCCGCCCAGGGCCACGCCGATGGCCGCGACCACCCAGATCGTGGCGGCGCTGGTGAGACCGACGACGGCGCCGCGTGCGTGCAGGATCGTGCCCGCGCCGATGAACCCCACGCCGGTCACGATCTGCGCCGCGATGCGCGTGGGATCGGCGTTTCCCGCGGCCATCGAGACCGACAACTTGGTGTAGAGCACCGAGCCGAGGCAGATCAGGATGTTGGTGCGCAGCCCGGCCGGCTTGCCGCCGAGCTCCCGCTCGAGCCCGATGGCGCCGCCGAACACGGTGGCGAGACACAGCTGGAGAAACAGCTCGAGGCGGAACATCTGGATGACGCCGGCGAGAAAATGCTGCATCAGCCGTCCGCCTCCGCGAGGAACCCCATGCGGCGCCGTACGTGACCCATGGTGCGGCGCGCGAGGGCACGCGCCTTGGTGGCACCGCCCCGCAGTAGATCCATCACCCGGCGCGGCTCCGTGCGCAGCCCCTCGGCCCGCTCGCGGATGGGGGTGAGCGCGGCTATCATATTGTCCGCCAGCACCCGCTTGCAGTCGAGACAGCCCCACCCCGCCGTGCGGCAGTTGTGCGCCACCAGCTTGATCGTGTCGGGCGGGGAGAAGCCCTGATGGATAGTGAAGATGTTGCAGACGTCGGGATTGCCCGGGTCCTTGCGGGTGACGCGCGCCGGATCGGTGGCGGCGGGCCTGAGCTTTTCCCAGATGGTCTCGGCCGGCTCGAACAGACCGATCGTGTTGCCCAGGCTCTTCGACATCTTGGCCTGACCGTCGAGCCCCAACACCCGCTTGGCCGTGGAGAGCAGCGCCTGGGGCTCCGGGAACGCGAAGTCGTCCGCGAACCGGCTGTTCCAGCGGCGGGCGATCTCGCGCATCAGCTCGAGGTGCTGGAGCTGGTCTTCGCCCACGGGCACGAGGGTTGCCTCGTACAGGAGCACGTCGGCCGCCTGAAGCACGGGATAGTTCAGGAGTCCCGCGGGCACGCTCGCCTGACGCTGCGCTTTGTCCTTGAACTGGGTCTGACGCTCGAGCTCGCCGAGCGGCGTGACGGTGTTCAAGAGCCAATTCAGCTCGGTGTGCTCGGGCACGTGGGACTGCACGAACACGATCGCCCGCTCCGGATCGAGCCCGGAGGCGAACAGGCCGACCGCCATGTCGAGCGTGCGCTGCGATAGCGTGGCGGGTTCGTAGGCCTGCGTGATGGCGTGCAAGTCCACCACCGAGAAGAGACAGTCGTGCTGGTGCTGCAGGCGAACCCAGTTCTGGACCGCGCCGAGATAGTTGCCGATGTGCAGCTCGCCCGAGGGCTGGATACCGGAGAAGACGCGCGCCATGGGCCCACAACCTACGCGGATGGAGGCGAGCGCCGCAAGGTGCGAGAGCTCAAAGACTTAGTCGATGTGGCCCGGCGGGCGGCCGAACAGGCAGCCGCATTTCTCCGCGGCACCACGCCGCCGCCCGCGGCGCAATGGATTGAAAAGGGCCGCCACGATTTCGTGACCCAGGCCGACCGGCGGGCCGAAACGCTGATCACGGAGGCCCTCACGCGCGACGTCCCCGGCAGTACCGTCATGGGCGAGGAGCTGTCGCCGCACGTGACGCCCGCGGGCGAGGTGGTGTGGATCGTGGACCCGCTCGACGGCACGACGAACTATCTGCACGGCTACCCGCAATACGCGGTCTCGATCGCGTGTGCGGTGGGTGGCGCGCTGCGCGTCGGCGTCGTGCACGATGTCGCCCGTGACCTCGCGTACTGGGGGGCGGCGGGGCTCGGCGCCTGGCAGGGTGATCAGCCGCTTCGCGTGTCGCCCTTCACCGAGCCGCGCCACGCGCTCGTCGGCACCGGGTTCCCGTACAAGAGTCTTCCGCAGTTGCGCCGTTATCTGGACCAGTTCGCCGCGGTGATGGGAGCGACGAGCGGCATCCGCCGGGCCGGCGCCGCCGCGCTCGATCTCGCGGACGTGGCGGCCGGCCGCCTCGACGGTTTCTGGGAGCTGACCCTGGCGCCCTGGGACGTGGCGGCTGGCGTGGTGCTCGTCCGGGAAGCCGGCGGCAGCGTGACCACGCTGGACGGCTCGGACGACGTGCTGCGACACGGCTCGGTCGTCGCCGGCAACCCGGTGATGCACAAGTGGCTCATGGACGTGTTGAGGAGCGCATGAAAGTGCGGAGTGCGGAGTGTGGAGTGCGGAATGGAGCGGCGACCTTCGGGCTCGAGGTCCATCCATCAACTCCGCACTCCGCATTCCGCATTCCGCACTGAGGCATACCGATGCCCTTCCCTCTCGTCGAATGCGTCCCCAACTTCTCCGAAGGCCGCAATACCGCGACCCTCGAGGCCCTGCGCGCCGCGCTCACGAGCGTCCCCGGCGTGCGGCTGCTCGACGTGCAGGCCGACGCGTCGCACAACCGCTCCGTATTCACGTTCGTCGCGCCCCCGGAGGCAGCCCTCGAGGCCGCGCTGCGCGCCATGCGCGTGGCGACCGAGCGGATCGACCTCACGAAGCACACCGGCGAGCACCCCCGCATGGGGGCGACCGACGTCGTCCCGTTCATCCCCCTGCGCGACGTGACGATGGACCAGTGTGTCACGCTCGCCAGACGGCTGGGCGAGCGGGCCGCGGCCGAGCTCCGGATCCCGATCTATCTCTATGCCCAGGCGGCCGTGCGCCTGGAGCGGGAGCGCCTGCCGGACATCCGGAAAGGTGAGTTCGAGGGTCTGCGCGAGCGCATCGGCACCGCTCCGGCCGCGGATCCGGACTTCGGCCCGCGCCGCATCCATCCAACGGCGGGGGCGACCGCCGTGGGAGCGCGGCCCTTCCTGGTGGCGTTCAACATCTACCTCGACACGGCCGACGTGGGCGTCGCCAAGGACATCGCGAAGCGGATCCGCACGTCGAGCGGCGGCCTGCCCGCGGTTCAAGCCTCGGGCTTCGAGGTCGGCGGGCAGGCCCAGGTCTCGATGAACCTGCTCGACATCGACACGACCCCACCGGCGGCGGTGTACGCCGCGGTCGAGGCCGAAGCCCGCGCCCGCGGCGTGGCCGTGACGAAGAGCGAGGTCGTGGGTCTCGTGCCCGAGCGGGCTATCCTGGGGGCGGGCGCCGCCGCACTGCGCCTGCCCGACGCCGCCGACCACCTGCTCGAGGCGAAGATCCGTGCCGCCGAGGGGCCCACGCTGGACGGATGGCTCGAGGATCTGGCGGGCGGGGCACCGGTCCCGGGCGGGGGCAGCGCGGCGGCGCTCGCCGGCGCCCTGGCGGGGGCGCTGGTGGCGATGGTGGCGCGCCTCACCGTGGGGCGCAAGGCCTACGCCGCCGTCGAGCGGCGTGCCGCGGAGGTCCTCACCGAAGCGGACACGCTGCGCGCCGAGTTGCGCCGCCTGGTCGACGACGACGCCGCCGCGTACACGAAGGTGAGCGCGGCCTACGCGATTCAGAAGGACGACCCGGCCCGTAGCCGGGCGATCGACGCGGCGTTGGCCGGCGCGGCGCAACCGCCGGTCGAGGTCGCCCGCCGAGCGGCGCGCCTGGTCACGCTCGCGCGCGAGATCGCGGAGATCGGCAACAAGAACGCCCGCTCGGACGGAAGGGTCGCCGAAGCGCTCGCCCGGGCCGCCGTCGCGGGCGCGATCGAGAACGTGCGCGTGAACGTGGCTGGCGTGTCGGACCCGGCGCTGGGGAAAGAGTTGCTGGCGGAAACGGAGCGACTCGAGCGAGATCTGCGCGCCTAACGCGTCGCCGCGCCAGGCCTGCTGCCGCACTGCACCATCACGCGATCACCTCCACCGTCATCGTTTCGAAACGCATCCGGACTTCGCCGGTACGAGCTTTGCGACTCGCCCGAGCCCCACGCACGCGGAATGTCTCCCGCAGGAGGATGCCGTTATGAAACGCGCCGTATGTGCCGGAGTTACGGTCTTGATGCTCGCGCTGACCGGATGCTCGGATGTGCCGGTCCAACCGGCCCTGCGCGAGCAGGCGAAGCGTTCGCTGCCCCGTCTGGTGCCGCAGGCCAACGGACAGTCGTGCACGGAGCCGGACGCGAAACTCAGCTCCGGTGCGTTGTTCAAGATCTGCTTCGACCCCGCGAAATGGAACCGTGACCTCGTCGTGTTCATTCCGGGGTACCACGATCCCGCGAGCGCCCCGACGCTCCCCGAGGACCTCTCTCCCACTGCCTCGGCCGTGCTGTTCAGCGGTCTGGGTTACGCCTACGCCACGACGAGCTTTCGCGCCACCGGCCTGATCGAGCGGGACACCTGGATCGGCGGCGATCTGCTCGAGCTGGTGGCGACGGCCAAGGCGCTGCTCTCCAGCACCACCGGCCGGAGCACCCGTTACGTCTATCAGACCGGAGGGTCGCAAGGCGGATTGGGCACGGTGATGGCGGTGGAGCAGCATCCCGACGTCTTCAGCGGCGGCCTGGCCGGGTGCGGCCCGATCGGCGACTACGGGCGGCAGATCGCGTACGTGGCCGACTTCCGGACGGTCTTCGATCACTTCTTCGCCGGGGTGATCCCGGGGTGGCCGGTGTGGAGGCAGGACTTGAGCGCCGGCGATCCCGGGTACATCGATCCGAACTCTTGGGGAGCGGCCGAGGCCAGCGCCGGCGCGGCGCTCGACGATCCGGCGAACGCCGATCGGATCCGGCAGGTGCTCGACGTGACACACGCCCCGACCGACCCCGCCGATGCCGCGACCGTCAAGGGAACGACACTGGGGATCCTCTGGTACAGCTTCCGCGGCACCAACGACGCCATCGCGAAGAACGGCGGCATGCCGTTCGGCAACGTGGATCGGCGCTACAGCGGCTCGAGCGCGGATGAAGCCCTGAACGCGGACATCGCGCGCTTCCAGCCCACGGCGGACGCCGCCCGGCTGGCGACGTTGCAGACCTCCGCGCGGCTGCGGCGGCCCCTGGTCACGATCCACGACACGGGCGACCCGATCGTCCCGATCTGGCACGAGGCGCTGTATCGCCGCAGGCTCGACTGGCGCAGTCGCCTGCTGAATACCGCGTTCACCATCAACCGGTACGGCCACTGCAAGTTCACCGACGCGGAGGTGTTGGCCGCGTTCGCGGTGCTGGTCCTCGAGGTGAGCGGTCAGAACCTGCTTGTATCGAGGGGCTTGCTGCCGCAGCCGGCGGCCCGGGCGGAATTCCTCGACCTGGCCCGGCGTCATGGCGCGCAGCCGAGCGTCAGCCCCTAGTCCGCGGTGGTGAGCACCCGCGGCGGCCCGCCGTTCTCGAGAATGGCGACCGTGTGCTCGAAGTGGGCGGAGAGCGAGCCATCCTCGGTGACCACCGTCCATTTGTCGTCGAGCGTGCGGATGTCGGCGCCGCCCACGTTCACCATCGGCTCGATGGCGATCGTCATCCCCGGGACGAGACGTGGTCCGCGCCGGGGCTTGCCGTAGTTCGGGACCTGGGGATCCTCGTGGAACGCCGATCCGATGCCGTGTCCCACGAGCTCGCGCACCACCGAGTACCCCGCCCCCTCGGCCACCTGCTGGACCGCGTGCCCGATATCGCCGACGTGATTGCCGGCTCGCGCCTGCGCGACGCCGGCCGCGAGGGCGGTGCGCGTGGTCGCGAGCAAACGCTCCGCGTCCGCGCTCACGGCGCCGACGGGAAACGTCGCCGCCGAGTCCGCGTGCAACCCGTCGAGCCACACCCCGACGTCGACGCTCAAGAGGTCGCCGGCCTTGAGGACCCGCTTGGCGGAGGGGATGCCGTGGACCACCTCGTGGTTGATGGAGGTGCACAGCGTGGCCGGGAAGTCGTACAGCCCCTTGAACGACGGACGGGCCCCGGGGTGCGAGCGGATGAACTGCTCGGCGAGCCGGTCGAGCTCTTCCGTGGAGATTCCGGGGCGGACGTGGCGTGCGACCAGCGCCAGGGTCGCGGCGACGATGTGGCCGGCGGCGGCCATCGTCTCGATCTCGCGCGGCGACTTGATCGTGATCATCGGCCGATGACGCGCTTGATCTCCGTCGCGATCTCGTCCATCGCGCCTACGCCGGGCACGCGCTTGACGACGCCGCGCTCGGCGTAATGGGCGATGAGCGGAGCGGTGTCGCGCTGGTATACTTGCAGCCGCGTCCGGATGGCCTCCGGCGTGTCGTCCGAGCGTCCTTCGTGGGCCGCCCGGCCCATCATCCGGCGCACCAGCTCTTCTTCGGGTACGTCGAGCAGCACGATGTGATTGAGGCGCTGGCCGCGCTCGGCCAGCGTGCGGTCCACCAGCTCCGCCTGGGCGGCGGTGCGGGGGAACCCGTCGAGCACGGCGCCCTGCTGCCCCTCGGGCTTGGCGAGCTCCTCTTTGATCAGACTCAGGATCACGCTGTCGGGCACGAGCGCGCCCGAGTCCATGTACTTCTTCGCTTCGCGGCCGAGCGGCGTCTCGGCCTTCACCGCCCCGCGCAGGATGTCGCCCGTCGTGATCTTCGGCAGACCCAGCCGCTCGGCGAGGATCTTCCCTTGGGTCCCCTTCCCCGAGCCCGGCGCGCCTAACAGGAGGATGAACACCGCATGCCTACATGTAGCGCTGGCGGCCGCGGAACTTGACGCGCCCTTCCTTCATGAAACCGTCGTAATGGCGCAGCAGCAGATGCTGCTGCACCTGCTGCACGGTATCGAGGGCCACACCCACCACGATGAGGAGCGCCGTGCCGCCGAAGCCGAACGGCATGTTGAGGATATTCGACACCACGATCGGCAGCATCGCCACCAGCGTCAGAAACAGCGCGCCCGGGAGCGTGATCCGCGAGAGCACGTCGTCGATGTAGTCGGCCGTGGCGGCGCCCGGCTTCACGCCGGGGATGAACCCGCCCTGTTTCTTGAGATTCTCCGCCAGATCCACGGGGTTGAAGATGATCGATGTGTAGAAGTAGGCGAAGAAGATGATCAGGATGGCGCTGGAGATCAGGTACACGGGTGACGTGACGCTGAAATACTCGGCGAGGTGCTTCAACGTCTGGTTGCCGCTGAACGCGGCGATCGTCCCCGGCACGATGATGAGCGACTGGGCGAAGATGATCGGCATCACGTTGGCGGTATTGAGCCGCAGGGGGATGAACGTCTTCTGTCCCTCGCGGATCCGGCCCCGCCCCATCACCTTCCGCGGAATCTGGATGGGGATGCGCCGCGCCGCGACCGTCACCGCCACGGTTCCCGCCACCACCAGCACCATGACGACCAGCACGGCGAGCAGGGTGGGCACGCTGAGACTGCGCGCCTGCAGCGCGTCGATCGTCCGGATCGTCTCGGGCCAGATCCGCTCGACGATCGAGAAGAAGATCAGCAGGCTCGCCCCGTTGCCGATGCCGCGCTCCGTGATCTGCTCCCCGAGCCACATCACGAACACGCCGCCGGTCGTGAGGGTGAGCACCGTGGTGAGGCGGAAGAAGAAACCGGAGTGGGCCACCGCGCCCGGGATCTGCTCGGTGAACAGGGCGTAGCCGTAGGCCTGGAACAGGCACAGCACGACCGTGAGATAGCGGGTCCACTGCGTCAGTTTCTTCCGGCCCTCCTCGTCGCGCTGCATCTTTTCGACGACGGGGAACACGGGCGCCGCGAGCTGGAACACGATGCTCGCCGAGATGTACGGCATGATCCCGAGCGCGAACACCGTGGCGCGGCCGAAGCTGCCGCCCGCGAACAGATCGTACAGGGCGAACAGCGTGCCCTGCGCCTGGTTCTTCAGATAATCGGCGAGGGCCTGGACGTTGACGCCGGGCGTCGCGATGTGCGCGCCGACGCGGTACACCACCAGGCAGAGGAGCGTGAAGAGAATCTTCTCCTTCAGCTCCGGCACTTTGAACAGGTTGGGCAGCCGGGGAGCGGTCATCCGGTCAGCTCGCGATCGTGCCGCCCGCCTGCTCGATCTTCGAGCGGGCGGAGGCCGACACCGTCACACCCTTGACGCTGAACTTGCGCTGGACGTCCCCCATGCCGAGCAGCTTGATGGGGCGGTCCGGCCGGCGCACCAGCCCCGCGCCGAACAGCGTGTCGGGCGTCACCTCGACCCCCTCGGCGAGCTGGCCCAGGTGCCGGACGTTCACCACCTGCGCCGGCTGTTTGAACGGGTTGGTGAAGCCGCGCTTCGGGATGCGGCGGATGAGCGGCATCTGGCCGCCCTCGAACCCGGGGCGCACCTTGCCACCCTGGCGCGCCGTCTGGCCCTTGCCGCCGCGACCCGCGGTCTTGCCTATCCCTGAGCCGGGCCCGCGACCCTTGCGGATGCGGGCGCGGTGCGAGCCGGGCGGCGGCCGGAGTCCCGAGAGCGTGAGCGCCCGGACTTCTCCGGCGGGCGCCTTGGCCCCCGAGGAGGGAGTCGCGCGTGCGCGCCGCGCCGCTTTGGGCTTGGCCTTCCCTTTCGGCTTCGCCTGCCCCCGCCCCTTCGCCTTCGGCATCGTCTACTCCCCTGCCTTCGCAGGCGTCACCTCGACGAGGTGACGCACCTGGTGGAGCATGCCGCGGAGCGCCGGATGGTCCGGCTTCACCACGCTGTCTTGATGGTGCTTCAATCCCAGCGCCTCGAGCGTGCGCCGCTCGAACGCCGGCCGCCCGATTCCCGAGCGCACCTGGACGATCCGCAGCGGGCCCTTGCCGGGGGGCGGCAGCACCCGGTCGCGACCGGGCTTGCGCTTGCGGTATTTTCGCGTGGGCGGCAGCCTAGCCATGCACGGCCTCCTGCCGGGCCTTGTAGTGGATCGCCTCGAGCTCCACGCCGCGCTCCCGCGCCACGTGACGCGCCGTCGTGAGGTGCTGCAGGCCGTCGAGTGCGGCCCGTACCATATTATGCGGGTTGGTCGAGCCGAGGCTCTTCGTGAGGATGTCGCGCACCCCGGCGCACTCCAGCACCGCGCGTACCGCGCCGCCCGCGATGACCCCGGTGCCCGACGCCGCGGGCTTGAGGAGCACGCGCCCGGCGCCGTGATGGCCGATGATCTCGTGCGGAATCGTGGTGCCCGTGAGCGGCACCTCCAGCAAGCGACGGCGCGCGGCTTCGACGGCCTTGCGGACCGCTTCGCTGACCTCGTTCGCCTTCCCCGTCGCGACGCCGACGTGCCCGTGCCCGTCGCCCACGGCGACCAGCGCGTTGAAGCCGAAGCGCCGGCCCCCCTTCACCACCTTGGCCACACGGTTGATCGCGATGACGTTCTCGATGAGCCCGTCGCCCTCGCGCTGGCGCTCGCTGGAATCGCGCCGCTCGCCACCCCGTCCGCGACC
>Ga0209473_1000396_pt1 | contig 26509 bp, 24 predicted proteins | sample GraSoiAngelo_133_FD_185890 | JGI IMG/M metagenome (GOLD analysis project Ga0209473, IMG submission 185890) | Grasslands soil microbial communities from the Angelo Coastal Reserve, California, USA - 14_0929_05_20cm (SPAdes) (version 2) | ecosystem: Environmental > Terrestrial > Soil > Grasslands ...
CTTGCCCGAGAAGCTGACAAGCACGTTTCGAGCGATGACATGGCTCAACTTAGCCCAAAACGGGAACAAAGGCATGGTCGATATAGCGAAGGCCGGCAAGCGCAGCTTCATAGCGCCGCAGCGAAGCCATAGCGCCCATGTGTGGACGGCCCCTGCGGTGCAAGAGGTTTTTTGACGTTTTGGCAAGCTGGTCGAGTGCGCTCATGTGTCCGGCCTGTTTGCGCGGTTCACACGACCGCTGGCCCTGATGGAAGTTCGCGGACCAGGTCCCAATCATCTTCCCGCACTCGAAGTGCTGGGCACTATTCGGGTTTTCCCAGTCCCCGGCTCAACCGGTTCGCCATCACGTCATAGCACCCCCTGCAGTCGGTAACGGTCACATCGGGTCGTTGGTCGAATTCAGTGGGAGCAAGCCGCGAGCGAGCGCGCCCCCAAATAGCGCGGTAGCGGTCATGCGGCTGCTGTTATCGCTGGTGCCCGGTAGGTCTCTCCGCGGATCAGGATCGCCCAGGCGATCCGCGCCGCCTTGTTGGCGAGTGCCACCGAGACCAGACGCGCCGGACGGCGCTCGAGCAACGCGTTGACCCAGGCGAAAGCCGGAGCTTTGGTGCGCCGCGCCGATCGGATCACTGCCGTCATGCCCACGATCAGCAACTTGCGTAGATACTGATCGCCCATTTTGGTGATCCGACCGAGCTTGGCCTTGCCGCCGGTCGAGTGCTGCCGCGGCACGAGGCCGAGCCATGCTGCAAGATGGCGGCCGGATCGAAACAGCGTCGGATCCGTGATCGTGGCGGCCAGCGCCGAGGCGGTGATCGGGCCCACGCCCGGAATGGTCGAAAGACGCCGCGCCGCCGCATTGGTGCGGCACCAGGCGACAATGCGCTTCTCCATCTGCCGGATGCTCGTCGTAAGATTGTTGATCTGCACGACCATCGCCGCAAGCACCTCGTGGGCAATTTGTGGGATGCCCGTCTTCTCGTCTTCCAGCAACGCCACAAGCTCAGGCAGCCTCTGGATACCTTGCGGCACAACGATTCCGAACTCCGCCATGTGAGCGCGCAGGCCATTGACCAGCATGGTGCGCTGGCGCACCAGCAATTCGCGCGCGCGATGCAAGACCAGCACGCCTTGCTGCTCGACAGTTTTCACCGGAACGAAGCGCATGTTCGGCCGCGTCACTGCCTCGCAGATCGCCTCCGCATCGGCCGCGTCGTTCTTGCCGCGCTTCAGGTAGGCCTTGACGTAGCTCGGCGGCACCAGCCGGACCTGATGGCCGAACGCGCCCAATTCTCGTGCCCAGAAGTGCGCGGTCGCACAGGCCTCGATGCCGACCAGGCATGGCGCAAGGTGAGCGAAGAATTGCAACAGCTCGGACCGCCTCAGCTTCCTCCGAATAACAACCGCGCCGGCAGCTTCGACGCCGTGGATCTGAAAGACTCTCTTGGCGACATCCAAACCGATTGTGGTAACTTGCATAGCGGACGGCTCCTCTCATTGTGGCGTTTAGCGACGACCACGTTATGGCACTTCGATGCCTGGAGAGCAGGGGCCGTCCACCCCATCATCTTCATCGGCCGCGGCGCGCCAGTGTACGATTTTGTGCGATATCGCCGGCCTGGATCGTTCTATAGCCGTCGGATGCCGCATGCGGCCGCCACGCGGCAGCCAACTCCTCGACTTCGACGTCTGCCGACCTTATATTGTGGCTATGACAAAGCTCCTCGACGAAGCAGTGGAGGCCGTACGTCGCCTGCCGTCCGACGATCAGGATGACATCGCGCGCGCCATCATGCAGCTTGCAGGCTCCGATCTTGCTGCGCCGGTCGTCCTTTCGCCCGAAGAGCGTGAAGCGATTGCCCGCTCCAAGGCCGCCGCTGAGCGGGGCGAATTCGCAACCGACGAACAGGTGCGGGCCGTGTGGGCCAAGCACGGCCTATGAGGCTACGTTATACGCTTCCTGCGCTCGCCGATCTTACATCGATTCTGGACTACATCGCTGATCGCTCCGCGCAGGGAGCTACCCGCATCGACACCCGAATTCGCGCAGTCGCCGACCTGCTCCTGCGGTACCCGCTGGCTGGCGCGGTGACCGACGACCCTACCATTCGGCGCATCACCACCACGCCCTATCCATACCACATTTTCTACGAGGCGACAGACGCTGAAATTATTATTCATGCGGTCCGCCACGGTGCGCGCGATCCATTGCACAATGTGCGATCGGAATGAGTCTCGCAGAACCATCGGCGGGGACCGCCAAAGATTGGGCCTCGCCAGCGTAGAATTGGATACGACATCATAGCGCCACGGCGAAACAATATTGCCCATCTTCATCGGCCGCGGCGCGCCAGTGTACGACTTTGCACGATTTCACAACCGGGGCTTTGTGGCAGCCGCCGGATGCCGGTAGGGCCTCCCGAAAATGAGGCGCCGCCCGTTGGGGCGCATTCAGCGCTCGCGGTGTGTGGCGATCTGCCAGATATTCGACCATGAATCCCTGACCGTGGCCCGTCTATCGCCATAAGGCATGTCCGTGGGTTTCTCGATCGATTGAGCGCCTGCGGCAATTGCTCGCTCATACGTCTCGTCCGCATTCTGGACATAGACATAAAGGAAGGCCGGCATGGCCTCGCGCGCGCCCCCGCCATCGCTGATCATCACGACGGAGTCGCCGATCGTCATCTCGGTTGGTGCTGCGGACTGGGGCTCGCCACCCGCGCCGAACACGGTTTTCAAAAATCCCACTAAGCCGGCGACATCATCAGTGATGATCCTGGGGATCACAGTAGGCCGGCCGTCCGGCTTAAACTTGCTCATTTCCTCGCCTCCGGGATAGGAAGCCACACTCCCACATCGGGCAGCGGTGACACAAGCATCGTTGCGACACGACCGTGGCGCGCCCTTTACACCAGAGCACGCTATCGCGACTTACGGGCTGCCTTTCCACGCTGCCGCTCCGATTTGCGAATCCGAAGAATCCACAAAGGTGGACGTCGACCCTGAAGCCGACATCGATTGGATGCGGCTGCCCCATGCCGGCACTTCAAAAAGATCCGTAGCCCACACCCCGGGGGCAGCACCTGATATCACGCTCGCTTCGCATCAAGCGAACAGATAGCTAACTCCGGCAAAGCCCATAATGCGGCAACCAATTCACCGTCGGACCAAGATTGTGAACCGGGCATTCGCAGACAACGCCAGACGTGGCGCGCATCGCTCACGTGGCAGCGATTGAAGCCGTGCCAGAAATTCGCCGCGATAAAACAACGGGACGGGAGTTGCCTCCCGCCCCATTCATCGCATTAGACAGACTTACTTGCCGATACAGGTGGCGACGGTCTCGGGCGTGCAAACATCAAGACCGGTGTACGTAGGATCGGCGGGCGCGGGCTTGCCCGATTTCATCGCTTCCAGCGCCATCATCGTCTTGTAGCCCATTTCGAACGGGCGCTGGCCGACCTGGCCGAGTGACAGGCCTTCCTTCATCTGATCGATCTGCACCGGAAGGGTATCTGCCACCACAAGGGCAAGTGCCTTAGAGGCGATCTTATCCTTATACGGCATCACCGCGGCACGGTTTGCGTCGGGAATGAACTGCGGGAAACCGCCGGTCGGGATGAAGGCATCGAGTTTCGGGTTCTTCGCCATGATGTCGGTAAACTGCTGGACGGATACCGGGAAGTCGTCGTTGGTATAGAGCGGGCAACCCTCGATCTCGGTCCAACCATTCTGGCCGGCCAGGCGGTCGCCAGGGGAAGCGGCCGACTTCTTGCCCGATAATGTGTCGCGAATTCCCTGCATTCGTTCATTGTGGTTGGCCGCAGCGGCGCCGCCCGACTGGATGCACACCGTGCCGCCCTTCGGCTTGATCTGCATGGCAAGTTTGGCGAGGTTCGCGCCGATCTCGTAATTATGAGTGCCGATATAGGCGGCGCGCAGGCTCTTGCTGTCAGGCAGGAGGTCGGAGTCCCAGGTAAGAACGGGAATGCCCGCATCCTTGGCAGCTTGCAACGCCACTGCCACGGCCGCGGCATTGGATGGCGAGACAGCAATGCCGTCCACCTTCTTGGCGACGAGGTCCTGCAGGATTTGCACTTGCTCCTCGCCGCCGCCGTGTTCACCGGGGCCTATGTACATGCATTGAAAGGCACCCTTTGATTCCGCTTCGGCTTTCTTGCAGCCGTCGCGAGCCTGATCGAAGAACGGATTGTTCATATTCTTCGGCACCAAAGCGAAGACATCCTTCGCCTGGGCGCCGGACATCGCCACGGACATGGCGCCGAAGGCGATAGCCGTGCCTAAGAGAAATCTTTTCATCTCGTTTCCTCCTCGTTTACCTTCACTGATTACCGCAGTGAATTCGGTTTCTAACGGTGCTTTTTCGGCAACAACTGCTGCACGATGGCCGCCATGATCGACGTGCCCCCAGTTTGCATGCCGAGCAGCACCGCGAGAATGATGAAAGCGCCGACAAATGCGCCCTGCCAATTGGAATCGATGCCAGCCATCAATAAGGCATTGCGGATAACCTCGAGAAAGGCCGAACCGATGAAAGCCCCGAAGGCGGTGCCTGACCCACCCATCAGACTGGCCCCGCCGATTACGGTCGCCGCGATTACGCGCAGCTCATAGCCCTGCCCCATGGCATTGATGAGGCCAACGAAGCGGTGAAGGCGGAAAACACATAGGCTTGAAATTTGATCCAATCGACTGGAACACCGGTGAGCCGGGCAGCCTGTTCGTTGCCGCCGATCGCAAACAGGTGGCGGCCCCAGGCTTTGGAATTGAATACATAGCCAACGATGAGGGCCAACCCGACCATCACCCAGAAATGCGAGGACAATTCGGGAATCCAATGCGGTGCCCAACCGGCCGGCGCGTGCGAAGGCCATTTCGCCTGACCGATGGCCCTGACGATTGGTGCGTCGGGCCCGAACTGATAGAGCATCTGGTTGGCCGAAAACACCACCGCAAGCGACCGCGCGATTGACAACATGCCCAGCGTCACGACGAAGGAAGGCATACCGACGTAGGCCACGAAAAAGCCGTTGACCATGCCGCAAGCAAGCCCGGCAATCATCCCCATCGTGAAGGCGACATACCAGGAGTGATGCCAAGTAAGGAAAAGGCCCGCGACAATCGCCACCAGGCCCATCACGGACCCTACGGAGAGGTCAATGCCGCCGGTGATGATAACCACGGTCATCCCCATCGCCATAATTCCGATCGGCGCGAAGTTGCGCGTGACATTGGCAGCATTTTCGGTGGTGCCGAAGGTCGGTTCATTGATGGTCATGACCACGACCAGCACGATGAGCGCGATCGTCACCCAGAATGGCTGGCTCGATAGGACACGCGCACCAAAGGTTTGTTCCTTGTTTTCCGCAACATCTGAAATTGCGGCGTGACTTGTTTCGGGCGCCTTGGCAATATCATGCTGCACGGATCGCTCCCGTAATCAGGCCGGTGATTTCCTCCGGCGACGTCGACGCGGTTGCCTTGTCGGCAACCTTGGCGCCGCGCCGCATGACGATTATTCGGTCGCTCACCGCGAACACGTCGGGCATACGATGGCTGATCAGGATGACCGCCACATCCTGGTGCTTCAGACGGCGGATGAGTTCGAGCACCTGGGCTACCTGTCGCACCGAGATGGCGGCGGTCGGCTCGTCCATCAGGACGAGCTTGGCATTGGAAAGCCGGGTGCGGGCGATGGCCACCGCCTGGCGCTGGCCGCCGGACATTTTCTTGACCAGATCGCGCGGTCGCGTTTCGGATTTCAACTCGTCGAACAGTCTAGCCGAGCGGTCGATCATCGCCTGCTTGTCGAGCACCCGAAAGGGCCAGAACCCCTTGTTTAGCTCGCGGCCGAGGAACACGTTCTGCGCGGCGGTGAGATTGTCGGCAAGTGCGAGATCCTGGTAGACGACTTCGATGCCCTTGGCGCGCGCCTGGATGGGCTTATGGAAATGGCAGACCTCGCCGTCGACGAGAACTTCCCCCTCCGTTGGCGGAAAATTCCCGGCAATCAGCTTGACCAGGGTGGACTTGCCGGCACCGTTGTCGCCCATCAACCCCACGACCTCGCCGGGCTCGACCGACCAGCTGATGTCGTTTACCGCGTGGATAGCGCCAAAGCTCTTCGATACGTTGCGAACTTCAAGCAGAGCCACTCTGATGCCTCCCTGGTATGCAGCTCTTCTGGCCGCGCTTGTTCAGCTATTTTATCATAGATTACAAAATCTGTTACCTAGTACTTGATCGCTGGCCAGGCCTAAAATTTGGATGATCGGTTGAGTGTCACGTTACGTCCCATGTGCAGCAATCAAATCGCTTGAGGAGCGTAATCGCTCACTTCCGTCGGCATCACAGTCTTGAGCAGCGCGACCGACTTTCGCACGCCCTCGATGCGCGAAAGCATGACATCTTCATGCTCAATCGAAAGCCAGCCATCGTAGCCGTTCATACGGAGCCGGTAGCAGAACGACCGCCACCACTCTTCGCTATGCCCAAAGCCGAGCGTTATGTAGCTCCAGGAGCGCGCGGGAACGTTCATCAATGAGCCGTTCTCGAGCAAGCCGGTGGTCGCCTGCCTGGGTCCGTTCAGGAATGTGTCCTTTGCGTGGACGTGGAAGATTGCACTGCCGAGCGCATCGACCGCGGCGAGTGGATCGGCCCCCATCCAAAACAGATGGCTCGGATCAAGATTGGCGCCGACCATCGGCCCGACTTCCTTTCGGAGCCTCAGGAGCGATGGCACATTGTAGACGAGTTGGTTGCCATGCAATTCGATGGCGAGCCGCTCGACGCCGCTCGACTTGGCGAGATCGACCAGCTTGCGCCAATAGGGAAAGAGCACCTCATTCCATTGCCATTGAAGGATCGTTTGGGTCTCGGGGGGCCAGGAGGAAACGATCCAGTTCGGAGTAGTCTCACCGACAGCGCCCCCGGGCAGGCCGGACATCAGGCAGACTTTCTTCGTACCGATCTCGCCGGCGAGGCGGATCGTATCGTGCAGACACGCCGACTGCGCGTCGCCAGTCACCGGGTGAAGCTGGTTGCCGTTTGCGTTGAGGGCGATCAGCTTGAGGCCGCGCGATGCAAAGGCTTCGGTGAAGGCCTTGCGTGCGTCGGCACTCGATTTCATCTTGTTCATGTCGAAATGCGGCGCCGACGACCAGTTGCCGGTGTTGACCTCGACGCCATCCAGACCGAGTTGAGCAGCGGTCTCCAGGACTTCCTCAAATCCCAGATGCGCGAGCGAATCGGAAACGAAACCCAGTTTCATGTGACGACCTTAAAAAGAGACCTGCGCCTACTCTATCGCTTGCCACGTCCGCGATTTGGACGATCGAACCGCCGTATCGATGATCTTCTGAATCTCCCAGGCTTCGCGAAAATCCGGCCCGCGCCGCTCTCCACCAGCGATGGCTTCCAGGAATTCGGCAACCTCGATCGTCTTGAGATCGTTGAAGCCAAGTTGGTGGCCCGGCGCGACGCAGAACAACCCGTAGGGATGATGCGCAGGCCCCGCTTCGATACGGGTATAACCGCTATGGCGTGGATCGCCGCCGGCGCGATAATGAAGCAGTTCATTGAGGCGTTCCTGCGTATAGACAAGAGAACCCCTTGTGCCGGTCAATTCGAACCCGAGCTGCATTTTTCGCCCTGTCGCCACCCAGTTTGCTTCAATCGTTCCCTTGCATCCCCGCTCAAATCGTACGGTAAGGCGCGCAATATCATCGACTTCGACGGTGCGCCGCTCCGACGAGCCGGCAGTAACTGGGCGGCTCTTGACCAAGGTTTCCAAATCGGCATCGACGTGGCTGATGGGGCCGAGAAGAAAGCGGGCCATTCCGATGATATGACTGCCGATATCGGCAATGGCGCCGGCTCCACCGCTGGCATCCAGCCGCCAATTGTAGGGAGCTTCCGGATCAGCCATGTAGTCTTCAGCGTGAATGCCGCGAAAGCCGGTGATTTCTCCAAGCTCCCCGGTCGCAACCATGGAGCGCGCAAGTTTCAAGATCGGATTTTTTATATAATTGTAACCAACCTGCGTCACGACGCCGGCAGCTTCAGCGGCGTCCATCATGTCTTTTGCGGCATCGGCGTTTGGCGCGATCGGCTTCTCGCAATGAACGTGCTTGCCTGCCGCGACGGCCGCAAGCGCCATTTCGCGATGAAGGACATTTGGCGTGGTGATCGAGACGATCTCAATATCCGGATCTTCGACGAGAGCACGCCAATCAGTGCGCCAACGGAGAAAACCGTATTGTTTGGCGGCTTGCTCTGCCGCCTTCCCGTTGATGTCTGCAACTGATTGCAAAACAGGACGCAGGCTGCCCGGAAAAATGCCGGCAACGGCGCGATAGGCAAAGCAATGCGCCTTGCCCATGAAGCCGGTGCCAATGACGCCTACGCCGATATCACGCATGTCGTCTAATCCCTATTCTGATCAGACTTTGACAGCTCGGCCCGTCAAGACGGACTCAAGCGCGCAGTCGGCCAAACGAAGCGCCTGGCGGCCGTCATAGGGGGTAGTAGGCATTGGCGAGCTGTTGTCGAGTGCACCGACAAACGCATCGAGTTCCGCTTTGTAGGCGTCGGCATATCGCTCCAGGAAGAAATTCAGGAGCGGCTCGCGCGCTTCCGTCTCGGTCTTGCCCCAACGCCGGACAGTGGTCGGTCGCAGATTTTCGTTCAGCAGCATTCCGGCCGATCCAAAGATTTCCATCCGTTGGTCATAGCCGTAGACCGCCTCGCGGCAGCAGTTGATATGGCATTGACGACCCAACGCCGTGCGCATCTGCACCATGATCGTGTCGAAATCGTCCAGCTCGGCCAGCCCCGGATCCACAAGTCGGCTTGCCGTCGCCATGACTTCGATCGGCTCTTCGCCGAGCAGCCAGCGCGCCATGTCGAAATCGTGAATCGCCATATCGCGAAAGATTCCGCCGGAATGACGGACGTACTCACGCGGCGGCATTCCAGGGTCGCGGCTGGTGATGATGACCTGCCGCACGTCGCCGATTTCACCGGCATCGATTGATCGACGGAGTTGCCGGGCGCTGGGATCAAAGCGGCGGTTGAATGCCACCATGACGCGGCCGTTGAGCCGTTCGATCTCACGGACGGCGGCGTCCACTTTGGCAATGTCGAGATCGATCGGCTTCTCGCAAAGCACGGCCTTTCCCAACTTCACCGCATGAAGCGTCAACCCGACATGGGTATCCGTCGGTGTGCCGACGACAACGGCGTCGACGTCGGTTCGCTCAATCGCCTTGATCGGATCAAGCGAGGCCTCACAACCAAGATGATCGGCCAGATTCCTGGCCGCGGTGCCGAATGGATCGGCAATCGTGACAAGCTTGGCCTTCGGATTTCCCGCTACATTGGCCGCATGGATCTTCCCAATTCGTCCAGCACCAAGAACCGCAACTCGCAGCATATTGGAAACTCCGGTCTATCTCGAGGTCAGCCGCCCCCTTCGCCAAACGCGCATAGATGCGCTGACGCGAAGGGCAGTCGTGATGTAAGCAACTTCGTCCTCTACGACGTTTCGAGGTGATTAAACCTCGAGAGCCCGCACATTGACGCATGATCGTTAGGACGTGATGAAACTATCCGTCAGGCCTTACCTCCGTCATCGCAACCGCTTATGCGGCTCAACCGTTTTTGTTTTAAGCAGCGAGCAAACCTGCGCTGTCGACTTCAGTGACGTTGCCCAGTTCCCAGTTTTGTTGGGCACATTTGCCTTCAACAATTATCGTTGCTTATTTTCACATTTGCAACAATAATTTCCACGTCGCCAAATGAACTTTTTTGACACTTGCTGCAGGCAGCAAATAACGGCGGTGCCACTAAGACAAGAAAATTGGAAATAACTTTCAGGCCAGCGATGGAATCGCCGGCGAGGAACGGGAATGCCAGCCAAACGCAGCGGACCAGCAGCGACAATTCCAAGAAATTATGAGGGGATCGTCAATTTGATCACCCGCGAATATCCGAGTTTGTCGACCGGATTTCAGCAGATCGCGCGATTCCTGACGCAGAATCCAAATGTGGTGGCGCTCGAATCGATCAATGCCGTCGCCGCCAAATGCCGGACGCATCCATCGAGCCTCGTCCGCTTCGCCCAGAGCCTCGGCTATTCCGGCTTTAAACAGCTGCAATCGGTTTTTCAGACGAGGCTCGCCACTGCCGCCCCCGGTTTTCGGGAGCGCATCAGCGCTCTCGAAAGTGAACTTTCACGACACAAGGACCACGGCAGCCTCGGTTATTTACGGGATCTGGTCGTGCGCGACATGGCGGCTCTTCAAGACCTTCTCGAGAGCATATCGGAAAAAACCCTTGCCGGCACCGCCAAACTGCTCGTGCAGGCCGAAACGATTTACATTGCCGGGCAACTTCGATCCGAACCTATCGCATCACTGCTCAGATATCTGCTGACGATGCTGCGCCGCCGTGTCGTCCTTCTCGACCCTGCCGGAGGTCTGGCGCAAGAAATGGCGGCGACCATGACCGACCGCGACGTCCTGATTGCGATCGCATTTCGACATTATGCGAAGGAAGTCGTCGTCATATCCGACGTGGCCGTGACCAATGGAACTTCGATCATAGCCATTACCGACAGCCAATTATCGCCCCTCGCAAGAGACGCCCGGATTCTCTTCACGATTCCGGAGGACGAATATTTGTTCTCCCGGTCTCTCGCTGCACCGATGTGTTTGGTCCAGTGTATTGCCATGGCAACGGCCGCCCTGCTGCAGCCGGGCCGGGACTCGACGCCGCGAATTCCGACTGTGACGGAGATGGCTCATAATCGGACTGCCGCGCAAACGCGACGGCAAAGGCATTCTTCCAAGCTATGATATTGAACGATCTGATTTTTGCAATTTATCTTGCTAAAAATAAGAAACGACAATAAATATTCCCGAAACCGAATATGCACCGAGGTGATCGAGAATTTCGGGAGGAACGCGCATGTCAACTGTTCGCTGCACCATGGCGCAAGCCCTGGTTCGCTATCTGTGCAATCAATTTACGATCATTGATGGCAAAAAGGAGATGCTGTTTCCCGGCGTCTTCGCCATTTTTGGCCACGGCAACGTCACCTGTCTGTCCGAAGCTTTGGAAGCCGTAAAAGATACTCTACCGACTTGGCGTGGCCAGAACGAGCAATCGATGGCACTGGCCGCCATAGGCTTCGCCAAAGCCAAGCGCCGCCGCCAGATCATGGTCGCCACCTCCTCAATCGGGCCAGGCGCCTTGAACATGGTAACTGCCGCGGGCGTTGCCCATTCCAACCGCCTGCCGGTTTTGCTGCTCTCCGGTGACACATTCGTCAATCGCCGTCCCGATCCGGTAATGCAGCAGGTTGAGCATTTCGGTGACCCTTCGATCAACGTCAATGATGCCTTCCGCGCAGTGACGCGCTATTGGGATCGCATTACCCACCCGGAACAGATTGTCTCGTCGCTGCCACAGGCGGTCGCTGTCCTGCTCGATCCGGCGGATTGCGGCCCGGCTTTCATCGCGCTGCCGCAGGACGTGCAGGAAATGGCCTGGGATTACCCGGAAGCCTTTTTCAAACCGACCGTCCATGCCATTGCGCGTCCGCGCGCCGACAAGGATCGTCTGGCTCAGGCGCTCGAAATTCTCAAAAGCGCCAAGCGACCGCTGATCATTTCGGGCGGAGGCGTGCGCTATTCCGGCGCCGAAGATGTTCTCGGTGCGTTTGCAACAGAGCACGGCATCCCGGTTGCCGAAACCATCGCAGGCAAAGGCGCGCTCACGCATTATCACCGAGCCCATATCGGCCCGATTGGCATTGTTGGCTCGACCTCGGCCAATGCTCTGGCGGCCGAGGCCGATGTCATTTTAGCTATCGGCACCCGCTTGATGGATTTTACCACCGGCTCATGGACGTGCTTCGCGCCAGACGCAAAATTCATCTCGATCAACGCCGCGCGCTTTGACGCAACCAAGCATCAGGCCCTCGCGGTTATTGGCGACGCGCGCGAAACCCTGGCCGAACTGGCAGCCTCCCTCAAAGGGTGGAAGGCGGACGCCGAATGGACACACCACGGCGAATCCGAGTTCGCCAAATGGAACGCGGCGCTCGATTCCTATCAAAAACCCACCAACGAACCCGTTCCGACCTATGCGCAGGTGGTTGGTATCGTGAGTTCGCATGTTGGCGAGCGCGACTATCTCATTGCGGCCGCCGGCGGCCTGCCCGGCGAAGTCATGAAGAACTGGCGCGTCAAACAGCCCAATACTTTTGACTGCGAGTTCGGCTTCTCCTGCATGGGCTACGAGATTGCCGCCGGTTGGGGCGCGGCCATGGCCGATCCGACCCGCGTTCCGATCGTCATGGTGGGTGACGGCACCTATATGATGATGAATTCGGATATCTATTCAACCGTTCTCACCGGCCACAAGATCATCGTGATCGTTTGCGACAATGGCGGCTATGCCGTGATCAATCGGCTGCAGAACGGCAAAGGCGGCGCGAGCTTCAACAACCTGATCAAGGATTGCCGCGTCAAGCAACCGTTCTCCGTGGACTTTGCCAAGCACGCCGAATCCATGGGGGCGCTCGCACGCAAGGTCGAAAGCCTCGCCGATCTCGGTGCGGCGGTCGACTGGGCGAGGGCCACCGACCGCACCACGGTTTTGACGATCGCCTCCGACGCCTTCACCTGGACACCCGGCGATGCCTGGTGGGATGTCGGCGTGCCACAGGTCAGCGCTCGCGAGAGCGTTTTCGAAGCCTCAAAAGACCAGCTCGAGGGTCGCAAGAAACAGCGTGTCGGCGTTTAATCCCGCCGTCGCCCAAATGACGAATATCGATATTCCCGGAGATTTTTATGAAAGCGAAGTTGGGTATCGCTCCGATCGCATGGTGGAATGACGACCTTGAGGAACTGAGCGACGACGTTTCGCTGGAAGAATGTCTGCGTCAAGCGAGTGCGGCAGGTTTCACCGGCATGGAGACAGGCCGCCGTTTTCCGATGGACGCGAAAGTGCTTGGCCCAATACTGAAAGCCCATAAGATGAGCGTCTGCGGCGGCTGGTTCTCCGGTCTGCTGCTTGACGGGGACATGGAAGAGGAAAAGCAACGCATTGCCCGACAAATGGCGTTGTTCAAGGCGGTCAACGCGCCCTGTATTGTCTACGGCGAATGCGCCCGCACCATTCAGGGCGACCGTTCGAAGCCGCTTGCCAGGAAGCCCAAGCTTTCAGAGGACGAAATCAAGGTCTATGCCCGCAAGATGACAAAGTTTGGCGAATGGTGCGCCGAACAGGGCATGCCACTGTCCTATCACCACCATATGGCCGCCGTGATCGAGACCGAGCCGGAGCTCGACATGTTCATGAAACACTCGGGCGAAGGCATCCCGCTGCTCTTTGATGCGGGCCACATGGCTTTTGCGGGCGGCGATGTCATGCGTGTCATCGACAAGCACCACAAGCGCATCACGCATGTTCACACCAAGGATGTTCGCATGGATGTGATCGCCAAGCTGGACCGCAGCAGAGAGAGCTTTCTTGACGCCGTCGTAACGGGGGCCTTCACGGTGCCTGGCGACGGCTCGCTCGACTTCGCCTCCATCGTCGGACGGCTGGCCTCCTATGGCTATGAGGGCTGGTTTGTGGTCGAGGCCGAGCAGGATCCGAAGATCAGTCCACCACTCGCAATGGCAAAAAAAGGACACGCGGAACTGGTGCGCGTCATGGCGTTTGCTGGCTATGAGGTCGTGCAATGAACCGCATGGATCACAAGGTGTGCGTGATCGCCGGCGCGACACAGGGTCTCGGCGCGGCAATCGCCTGGCGATTGGCGGCAGCCGGCGCTGCGGGGATTGTCGTGACCGGGCGCAACGAAAATCGTGGGGCCACGGTTGCCGAGGGAATCGCCGCGACTTCTCGGGTTCCTACGCTGTTCGTGCGCGGCGATCTCGCATCCGTCGAGGATTGCCGACGCATGATCGCCGAAGCCGACAAGCGTTTCGGCCGCGTGAATGTGCTTGTGAATGCTGGCGCGTCAACTGAACGCGGTACTATCCTCGACACCACTCCCGATCTGTTTGACAGATTGTTCGCAATCAACGTGCGCGGACCCTTCTTTCTTATGCAAGAAGCGATCAAGCTGATGATCCGCGATGGCGTCGAAGGCGCGATCTGCAACATCGGCTCGATCTCGGCGCTCGCTGGCCAGCCTTTCATCAATCCCTATTGCGCGTCCAAGGGCGCGCTGACCACATTAACGTCGAACACTGCTTTTTCGGTGATGCGCAACCGTATCCGCGTCAACCAGCTCAACGTCGGCTGGATGGCTTCGGACAACGAACGGCAGCTTCAGGCCGCCGAGAGCGGCGACCCGGACTGGATGGAAAAAGCGGCGAGCCGACTTCCTTTCGGCCGGCTCATCGATCCGGAGGAAGCGGCCCGCGCGGTGAACTTCCTTGTTTCTGATGATGCGGGACTCATGACAGGCGCGATCGTTAATTTCGACCAATCGGTGTGGGGCGCAGCCGCGGGAGTAATGCCAGCTCCTGATGCCCCGATGAAGCTGGTGAAATGACGCGGCCTGCTGGCCGATCCACACGTCGTGCGATAGGAAAGCCACTGCGAACTGATCGAAGGCGTCCAAAAGGCGTTGAGCCGGGGAAACCCAATAGGAGCGAATAAATGAGCGTCGGCGTGGGTGTCCTTGGAACGGGCGTGATGGGTTCCGAACATGCGCGCCTTCTCAGTCGCGAGACCCCCGGCGCGCATCTCGCGGGGGTCTTCGACGCCAATGCCGCCCGCGCGCAAGCGGCCGCGGCGGGCGCCACTGTCTTTCCCGACCCTAAATCTCTGATCAGGTCGGACCGCGTTGGTGCGGTGATTATCGCTTCGCCGGACGCTAGCCATGCGGAGTTGACCCTAGCCTGCCTGGAAGCAGGCAAACCCGTCCTGTGCGAAAAGCCGTTGGCTTCCTCCGCGGCAGATGCCCTTCGGGTGGTTCAGGCCGAAGCTGCATTGAAGCGCAGGCTGATCCAGGTCGGTTACATGCGCCGGTTTGATCCCGGCTATCAGGAGATGAAGCGGATAAAGGACGAAGGCGGCGTGGGCGCAACCGTCTTGCTGCACAACGTGCACCGAAATGTTCGCGTGCCGGAATGGTTTACCGGACCGATGGCGGTGACGAATTCATTCGTGCACGAGATCGATGTCAGCCGATGGCTAACCGGATCGGAAATGGTCTCGGCCCATGTTGCCGGCGGGCCCGGCGGCGATCCGCTGATGATCACGATGCGGACCGACCGCGACGAGATCGTGTCGACCGAGGTCTCTATCAACGCCGCCTACGGCTATCATGTCCACGCCGAACTGGTCGGTCGGCAAGGCACAGTCGCGCTGGCGCCGCCCTCGCTCACGATGCGCAACAAGGACCGCATTGGCGGGCTCTCCTATCCCGACAATTGGATTCCGCGCTTTGCGGACGCCTATCGCAGGCAATTGACTGACTGGACTAGCGCGGTGACGACAGGAACTCCGGTCGGGGCGAGCGCCTGGGACGGCTACGTAGCCTCGGCCATCGCCGAGCAGATCGCAGCAGGTCTAGCCGAGAGCCATGCGACGACGCTGAAATACCCGTCACGTCCGTCGCTATACGACTGAACCCATGAGCCAAACCACGGGCGGGACGTTTCATCCCCGTTCTATGCTTTCCACCGGCGAAACTCGGGAGAAAATTGATGATCAACTATGCCGTCGTCGGCGCCGGCTGGATCTCGCAGCAAGCGTTCCTGCCCGGCGTGGCTCAGTCCGGAAATTCGCGGGTTGCGGCCATCGTGACCGGCGACCGCGCAAAGGCGGCGCGCCTCGCGGACTTTTACGGCATTGGCATGGTTGTCGGCTATGACGGCTACGACGCCCTGCTCGCCAGCCCCGGGATCGACGCGGTCTACATCGCCTTGCCGAACCACATGCATGCTGATTACGCCATTCGGGCGGCACGCGCCAGCAAGCATGTCATGGTCGAAAAGCCGCTCGCCGCGAGCGAAGACGAAGCGCTCGCCATGATCGCCGCGGCGCGCACTGCGAACGTATTTCTGATGACCGCTTACCGGCTGCACCACGAACCGGGAACCGTCGCCGTTCTCGAACACATCCGCGCTAACGCAATCGGCCGACCGCTGTTCTTTCAGTCGGTGTTCAGCTTCCAGGCGCCTCCGGAGAATCATCGGTTGAGAGCGACGGCCTGGGGTGGGCCGCTTCAGGACGTTGGCGTCTATTGCATCAACGCCGCTCGTCACATCTTTGCGGAAGAGCCGATCGAGGCCATCGCGACGGCATACCGGCCGGCCGACGACCCGCGCTTTGGCGAGGTGGACGCCTCGGTAGCCGCGATGTTGCGATTTCCCTCGGGCGGCCTCGCACAATTCGTCGCCAGCTTCGGGGCAGCGGCAGTCGACAATTACCGTGTCGTGGGAACGTCGGGCGACCTGGAACTCGACCCAGGATTCAGCTTCGAGACTGCGACACGGTTAAGGTTGCGCCGCGATGGAAAGATCTTCGAGACCCAGTTTCCACAAATCGACCATTTCGGTGCGCAGGTTGGGTATTTCTCGGATTGCATCAGGTCGGGAACGCCTCCTGAAGCAGATGGCGACGAAGGGTTAGCGGACGTGCGCGCGCTGATCGCAATCGAGAGGGCCGCATCGACTGGAATACCACAAGCGATTGCAGCTCAGCCGCGTTCTCGCCATCCGACTCCCGAGATGGTGCGGCTTACTCCCATAACCGATCGTCGCCTCGTTCTCTGACAAATTGTTTTCCACGCGCATCGGCGGGACCAATATTAGAATTGGTTGCCGCGCGTTGACCAAGGGGCTTGTCAAGGCCGGTTACAAAATCGAAGGACAATCGTCAGGAATGGACTGACTGGAAGAAATTGGGTCAACGCCTGCGGAAAATACGACGCACCAGTTTCGCATCAGAAACGAAGGCTGCCGCGCCGAAGCCGCTCGGCGAAGGCGGGCCGCGCTGCCACCGCCCCCAACCAAAATATCGAAAACAACCCCATGCAAAGTAGCCGTTGGCTTTGAGTGATCGCTCGAAAACATTTTGACACGTCGGGCAAATCGGGGGCACGATTCCATCGTCGCTCATTGCTCTGCTTCAGCGGCCATCAACCTACCGCTACACATTCGATTTGACGATGGCATCTCCTTTATGGTCGTAGGTTCGGCGGGCTCATCGCACGAAACGGTCGAGCCTGCGGCGGTAAAGCGCCGACGCGCACCGCGCATTGAGATTTATCCAAAGGGTTATTTGCCCTCCTCAATCGCCTCGCTTCGTCGAGCGAAAACTGGCCGGGCGAGCGATACGAGGGCCGTGGAAAGCGAGTGACCGCTTGGCCCCATCCGACGCTGGCAGCAGCTGCGGCGGACCGACGTACCTTTCAGATATTGCAGTTAGGTCCTCTAAGCCCTATATTCGGTTTGGAAAGGAACCGACCATGACCACCCATGTGCTGCAATTCGTCGAACTCTCGGACCGGGATCGCAAGGCGGCCAAGTCCTTTGGCAAGCTCGGCAAGGGCGATCAGGTTGAGGTCCGGGTCCGACGCAAGTCGGGCGAGGATCAGGTTGTGAAGCTTCCACCAGAGGCCGCAGCTTTGCTCGAGGCCGCACTCGGTCACCTCCTCTTGGGGGAACGTGTCGCTGTCCTCGCTGAGGATCAGGAGCTAAGCCCAAACGACGCGGCTGACATCCTGGGAATTTCCCGACCGTTGGTCGTTCATCGCATGGACATCGGCGACCTGCCGTTCCGGTATGTCGGCAAGCATCGCCGCACAAAGCTCAAGGACGTATTTGCACTGAAGACGCGGATCGAGGCCCAGCAGGCCGCAATGGAAGCGCTCGCCGAGGACGCCGAGGACCTCAGGCGGCGCCATGGCGCTTGAACCGTCGGTCGCGGTCTTCGACGCCTGCATTCTGTATCCGTTTCATCTCAGGAACATCGCCGTCCAGGCCGCGGTAGATCGCCTCGTCGAGGCGCGCTGGACAGACGCGATACATGACGAATGGATCCGAAGCTTAACGACCGACGTGCCAGCAATTCCGATCGAGCGCCTGCAGATCACCCGGCGGTTGATGAATGACGCGCTCCCCGCGGCTATGGTGAGGGGCTACGAGGAGCACATCCCGACGGTAACCCTGCCCGATCCGGATGATCGTCATGTCGTCGCAGCGGCAATCGCCGCCAAGGCATCGCTCATCCTGACGTGGAATTTGCGGCACTTTCCAGAGAACGAGCTGAAGAAATTCGGTCTTCGAAAGATGAACCCCGACGAGTTTCTCTCCGAACTCTTCGACGAGGTGCCGGACTTGGTGATCGGCTCTCTCGCGAACGCCCGGCGGAATCTGAGCAGGACCCGAGTTGCAGCTTCAGACTTCATCGCAATTCTCAAGGAGCAAAAACTCGTTCAACTTGCGAAGCGAGTCGAGAAGTACACTTCCGATCTGTAGGGGCGCCCCGTCATGGCTCGACTTTGCCCGATGGTCGTTTCCTATGGACGTTAAGTGGCGCGCCAGTTTCGCGCCAGAAACGATCTCATCGAAACGCAACGAACGCGATCAAACGCAGACAGAAATGCAGCAAAATCAACAAAGCCGACCGATATCCCGCCGCTCATAACGGCTTGGTTGCAGGCTCGAGTCCTGCCGGCCCACCACGCTTCGCCGTTGCGGGCTTCGCGTGGCGCAGCCACGCCGGAGACCGTGACCGCGAAGCGTGTCCGGCGTAAGCGAACCGAATGTCGACTGCCACCGAAGCCCAGCTCAAGGCCGCGTCTTTCCGCGGTCGTTTTTCCCGCCGGCGCGGCGCAAGGCTTCGGCAATCGCGCCGTCGCCGGATTGCACCGCGCGCTTGCGCGGCGACGACGCTTTCGTGGAGGTGCGGGAGCCGTCCCGCGAAGATCCCTTCGCCTCCTTCTTGCCGCCCGTCTCATCGTCAAGACGCAGCGTCAGCGCGATGCGCTTACGGGCCACCTCGACCTCCAGCACCCTCACCTTGACGATGTCGCCCGGTTTGACGACCTCGCGCGGATCCTTGATGAAATTTCTCGACATCGCCGAGATGTGGACCAGCCCATCCTGGTGCACGCCGATATCGACGAAGGCACCGAAGGCGGCAACGTTGGTGACGGTCCCCTCCAGGATCATGCCGACTTTGAGATCCTTGATCTCCTCAATGCCCTCCTTGAACACCGCGGCCTTGAACGCCGGACGCGGATCACGGCCGGGCTTTTCAAGCTCGCGCAGGATGTCCGTCACCGTGGGAAGCCCGAAGGTATCGTTGACAAAATCCTGCGGCTTCAGCTGACGCACGATCTCGCTGTTGCCGATCAGCGCCTCGATATCGCTCTTGGTCGAAGCGAGAATCCGCCGCACCACCGGATAGGCTTCAGGATGCACGCCGGAGGCATCGAGCGGATCATCGCCGCCATTGATGCGCAGGAAGCCGGCGGATTGCTCGAACGCCTTGGCCCCCAACCGCGGCACGTTCTTGAGTGCCTTGCGCGATTTGAACGCACCGTTCGCGTCGCGATGCTGCACGATGCCTTGCGCGAGGCCCGGACCAATGCCCGACACGCGCGCCAAGAGCGCGCTGGAGGCCGTATTGACGTCGACGCCGACCGCGTTGACGCAGTCTTCGACCACGGCATCGAGCGAGCGCGCCAAATGGCCTTCGCCAAGGTCGTGCTGATATTGGCCGACGCCGATCGCCTTGGGGTCGATCTTTACGAGCTCGGCGAGCGGATCCTGCAGGCGCCGCGCAATCGACACGGCTCCGCGCAGGGTAACGTCGAGCTCCGGCAATTCCTCCGACGCAAAGGCGGAGGCCGAATAGACGGACGCGCCGGCTTCGGAGACGACAATCTTGGTCATTTTCAGATCCGGCAGCCGCTTCACCAGTTCGGTTGCCAGTTTGTCGGTTTCGCGTGACGCGGTGCCATTGCCGATTGCGACCAGATCGACGCGGTGCGCAATCGCAAGCTTTCCGAGGATCGCCAGCGCCTCATCCCATCGCCTTTGCGGTTCATGTGGATGGACCGCGGTGGTAGCCAACACTTTGCCGGTCGCATCGACGACGGCAACCTTGACGCCGGTGCGGTAGCCGGGATCAAGCCCCATGGTGACACGCGCTCCGGCCGGCGCCGCGAGCAACAGATCGCGCAGGTTCGAGGCGAACACGCGCACGGCTTCCGTCTCTGCCGCCGTCCATAGCCGCATGCGCAAATCGACATTGATGTGCACTTGAATCTTGGTGCGCCAGGCCCAGCGCACGGTCTCTGCCAACCAGTTGTCGCCGGGACGACCCTGTTGGGAAATGCCAAAGCGCTTCATGATTTTCAGCTCGTAGGAGTTGGAAACGCCAGGCGCCGGAGGCTGCGCTTCAGGCTGTATCTGCAGATCGAGAATTCCCTCCTTCTCGCCGCGGAACATCGCGAGGATGCGGTGCGACGGCAATTTGTGCAGAGGCTCGCTGAAGTCGAAATAATCCTTGAACTTCTCTCCTGCTGCCTGCTTGCCTGTGCGGACAGTGGACCTCATCCGTCCGTTCGACCACATCTCCTCGCGCAATGCGCCTTTCAGATCTGCGTCCTCGTCAAAGCGCTCGGTCAGGATTGCGCGCGCGCCTTCAAGCGCCGCAGCCGTGTCCGCCACGCCTTTTTCGGCATCGACGAAAGCCGCCGCCACGACAAGCGGATCGCTTTGCGGCTGCGTCAGCAGCATCTCGGACAGTGATTCAAGCCCCGCTTCCTTCGCAATCTCGGCCTTGGTGCGGCGCTTTGGCTTGAACGGCGCATAAATGTCTTCCAGGCGGCCCTTGGTGTCGGCCGCGAGGATCGCGGCTTCGAGGCCTGCATCGAGCTTGCCCTGCTCGCGGATCGAATTGAGAATGGTCGTGCGGCGGTCCTCGAGCTCGCGCAAATAAGTCAGCCGCTCTTCCAGAGTACGCAATTGCGCGTCGTCGAGCGCGCCGGTGAGTTCCTTGCGATAGCGGGCAATGAAAGGAACAGTGGCGCCGCCGTCAAGCAACGTTACCGCCGCCTCGACCTGCTGCTCCCGAACGCCAAGCTCTTGCGCAATCTGCTGATGAATATTTGCCACGCAAACTCTCCCTGAAGCCGTTCGAAGCAGCCGAGCTGCCGGCTGAGGGGACGCCGCTTATGGACCATGTTCGATTGATTCATCAAGCCGCAGTGTGAAACAATCGAATCAAACGTGAGGACGCGAATCCAAGGGATAGAAGCACATGGACATCCAGGCGGAGAAGATGTTCGAATTTCCGATCCAGCAGCTCGCCAAGATTCCGCCTCGGCTCAGCGTCAGTTCGAAGCAGCTCTTCACATTCTGCGCTGCTGGCGCGATGACGCCTCCCACGGTCAACAAACAACCATCCCGGTGGCCGCGTGTTGTCGCCAGGAATGGAAACTTGATCGAGTCTTTTATAACGCGTCCGCGAGCGCGACCTCCTTGCGAACGCGTCGCTGGTCGAGCACGACAATCGCGACGCCGCTCCCGGCGATGAGAGCAATGCCGGTAAGGGCCAGAGCGTTGGGCAACTCGCCCCAGATGACCAAGCCCGACACCACGCCCCACAGCGCAAAGCAGTAAAAGAAGGGCGCGACCGTGCTGGTACGGCCAAGCCAATAGGCGAGCAGGAGCCCGAAATGCCCGAAGGCAACGCACAACCCGGCGACGCCGAGAAAGGCGAGATGGCGACCAGTCGGCGCGACCCATGTCTCCAGACCGAGCGACATCGCGCCCGCCGCCACAATCATCATGAGCATCGTCGCAAGGATCACCACGGTCACCGGAATGCTGGTGGGCACACCACGCCCGACGAGATCGCGCGCAGCGCCCAGCAGCGCAGCCCCAAAGGCGAGCAGGGCAGCGGGCGGGACCCCACTGGCGCTGGGCTGCGCCACCATCAGAGCACCCGCGAAGCCGACAAGCACGAGGGCGATGCGCGCCGGTTCGATCCTCTCGCGCAAAAGAAAGGCCGCGCCGAGGATCAGAATCAACGGCCCCGTCTGGAGAATGGCTATCACATCGGCAATCGGCATGCGAGCAAGAGCCACGACATAGCAGAGGGTGCAGAGCGTCTCCCCGGCTGCCCGCAGCAGCGCGCGCACGTCGAGGAGTCCAGAAATAGCGCCCCACTCCGCCCGCAAGACAACTAGGACCGCGCAGGCGAAACTCGCCGCGATGCCACGCAGGAAAAGTACCTCGAAGGGCGGTAGATCCTCGATGACAATCTTCATGAAGCTATCGCCGACCACGAAGACGGCGGTTGCGGCCAGCATCGCGGTGATACCGCCAAGATCTGAAGGTTTTTTGCGCATCGGACTTTGGTGCGCGAGAATTATTTGAACGTCAAGCCGTATGCGTGAACGTCCGTTCCCTGTCAAAAGCGCGCATGGTCATCCTGCGCCGAGTTGTTCGGAGCCCCGTTCCAGCTGTCAGACGTCTGCAACACCACGCACCAATTTTTTTCTGCGTCACAATCGCGCCGCGCGAAAAATCAAAATTGAAAATGCAATCTGCTGGCGTTCGGCGCAAATCAGGGGATACTGACTGCGACAAGAACGAACGCCGATTAATGGTGATGGGGGGACGGTTGGCTACACCTTCTTCTTTCAGATAGCGAATAAGGGTGGACGGCGTGCGTGTTGTGTCAAGGCACACGCCGTAAACTTCGAGCCTATGCGGTCCATAGCCGAGACAACCGTTTGCCATCAGCCGCCATCGAGCGTGGCCGGATCCGCCGGCGACCGATCGGCCGAGTCATCGAAATTACCGAAAGCGGAGTCGCGACATTCAAGATTTATTCAGTGCATGAATTTGATGCCTCGGACGGATACCCTTAACCTCCAAGCTCCCCTCCCTGAATGATATGTAGTTACTCTAATCGGTCCTGGCCAAAATTGCTCCACATTTCAGGCTGAACTTGCAACGTCGGAAATTGTTGGAAAAAGAAAAAGAAGTGGGCATTGGTCGCCAAGGGCGTTGCCCAAGGACCTTTGGTCGAGCGGTAAGCCGTCGATGATCAGGTGCTCCCAGAGCTTCGCGAAGTGGAACCACAGTACTTGGCGGTCATCCTAGGTGGTACTTGGCACGAAGGCTGCGACGTTGTTCTGCACAAACTCGCGTACTGTTATGGGTGGTCGCCCGGTTAATCGCTTCACGTCCTCCGAGAAGCGATCGTAACGATCCTTCTGGTGCAGCAGTCCCCGGACCCGAACATTCCGGTTCTGGCTCTGCGGCGAGCTGACGCCGCGCGTTTCGGGCCCGGTATGCGATCTCTGTCTGGCAGCAAAGCTGAATAACGCCAGGTCACGCAATCGGACAGTTTTTGATTCAACAGGGTCGGCCCATCAGTCGGTTCGGTGACCGAACTGATGGGTTCCGTCCGAGCGGCTGCTGAATTCGGCGCCTTTCCGGGCGCGGTCATGGCCGACTGCGTCGTGGCGCAACCGGCCGATGGAGAGGCGGCCTGCGAGGCACGTTCAGCGTGAGGTGATGTGGTCGCTCACGGCTTCGACGAATTCGATGGTCAGATCGATCAGGCGCTTGTCCAACGGCGGGGCTTGAGACGAAACCTTGGCCACGACAATCTCGTTCGCCCGATCGACGAATACGTTCTGGCCATAAACGCCGAGTCCGAAGGCGATGGCGCGGTCGCGTAGAACGTACCACTGGTTGCGATAGTGCATGGGACGGTCGCCCAGGTACGAAATCAAGTCGCCATCACTCCAGGCTTTCGGATCGCCATTGTCGAACATGTCTTTGATCCAGGCCGCCGGTATGATCGCATTGTCGTTTCTGCGACCGCCTTGCACGATCAGTTGACCGACCCTCGCCAAGTCGAGAACAGCGGTGCATACGCCGCCAGCGCACCGGGGCGCGCCAAGACGATCGACCGTGATATACGCAGAGGCTTGGGCGCCCATCGGTTGCCAGAGCAAATTGCTTAGGAGATCGACGAATCGCGCGCCTGCTGAACGCTCCAGGATCCATCCCAAGAGGTCGGTGTTGGTCGACGCGTAGTGGAACGATCCACCATCGGGACTTGCTCGGTCCTTCAGGCTTGAAAGAAAACTTCGGAGATCGCTCGGGCGGTCGCCCGGAGCGAGCGGATTCCAATTGGTCGATTTGCGGTATTCAACCATCGGTCCTGAAGTCGCGAGGTAATCTTCATCAAAATCGAGACCGACGCGCATGTCCAATACGTGACGCACGGTCGCATCGGAATAAACCGAGTTCTTTAGCTCCGGAATGATCGATACGACCGTTTGCTCCGGGTCCAGGGTGCCCTTGTCGATGAGGATGCCAGCAACGATGGCGGTCAACGACTTGGACACGGACATGAGAATGTGAGGCGTGTTCGAAGTCATTCCGTTGGCGTAGTGCTCGTAGATCACCTTGCCGCGTCGTAGGATCGCAAGGCCGTCAGTATCGGTATCTGCAATGAACCGATCGAGCGAATATGTCGCGCCACCGTGTTGGAATAAGAACGACGACAAATCCTTCTGTTCGGATTCCAACCGCCAGACGCCACCGGGCGAATTCGCGATGTCAGCCGATGGAACGATTTCCCGCACGTGCTGAAATGCCCATTTGGTGTAGGGAGCAGTTCGCCAATTTGCCAGCGTCACCTGGTCGGATTCTGCCGAGGGGAAGCCTGACATAAGGGGGGACGATGACATCAACGAATTCTCCATGGCATGATTGGCTACACGCCCTTTCGGCGGTAGCGGCCGGTAAATTGTTTGTACCATGCATTGAGGCGGCACCCTCCGGGGTGCCGCCTCATTTTCCATGCGGTGGGCGCGTCGTTGCGACCTGAAGACTAGGCCGCTTTCTTGAGGAGGCCCAGTTGTGTCAGCGCTGCGACGCCGTCGTCGAGACCGATTTCCTCAACGATTTTTCCATCCTTGAGCTGCAGCACGGTCGTTCCAGTGAACGTCATCTTGCGACCGCTGTTGGCTGGCAGGCCTCCGATCAGGAAATCATCGAAAGCGGGGCCTGTATGCGTGCCGCCTCCCGCCCAACGACCGACGACGAAGTCGCCCTCCGCGATCAGGTCGGCTGCGCCCCAGAAATTGAGATCCGGGAACGCCTTCCGGAAGTCGGTCATGAAGGCCTTGATGTCGTCGCGGCCGCGGCGGGGGTCGTGCAGCGAATAGTGCAACAGCATGTCGGGTGCGGCGAGTTCGTCCACGATATTCAGGTTGCAGGTCTTGCCCCAGAAATCCGTGAACCAGCGACCGACGATCGCCTTGTTGTCATCTTCCTTAGACATGTCTTGGTCTCTCTGTTTGTTGCCGTTTGTCACAGGAAGCATCAAGCTTCCGGCGTCGACGCTAGACAAACGACATCGCGGCAGCGCTCCGATTCTTGCCGGGGTATCCAAATCTTTCGTTGCCCGACGAAGATGCGGCGCGCTTCAATTCAAAAGCAATAAGCGGAGTGCCAGCCCGTTTCCGGCTCGATAGCTTCAGCCAACCGAAGAAACGGAACGCGCTTAGCAAGGAATAATTGCGTCGCCGAACACCAGGAGAAGGCACGATGCTAGATATTGAAGTTGCCGCAGCGCCAACGCTGCAACGGAGCGAACCGCCGATACTTTATGTCGGAACGCCGGTCGTCTTGCTCAGTACTTGCAACGAAGATGGCTCTCCAAACCTCGCGCCGATGTCGTCGGCTTTTTGGCTCGGATGGCGCTGCCTTCTCGGTCTTGACCGCACGTCGAAGACTGTCGCGAACATCATGCGCACAAATCAGTGCGTGCTCAATCTGCCGTCCGAGGCGCAGGTCGAGGCGGTCGACCGTATCGCGTTGACAACCGGATCGGACATCTTGCCGCCGCACAAGGTGGCCCGCGGCTACCGCGTCGAAAAGGACAAGTTCGGAACTGCAGGACTTACCCCCATTGCATCGGAAACCGTTGAGCCACCACGCGCCAAAGAATGCCCGATCCAGATGGAAGCTGTCGTTGAGCACACTTACAACATGTCCGAGAACGATCCAGCCTCCCGTGGCCGTCGTATCTTGTTTGAATTGCGCATTCAGCGTGTGTTTTTGGATTCTTGCATCCTCGTCGACGGCGACCCAAACAAGATAGATCCGGACAAATGGAGGCCGCTGATCATGAGTTTTCAGAAGTTCTTTGGCCTCTCCAATCGACAAGCGCACGCATCACGCTTGTCGCAAATATCAGAGTCGCTCTACAGGGGCGCGGATCTGGAGCGGTCCAGGGCGACATAACCGCTTCGCGCGCGGGTAATGCGTGCCGCCGCCTCCCAACGACGTAGTTTCAGCCAGCCGACTCTTCTGAAATCGGAATCGATTTGAGAGTTCGTAAGCAAGAAGCGGAGTGCGACGGTGTGGCACCTGCAAGAAAAGATGGTCGATGCTGTCGCAATCGATAT
>Ga0209473_1000399_pt1 | contig 26459 bp, 24 predicted proteins | sample GraSoiAngelo_133_FD_185890 | JGI IMG/M metagenome (GOLD analysis project Ga0209473, IMG submission 185890) | Grasslands soil microbial communities from the Angelo Coastal Reserve, California, USA - 14_0929_05_20cm (SPAdes) (version 2) | ecosystem: Environmental > Terrestrial > Soil > Grasslands ...
TCGACCTCGACGGCCTCGGCGGCATCGTCACCAAGGCCGTCACACCGGAGGCTCGACGGGGGCATGCCGCGCCCCGCGTCGCCGAATTCGTGGGGGGCATGCTCAACGCCGTGGGACTGGCCAACCCCGGCCTCGACGCGGTCCGCGCCCACGAGCTCCCCTGGCTGGCGCGGGAGCTGCGGCGCGCCCGGGTGCTCGTCAACGTCGCCGGCGCCACGCTCGACGACTACGCGCGAGTGATCACCGGGCTCACCGACCTGCCGGTGGTCACGGCGTTCGAGATCAACGCGTCTTGTCCCAACAGCAGCGCCGGCGGCCTCGAGTTCGGCGCCACCGCGGACAGTCTGCGGGCGTTGGTGCGCCGCTGCCGCGCGGTCGCGACCCGCCCGCTCGCGGTCAAGCTCTCGCCCGTGCTGCCGGATATCGCCGCCATGGCCGCGGTGGCGCGGGACGAGGGGGCCGACGCGGTCACGCTGGTGAACACCATCCCCGGCACGCTCGACCGCCGGCTCGGCAACGGCTCCGGCGGCGTGAGCGGGCCGGCCCTGCTCCCAATCGGCGTCCTGGCGACGCGGCGCGTGCGCGACCGGGTCCCGATCCCGGTGATCGGCGTCGGCGGGATCCGTACCGTCGCCGACGCGCGTGAGTACCTCGCCGCCGGCGCGTCGCTGATCGGGATCGGCACCGCCGCGCTCGCCGACCCACGTGTGCCGGAGCGCATCGCCCGAGAGCTGGCGCGTGGCTGAGCTCATCGTCGCGTTCGACTTGCCGAGCGGGCGCGAGGCGCTGGCGCTCGCGGCCCGCCTCCCCGGATTGCGCTGGGCCAAGATCGGCCCCGTGCTCTACACGAGGGAAGGGCCCGCGATCGTACGGGAGTTCGTCGCCCGCGGCTTGCGCGTGTTTCTCGACCTCAAGTGGCACGACATTCCGAGCGTCGTGGCCGAGGCCGTCGCGGCGGCGGGCGAGCAGGGCGTCGCGATGGCCACCGTGCACACGCTCGGAGGACCCGCGATGCTCGCCGCCGCCGCCGGCGCCGCGGGAAACATCGCCCTCGTCGGCGTCACCATCCTCACCTCGCATGACACCCCGGAGGTGGAGCGCGTGCTCGGCCGCGGCGTGCCGGACTTGGGGTTCGAAGCGGAGCGGCTGGCGCGGCTCGCTGTGGCAGCGCGGTTGCGCGGCGTGGTGGCCTCGGGGCGGGAGCTGACGCTGCTGCGCGCGGCCCTGGGCCCGGATCTTTGGATCGTGGTCCCGGGGATCAGGGAGCCCACCGACGCGACCGCCGACCAGCGGCGTACCGTCACGCCCGCCGAGGCCGTGCGCTTGGGCGCGACCCACCTGGTTGTGGGCCGGCACCTGACGCGGGCCGGGGACCCAGCCCAGGTGTACCAGCGGCTGGTGGAGAGTCTATGAGGGGCCCGGTGTGGACGGCGCTGCTGATCGCGAGTGGCTGCGTTACCGCCGTCGCCTCATCGCAGGAGTCGCTCGCGCGGGCGGCGGACGAGGTGCGGCGGGCGTGGCTCGCCCACGACGTGCAAGCGATTGTCGGGCAAAGCCCTAGGGTCGTGCTCCAGATTCCCGGAGCGGATCCGTCGGCGCCGCTCGATCGCGCGCAGGCGGCCGAGCTGTTGCGGCGCCACTTGCAGCGCGTGGTGGAGCGGGCACTCGCGGTCGGGGCGGTGCGTGAGGTCGAGCCGGGGCACGGCTATGTCGAGCTGGAGCGACGCTACGTCGTGGCCGGGACGAGCGACGAGCGACGCGAGACCATCTACCTGCGGTTTCGAAAGCCGGGGTCGGAGTGGCTGCTGACCGAGCTGCGGAATGCGCCGTAATCCCGCCCCTTGCGCGAACTTACGACCCCGTCTATAGTTCGAGATTGAACTGGAATTTTTTTCCCCGGAGCGTGCCGCTTGAAGGTTCGAACCAGCGTCAAACCGATCTGTGAGCATTGCAGGGTGATCAAGCGGCGGGGCGTGATCCGCGTGATCTGCAAGCGCAGCGCCAAGCACAAGCAGCGGCAGGGGTAGCGCATGGCACGCATTGCGGGCGTGGATCTGCCGCGCGACAAGAAAATCCAGTACGCCCTCCCGTACATTTACGGCATCGGCCCCAACAACGCGAAGAAAATCCTCGCGGAGACGGGTGTCAACGCCGACGCGCGGGTGCGTGATCTGCGGGACGCCGAGGTGGCGCGGTTGCGGCAGGTGATCGAGCGGGACTACAAGGTGGAAGGCGCGCTCCGCACCGAGGTCGCGATGAACATCAAGCGGCTGATGGACATCGGGACCTATCGCGGCTCGCGGCATCGCAAAAACTTGCCGGTGCGCGGCCAGCGCACGCACACTAACGCGCGCACCAAGAAGGGGCCGCGGCGCGCGATTGCGGGCAAAAAGAAGCCCCTCCTGAAAAAGTAAATGGCCCAGGCGAAAGCAGCGGGCGCGAAGCGCGCGAAAAAGGTGGTGGAAGCCGAAGGTATCGCGCACATCACTGCCACGTTCAACAACACGCTCATCACGATCACCGACATGCAGGGGAACGCCATCACGTGGGGCTCCTCGGGCAAGGCGGGGTTCCAGGGCTCGAAGAAGTCCACGCCGTTCGCGGCGACGGTGGCCGCGGAGCAGGCGGCGCGCGAGGCCTTGAACCTGGGTGTGCGGCGCGTGCACGTGCGGGTGCAGGGCCCCGGCTCGGGCCGCGAGTCGGCGATTCAGGCGCTCGCCACGGCGGGCTTGCAGATCCGCTCGATCCGGGACGTGACGCCGATTCCCCACAACGGGTGCCGGCCGCCCAAGAAACGGCGGGTCTGAGCGATGGCACGCTACACCGGCCCCGCCTGCAAGCTGTGCCGCCGCGAAGGCACCAAGCTGTTTCTGAAGGGCACGCGCTGCCTCACCGAGAAATGCGCGGTCGAGCGGCGTCCCTATGCGCCCGGCCAGCACGGCCAGTCGTCGGGACGGCGCCGCAAGGCGTCCGACTATCAGCGCCAGCTGCGCGAGAAGCAGAAGGTCAAACGGATCTACGGCCTCTCAGAGCGCCAGTTCCGCAACATCTTCGACGCCGTGCTGAAGGAGCCGGGGGTGACGGGTGAGGCCCTGCTGGTCGCGCTCGAGAGCCGCCTGGACAATCTCGTGTACCGGATGGGCTTCGCCGTGTCTCGGCGGCAGGCGCGCCAGCTGGTGCGGCACCGCCATGTGCAGGTGAATGCCCGCACCGTGGACATCCCCTCCTACCGGGTGCGCCCGGGGGAGGAAGTGAAGCTCGCCGACGCGAGCCGCGAGCTGGTGCAGGTCAAGCACGCGCTCGAGCAGTTCGGTCGGCAGCAGCCCGTGACCTGGATTCACGTCGATACCGACAAAGCGACCGGTAAGATGACCGAGCGGCCGACCCGCGACGCCATTCCGATCGCCGCGCAAGAACAGTTAATCGTCGAGCTCTATTCCAAGTGATGACGACTCTCGATTTGACCGGGTTGGTGCGTCCACACCTGGTCGAGATGACCAAGCGGGAAGACAACCCCAACGCCGCCGAATTCCGGCTCCAGCCGCTGGAGCGGGGCTACGGCTACACGCTCGGCAACTCGCTGCGCCGCATGCTGCTCTCGTCGCTGCGGGGCGCCGCGGTGTGGGCCTTCCGGCTCGACGGCGTAGTGCACGAGCACCAGACGATTCCGGGCGTGGTCGAGGACGTGCACCAGATCATCCAGCGGCTGAAGCAGCTCACGCTGGTCCTCTCGCCCGACGTGGACGAAGCGGTGATGCACATCAAGCACGACAGAGCGGGCCCGGTGTATGCGCGCGACATCGAAGCGCACAGCGCGGTCACGATCGTCAATCCGGATCAACTGCTGTTCACGGTGCAGGACGACCGCGACATCGGGGGCGAGCTGTACGTGAACAAGGGCCGGGGCTACGTCGAAGCGGAGCAGCACCCGGTCGACCGCACCATGCCCGTCGACGTCGTGCGCGTGGACTCGATCTACAATCCCGTGCGGCGCGCCAATTTCACGGTGGCGGAGACGCGCGTCGGGCAGCGCACCGATTACGACCGGCTCACGCTGACGGTCGAGACCAACGGCACGATCTCTCCCGAGGACGCCGTCGCCTACGCGGCGGCGCTCGCCCAGGAGCACTTCCGCTTCTTCGTCGACTTCGGGAAGGTGCCCATGGTCGCCGCCCAGCCGGCGGGCAACGGCGGCGCCGCCACCAGCCGGCTGCGCGAGGTGTTGGGGCGCTCGATCGACGACGTCGGCCTCTCCGTCCGCTCGGTCAATTCGCTCAAGAACTCGAACATCCGGACCCTGGCCGACCTGGTGCAGTACCGCGAAGAGGATCTGCTCAAGGTCAAGAACGTGGGCGAGAAAGCCCTGGGCGAGATCGCCGAGCTGCTGCGGCGGGAAGGCCTCAACTTCGGCATGAAGTTCGAGGAGGCCGCGGACGAGCTCAAGGTAGTGGATCCCGGCGTCGCGCCCCAGGCGCAGGCGACGGAGGGAGACCTGGAGTAATGCGTCATCGCGCCAAGGGTCGCCAGCTGTCGCGCACCGCGAGCCATAAGAAGGCGTTGCTGGCGAACCTGGCGACGAGCCTGTTCCGGCACGACCGGATCGTCACCACGGAGGCCAAGGCGAAGGAGCTGCGTCCCTACGCCGAGCGGCTCATCACCCTGGCGCGGCGCGGCGATCTGCATGCCCGCCGCCTGGTGGAGCGGCGGCTCAAGGACCGCGAGGTGACCCACCGGCTCTTCAAGGATCTGGGACCGCGCTTCGCGGCGCGTCCCGGGGGCTATACCCGGATCATCAAGCTGGGCCATCGCGCGGGCGACGGCGCCGAGGTGGCTCGGATCGAACTGCTGGGTGCGTGACGGGGTGGTGGGGGAGCGGCGGGAGCGGCAAGGGGGACCTCGGTCCCCCTTTTCATTAGGCTGCCTTCGTCACCCGATTGCCCTTGAGGCACCGGGTGCAGACGCGCAGCCGCCGCGTGGTCCCGTTCACGACCGCGCGCACGCGCTGCAGGTTCGGATACCAGCGCCGGTTCGTCTTGTTGTTCGCGTGGCTGATGTTGTGCCCCGTGATGGGGCCCTTGCCACAGATTTCACACACTCGCGCCATGGGTTTGCCCGACTCAAGAGATGAGCGCCAAGCGGCATACCCCCGCCCGTAAGGGCGGGGCGCACAAACCTAAACCGGCTCCCCAGCCGGGGCAACCCCGGCGCACGGCGCTGATCACCGGCATCACGGGACAAGACGGCTCGTACCTGGCGGAGCTGCTGCTCGCCAAGGGCTACGAGGTGGTGGGCGTGGTGCGCCGCACGTCGCACGACTCCTACGAGCGGATCGGGCACCTGCTGGATCGCGTCCACATCGTGCCCGCGGATCTCCTGGACCAGCATTCGCTCACGTCGGTGGTGCGCGACGCCCGTCCGGACGAGGTCTACAACCTGGCCGCGCAGAGCTTCGTCCCCACCTCCTGGACCCAGCCCGTCCTGACGGGAGAGTTCACGGCGCTGGGCGTGACGCGACTGCTCGAGGCGGTCCGCCTCGCGCACCCGACGGCGCGCGTTTACCAGGCGAGCTCGTCCGAGATGTTCGGCAAAGCGCAGGAGACCCCGCAGCGCGAGACGACACCGTTCTACCCGCGCTCTCCCTACGGCGTGGCGAAGGTCTACGGCCACTGGATCACGGTCAACTACCGCGAGTCCTACGACCTGTACGCCGTCAGCGGCATCCTGTTCAACCACGAGTCTCCCCGGCGCGGCCTCGAGTTCGTCACGCGCAAAGTGACGGACGGCGTTGCCCGCATCGTCAAAGGCAAGGCGCGGGACTTGCATCTCGGCAATCTCGATGCGCGACGCGACTGGGGATTCGCGGGCGATTACGTGGACGCCATGTGGCGCATGCTGCAGCCGCCCCGGCCGGCCGACTACGTGATCGGGACGGGCGAGATGCACTCCGTCCGGGAGCTGTGCGACCTGGCCTTCTCGCACGTGGGCCTGGACTGGCAGAAATACGTCACCGTGGATCCGCGCTTCGTGCGGCCGGCGGAGGTCGATACGCTGCAGGCCGATCCGAGCAAAGCGCGGCGCGAGCTGCAGTGGGCGCCGGGGACGAGCTTCGCCGAACTGGTGCGCATGATGGTCGACGCCGACTTGGAGCGGTTGGCGTGAAGGTGCTCGTGACGGGCGCCGACGGGTTCGTCGGCCGCTGGCTCGTCCGGCGGCTGCTCGCCGACGGGCGCGAGGTGTACGGGGCCGTGCGGCCGGGGCAGAGCCCGCCGCCGGTGGCGCCCGCCGCGGACTTGACACCCGCCGAGCGCGACGCGGTGCGCTGGCTGCCGCTCGAGCTCACCGACGCCGAGTCCGTGCGCCGCGCGGTCGACCTCCCCTATGATGCCGTCGTGCACCTTGCCGCGATATCGTCGGGTGTGGATGCGACGCGCGATCCTGGGTTCGCCTGGACCGTGAACGCCGCCGGCACCGCGCGCGTCGTCCAGGTGCTCGCCGAGGCGAAGCGCGTTGCGCGTGCCGATCCGGTGGTCCTGGTAGTCTCGACGGGGGAGGTGTATGGCGCGTGTGGCGACCAGCGGCCGCGCCGCGAGACCGATCCGATCGCCCCCACGTCGCCGTACGCCGCGAGCAAGGCCGGCGCGGAGTTGGCGGCGCTGGAGGCGTGGCGCCGCACCGGCCTGCGCGTCGTAGTGGCGCGGGCGTTCGCCCACACCGGACCGGGCCAGGATGCGCGCTTCGTGGTGCCCGCCTTCGCCGAGCGGCTGCGGTTCGCGAAACGGGTCGGCGCGCCCGTGGTGAAGGTGGGCAACCTCGAGCCGGTGCGGGAGTTCCTGCACGTGCGGGACGTGGTGGACGCCTACGTGCGGTTGCTGGTCCGGGGGCAAGCCGGGGAGACGTACAACGTGTCGTCGGGTGAGGGAATTTCCCTGGAGCAGCTGTTCGACCGGCTCGCCGGCTTGGTCGGCGTGCACCCGCTCACGGAGGCGGACCCGGACCTGGTGCGCGGCGGGGACATCCTCCACCTGGTGGGCGATGCGACGAAGCTGCGCGCCGCGACCGGGTGGGCACCGCGGTATTCGCTCGACGATGCGCTGCGCGAGGTCGTCCATGCCCAAGCGGACTGACCTCCGGCGGATCCTGCTGCTCGGCTCCGGGCCGATCGTGATCGGCCAGGCCGCCGAATTCGACTACTCGGGTACGCAGGCGGTGAAGGCCCTCAAGGAAGAGGGCTACGCGGTCGTGCTGGTGAACTCGAATCCGGCGACCATCATGACCGACCCCGAGCTCGCCGATCGGACCTACGTCGAGCCCGTCACGCCAGAGTGGGTCCGCAAGGTGATCGAGCGCGAGCGCCCCGACGCGCTGCTCCCCACGATGGGCGGGCAGACGGCGCTGAACGTGGCGATGGCGCTGGTGCGCGACGGGACGCTGGACCGATTCGGGGTCGAGCTGATCGGGGCGAACGCGCGCGCCATCCAGATGGCGGAAGACCGGGCGCAGTTCGCGGCGGCGATGCAGCGGATCGGGCTCGCGACGCCGGTGGGCAAAACGGTGAGCAGCCTGGCGGAGGCGGTGGACGAGGTCGCCGAGACCGGCTACCCCGCGATCCTGCGACCGTCGTTCACCCTGGGCGGGACGGGTGGCGGCGTGGCCTACAATCGCGCCGAGTTCGAGGAGATGGTGGAGCGGGCGCTGGAGCTGTCGCCGGTGCACACCACGCTGATCGAGCGCAGCGTGCTCGGGTGGAAGGAATTCGAGCTCGAGGTGATGCGGGACCACCGCGATAACGTCGTGATCGTGTGCTCGATCGAGAACGTCGACCCGATGGGCGTGCATACCGGCGACTCGATCACCGTCGCCCCCGCGATGACGCTCACGGACCGGGAGTACCAGCGGATGCGGGACGCCGCAATCGCCATCATCCGGGAGATCGGCGTGGAGGCGGGCGGGTGCAACATCCAGTTCGCGGTGAACCCCGCCGACGGGGAAATGCTGGTGATCGAGATGAACCCGCGTGTCTCGCGGTCGTCGGCCCTGGCGTCGAAGGCCACGGGGTTCCCGATCGCGCGCATCGGCGCCAAGCTGGCGGTGGGCTACACCCTCGACGAGCTGCCCAACGACATCACGCGCACTACCCCGGCGTCGTTCGAGCCGGTGCTCGACTACGTGGTGGTCAAGGTGCCCCGCTTCGCGTTCGAGAAGTTCCCCACCGCCGACTACCGGCTCACGACGCAGATGAAATCCGTGGGCGAGGCGATGGCGATCGGTCGTACCTTCAAGGAAGCGTTCCAGAAAGGCCTGCGCGCGCTCGAGGCCGGTCGCTCCGGCTGGGAAGCGGGGCAGATTCTGGCGGACGATCGCCTCACGAGCGACACCCCCGAAGACCTGCGCGTCGCGCTGCGCACGCCCACCCCGGAGCGCATCTTCCAGATCAAGCGGGCGCTCGTCGCCGGCGTGTCGATCGACGACATCGCCACTGCGTCCGGCATCGATCCCTGGTTCCTGTTCCAGCTGGCGGAGCTGCTCGTCGCCGAACGCGAGTTCGTCGCCTTGCCGCAGCCGGGCGCCGCGGACTTGCGCCGCATGAAGCGCATGGGGTTTTCGGACTGCCAGCTCGCCGCGTTGCGCGGCACCACCGAGCAGGCGATGCGTGAGGCCCGCTGGCGCTGGGGCGTGCACCCCGCGTACAAGACGGTCGACACCTGCGCCGGCGAGTTTCCGTCGCGCACGCCCTACCTGTACAGCTCGTACGACGACGAGAACGAGTCGGAGCCGCTCGGCGCCCAGGGGATCGTGATCCTGGGCAGCGGTCCCAATCGCATCGGCCAGGGCGTCGAGTTCGACTATTGCTGTGTCCGGGCCGGCCTGGCGTTTCGTGAGCTGGGCTTCAAGACCATCATGATCAACTCGAACCCGGAAACGGTGTCGACGGACTTCGACATCTCGGACAAGCTGTACTTCGAGCCGCTGACGCTCGAGGACGTACTGGAGATTGTGCGCTTGGAGCGTCCCAAGGGCGTGGTCGTGCAGCTGGGCGGCCAGACCCCACTGCGTCTCACCAAGCCGCTGGAAGCGGCGGGCATTTTGATCCTCGGCACGCCGCCCGATTCCATCGACATTGCCGAGGATCGCGAGCGGTTCGAGGCGCTGGCCCGCCGGCTCGGCGTGACCCAGCCCGCCAACGGCACGGCCCGGTCTGTGAACGAAGCGGTCGCCGCGGCGCAGCGCATCGGCTACCCGGTGCTGGTGCGCCCGTCGTACGTGCTGGGCGGACGGGCCATGGAGATCGTGTACGACGAGGGCTCGCTGCGGGCGTACTTCGACAAGGCGGCCCGTGTGGCCCCGGAGCATCCCGTGCTGATCGACCGGTTCCTCGAGGACGCGTTCGAGGGGGACGTGGACGCGATCGCCGACGGCCGGCGCACGGTGATCGGGGGCGTGATGCAGCACATCGAGGACGCCGGGGTGCATTCGGGGGACTCGGCGTGCGTGCTCCCGCCCTATCTCATCGGGGACCGCCAGGTCGAGGAGATGCGCCGCTACACCCAAGCCTTCGCCCAGGCGCTCGGTGTGGTGGGGCTCATCAACGTCCAATACGCTATCAAGGACGGAATCGTCTACGTGCTCGAGGTGAACCCGCGAGCCTCGCGGACGGTCCCGTTCGTGAGCAAGGCGACCGGGGTGCCGCTTGCCAAGCTCGCGGCGGCGGTCATGGTGGGGCACACCCTGGACGAACTGGGCATTCCCGATGACCTTCCGCTCCCCGGGGTGGCGGTCAAGGAGGCCGTCTTCCCCTTCACGAAGCTCCCCGGCGTGGATACCATCCTGGGCCCGGAGATGCGCTCTACGGGGGAAGTGATGGGACTGGCGGACAGCTTCGGGATGGCGTTCGCCAAGGCGCAGATCGCGGCCGATGGAAGCCTGCCGTCGGCGGGCGCGATCTTTGTGACGGTGAACGATTCGGACAAGCCCACCGTGCTGCCGATCGTGCGGCGGTTCCACGAGATGGGCTTCCGCATCGTGGCCACCGACGGCACCGCGCGCTACCTCCGGGCTCGGGGGGTCCCAGCCGAGCGGGTGGCCAAGGTGCACGAGGGGCGGCCCAACGCGATCGACCTGATCGTGTCGGGCGAGGCGCAGCTGCTGATCAACACGCCCCTGGGGAAGTTCACGCAGGCGGACGACTACGCGATCCGGCGTGCGGCGCTGATGCACCGCGTGCCGTATACGACGACGATGTCGGCGGCGAGTGCCGCCTGCGACGCGATCATCGCTCTGCGCAGCCGAACGGGCAGCGTGAGGAGTCTGCAAGAATGGCACGAAAAAACGACGGTCGAAAAACAGCCGCTAGCGGGCGCAAAGGCGCTGGAGCCAAGTCCCACGCCGGCCATACAGGCGTAGGCAAACGGCCGGCCGTCGCGTCGTCCAAAGCGGCGGCGCCGCCGGCGGTGAAGGGTGTCAAGGGCGGCGCCAAGCCGGCCGCGGGGGCGGCACCCCCGCCGGCCAAGGTCAAGTTCCGCGGCCGGGTGCTCGAGAACGAGCCGCTGGCGCGCCACACGACGTACCGGCTGGGCGGGCCGGCCCGCTACCTCGTCCTGCCGGCGGACCCGGACGACGTGGCCAAGGCGCTCGACCTCGCACAGGAGCGCGGGCTCCCGTGGCTTGCGCTGGGGCTGGGGTCGAACGTGCTCGTGAAGGACGCCGGTTACCCGGGCGTCGTGATCCGCATCGGGAAGGGCCTGGACCGCTTCGAGATGAAGGGCGCGACGGCGATCGTCGGCGCCGGGCTCGCCACGCCGCTGCTCGCGCGCCGCACGGCGGAGGCGGGATTCGCGGGGGTGGAGCGCTTCATCGGGATCCCGGGAACGGTGGGCGGCGGCGTGTACATGAACGCCGGCGCGCACGGCGCGGAGTTCGCCGAAGTGCTGACCGAAGCGACCGTCATGGACGCCAAGGGGAAGATCAAGCAGGTGCCCCGCAAGCAGATCTCGTTCAAGTACCGCTCCTCCAACCTCGGCGCGGTGGTCGTGCTCGAGGCCAAGCTCGCGCTGATCGAGGAGCCGCCGGCGAAGCTCAAAGAGATGCAGGCGCGGCTGTTCCGCTGGCGCAAGGCCGGCACGCCGTTCGACCAGCCGTGCTGCGGGTCCGTGTTCAAGAACCCGAGCGGAACCCGCACGGCCGGGATGCTGATCGACGAGAGCGGCCTGAAGGGGTTCACGATCGGTGGCGCCCAGGTCTCGCCCCTGCACGCGAACTACATCGTGAACACGGGCAATGCCACCGCTGCCGACGTCGTCAAGGCGATCGAGCACGTGCGCAAGACCGTCGCCAAGAAGACCGGGGTCGAGCTCGAGCTCGAGGTCAAGGTGATCGGCTAGATGCCGGACTACTTCGTCCACGAGTCGAGCTACGTCGACACCGGCGTCCGGATCGGCAAGGATACCAAGATCTGGCACTTTTGCCACGTCATGCCCGGCGCCGTCATCGGCGAGCGCTGCAGCCTCGGGCAGAACGTCGTGGTCATGCCCGGCACGCGCATCGGGAACAACGTGAAAATCCAGAACAACGTGTCGATTTACGAGGGCGTCACCCTCGAGGACGACGTGTTCTGCGGGCCGTCCTGCGTGTTCACGAACGTGCTGAACCCGCGCAGCCACGTGTCGCGCAAGCACGAGTATCGCGCCACGCTCGTGAAGCGAGGCTCGTCCATCGGTGCGAACGCGACGATCGTGTGCGGCGTCACGCTCGGCGAATACGCGTTCATCGGCGCGGGCGCCGTCGTGACCTCCGACGTCCCGTCCTACGCGCTCATGGTGGGCGTGCCGGCCCGCCGCGTCGGCTGGATGTGCCAATGCGGCGAGCGGCTCTCGCTGGCGGGGGGCCAGGCGGCGTGCGCCGTGTGTGGCTCCCGCTACCAGGAGATGAACGGTAACCTGCGCGCGATTGCCCAACCCAGCCGCGTCGGATAGTTTCGTGGCCCTCCGTGCGGATACCGACATCGTGAACGTACCGCTGCTGGATCTCGTGGCGCAGTACCGCGCGATCAAGGACGACGTGCTGCCAGCGGTCCAGGCCGTGATCGAGTCCCAGCAATTCGTCATGGGCCCGTCCATCCCGCGGCTCGAGACGGCCATCGCCGGGCTCGGCCATGCGAAGCACGGCATTGCGTGCGCCAGCGGTACGGACGCGCTGCTGCTTCCTTTGAAAGCGCTCGACCTGAAACCTGGGGACGAGGTGATCACCACCCCGTTCACGTTCTTCGCCACCGCCGGCACGATCCACAACGCCGGCGGGACCCCCGTGTTCGTGGACATCGAGCCGGGGACCTTCAACATCGATCCCGCCGCGGTGGAAGCGGCCATCACGCCCCGTACCCGGGCCGTCATGCCGGTCCACTTATACGGCCAGATGGCCGCTATGGAACGCTTGCTGCCGCTGGCGGGCGCTCGAGGGCTCCGCGTCATCGAGGATGCCGCGCAGGCGATCGGGGCGCGGCGCCGCATCGACGGGGGGTGGCGGATGGCGGGTGAGCGGGGTTGGGTGACGGGGTATTCCTTCTTCCCCAGCAAGAACCTGGGGGCCTGGGGCGACGGCGGCATGATGGTCACGTCGGACGACGCGCTCGCGGAGCGGTTGCGCAAGCTGCGGCTGCACGGCGGGGCCAAACAGTACCACCACGACGAGGTGGGCACCAACTCGCGGCTCGACTCGCTGCAGGCCGCGGTACTGCTCGCCAAGCTGCCCCACCTCGCGTCCTGGTCGTCCCGGCGCCGCGACCACGCCGCGTACTACGACAAGGGCCTGAGCGACGTTCCCGGCGTTCGGGTCCCAGCCGTGGACCCGGCGAACGAGCACATCTATCATCAGTACACGGTACGCGTCGAGCGCCGCGACGAGCTGCAGGCGCACCTCAAGGCGAAGGGCATCGGAAGTGCGGTCTATTATCCGGTGCCGCTCCACCTCCAGAACTGCTTCGCGCATCTGGGCTACCAGCCCGGCCGGCTGCCGCAGGCCGAGCGGGCGTGTCGGGAGGTGCTGTCGCTTCCCGTGTTCCCCGAGCTGACCCGCCAGCAGCTGGATTACGTGATCGAGACGATTCGTGGATTCTACCGGTGACCCGGCTCAAGCTCGGCATTATCGGGGCCGGCGCGTGGGGGAGGAACCACGTGCGCACGGCGGCGGGCCTCGCCGACGGCGAACTCGCCGCGGTGTGCGACACGGACGCCAAGCGGCGAGAGCAGCTGTGTCGCCAATATCCGGGCGTGCACGTCACCACCGATGCCACCGACCTGATCAGCCGGGCGGAGGCGGTCATCATCGCCGCGCCGGCGGCCACGCACGCGCGCCTGGCGTTGCAATGTGTCGAGGCGGGGAAGCCGTGCCTGGTCGAGAAGCCGTTTGCCTTGAGCACGCGCGATGCGGAGGCGGTGGCTCGCGCGGCCGGGGAGCGCCGAGTTCCGGTCCTGGCCGGTCACCTGCTACTGTTCCACCCCGCAGTCGAGCGGTTGCGGGCCCTGGTGCAGGGGGGGGAGCTCGGTCGGATCTACTATCTGTACGGTCTGCGCGTCAACTTGGGGCAGATTCGCGCAGACGAGAACGCCCTATGGAGCTTCGGTCCGCACGACGTGTCCGTGGCATTGTACTTGCTCGGTGAGGCCCCGGTTCGCGTCGCGGCGCACGGCAAGAGCTATCTCCAACGCCAGGTTGAAGATGTGGTGTTTCTCACGATGGAATTTGCCACCGGAGTCCTGGCGCACGTGCAGCTCTCTTGGCTGGACCCACACAAGGAGCGGAAACTGACCGTGGTCGGGGCGAAGCAGATGGTGGTGTTCGACGACATGGAGGCGCGCGAGAAGCTCCGCATCTATGACAAAGGCGTCGAGCGGCCACCGGAGTACGGGTCGTACGGCGAGGCGCTGTCGATCCGGGAGGGTGACATCTTCATCCCCAAGATTCCCAACGTGGAGCCGCTCGCCGCGGAGCTGAATCACTTCGTGCGCGTGGCGCGCGGCGCGGAGCCGCCGCGCGCCGGCGCCGACGACGGTGTCCGCGTCGTACGCGTGCTGGAGGCGGCGTCCCGCTCGCTCGCCACGGGCGGAGCCCCGGTGGACCTGTGACGGCCACGGCATCGTCCGCCGCCGACCTGCTGGTTGCCAAGACACAGGACCGCTCGGCGCTGATCGGCATCGTCGGGCTGGGGTACGTCGGCCTGCCGCTCGCCATGGAGTTCGCGCGGGCCGGGTTCCGCGTGCTCGGGTTCGACGTGAGCCGGAGCGTGGTCGAAGGCTTGAGCCAGGGGCGCTCACACGTGCAGGACGTGGCGAGCGTCGATGTGGCGCGCTTCGCCCAGGTGGGGAAGTTCGCGGCGACGGCGGATCTGGCACGGCTGCGTGAGCCCGACGTCGTGTCCGTCTGCGTGCCCACGCCCTTATCAAAGACGAAGGACCCCGACGTGAGCTACGTGCTCGCGGCGACCAACTCTATCAAGCAGGCGCTGCGGCGTGGGCAGCTCATCGTGCTGGAATCGACCACCTACCCCGGCACGACCCGCGAACTGATGCTGCCGGCGCTCGTGGAGACGGGTCTCAAAGTGGGAGAGGACTTCTTCCTGGCGTTCTCGCCGGAGCGCGTGGACCCGGGTAACGGCAAGTGGAACACGCATAACACCCCGAAGGTGGTGGGCGGGATCACCGAGACCTGTCGCCGGGTGGCGATGGCCGTGTACGAGCCGGCCATCGAGACGCTCGTCCCCGTCTCGTCGACCGAGGCGGCCGAGCTGGTCAAGATTCTCGAGAACACGTTCCGCAGCGTCAACATCGGCCTCGTCAACGAGATGGCGATCGTGTGCGAGAAGCTCGGCGTGGATGTGTGGGAAGTGATCGAAGCGGCCGCGACCAAGCCGTTCGGGTTCATGAAATTCACGCCCGGGCCCGGCGTCGGCGGGCACTGCATTCCGCTCGATCCACACTACCTCGCCTGGAAAATGCGCACGCTGAACTACCGCACCCGCTTCATCGAGCTGGCGGGGGAGATCAACGCCGCCATGCCGGAGTACTGGGTGGGGCAGATCGTGGATCGTCTCAACGAGCAGGGGCGCGCGGCGCGGGGCAGCACGGTGCTGGTGCTGGGCGTCGCGTACAAGAAGGACATCGACGACGTCCGGGAGAGCCCGGCGCTCGACGTGATCCGTCTGTTGCAGCAGCGCGGGGCGGTGGTCCGGTATCACGATCCCCACGTGCGCAAGCTCAGGGACGAGGCCATCGATCTGGCCTCCACGCCGCTCACGGCCGACGCGCTCGCCGCCGCGGACTGTGTGGTGATCGTCACAGACCACTCGGACATCGATTACGCGCTGGTGGGGCGCAGCGCGCGCCTGGTTGTCGACACGCGCAACGCGCTGGCGCGGCAGCTGCGTGGCCGCGGGGGGGAGCGATGAAGGTCGCCGTCGTGGGCACGGGGTACGTGGGCCTGGTCGCGGGCGCCTGCCTCGCCGAAACGGGGAACGACGTGGTGGGCGCGGACCTGGATGCCGGGAAAATCGCGGCGCTGCGTCAGAATCACCTGCCGATCTACGAGCCGGGGCTCGAGCCGCTGGTGACGCGCAACCAGCGCGACGGTCGGCTGCGGTTCACGACCGACGTGGGCGCCGCGATCGAGAGCTCCGACGTGATCTTCATCGCCGTCGGCACGCCGCCCGACGAAGACGGCTCCGCGGACCTGACGCACGTGCTCGACGTCGCCAGGACCATCGGCCGCCACATGAACCGCTCGAAGCTGGTGGTCACCAAGAGTACTGTTCCGGTGGGCACGGCGCAGAAGGTCCGGGCGTCGATCGCCGCGGAGACGACGACCCCGTTTCAGGTGTGCGCCAACCCGGAGTTCCTGAAGGAAGGCGCGGCGGTCGAGGACTTCATGAAGCCGGACCGCGTCATCGTCGGCGTGGATTCACCGGAGGCGGCCCAGGTGATCGGGGAGCTGTATGCGCCCTTCGTGCGGACGGGCAACCCCATCATCTTCATGGACCTTGCCTCGGCCGAGATGACGAAGTACGCGGCCAACGCGATGCTCGCCACCCGGATCTCGTTCATGAACCAGATCGCGCGGCTGTGCGACGCGGTGGGGGCGGACGTCACGCTGGTCCGGAAGGGCATTGGGTCAGACCGGCGCATCGGGCAGGCGTTCCTGTTCCCGGGTCCCGGGTACGGTGGGTCGTGCTTCCCCAAGGATGTGAAGGCGCTGATCCGCACCGCCCAGGACTGCGGCGTGTCGCTCGACGTCCTCGACGCGGTGGAAGCGGCCAACGAGCATCAGAAACGCGTCCTCTACGAGAAGCTGGCCCGCCACTTCGGCGGCAAGCTGCGCAGCGTCACGGTGGGGGTGTGGGGGCTCGCCTTCAAGGCCGAGACCGACGACGTGCGGGAGAGCCCGGCGCTGGTGCTCGTCGAGCAGCTGCTCGAGGCAGGGGCGCGCGTGCGCGTACACGATCCAGCCGCGATGGACACGGCGCGCCACCAGCTGGGCGACCGCGTCACGTACGCCGGCACCGCCTATGACGCGCTCGAGGGCGCGGCCGCGCTCGTGATCGTCACCGAGTGGCTCGAGTACCGCAACCCCGATTTCGGCCGGATCAAGCAGGCGCTGTCGCGGCCCTTGATCGTGGATGGACGCAACCTGTACGACCCGCAGCGTCTCGCGCGCCTCGGGTTCGTGTACGAAAGTATCGGTCGCCCGGTCGCATGCGCGTCCTCGTAACCGGGGCCGCGGGGTTTCTCGGGTCGCATCTGTGCGACCGGTTGCTGGCAGAGGATCACCGCGTCGTCGGAATGGACAATTTCCTCACCGGTAACCCTGCCAACATCGCCCACCTCCGCAAGCATCCCAGCTTTCAGTTCGTGCTGCACGATGTCGCGAACTTCGTCGAGGTCCAGGGTCCGCTCGATGGGGTGCTGCACTTCGCGAGTCCGGCGAGCCCGGTCGACTACCTCGATTATCCCATCCAGACCCTCAAGGTCGGCTCGCTCGGGACGCACAAGGCGCTGGGCCTGTCGCGGGCCAAGGGCGCGCGCTTCCTGCTCGCGTCCACCTCCGAGGTGTACGGCGATCCGCTGGTGCATCCCCAGCCGGAGAGCTACTGGGGGAACGTGAACCCGGTCGGGCCGCGCGGGGTGTACGACGAAGCCAAGCGCTTTGCGGAAGCGCTCACCATGGCCTATCATCGGTACCACAAGCTCGACACGCGCATCGTCCGCATCTTCAACACCTACGGGCCGCGCATGCGCCCCAAGGACGGCCGAGTGGTGTCGAACTTCATCGTGCAGGCGCTCAAGGGCGACCCGCTCACCGTGTACGGCGACGGGTCGCAAACCCGCTCCTTCTGCTACGTGGACGATCTGATCGATGGGATCGTCCGGTTGTTCGAGCGCGGCGGCGCGGATCCGACGAACATCGGCAACCCGCACGAGTTCACCGTGCGCCAGCTCGCCGGGCTGGTGCTGAAGCTCACGGGCAGCGGCAGCACGATCATCGAGCAGCCGCTCCCCACCGATGATCCCAAGGTACGCCAGCCCGACATCCGCCACGCCCGCGAGACGCTCGAGTGGGAGCCCCGGGTGCCCCTCGAGGACGGCCTGCGTCGCACGATCGAGTACTTCCGCGGGATCGTGGGGTGAGCCCGCGCGTGCTCGTCACGGGCGCGGCAGGGTTCATCGCTTCGCACGTGGCCGAAGCCCTGGTGGCGCGGGGCGACGAGGTCGTGGCGCTCGATAACTTCGATCCGTTCTACGCCCGCGCGGTGAAGGAGCGGAACCTCGAAACGCTGCGGCGCAGCAAGGGATTCCGTTTCGTCGAGGCCGACATCGCGCGCGACCCGCTGCCGCTCGAGGGCGTGTCGGTGGTGGTGCACCTCGCGGCACGCCCCGGCGTCCGTCCCTCGCTCGAAGACCCGGCGTCGTACAGCGAGACGAACGTGACCGGAACCGTGCGGGTGCTCGAGGCCGCCCGGCGCGCCGGGATTGGGCGCGTGGTGTTCGGCTCGTCGTCGTCGGTGTACGGCGATACGACGCCCGCCCCGTTCAGCGAGGAGGCCCCCGCCGTCGCGCCGATCTCCCCCTACGCCGCGAGCAAGCGCGCCGGCGAGCTGGTGGCGCACGCCTTCGCGCACCTCTACGGCATGCGGATCGCCTGCCTGCGCTTCTTCACGGTGTACGGCCCCCGCCAGCGGCCGGACCTGGCCATCCACCGGTTCACCGACCTGATCGCCCGGGGACAGCCGGTGCGCATGCACGGCGATGGGTCGAGCGAGCGGGACTATACCTATATTACGGATTGCGTCGACGGGGTCCTGGCGGCCATGGCCTGGACCGAGCGTGCCCGGTCCGGCGGCATCGCCGAGCCGATCAACATCGGCGGAGGCTCCCGGGTGCGGCTGGATCGGCTGATCGAGCTGATCGGACGCACGCTCGGCCGCGAGGTGCGGATCGAGCGCCACGGCGACCAGCCGGGGGACGTGCGGCTCACGGACGCCGACCTGCGGCGCGCCGGCCGGGAGCTCGGGTTCCGGCCCAAGGTCGGCATCGAGGAAGGGATTCGACTCTTCGTCCGCTGGTACGAGGCGATCCATGGACGTCAGTCCTGAGCATCTGGTGGCGCAGGCCCGGGAGCGATTTCAGCTCCAGGATTACTACGGCGCGATTCACCTGCTGGAAGAGGTGATCGCGACGGGCCGGGCGTTTGCCGATGCGCATCACTTGCTCGGGCTGTCGTACTCGCTGGTGGGCCAGCAGGACCCGGCGCTGGCGCAGCTGGACCGCGCGCTGGCGTTGAACCCGCACTACGTCGAGGCGCTGGTGCACCGCGCCCTCGTCTTGAACGAGCTCGGTCGCGAAGCCGAGGCCGATGCGGCATTCCGGCGAGCCGCGCAAGTCGGCGGGGTGCCGCGGCAGGGCTTTCCGGCGCACGTCGCCGCCAAGCTCGCGAACCAGCACGCGCGCCTGGGAGATGCCTACCTCGAGTCGGGCGGGCTGGCGACGGCGATCGATCAGTACCAGGCGGCGCTCGCGCTGGGACCCGCGTTTCACGACCTGCGGTATAAACTGGGACGCATGCTGCTCGAGGCGGGACGAGCCCTGGACGCACGAGAGCACTTCGAGATCATCGTACGGGCGCGCCCCAACTACCTGGACGCCGCCGCGATGCTGGGGCTCGCCTGCTACCTCGCGGGCGACGGGCTCGCGGCCAGGGCCGTGTGGGAAGACTGCCGCGAGCGCCGGCCCGAGGACCCCCGCGTGGAAGCCTACCTCGCCATGCTGGCCCGCAACGACAGCGCCGCCCAAGTGCCGGCGGGCGCGACCGCGCCGGACGCCGATCCCCCGCCGCCGCCGCCGCCCCCCCGATCCGGCGACGGCGGACGGACGACGCCACGGTGAGCCGCTGGGCAGCGGTCGCGGTCGCCCTGGCGCTCGCATGCCAGCCCAGCGCGGCCGATCACGAGCAGTTGGGGGACCGCTGGTACGGGGGCGGTTCCTACCGTGACGCACTGGCCGAGTATCAGCTCGGCCTCAAGGCGCACCCGGGAGACGCGGACCTCGAGGCGAAGCTGGGGGCGGCCGCGCTGCACGTGGGCGATTACGCGACGGCGGTGAACGCCTATATCGCCTTGGGTGAGGGAGACCGGTCGCGCGCCGGCGAGGCGGCCGACGGGCTCGAGCGCACTGCCCGGGCCGCGCTCGGCGCGAACGACCGCAGCGATGCCGCCCGCGGGCTGGCGGGCCTGCGCGCGGTGGCGCCCACCCGGCCGCTGGGCCGCTACGCCCGTCTCGCGGCACTGGACGCCGCCGATCGCGGCGACACGGCGGGCGCCATGGCTCTTCTCCCGGGCGCCGCCGCCGCCGCCGCGGATCCGCGCTTGACCGATTCGCTGCTGTACGTGTACGGCATGGCGGCCGTGCGCGCGCACGCCTGCAGCACCGCGGTGCCGGTGTTCGAAGGCGTGATCCGGCGCCAGCGCGAGCCGGCGGTCGCGGACGGCGCGCGCGAGGGACTGGGGCTGTGCGCGCTGGTCGAGGGGCAACGGCTGGTCGCGGCCGGCAAACCGGCCGAGGCCGAGGACTGGTTCCGCCGGGCCACGGCCCCGGGTGCGCCGGCCGAGGTGGTCCGGGGAGCGTTCCTGGGCCTGGGCGACGTCAAGCTCGCGCAGGGCGACGTCGCGGGCGCGCTCGAGAGCTATCAGCAGGCGCTCGCGGGCGGGACACCGGGGGATACCCTCACGCAGCGCGTACAGGACAAGATCAACGCGCTGGGGAAAGCGGACGCGCCTCCGCCCAACCCGCCCAACCAACCATGAGGACGACGCGCTACGCGCTGCTGATCGGTTGGGCCGCGGCGGCGGGATGTCACCATGGAGCCCGGATCCAGCCGGCCCCCGATCCCGTCGCCGAGCTGGCCCGGGCACGCGCCCAGTTTCACGGCGGGGACTTCGGCAAAGCCCTGGTCGCGTTCCGGCGCCTGAGCTACGAGCTCAGCCCCACCGACCCGGAGCTCGCGGAAGTGAAATACAACCTGGCGGAGTGCGCGTTCCAGACGGGCGACCGGGTCCAGGCGGCGCACGACTTCCGGCAGGTCGCCGATCAGTTTCCGGCGAGCCCCTATGCGCCCCTGGCCCTGCTGCGGGCCGGCGATGCGAACCTGAGGCTGTGGCGCAAGCCCGAGCTCGATCCCTCATACGGGGAGAGCGCCCTCGCTATCTACCAGGAGCTCGCGGGGCGGTATCCGGGAACGGACGCCGCGGCGCGAGCCCAGGTGCACGTCCAGCAGCTGCGCGAGTGGTTCGCAGAGAAAGACTACAAGAACGGCATGTTCTACTTCCGGCGGCGCGCCTTCGATTCCGCCATCATTTACTTCAAGGATGTCATCGCCAACTATCAGGGGACGGCGCGCGTCGTCGACGCCCTGATGCGACTGGTGGACTCCTACCGCACGATCGGGTACTCGGACGAGCTGAAGGAGACGTGCGGGACGTTGCGCAAGTACTACCCGCGGACGGCGGGGCTCGACGCGTCCTGCCCGGCCGACTCGACCACGGCGACGCCCTCCTGACCGCCGTGCAGGCGTTGTTCGGCGGGTCGTTCGATCCCGTGCACGTCGGGCACCTGGTCGCGGCGGAGACGGTGGGCGAAGCGCTCGATGCCACCATCCGGTTCCTGCCGGTGCGGGAGCAGCCGCTCAAGCCCGCCGGCCACGCGCCCCACGGTGCCAGCCCCGAGCAGCGGGCGGAGATGCTGGAGCTCGCCGTGGCCGGCAACCCCCGTTTCACCGTCGAGCGGATCGAGCTGACGCTGCCGACGCCGTCGTACACGGTCCGCACGCTGCGGGCCCTGGCGCAGCGGGAGCCCGGGAACCGCTTCACGTTACTGCTGGGGGCCGATGCGGCGGCGGAGCTCGGGGCCTGGTTCGAGATCGACGCGCTCCCGCAGCTCGCCGACGTGGTCGTGTTCGCGCGGCCGGGAGCGCCCGCGCCGCGCCATCCGGCGATCAGCCGGACGGTCGACGTGCCGGCGCTGGACGTCTCTGCGACGATGATCCGGGAGCGCGTGCGGCAGGCCCGGTCGATTCGCTACCTCGTGCCCGACGCGGTGCGCGACTACATCGCCGCGCGGGGGCTGTACCGGAAACAGAGGCCGACATAGAGGATTGATGGTCAAGAGCTGGTTCACCAGGATCGTCGGCACGCGCTTCCAGCGTGAGATGAAGCGCATCCGTCCGATCGTGGACGCGATTCATCGTCACGAGGAGCGCCTCAAGACGCTCGCGGACGCGGAGCTGCAGGGTCAGACCGCGCGGCTGCGCGGGCTCGTCGCCGAGCGCACCGGTGCGCTGACGGCGGAGGTCGAGCGCCTCAAGCGCGAGAAGCACGACTGCCCGGAAGCCGAACAGCGCGCGGTGTTGAGCGAGCAGCTCTCCCGGGCCGAGTCGGCCTACGTGAAGGAGCTGCAGGCGACCCTCAACGACGTGTTGCCGGAGGCGTTCGCCACGGTGCGCGAGGCCTGCCGCCGTCTGGTGGGCAGCGACGTCGTGGTGACGGGGCACGCGCTCCCATGGGACATGGTGCCGTACGACGTGCAGCTCATCGGCGGCATCGTGCTGCACCAGGGCAAGATCGCCGAGATGGCGACGGGCGAGGGCAAGACGCTGGTCGCCACGCTGCCGCTGTACCTGAACGCCCTGGCGGGGCGGGGCGCCCATCTCGTCACCGTGAACAACTACCTCGCCCGGCGCGACTCGCAATGGATGGGTCACCTGTTCACGTGGCTCGGCCTGACCGTGGGGTGCATCGACGACACGGAGCCCTCGACCCCGGCGCGGCGCGCGGCGTATCAGTGCGACATCACGTACGGGACGAATAACGAGTTCGGCTTCGACTACCTGCGCGACAACATGGTGTTCTCGCTCGAGCAGCGCGTGCAGCGGACCCATGCCTACGCGATCATCGACGAGGTGGACTCGATCCTGATCGACGAAGCCCGCACGCCGCTGATCATCTCGGGACCGGTGGGCAGTGAGTCGGACGAGAAGTACGCGCAGTTCAACACCCAGGTGGTACAGCTCGTCCGCAAACAGACGGCCGTCGCAAACGACCTGATCGGGCGGGCGGAGTCGCTGATCGGCAACGACAAGACGGCCTACGAGGGCGCGACGCTCCTGTACCAGGCGCAGCTCGGGATGCCGAAGAACAAGAAACTGCTGAAGCTGTTGCAGGAGCCCGGCGTGAAGTCGCAAGTGCAGCGCGTGGAGCTCGACGTGCTGGCCGACCGGAAGCAGCCGGCCCGGGATCAGAAGCTGCGCCACATCGAGGACGAGCTGTACTTCGTGCTCGACGAGCGCGGCCACTCGGTCCACCTCACCGAGAAGGGCGTGGAGACGATGTCGCCCCAGGACCCCGACCTGTTCGTCGTGCCGGACATCTCGCACGCCGTACACGAGATCGAGCACGACGAGCGGCTCTCCCCCAAGGAGAAGATCGAGCGGCGCCGTCAGGTGGAGGCCGAGTACGCTCAGAAGAGCGAGACGCTGCACATCATCCACAAGCTGCTGCAGGCGCATGCGTTGTACGAGCGCGAGGTGGATTATGTCGTGCAGGAGGGCAAGGTCCTCATCGTCGACGAGTTTACCGGGCGGCTGATGCACGGGCGGCGCTGGTCGGAGGGGCTGCACCAGGCCGTGGAGGCGAAGGAAGGCGTCGCGGTGCAGGAGGAGAGCCAGACCCTCGCGACCATCACGATCCAGAACTACTTCCGGATGTACGACAAGCTCGCCGGTATGACGGGCACGGCCGAGACCGAAGAGACCGAGTTCTTCCAGATCTACGGGCTCGAGGTGGTAGTCATCCCCACCAACCGACCGGTCCGGCGCATCGACAAGCACGACCTCATCTACAAGACGCGACGCGAGAAGTACAACGCCCTCATGGACGAGGTCGAGCGGCAGCACAAGCGGGGGCTGCCGGTGCTGGTCGGCACCGTGAGCGTCGACGTGTCGGAGACGCTGTCGCGCATGCTCAAGCGGCGCGGCCTGCGCCACGAAGTGCTGAACGCCAAGTACCACGAGCGCGAGGCCGAGATCGTCGCCCAGGCCGGCCAGCCGGCGTCGATCACGATCGCCACCAACATGGCCGGCCGCGGTACCGACATCAAACTCGGCCCCGGCGTCAAGAAGTGTCAGGTGTGCGGCATCACCGCCCACCAGGCGCCGTTCGGGCAGCAGATCGAGAAGCCCGACTTGAGCCCCGAGGAGATCAAGCGGCTGCAATGCCAGGACGACCCGCCCTGCGGCCTGGTCATCGTGGGCACCGAGCGGCACGAGGCGCGGCGCATCGACCGCCAGCTGCGCGGCCGCGCCGGCCGTCAGGGCGATCCCGGCCAGAGCGTGTTCTTCCTCTCGCTCGAAGACGACCTGATGCGGCTGTTCGGCTCGGACCGCATTGCCCGCTGGATGGACCGCACGGGGGCCGAGGAGGGCGAGGTCATCACCCACCCATGGGTGACGAGCGCCATCGGCCAGGCCCAGAAGCGGGTCGAGCTGCAGAACTTCCAGGCCCGGAAGAAGCTGCTCGAGTACGACGACGTGATGAACCAGCAGCGCGAGGTGATCTACTCCCTGCGGTTGTTCGCGCTGGAGGGGGGCGAAGAGCTGCGGGCCGAGGCGGTCCGCATGATCGAGCAGGCGGTCGAGCGCCTGGCGGACGAGCTGATCGGCGACGCCAAGGACGTCTACCAGTGGGACCGGGCGCTCATGGAGACCGAGTACCTGCTCAAGTTCCTGATTTCGATCTCGGGGCTCACCGATCCCGCGAAGGTCCGCAGCCGCGACGAGCTGGTGCGGGCCGCGCAGCAGGCGGGACGCGCGGCGTTCGACGCCAAGCTCGACTACTTCAGGGAGATCGAGACGAAGGTCGGCGCCCAAAACCTGGGCGGCCAGGCGCTGTCGCACATCATGCTTACGGTGATCGACGAGAAGTGGAAGGACCACCTGTACGATCTCGACCAGCTCAAGGCGGCGATCCAGTACCGCGCCTGGGGCCAGAAGGACCCGCTGATCGAGTACAAGCAGGAAGGCTACGACATGTTCGTCGGGCTGATGCGGGACGTGCACGCGACGTTCGCCGAGCGCTGGCTCAAGCTGCAGATCGAGCTGGGCCCACCCCCCGGCGACGTCGGCGGGCCGGGCGTGCGGGGCCCGCGTCCCGGCCCGGTCGGCGGGCCACGCCGCCCCACGCCCATGGTGGCGTCGAAGGCGGAGGCCGACGGACTCATCCGGGGCGACACCCCCACGGCATCGAAGCCGGCCCCGGGCGCGCCGGTCCCGAACCCCTACGCCGGGGTCGGCCGCAACGACCCGTGCCCCTGCGGCAGCGGCAAGAAGTTCAAGAAGTGCCACGGGGCCGTGTGAATTGCGGATTGGGGATTGCGGATTGCGGATTGGAAGCACGCTAAGCCGAATCCGCAATCCGCAATCCGCAATCCGAAATCCGCAATCCGCAATATTCCGGTGCCGCATGTCTCCCGTCGCTACCTATGCTTCCCCATGCCGCTCCGCCTTTCCGAGCACCCCCAGCACGACCGCCCGCGCGAGCGTCTCTGGAGCGTCGGTCCCGCCGCACTCACGGGACAGGAGCTCCTGGCCATTCTCCTGGGAACGGGGTGCAGCGGACGTGACGCGCTCGCGGTCGCCGGCGACGTGCTGGCGCGCGTGGACGGCTCGTTACGACGTCTGGCGGGGCGGCCCTCGGCAGAATTGGCGGGGATTCCCGGCGTGGGACGGAACAAGGCTGCCCGCGTGGCGGCGGCGCTCGAGCTGGGCCGGCGCGTTGGGACCGAGACGGAGCCGCCCCCGGAGCGCGTGCGGGGACCCGCGGACGTACAGCGGTTTTATGGGACGCGGCTACGGGATCTCGCGGTGGAGGAGTTCCACGTGCTGGCGCTGGGCAGCCAGAGTCAGATCCTGGGCGATCTGTTGATCACGCGGGGGATCTTGAACAGCTCGCTGGTGCACCCGCGGGAGGTGTTCCGGGCCGCGATCGCCGAGGCGGCGGCCGGGATCATCGTCGTGCACAACCACCCGAGCGGCGACCCCACGCCCTCGGCGGACGACCGCGCGGTGACCCGGCAGCTTGTGGACGCGGGCCGGCTGCTCGACCTGCCGGTGTACGACCATGTGATCATGGGAGGCGATCGCTATGTGAGCTTCGCGGAAGCCGGGCTCCTGTAGGGGCTTGAACCACTTTCACCCGAGAGTTGCAGGCGGAGACTTCGTGGGTCATGTTAGGACGGGGACCTCAACCCTCGGGTCAGCAGGCACTCACCGGGAACATCTCGATGGAACCGCTTCGCGTGCGGACGTTTGGCGGTTTGACGCTCTTGGTGGGGGGCGAACCGACGACGGGGACGCTCACCCAACGCCGCCGGTTGGCCCTCCTGGCCCTCCTGGCTGTTGCACGCAACCGTGGCCTGAGCCGCGACAAGATCCTCGCCTACCTCTGGCCTGAAAGCGACGCTGAGCGGGCACGTCACGGCTTGGACCAGGTGCTCTACGCCCAGCGGCACCATCTCGGCGTGCCCGACCTCTTCCTCGGCCGAAAGACTCTACGACTCAATCGCACCGTGATTACGGCCGACGTGTGGGAATTCGAAGACGCGCTGGAGAACGGCATGCCCGAAGTCGCGGTGCGTTGCTATACGGGGCCGTTTCTGGACGGGTTCTTTGTGAAGGGAGCGCCTGGTTTCGAGCGCTGGGCTGAGGACGAGCGCGACCGCCTTGCACGGGGCTGCGCTACGGCCCTAGGGTCGCTGGCAAGCGCGGCATCGGCGCTGGGTGATCATCGGCGCGCCGCAGAATGGTGGCGTCGCTCGGCCGAGGTAAATCCATTTGATACGGAGACGGCTGTGCGATTGGTCGAGGCCTGGGTC
>Ga0209473_1000415_pt1 | contig 25941 bp, 25 predicted proteins | sample GraSoiAngelo_133_FD_185890 | JGI IMG/M metagenome (GOLD analysis project Ga0209473, IMG submission 185890) | Grasslands soil microbial communities from the Angelo Coastal Reserve, California, USA - 14_0929_05_20cm (SPAdes) (version 2) | ecosystem: Environmental > Terrestrial > Soil > Grasslands ...
AGGCGCCCGTCGTAGCGTCGTAGACAATAATGCGGCGATTGCCGTAGCCGTCGGCGACGTAGAGTTCGTCGGCCGCCTTGTCGACCGCGGTCTCGGCGGGCTTGCCGAGTTGGGTGGTGTCATTACTGCCGGTGCGCGGCGCGATCTTGCCGATCTGCATCACGAACTTGCCGTCGAGGGTGAATTTCAGAAGCACGTTGTCGTTGTCGGCGTTGCCGCCGATCCAGACAAAGCCGCGCTCGTCGACCTCGATGCCGTGCTCGCGGCCGACCCATTCGTAGCCGTCACCGGGTCCGCCCCAGGAGCGCAGCAGATTGCCGTCGGCGTCGAATTCCAGGACCGGTGGCGCCGGCACGCAGCATTTCGAGCGCGGCGGGTTCAGCGTGACGCCCTTTTCGTCCTCGGTCAGCGATCGCGGGCGCTGGATCACCCAGATATGTCCCTGCCAGTCGACGGTAATGCCGCCGACCTGACCCATGATCCAGTTGTTGGGCAACTGTTTCGGCCAGGACGCATCGACCGCAAAGGCCGGGATGTCGCCGGCGTGGGCGGTGCGCGAGGTCGCGGACGCGGCGATCAGGACACTTGCCGTGACGCAGACGGAAAAAATGCTGGCAAAGCGTGCAGCAGCCCGATGGCCGCGATGTTGCGCCGGTTTCATGGCGTGCTCCCCCGATTTTGTGGCTGCGATTTTTTCCGCTTGAGAGAAATCAATCGCGCCGAAGGAGGGGAGTCAATTGCAGGGGGGTGCGCACGGTGGTTGCTTCACAAACAGTCGTCGTCGCCCGCGAAGGCGGGCGATCCAGCACGCCGCGGCTTTTCGATTCAATAACGGGTGCCTCTGGCATACTGGTTCCCCGCGTTCGCGGGGATGATGACCGATGATTTGGGAAGCGAATGCGTGCCACTCATGCCGGTACGTGAAAACTCTGGAGCATTCGGGTCTTGTAATCGTAAAGCTTGCCGGTCTCGTTCCAGTCGGGCCTGCACATTGGCACGATGAATTGCGCGACCTGCTCGGGCGTCTCCAGCGTCAACGGGTCTTCACCGGGGAATACGGTGGCGCGCATGCGGGTGCGGATCGGGCCGGGGCTGAACAGATTGACGCGAATCTGGGTCGATGCCGTTTCATTGGCCCACACCCGCACGAGGGTTTCCAGCGCGGCCTTCGAGGCCGCATAGGGACCGAGGTAAGCCTGCGCCTTGTTGGCGGCCGCCGAGGTAATGAACACGGCGCGCCCGGCGTCGGATTTCCGAAGCAGCGGCTCCATGCAGCGGATGAGCTGGAAGTTCGCGGTGACGTTGACGGCGATCACGTCGGTCCACGGCTTCAGATCGATGTGGCCGAGCGGCGAGGACGGGCCGGCGACGCCGGCATTGCCGACGAGGATGTCGAGTTTGCCGTGGCGCTCATGCAGCGCGGCGCCAAGCCGGGCGCTGCCGTCGAAATCGCTGAGGTCGAGCGGCACCAGGGTCGCGCTGCCGCCGTCTTGACGGATCTCGTCGTCGAGCTCTTCGAGGCCGCCTTGCGTCCGCGCCACCGCCACGACATGCGCACCGGCTTTTGCAAGCGCGCGCGCGGTGGCATAGCCGATGCCGCGCGAGGCGCCGGTCACGAGGGCGATACGGGAGGCGAGGGGCGGGGACATTGGGGCAATTCCGGAGCAACATTCACGGCGTCATGCGCGGGCTTGACCCGCGTATCCATCGACTTCGCAACAGACTTTCACGAAACGATGGGTTGCCGGGTCAAGCCCGGCAATGACAAGCTATCAACTCGCTTCCGCCAGCAGCGAAAGCTGACGTGGCTGCGGCTCGACCTGGGTCTGGTCGGTCAGGTGGGTCGGATAGACACCGGTAAAGCAATGATCCGAGAATTTCGGGTTGGCCGGATCGCGGCCGGGCTCGCCCATCGCGCGGTACATGCCGTCGATCGACAGGAAGGCCAGCGAATCCGCGCCGATCGCCTGGCGCATTTCCTCGAGCGACTGGTTCGCCGCCAACAGACCGTCGCGGTCGGGCAGATCGATGCCATAATAATCGGGATAGAGGATCGGCGGCGAGGCGAGGCGGAAATGCACCTCGCGCGCGCCGGCGTCGCGCATCATGCGCACGATCTTTTTCGAGGTGGTGCCGCGCACCAGGGAATCGTCGATCAGGATGATGCGCTTGCCGGCGATCGCGGCGCGGTTCGCATTGTGCTTCATGCGCACGCCGGACTCGCGAATGCTTTGCGTCGGCTGGATGAAGGTGCGGCCGACATAGTGGTTTCTGATAATGCCGAGCTCGAACGGCACGCCGGAGTGCTGGCTGTAGCCGACGGCGGCGGGTACGCCGGAATCCGGCACCGGCACCACCACGTCGACCTCGACATGGCTTTCCCGCGCGAGCTGGGCACCAAACGCCTTGCGGACCTCATAGACGGAGCGGCCGCCGACGATCGAATCCGGCCGCGAGAAGTAGATATATTCGAAGATGCAGGGCCGGGGCGGCTTCGGCGGAAACGGCTTGTGGCTCTGCGCGCCGTGCTCGTCGAACACCAGAATCTCGCCGGGCTCGACGTCGCGGACATATTTCGCGCCAATAATGTCGAGCGCGCAGGTCTCTGAGGCGAGGATCGGGCAGCCCTCGAGTTCGCCGAGCACCAACGGCCGGATGCCGAGCGGGTCGCGCGCGCCGATCAATTTCTTGTTGGTCATCGAGACCAGCGAATAGGCGCCCTCGATCGCGCGCAGCGCCTCGACGAAGCGGTCGATGAAGCGGTTGCGCTTGGATTGCGCAACCAAATGCAGGATCACTTCGGTATCGGTAGTGGATTGCATCATGGCGCCGTTGCGCACGAGTTCACGGCGAAGCGTCAGCCCGTTGGTGAGATTGCCATTGTGGCCGACCGCAAAGCCACCGGCGTTGAGTTCGGCAAACAGCGGCTGCACATTGCGCAGGATGGTGGCGCCTGTCGTCGAGTAGCGGACATGGCCGATCGCGGTGCTGCCGGGCAGGCGCTCGATCACCTCGCGTCGGGAGAAGGTGTCGCCGACGAGACCGAGCCGCCGCTCGGAATGAAACCTGGTCCCATCGAAGGAGACGATGCCGGCTGCCTCCTGGCCGCGGTGCTGCAGGGCGTGCAATCCGAGCGCGGTGATCGCGGAGGCCGAGGGATGGCCGAAGATGCCGAACACGCCGCACTCCTCGCGTAGCGTGTCCCCTTCGAGGTCGTCCTGTAATTGGATCCCGGGCGGGCCGAGGTTCAGATCGAGTTGGGCGTCATCGGAGGGGTTTTGCATCTCGTCCATTGCGCCTCTCTCTTGGCTGACCTTAATGTGCCGCGGGTTTCTCGATCAGCTTTTTAAGGCCGTCCCGGGCAGGCTTACTGTAGCCATCGCCAGGGCTGCCCGGAGGGGGCGGCTCGGCGTCAGTTTGTTCGTCGTCCGGCTTATTCTTCTTGAATCTCTTTAAGATGGTGTTCTCGGGGTCATCCGGCAAGAGCGACATCAGCCAGTCGCCGGTGCCCTGCAGCACCAGGCGGGATTTCGCCCCCGTGATCCAGTCCGGCCGCTGCTTGTCCGGGACCAGCCAGCTGAAGAACAGGAACGCCACCACCACGATCAGGAGGCCGCGGCCGAGCCCAAACAGGAAGCCCAGGGTGCGATCGAGTGCCCCGATCCGGGAATCCAGGATCATGTCGGAGATCCGCACCGTGATGACGGACACCACAATAAGGGTACCGACGAACACGCCGGCGACGACCACGCCGGCCGCAACCGTGTCGTTGTTGAAATAGGTCTTGGCGGTCGGCAGCAGCTTGTTGAAGGAATAAAGGGTCACCAGCGCCGCCGCGCCCCAGGCTGCGATCGACAGGATCTCGCGCATGAAGCCGCGGACCATCGCCAGCAGACCGGAGACCAGCATCACCGCGAGCAGGATCAGATCAAGTATCGTTATCGGCATCGGCTGGTGTGGTCCGCTCGTACGTTCAAACCTTGCGAATCGGCGTATCGGTGCCGACCAAACTGAAGGGCAGATGCTGCATGCGGCAAGCTCGGAACTGGCTCCATCCCGTTTCCCGTTTTACGCGCGGGTTGTATAGCGGCGCGGCCGGGGCGCGTCACGTCCGGCTAGCCTTCCTGACGCCGGAATCTCGCAGGTGTGGTATTTTTCTCCCCAACAGCACCGTCGCGGTTTCCTTTGGGGGCGCCGCGGGCGGCTATTTCAGCGACCAGGCTGGTTAGTCCGCCGACCGTGTTGAGGGCAAGGCCCGCATCGCCGCCGACCTCGCCGCGACCTGATTCGGGCAGTACCGCGCGCCCAAAACCGAGTTTCGCCGCTTCCTTGAGCCGGGCCGCCGTCTGGGCCACCGGGCGGACCGCGCCCGACAGCGAAATCTCGCCGAAATAGACCGCATCCGTCGGCAGCGGCGCGTTCACGAGCGAGGACACGAGCGCGGCCGCCGCGGCAAGATCGGCGGCGGGTTCCTGGATGCGCAACCCGCCGGCGACATTCAGATAGACGTCGTGGCCGGAGAGTTTCACCCCGCAATGGGCCTCCAGCACCGCCAGCACCATCGACAGCCGGCTTGGGTCCCAGCCGACCACCGCGCGGCGGGGCGTGCCGAGCGAAGTCGGCGCCACCAGCGCCTGCAGTTCCACCAGCACCGGGCGGGTGCCCTCGATGCCTGCGAAAACCGCCGTGCCCGGGCTGCCGAGATCGCGCTCGGACAGGAACAATTCCGAAGGATTTGAGACTTCGCGCAAGCCGAGGCCCGTCATTTCGAACACGCCGATCTCGTCGGTCGGCCCAAAGCGGTTTTTTACCGCGCGCAAGATGCGAAATTGCTGCGAGCCTTCGCCCTCGAACGACAAGACCGCGTCGACCATATGCTCGACCACGCGCGGACCGGCGATCTGGCCATCTTTGGTGACGTGGCCCACCAGGATGATCGCAGCGCCGGATTTTTTCGCAAATCGAATGAGTGCCTGCGCCGAGGCGCGTACCTGCGTCACGGTGCCGGGCGCGGATTCGACCGTGTCGGTCCACATGGTCTGGATCGAATCGATCACGATCAGGCGCGGCACCGCGCCCTCCGACAGCGTCGAGACGATGTCCTCGACCGAGGTTTCGGCGGCGAGCTGTACCGGCGCATCGGCGAGCCCCAGGCGCTCGGCGCGCAGCCGCACCTGGGCGACTGCTTCCTCGCCGGAAATATAGACCGCGCGATGCCCGGCGCGCGCGAGCAGGCTGGTAGCTTGGGTGAGCAGCGTCGATTTTCCGATGCCGGGATCGCCGCCGACCAGGAGCACCGAGCCGCGCACAAAGCCGCCGCCGGTGACGCGGTCAAGCTCGATCATGCCCGAGGAAAGGCGAGGGGCCTCATGGCTCTTGCCGGTGAGAGTTTCGAGCGCGAACTTTCGACCCTTGCGCTTGCTGCGGATCGAGACCGGCATCGCGGTCGCGCCGGTCGTGTCCTCCTCGGCGAGCGTATTCCATTCGCCGCAGGCATCGCACTTGCCCTGCCAGCGATTATACGCCGCGCCGCAGTTCTGGCAGACAAAGGAAAGGGTGGATTTGGCCATGGGGGAGTGAGTCGCCGTTCGCGCTGGTTATGCAACGCCTCATAGCATGGATGGGCAGGCAGCGTACGGCACCAGTGCTGCCATGAGAATTTATTGACGGATGTGATCGAAAAGTTCGGCAATCGCGGAAGCCGTCTTGATACCGGTACCCGAAATCAACACCACGGTGCGCTCGCGGGCGTGGATCACGTTGCGCGCGATGAGTTTTGCCAGGGCCGCGGCAGCAACAGCCGAGGTCGGCTCGGCAAGCAGTCCGAGCCGTGCTAGTCGCTGCAAGGCGCCTACAATTTCTTCCTCCGAGACCGCCACCGTTCCTCCGCCTGTTTCCTTCAGGGCGTGGATCATTTCCCGTAACCGCAAGGGACGAGCGATGGCGGTACCCTCGGCAATTGTTTTGTGGACCGCGCGCGGCACCGGCGTATCGATGCCCGCCGTGAAGCTCGCATCCAGTGGCGAACAGTTGAACGGCTGCGCCGCAAAGAGCCGGGGGAGTTTCGATATCTGGCCAGCGGCCAACAATTCGCTGAATCCAATGTGACAACCAAGGAGAGTGCTCCCTGCTCCGACAGGGACGATGATGTTGTCGGGCACCTCGAACTTGAAATCTTCCCAAAGCTCATAGGCGATCGACTTTGTCCCCTGCAGGAAGAAGGGTTGCCAATTATGGCTGGAGTAGAAAATTTGCCCAGACTGGCGTATCGCTTCGTTCTGAGACTCTTCGCGCGGCCCTTCGACCAGTTGCACCTCAGCGCCGTAAGCGCGAATCTGAGCGATCTTCGCCGGCGAAGTGTAGGCGGGCGCGAGTATTTTGACGCGCATTCCGCCGGCCGCGCCAAATGCCGCAACGGATGCACCTCCGTTGCCAGAGCTATCTTCCAGCACCGCATTGACGCCGACCTGCCGGAGGTATGACAGCATGACAGTGGTGCCGCGGTCCTTGAAACTGCAAGTCGGGTTGAACCATTCCAGCTTGAAGAATGGCCGGAAATCGTCCCATTCCTTTTGCACGAGCGGGGTACAGCCTTCACCCAGCGAAATCGGTCTGGAGATCTCGACGGGCAGCGAGGCCTGATACCGCCACAGCGATCGTGTGCCGCGGTCGATTTCATCACGGGCGATGCCGGGCTGCGGACTTATAAGCAGCGGCTTTAATCCATCGGCACACCAGCGCGGACGATCCAGTGGGTAGTGGTCGCCGCTTCGGGGTTCGAGGTAGAAGGAGTGCTTAGCGGTTCGCTCGGACTGGGACATCAACACGGTCCATCATTCGCCTGCGAGACGATCAATGCGCCGCTGGCGTATGCCGCCGGCGCGGCGCGAGGTCAACACCCCCTGATGGTTCCGATAGCAATCGCAACTAGTCCGAGATCAATGGCGGTGACCGCCGATGCCTGTCCCAAATATCCCGCCGGACCGATTTTAACCTTCAGAAACAGGCCGATCGCGATATCCACGGCATGTGAGGGCAGCGCCAACAGCGCAGGCGCGCCAGTCGACCTCGCGCCACCAGGCGAGGATGCGCGAGAAGTTCGACATCACGGCTGCGATCGCCATGATCGGCACGGCCTGTTTGGGTCCGAATTCATAGATCAATACCGGCATCAGCATGATCGACGAGCCGGTGCCGACGATGCCGGAGATGGTACCGGCGATGAGGCCGACGATGAGGACGAAAAGGAAGCTCGAAGGTTACGAGCCTCTACGGTCATGCTGACACTATGCTGGCAGCAGGGTTCGATTAGTGACGTCGAGCCAACAATAGCTGGGCTTTGCCACTAGTTAGAGAGGATCAGGCCATGACGATCAAGGGAAGCTGCCATTGCGGCAACACGCGGTTCGAAGTGAGCGATGAGCCCAGCGGCGTGACGCGCTGCACCTGCTCGCTGTGTTCAAAGCGCGGCGCGCTATGGGCCTACTACACGCCGGCGCAGTTCCGCCTGACCACTCCAATGGAGGACGTTGCGACCTATCAATGGAAGAGCCGTACGGTCAAACACCATTTTTGTGCCAATTGCGGCTGTGGCACCTATTCCGAATCGCCGGACTGGTCGACCGGTAAGCCCGATTTCGAGAATCCGCGAATTGGTGTCAATGCACGGTTGTTGGATGATTTCGATCTCGATGCCGTGCCGGTGACGGTGATCGACGGCAAGAATTTGTGGTGATGCCTGCAGGGGACCTGCCACGTCATTGCGAGCGAAGCGAAGCAATCCATGTCGCCGCGCCAAGAAAGAATGGATTGCTTCGTCGCTTTGCTCCTCGCAATGACGGCTGCGGTAAGGGTCCGCTTGGTTAACGCGCGGTATCAAGCAAAGCAAAAATGCCCGCGATGTGGCAGCCGGCTTGTTAGAATTTGAAGCGTATTCAATTCATCTCGCATTCAAAGAAATTGAGTGAGCCTGCGATGATGAACGAACATTTTTCCGCCCTCGACCGCCACGCCGTCCTCAGCGGATCAGATGACGGCTTTCCGTGGTTCGCAAGCGCCATGCTGGCGGTCGAAGCCGGCGAGGTCGTCAGCCTGCGGCTGGCGAAATTCGCCGAGCATAATGAGGATTCGGAGCGCGAAGCGAGCCTGATGGTGAACGAGAAGATTTTTGCGGCCTTCGAGGCCGGCGCCAATTGGCTGGCTGGTGCGACCCCCGCCGCCATCATCGGCCGCTACCGCGAGCATGTCGCCGCCAACGCGAAGCGGCTTTCCGCGCGCTAATTTAATATAATCCACGCGGGGGCATGGTCGCTCGCGCCTTCTTCGCCGCGCGTCTTGCGGTCGACGGCCGCCTTCACAAGACGCGGCGCAAGCTTCGGGCTTAGCAGCAGGTGATCGAGCCGCAAGCCGGCGTCGCGTGGCCATCGGTTGCGCTTGTAATCCCAGAACGTGAACATCGGCTTCGACGGGTGAAGCTTGCGGATCGCATCGGTCCAGCCTTGCTCGACCAGCGACTTGAACGCGGCGCGGCTCTTCGGCTGGATCAGCGCGTCGTTGTCCCACGAGCGTGTCGGATAGATGTCAAGCTCGGTCGGCGCGACGTTGTAGTCGCCGACCAGCGCCACCGGCAGGTCCTGCTTGAGAAATTTCGCGGCATGCCGGCGCAGCCGCGCGAACCAGTCGAGCTTGTAATCGAATTTCGGCCCGGGCTGCGGATTGCCGTTGGGCAGGTAAAGGCTGGTCACGATGATGCCGTTGACGGCGGCTTCGATATAGCGCGCCTCCGTGTCGTCGCTGTCCCCCGGCAATTCCGTCCTGATCAGGACCGGATCGGCGTTGCGTGCGAGGATGGCGACGCCGTTCCAGGTCTTTTGTCCGCGCCAAACCGCGCCGTAGCCGGCCTTTTCGATCGCATCAACCGGAAAATGGGCATCAGCCGACTTCAGCTCTTGCAGGCAAACCACGTCGGGCCTTGCCGCGCGCAGCCAGTGCAACAGGTTCGGCAGGCGGCGGTTGATATTGTTGATGTTGAAGGTCGCGATCTTCATGTAGAGAGAAGCCGATCGTGTCCCACCGGAGGTCCCATGTCGACATTACGCTTCGCCCTCATCGTCTGCGCAATCGGATTCTCCGGTACGGCCCTTGCGCAGACGCAGACCGCCGATCAGCGCGGCGCGTGCAAGGCCGATTATGAGAAGTTCTGCGCAGGCACGGCGCCCGGCGGCGGACGGATCGTTGCCTGTCTGAACAAGCAGCGCGATCAGCTCAGCGATACCTGCAAGAAAGCGCTGGACAGCCAGAAGAAGCAATAAGGAGCGCCGCTTTACGCTGAGGCGACCGGAGGCTCAGCGGCACCCGTGGCCGCGCCGCCTTTATAGACACGCGCATAGCGCGAGCCGAGGCTCGTCAGCACCTCGTAGCCGATGGTGCCGAAATGATGCGCGAGCTCGTCGACGGTGATGCCCTCGCCGAGCAGCGTCACCATATGGCCGCGCCGCGCCGCATTGGGCGGCAGGTCGGTGACGTCGACAGCCATCAGGTCCATCGAAATGCGTCCGGCGACCGGGCACCGCTTGCCGGCGACGATGACTTCGGCGCCGCGGGTGCCGTCACTGGCGCTTGCCGCGCGGAAGTACCCGTCGGCATAACCGGCGGATACGATGGCGAGCCTGGTCGGCCGTCGCGCGGTCCACGTTCCGCCGTAACCGACGGTTTCGCCGCGCTCGATATTGCGGAACTGCACGATGCGGGCCTTGAGCTCGACCACCGGCTGCATCGGATTGTCGGCCTCGGGCGTCGGGTTGACGCCGTAGAGCGCTGCTCCCGGCCGCACCATGTCGAACTGGAATTGCGCGCCAAGGAAAATGCCCGAGGAATTCGACAGCGAGGCCGGCACGCCGGAAAACAGGCTCGCGATCTCGCGGAAGGTCGTGAGCTGTCTGGCATTGATCGGGCTGTTGAGCTGCTCGGCGGAGACGAGGTGGCTCATGACGAGCGTAATGCCGTGATCGCCGGCGTTGATACGCGGGATGATTCCTTGCGCTTCGGTAGTCGTGAGGCCGAGCCGGTTCATGCCGGTGTCGATGTGGATGGCCGCGCCGCCGCTCCACCCTGTGCGCCGGCAAAACACATCCCACTCGGCGAGCTCGTTGAGGTCGCCGATCACGGGCCTGCAGTCGATCCTGGCATAGGCCTCGCCGGAGTTCTGGAAGAAGCCATCGAGCGTGTAGATTGTGGCCGACGGCAGGGCCGCGCGGACGGCGGCCGCTTCATCCAGCGTTGCGACGAAAAAGGTCTTGCAGCCGGCGGCAGCAAGCGCACGGGCTACCGGTTCGGTGCCGCAACCATAGGCGTTCGCCTTGACCACGCCGGCACATTCGGCAGGTACCGCGGTCTTCTCCAGTTTGCGCCAGTTCGCAACGATGGCGTCGAGGTCGACGCTCAAGACGCCGGTCGAGGCGGCCAGCGCCGCCGCCTGGTTTGCCTCGGGCGAGAGAAGGGTGCTTTGCGGGATCGCTTTCGGATCGGAGACGATGTTCATGCCGCAGTTTTACGCGCCATGCCCCGCTGGTTCAACCGTGCAAGGTGCGGCCTCAATAGGTCCGATCCGGCAAATGGTTATCGTGGGTGAGGTCGCCAAACCGCGTCACCGCGGCGTCGAATTGCAGTTCGACGGTACCGGTCGGGCCGTGGCGCTGTTTGCCGATGATGACTTCGGCCTTGCCGTGCACCAGCGACATGTCGAGCTGCCATTTTTCATATTCCGGCGTGCCCGCGCGAGGCTCTTTATTTGCCAGATAATATTCCTCGCGGAACACGAACATCACGACGTCCGCGTCCTGTTCGATCGAACCGGATTCGCGCAGGTCCGATAGTTGCGGGCGCTTGTCGTCGCGGCTTTCGACCTGGCGCGACAATTGCGACAACGCAATCACGGGAACGTTGAGCTCTTTGGCCAGCGCCTTCAGGCTGGTGGTGATCTCGGTGACTTCCTGCACGCGGTTATCGTTACCGCGCTTTCCCGATCCCTGCAGCAGCTGGATATAGTCGACCACCAACAGATCGAGGCCCTTCTGTCGCTTCAGCCGGCGCGCGCGCGCCGTGAGTTGCGAAATCGAAAGACCGCCGGTTTCGTCGACATAAAACGGCAGCGATTGCAGCTCGATCGAATAATCGCGGATCTTGTCGAAATCGGCCTCGGTGATGCCGCCGCGGCGGATCGTGCTGGAGGGAATTCCGGTACGCTCGGCGATGATACGGGTGGCGAGCTGTTCGGCCGACATTTCGCAGGAGAAGAAGCCGACAATGCCGCCATTGACCGATTTCGACGTGCCGTCGGCCTGAATCTCGGCGCGGTGGGCTTTGGCCACATTGTAGGCGATGTTGGTGGCCAGCGCGGTTTTGCCCATGCCCGGGCGGCCGGCAACGATGATGAGGTCGGAGGACTGCAAGCCGCCCATCTTGACGTCGAGATCGCGCAAGCCTGTCGCAATACCCGAAAGCTTGCCGTCGCGCTGGAACGCCTTGGCCGCCATATCGACGGCAACCGTAAGCGCTTGGGCGAAACGCTGGAATCCGCCGTCGTAACGGCCGGATTCCGCGAGCTCATACAGCTTGCGCTCGGCGTCCTCGATCTGCGCCCGCGGCGCGAAATCCACCGGCGCCTCGTAGGCTACATTGACCATGTCCTCGCCGATCCCGATCAGGTCGCGCCGCAGCGCCAGATCGTAGATCGTGCGCCCGTAATCCTGCGCATTGATGATGGTGGTGGCTTCCGCGGCGAGGCGGGCAAGGTATTGGCCGACCGTCATGCCGCCGATGTCGGTCTCTGCGGGCAAGAAGGTCTTCAGCGTCACCGGGGTTGCGATCTTGCCCATCCGGATCAGGCTGCCGGCGGTGTCGTAAATTGTCTGATGGATTGGCTCGTAAAAGTGTTTCGGCTCAAGAAAGTCCGACACGCGGTAGAAAGCGTCGTTATTGACCAGGATCGCGCCCAACAGGCTCTGTTCGGCCTCGATATTGTGCGGTGCGCTGCGGAAGGCGGGCGTTCCGGTATCGGGCGCGAGCTTGAGGACGTTCGAATCAGTTGGAGCCATGGTTCTCGAGTTGCCGTTAGGTTCTTGTCGTTGTTGAGAAGGCGAGCGCGGGGCGCGAATAAAGCGCCACTCCGGGGCCTGAAGAAAGCGAACACCGGCCTTATGCCCGATTCACACAATGCGGGCCAACCAGGCGCATTCGCGCTTGACGGGTTTCGGCCGAAATCCGGCGGCGGGCAGGCCGCATGATGGAACGATTCAAGGAAATTTGAACGGGCGCTGAACCTTGTCGCCCGCGGGACGTACCTAATCCCACGGGCGACAAGTACCGATCCGCCGTCTCGCAAGCCTGCTCAGGCCAACAACAGATAGAGCAGCGCAAACAGGGTGGCCCCGACGCCGGTGGCGATCAGGATGTAATCGGTGCGGAGATCGTCGAGCGGATCGAACAATGGTTTGCTGTCTCTGCGGGCCATTGGGGAGGTCTAGGACACAGCGACGCCGGGGCCATGTGAAGCAGTTCACATTCGGTCGACTTTCTTTCCGGCAGGCCTTCGGAACGGGTGTCTGGCTCGGGGGTTGTCACACCTCGGGGTCCGCGACTAGCTCTAGGCAAGGACAGGCAATGGCCCAGCGGCTTCAGCCAATGCGATCGGGACCACGGCGATCGGGACTATGGCGATCGGGAGCCGACGAAAGGCAGTGGTTGTCGGTGTTGATCGACACCATGGAGGCGATCGCCCAACCTGAAGTCCGTGCGCGTCCCCACGACCCCTTGCTGCTGGCGGCGGTTCGGGCGCAACTGGCGCGCGCTATTTCCTGCGCGTACGGCGCTTCCGCCTTCAGCTTGAGAAACTAATCCTACTCGCCGGCGATCTTCAGCTGAGGGCGGCTGCCGCGTTCCAGCCCGCGCAGTTTGGCCTCTTCGCGCACAACGTAGTCGCGCGTCATCGGTACCACGCCCTGGCGCTTGGTAAGCTGGATCTGGAAATTCATCAGGTTCTGCTTGCGGAACGCCATCTCCGATGCCGCCAGATAAAACTCCCACATCCGCGCAAAGCGTTCGTCGTAAATCTGCACAGCTTCTTCGCGTCGCGCCATGAAGCGCTCGCGCCAGGCTTTCAGCGTCTCCGCATAATGCAGCCGCAGGATTTCGGTGTCGCAAACCAGCAGCCCGGCGCGCTCGATCGCCGGAAAAACCTCCGACAGCGCCGGGATGTAGCCGCCGGGGAAGATGTATTTCGCGATCCAGGGACTGGTGACGTCGGGGCCGGTGGAGCGGCCGATCGAATGCAGCATCATGACGCCGTCGTCGGCGAGCAGTTCAGCGCAACGTTTGAAGAAGATTTCGTAGAAGTCGACGCCGACATGCTCGAACATGCCGACCGACACGATGCGGTCGAATGGCCCGCTGACGTCGCGATAATCCTGCAGCAGAAATCTCGCCGAGCGCGCCAATTTTTTTTCGGCCGCGCGGGCATTGGCGACCTGCAGCTGTTCGGTCGACAGGGTTATTCCGGTGACGTCGGCGCCGGTCATCTCGGCAAGATAAAGGCCAAGCCCGCCCCAGCCGCAGCCGATATCGAGCACGCGATCACCCTGGCCAATCAGGAGCTTTGCGGCGAGATGACGCTTCTTGGCCAGTTGAGCATCGTCAAGGCTCGCGTCCGGCCTATCGAAATAGGCGCAGCTATATTGTTTGTCGGAGTCGAGAAACAGCGAATAGAGCCGCCCGTCGATATCGTAATGGTGTGCGACGTTGTCGCGCGCGCGCTTGGGCGGATTGAACTGACGTACATGCCTGACCAGGTAGCGTATCCACCATTGCGGCGTTGCCCAGCGCGGCAGCACCTCGGGCTGATCGAACAGGACCGCGAGCAGGTCGGCGATGCTGCCATTTTCAACGATGAACGTGCCATCCATGTAGGTTTCGCCGAGCGCGAGTTCAGGATTGAGGAGAATTCGGTACTCAGCCTGAGTGGTCGTGAACCGCACCGAGACCGGATTGCCGGTGCCATCGCCGCAGGTGAATTTTGCCCCGCTTGCGGTCGTGCATGTCAACGAACCGCGGCGAATGAACTGCCCCAGAAAACTACGCAACAAACGGTCCATCAAACCACCAGGCCAAACGATCCCGCACGATGCCGATTTTAACGGCCGACACTCCCGACTCCTGTGGAACCGAATGGTTCCAATTCCTGATCCCCACCATAATAAGGCCGGTTCCCGTATGCTACTGCTCTGGAGTCAAAGCGGATATTCCAAAATGAGACGTTCACGCCGTTGCGCCATATGTCCGCTTCCATTCGCGTGATAATCGGCTAAAAGGGCACCGCCGCCAGCGCCCGTCCGGGGAGCGCCGGAAGCGATTTCCGTATCTGGAGAGCAGGAATGTTGAGCCGAGCGCTCACTTTAGCGACGGTGATGCTTCTGATCGGCTGTCTCGCGGCGGACAAGGCACAGGCGCAGGCAACGAATCTCGAGGCCGGCAAAAGCCCTTCGCAGATTTTCGCGGGTACCTGCAATGCCTGCCACAAGAGCCCACGCGGCCTCTTAAAGACCGTCCCCGCCGGATCGCTACCGACCTTCCTGCGCCAGCACTACACCACAAGCCCCGAGATGGCCGGCGTGCTTGCCTCCTTCCTCATCTCCAATGGCGCGACCGACACCCGATATAGCGGGGGCCAGCCCAAGGGAACCAAAGACGGAGGCAAGGAGGCAGACCAGGAGGCGAAGCCTAATAGTCCGCCCGAGCAGCTGGACCGGTTCGGCCGTCGCCAACGGCCCGCGCCGTCTGCCCAGGAAGCGGCCAGGCCGGAAACGGAACAGCGGCAAGCCGCAAAGCCCGAAGCCGATGGGCCTGCGCCGCAGGCCGAACCCGGGCGTCCCGGCCACAGCAAGCGAGTGGCGCGGCCAAGCGAGGCCCCGAGCGGCGCCAAGCCGGGTACAGAGGGTCAGCCTCCCGCCCACGCCGAGATCGATCGTGGTCCTGACGGCCGCAAAGCGTCCGCCAAGCAGCGGTTGAGCAAACGCGGCAAACCGAGTGTCGAGGAGCCGTCGAAGCCCGAAGAGTCGTCCGCGGTGGGCGAGCCGCCGAAGAGCGAAACTGCCTCCAAGGATGAGAGCAAGCCGACGACCGACACCACGTCTGAATCGGCGAAATCCGAGACCACCAAATCTGAAACTGCCAAGGCGGAGCCGCCGGCAACGCGGCCTGACCCGGTTCCACCGGTCACGCCTGCGCCCGCGCCCACAACGGCTACGGTCACCAACAAACCGGAACCATCGGCAGCGCCGGCCGAACCAGCGTCACAACCGCCGCCGCCGACGGTGACGGCCTCGACGCCGCCGCTTCCACCGGTGGCTCCCGCAGGCCCCCCGGCACCGCCAATCTCCCAATAGTTGTCTGAAAAGGCCCGGAGGAACGTCTATTTCTCGGCAGGTGCTTCCGGCTGCGGGGGCGCGAGTTCGTCCGGCTGTGCTTCGGGATCGAAAAATTCACCGGCGGCCGCGATCGCCTCGGCGGCGGCATCTTGATCCTCCTGACGCCTCGAGATGTCTTCCCCGCGCTTGATGCGGTCGGCTTCGTCGGCGCTGCGCGCGACCGTCACGTTGATGCTGGCTTCGACTTCGGGGTGCATCGCGATCGTCACCTTCTGCCGGCCAATCACCTTGATCGGCGCATCGAGCCAGACCTGCGGCCGGCTGACAATGATGCCATCGCTCGCCAACGCCATGACGATGTCGCGGACCGAAACCGAGCCGAACAACTGACCGCTTTCGGAGGCCTGACGGATGATGACGATATCGCGGCCGTTGATCTTCTCAGCGGCCTTGCTGGCCTCGGATTTGGCCTTGAGGTTGTCGGCCTCGAGCTCGGCCTTCATGCCGTCGAACTTGGCGCGGTTGTCGGCGGTGGCACGCAGGGCCTTGCCGCGCTTCAACAGAAAATTGCGGGCAAATCCGTCCTTGACGCGGACGACTTCGCCCATCTGGCCGAGCTTGGCGACGCGCTCCAGCAGAATGACTTCCATCTTCGTTCTCCTTAAGTGATGTGTTTTGACGTAATCGGGTTGATAGGCTGAATTTCAGGACGTCGGCAGCGGTGGCGGCCTGCCTTGCAAATAGCGCTGGCGAAAGCCGAAGAGCGCGTCGGCGAGTCCGAGCACCACCATCGCGATGACGGGCCATATGAAGAGGACCACGATCGCGTAGGTCGAACCGAGCCAGAATGCGCGGCTCTTCAAGGCGAGGGTCAGGGTGTGCAGCACCGCAAATCCGGTGAGCGCATAAGCCATCATCACGGCCGCCGCGATGATCTGTGCCAGGATTGCGAACAGTCCGCCGCCAAACGAGAACGCGATCGCGACACATAGCGCGGCCATTGTCATTGCCGGTAGCGTTGCGCTCTTCAGGTCCGGCCACGGACGATGTAACCGTCCCGACGTCGCCGTGATTTTGGCCGAGAGCCAGAGATTGAGCGTCAGGGTTGTCATGGCCATGATCGCGGCTGCAATCGGCGCAACCGTCACTACGGTATCGATCAATTGCTCGTACTCGCCGGTCGACGCAGCGTCGCGCGGTCCCATGATCTGGACGACCTGCTGGAAGAATGCCCGCAGCGTGCCGGTGATAGTGGCGGCATCAGTCCCGAGCGTCAGCAGCGCCGCCATCGTGGTCAAGGTGGCAAAGCTCGCGATCCAGAGCAGGATCCGCCCGACCGGATACCACTCGAGCTCTGGTGGCGCTGCGCCGTTGCCTGGCGAAGCGCTGCCGGGCAGGGGCCGGCCGAGCAGCGCGAGATGCCCGAGCCACCAGGCGGGCAGCGCGACGGTCAATGCAAAGGCGAGGCAATAGGGCAGCCCGAAGATCGCGCCAAGCGTTACTGCGGCCGCGACACCGCCGATGCCGGCGCAGAGCGACCCCCACCCAAGCGCCGACACCATCAACGGCAGCGGCGCCAGGTAGAACAGCAACAGCGAGACCAGCGCGCCCGAAATGATCGAGGCGAACATCAGCGCCGAGGCGCAGCCGGCGGCTATGGCAACGAGTAGTATCGCGATCATCAGCTGTCCCGCCCCTTTCGAGCGGTTAGAGGTCCGCTTGAACCCCAACCATCGGCAACCGGACGAGGCCGGAAGCCTTATGAGATTTTCGATCCGCGGCACCAACGCCGCGGATCGAAGAAGTTTTTACCGGATCACGTAAGGCAGCAGACCGAGGAAACGCGAGCGCTTGATGGCGCGTGCGAGTTCACGCTGCTTCTTGGCGGAGACGGCGGTGATGCGGCTCGGCACGATCTTGCCGCGCTCGGAGACGTAACGCATCAAAAGCTTCGAATCCTTGTAGTCGATCTTCGGCGCATTCGGGCCCGTGAACGGGCAGGTCTTGCGGCGGCGGAAAAACGGACGGCGTGCACCAGGCTCGGCCATTATGCTTACTCCTCTTCCGCTACTTCGACGACGACATCTTCGCGCGGACGGCGCGGGCCGCGGTCACCGCGGAAGCCACCGCCGTCACGATCGCCGCCGCGGAACCCGCCATCGCGGTCGCCGCGGAAGCCGCCACCGCGGTCGTCGCGTTCGCGGTCGCGATCGGCCTTGCGCATCATCGCCGACGGGCCTTCCTCATGCTCGTCGACGCGAACGCTCAAATAGCGGATCACGTCTTCGCTGATCCGCTCCTGCCGCTCGACCTCGGAGATCGCCGCCGACGGGCCATCGATGTTGAGCAGCACAAAATGCGCTTTGCGGTTCTTGTTCATGCGGTAGGTGAGGGAACGCACGCCCCAGTTCTCGGTTTTGGTGACCTTGCCGCCGAGCCCTTCGACGATCCCGGTCATCTGCGCGGTCAGTTCTTCGACCTGCTGGGCGCTCGCATCCTGCCGCGCGAGAAAAACATGCTCATAAAAGGGCATGGGTGTCCTTTCCTTAAGTTGGCGCGGTTCCCGGCGGCAAGCCCTTCGAGACCTTCGGAAAGGACTCGATATTGCTCAGAAGGCGGAAGCACGGGACGACGGGCCGACTGGCCCTGCCACATCAACATCGCCGAAAAGGTGAGATTGCTGGGACCGTCCGTTCAGCTCCCGGCCGGGATCCACGGATGGCGCGGTTTATAAGGATTTTGCGAGCGGTGGCAAGCGCTGGTTATTCGCGAGGCAACCGACGGGCCGGACGTTGGATATTGACTAACTTGTTTGTATGTCATACAAACAATGCAACAGAGAGGGCATCATGGCTCGCAAGCCCGTCAGAAGGTCCGTCCAACCCGGCTCCGAGATGCCGGTCGGCGATCCGAAGCACGCCGCTCGCGCCATGCGTTCCGCCGGGCGCAAGACGCGCTCGATCCTGCTCGACGGCGCAAGCCGCCTATTCAGAGAACGCGGCCTTGCCGGAACTTCGATCTCCGACATCGCGGCTGCGGCGGACGCGTTTCCGAGCCAGATCACCTACTACTTCCGCACCAAGGAAGCATTGTTTGTCGAAGCTGCCTGCCGGGACATGCTGTATGTGGCGCGCGAGGCCGAACGGGCCGCGCTCAAAGCGGATACGCCCCGCGAGTACACGCGCGCGCTGGTCGAGAGCGTGACGGCGACGGATTCGGTGGCCTTCTTTGCCGAAGCCCTGACTCTGACGCGACGCCGTCAGGATCTCGCGCCGCTCGTGGAGCGCACGATCGAGCGACTGCACGGCGAGGGACTGCGCGCGTATGCCGGCCAGATCGAACGGCATGGGTGGAACACCCTTCGCGACCCCGATGCAACCTCGCGGCGGTTCTGGGCCGTCGCGATCGGTGTGATGGTCGAGGGCTACGCCATGGGCCGCGCGCCGGACGAATTGTGCAGCGAGATGCTGCGTGTGCTGGGCGAGCAGGCGACGACAAAGCCCGCCGGCGACAGCGCGCACCTGCGTCTCGTCGGCGAGCGCGACGCATCCCGATCAAGCTCTTCCGAAGCGGAGACTTCATCATGACGGCGCTACGCATGCGTGCCCGCGATTTTCTGACCGAAGATCAACTGATCGCCATACGCCGGCGCTCGACCTGGAAGGGTGCAGCCCTGATCGTACACGCATGGACGTTGATCCTGGGGTCGATCGCGCTGGTCGCGTGGTGGCCCAATCCGCTGATCTATCTGCTTGCCGTCGGGATCGTCGGCTCGCGCCAGCTTGGGCTCGCAATCCTGATGCATGACGGGGCGCATGGATGCTTGTCGCCTGACGAAACCGTCAATCTGAATTTGAGCCAGTGGCTCTGCGCCTATCCGATTTTCGCCGAGACCCGCGCCTATCGCCGCTATCATTTGCAGCATCATGCGCGGACGCAGCAGGACGACGATCCCGATCTTGTGCTGTCGGCGCCGTTTCCGATCACCAAGGTAAGCTACCGCCGCAAGTTCCTGCGCGATATCACCGGGCAGACCGGCTATCAGCAGCGCAAGGCGCAATTGCTGAATGCGCTCGGCCCCGCGGAATGGCCTTTGGCACGGCGCGCCGCGCATTTTTGGGAGAAGCTCGGTCCGCAATTTGCCGTCAACGCCGTCCTTTTCACGGGCCTTGCTGCCGCCGGCATGTGGTGGGCCTATCCGCTGTTATGGCTGCTGCCGCTGCTTACCTGGATGATGGTGATCACCCGCATCCGCAACATCGCCGAACACGCCGTCGTTCCCGACAGCACCGATCCGCTGCGCAATACGCGCACCACCCGCGCCAATATCCTCGAGCGCCTGTTCATCGCACCGTATTACGTGAATTATCACCTTGAGCACCATCTCCTGTTCTATGTGCCCTGCTACAACCTGCCGCGTGTGCACCGCATTCTCAGCGAAAGCCGGTACGCCCGCCGGATGGAAGTGCAGCCGAACTATGCCGCCGTGCTGCGGCTCGCGACGGCGAAGCCGAACCAGCAGGATCGCCCGGGGCAACTCGCCAGCAGCGCGCGCCGTGCGCGGGCCGGAGCAGAAGTCGGCGGCGACCAGACGGCAGGCGGTTTCTAGCCGTGAGCCGCCCAACGGCCTTAGATCAAGTCCGTTAAGGGCGCGGCTTGGCTTGACATCCCGGCCCGGGTCAGTGTCTTACGGCCCCATCTGATGAGGGAGCGCCAATGGCGGCAGCATTCATTTTTCCAGGGCAGGGCTCCCAAATCGTCGGCATGGGCAAGGCCCTGGCGGAGGCCTTTCCGTCGGCGCGGGCTGTGTTCGACGAGGTCGATGCGGCGCTTGGCGAAAGGCTGACCGCGATCATCTGGGACGGCCCGGCCGAGACGTTGCAACTCACCGAAAACGCCCAGCCGGCGCTGATGGCGGTCTCGCTCGCCACTTTACGCGTACTCGAGACCGAGGCCGGTTTCTCGGTTGGACGGGACGCCAAATTCGTGGCCGGACACTCGCTTGGCGAATACTCCGCGCTGGCGGCGGCCGGCAGCCTCAGCGTTGCTGACAGCGCGCGTCTGCTGCGCACCCGCGGACTTGCCATGCAGAAGGCGGTACCGGTCGGCGCCGGCGCGATGGCGGCCTTGCTCGGCCTCGACTATGAAACGGCGATGGCGGTCGCCAATGAGGCCGCTCAAGGTCAGGTTTGTCAGGCCGCCAATGACAATGGCGGCGGGCAGGTGGTGGTCTCCGGCGACAAGACCGCGGTCGATCGTGCACTGGAGATCGCCAAAGCCAAGGGCGCCAAGCGCGCCATGCTGCTGCCAGTGTCGGCGCCGTTCCATTGCAAGCTGATGCAGCCTGCAGCCGACGCGATGGCGAAAGCGCTGGCCGGCGTCATCATCAAACCGCCGGCGGCGCCATTGGTGTCGAACGTGCTGGCTTCGGCGCTCACCGATCCCGACGAGATTCGCCGCCGCCTGATCGAACAGGTCACCGGAACGGTGCGTTGGCGCGAGTCGGTCATCTACATGGCAAGCCATGGCGTCAACAGGTTTTTCGAGGTCGGCGCTGGCAAGGTATTGAGCGGCTTGGTCAAGCGCATCGCGGATGGCGCGGTCGGCATTTCAGTCAGCGGGCCAAACGACATTGGCCCCGCAAAAGAGGCGCTTGCTGCGGCAGGTTCGGCGTAGGGAGATATCATGTTCGATCTGACTGGCAGGATGGCGCTCGTCACCGGCGCGACCGGTGGCATCGGTGCCGCGATCGCGCAAGCGCTGCACGCGCAGGGCGCGACGGTGGCGATTTCGGGGACGCGGCGCGAGGTTCTGGACGCGCTCGCCGCCAAGTTGGCCAATAGGGTTCATGTGCTGCCATGCAACCTCTCCGACGCCGCCGCGGTCGAGGCGCTGGTGCCAGCAGCCGAAAAAGCCATGGGTCAGGTCGACATCCTCGTCGCCAACGCCGGCATCACGCGGGACAATCTATTCGTGCAATTGCGCGATGAGGATTGGGACGAGGTCATCAATGTCAATCTGACCGCAACATTCCGCCTCGCCCGCGCCGCGACCAAATCGATGATGCGCAAGCGTTTCGGGCGCATCATCGCGATCACCTCGGTGGTCGGGGTTACCGGCAATCCGGGGCAGGCCAACTATACCGCATCGAAAGCCGGACTGATCGGGCTGATCAAGACATTGGGGGCCGAATACGCCAAGCGCAACGTGACCGCCAATTGCATCGCGCCTGGATTCATCAAGACGCCGATGACGGACGCGCTCAATGACAAACAGCACGAAGCCATCCTGTCGAAGGTTCCTGCGGCACGGCTGGGAGCGGCCGAGGAAATCGCTGCGGCTGCGGTCTATCTGAGCTCGAATGAAGCGGCTTATGTCACGGGGCAGACGATTCACGTCAACGGCGGAATGGCCATGGTTTGAGCCGGTTAGCGGACCCCGCAATGCCGCGAAAAGCCGTTTCCAGGGACGATCGAGGCTTGTAGTCAAGGCTATGGAAGTATGGTAACCGAACCCCCATCGGATGGGCAAAGAACGCCATTGCAGGATTTTGAATCACTGTATATTGGCGGTGCGGAGCCTGCGTCGTTCGCTGGGCCCCGAGGGCCAAATCAAGACTATGCGCGATTGCTAGGGAAGTTTTACGACCACTATGGCTCGTATCGTCTAGGTCGGATCTTAAGGGAACAAGCACGAGGTTGAACGATGAGTGAGATTGGCGAACGGGTTAAGAAGATCGTGGTCGAACACCTAGGTGTTGAACCCGAAAAAGTGGTCGACAACGCGAGCTTCATTGACGACCTCGGCGCCGACAGCCTCGATACGGTCGAGCTAGTGATGGCTTTTGAAGAAGAGTTTGGTTGCGAAATTCCTGACGACGCAGCGGAAACGATTTTGACCGTCGGCGACGCCACAAAATTCCTTGAGAAGAACGCGAAGAGCTGACGCCCCGAGCGGCATTGACGAAACCGGGCGGGCCGCGGACCAGCGGTCCACCGGTTTGTTGTTATAGGCCGCCAATTCGGGGCTGGAGTGCTGGACAATGAGGCGGGTTGTCGTCACGGGCCTCGGCATGGTGTCGCCACTCGCCTGCGGAGTTGAGGCGACCTGGAAGCGCATCCTGGGTGGCGAGAGCGGCGCCAGAAAGATCGAATCCTTCGATGTCTCCGACCTGACCTGCAAGATCGCCTGTCAGGTGCCGCGTGGTGACGGGAGCGGCGATACGTTCAATCCTGACCAGTGGATGGAGCCAAAGGACCAGCGCAAGGTCGACGACTTCATCATCTTCGCCATGTGCGCGGCACGCCAGGCGCTCGACGACGCCGACTGGCATCCCGCAAACGAGGAGGACCGCTGCGCCACCGGAACGATGATCGGCTCGGGCATCGGCGGCCTCTCCGGCATTGCCGACACCGCGGTGCTTCTCAAGGAACGTGGACCACGCAAAGTATCGCCGTTCTTCATCCCCGGGCGCCTGATCAACCTCGCCTCGGGTTATGTTTCGATCGAGCATGGCCTCAAGGGCCCGAACCATGCTGTGGTGACGGCGTGCTCGACCGGCGCGCACGCGATCGGGGATGCCAGCCGGCTGATCGCGCTCGGCGACGCCGACGTCATGGTCGCCGGCGGCACCGAATCGCCGATTTGCCGAATCGGCATGGCGGGGTTTTGCGCGGCGCGGGCGTTGTCGACGGCCTTTAACGAGACGCCGGGAAAAGCGTCCCGCCCCTATGACAGGGACCGCGACGGATTCGTGATGGGCGAGGGCGCCGGCGTCGTGGTGCTCGAGGAATATGAACACGCCAAGGCGCGCGGCGCGAAGATCTACGCGGAGGTGACCGGCTACGGATTGTCCGGCGATGCCTACCACATCACCTCGCCATCGCCCGATGGCGACGGCGGATTCCGCAGCATGGCGGCTGCATTGAAGCGTGCGGCCGTCACTCCGTCCGAGATCGACTACATCAATGCGCACGGCACGTCGACACAGGTCGGCGACGAAATCGAACTGGGTGCCGTCGAACGCCTGCTCGGCAACGCCGCTTCAAAGGTATCGATGTCGTCGACCAAGTCGTCGACCGGACATCTGCTCGGCGCCGCGGGTGCGATCGAGGCGATTTTCTCTATCCTTGCGATTCGCGACAACATCGCGCCGCCGACCATCAACCTCGACAATCCCTCGGTGGAGACTGCGATCGATCTCGTGCCAAAAGTAGCGCGCAAACGCGAAATCAACGTCGCGCTGTCGAATTCGTTCGGTTTCGGAGGCACCAACGCGTCCGTGATCATCCGGCGCGTGGTCAACTAGCCTGTCATGAGAACCAGTCCACCGTTTTGCCTCATTCGGTGATGACTGCAGAGCGCGATCGGCAAGGTGGATTCCGGTTTTGCGTCCGATCGCGCTCTCAACTATTAATGGGCGCATGGTCTTTTCGCCAGCCGCTTCACATTTTGGCGGATCATGCGCAAATTGCGGGCGTGTGCTATGGGCAGGACAAGGGATTCGTCAGGCCACGATTGAACCGGCAGGATTCAGGTTGCATCGATGAGTGAGAGGCCGCCCATTTCGCCACGCAGCCCGCGCGCCGCGTTGGAGCCCGAGCAGGTTCCGCCGCCGCCCAGGCGGTCGGAGCGTGCCCGCAACCCGTTTGTCGTGGTTGGCAACGCCATCATCACCCTATTGCTGGTCGGGATGATCGGCGCCGGCGCTGCCTACTACTACGGCAGACAGAAGCTGGAAGCGCCGGGTCCGCTGCAGGAGGACAAGGTCGTCAACGTTCCTGCGCGGGCCGGAATGGCCGATATCGCCGACGTGCTGCAACGCGAGGGCGTGATCGACAACAACCGTTGGGCGTTCATCGGCGCGGTGCTGGCGATGAAGGCACGCTCCGAATTGAAACCTGGCGAATATTCGTTCCAGAAGAGCGCCAGCCTGCGCGACGTCATCGGCACCATCGTCGAGGGCAAAGTGGTCCAGCACTCGGTCACGATCCCCGAAGGACTGACGTCTGAGCAGATCGTGGCGCGGCTTTCCGACAATGATATTTTTGCAGGCTCGGTACGCGAAGTCCCGCGCGAGGGCACGCTGTTGCCGGAGACCTATAAATTCCCGCGCGGCACCACGCGCGACCAGGTGATCCAGCGCATGCAGCAGGCGCAGAAACGCGCGCTCGCCGAAATCTGGGAACGCCGCAGCCCGGATGTCCCGCTTAAATCGCCGGACCAACTCGTGACACTGGCCTCGATCGTCGAGAAGGAAACCGGCAAGCCCGATGAGCGGAGCCGGGTCGCCGCGGTATTTGTCAATCGCCTGCGGCAGAAGATAAAACTGCAGTCGGACCCGACCATCATCTATGGGCTGGTGGGCGGCAAGGGGACGCTGGGCCGGCCGATCAAGCGCAGCGAAATCACGCAACCCTCGCCCTATAACACCTATGTAGTCGACGGCCTGCCGCCAGGACCTATTTCCAATCCCGGGCGGGCCTCGCTGGAGGCCACGGCCAATCCGGCGCGCACCCGCGATCTCTACTTCGTGGCGGATGGTACCGGCGGCCATGCCTTTACCGAAACCTACGATCAGCACCAGAAGAACGTTGCGAAGCTGCGCACGATGGAAAAGCAGATTCAGAACGATACCGTCGAACCGGCCGATGACGCGGCGCCGCCGGCTGCTGGGGGCGCACCAGCGGACGCCAGCCCGACGGCGGCGACGAAGCCGCCGGCGCCGAAAAAGCCGGCCAAGCCTGCCGCGGCTCCAGCCCGGCAGGGCGCGGCGCAATCGACGACCACCACCCCGCCCGTGGTCCAGCAATAAGGGGCAAGGCCGGTCGGCCGGTCGGAACCGATTCCACTTTTTGCGAAAACCCACTAAGGTCCCGCACGCTCTCACCAAGCGAATCTGACATTCTGTTGCTTGTTTGCCGGAGAATTTCACCCGATGGCGCTGTCGAGCATGACCGGCTTTGCCCGCAGCCATGGCGCAAGCGGACCTTACACGTTCGAATGGGAATTGAAGTCGGTCAACGCCAAGGGTTTTGACCTGCGCATGCGGCTGCCGCCGGGGTGGGACGACCTCGAAGCACTCGCGAAGAAGCGCGCCGGCGAGGTGCTGTCGCGCGGCACGGTCTACGCCAATCTGAATGTGAAGCGCACCAACTCCGCTTCGAGCGTGCGCGTGAACGAGGATGTGCTGGCGTCGGTCGTGAAGGTCGCTAGCCTGGTCGCGGGCAAGATCGACGCGGTGGCGCCGAGCGTCGATGGATTGCTTGCTATCAAGGGCGTCATCGAGATCGTCGAGCCCGAGAGCGACGAGGCCGAAGACGAGGCGGCGAAGGCTGCTGCTGCGGCGGCATTCGACGAGGCGCTGGCCAACCTTGTCGCGATGCGCCGGCGCGAAGGCATGGCGCTCGGGCAAGTTCTCATCCAGCGGATGGATGAAATCGAGGTCCTGGCCAAAAAGGCCGAAGCAGCCCCCGGCCGCAAGCCCGAGGCGATCAGGACGCGCCTGGCCGAACAGATCGCA
>Ga0209473_1000416_pt1 | contig 25866 bp, 27 predicted proteins | sample GraSoiAngelo_133_FD_185890 | JGI IMG/M metagenome (GOLD analysis project Ga0209473, IMG submission 185890) | Grasslands soil microbial communities from the Angelo Coastal Reserve, California, USA - 14_0929_05_20cm (SPAdes) (version 2) | ecosystem: Environmental > Terrestrial > Soil > Grasslands ...
TATGCAGGAGGAATCACAAGGAACGAGAGAAATTCGTGATGCCGCGACTTAGGGTATCGCAATCCCAGAGCAGTTGGTCAATTTCAATCTCTTTGAGCAATTCCAGTCTTTCAAACACCAGCAGCATGGATGCGTCTTCGAACAACGATCGACGGGCAATATTGAGAAATTGGATGAATTCCTGTTTGTGTGTGCTGCCTGACCCCTCAGCAATGTTGTTGGGCAGTGACAAGCCCGCGGCGCGCAATTGTTCTGCATACCGGTACAGTCTCCGCCCATCGAGCCGACCAGCGATACGGTGGAAATCGACCGCTAGATCGCAAGCGCTGTTCCAAATTTGCAGGTCTTCGAATCGCCAGTGCGGACGTCGCGGTCGAAGACTCCCTATTACCTTAGCCTTTCCTCTTTGATCTTTGCTCATAGTCTGTTGGCCTTTTGTTCCATCGTCAGCTGTTTTTCCTTTCCCCTTTGCTCTCTGCTCTTTGCTTCTAGCCTCTCAGCTTCGCCTCTAGGAGGCGAAGTGAAAGCATCATCTCCGCCACCGTCCGTTGGAACGCATAATACCAGCCATTCCAGCCATCGAAGATCAGACCGCGCACTATCAACAAATAGATCGGCATCGCGAGCGGCACGATAATCAGCCACTTCCGCATCTTATCCACGCGATTCAGTTCTGATCTCCCCGCTCCCTGTCCGCCTGTGGACGGACTCGCCGTTGCGAGCTCCATGCTCCCCGTGGTCGCGCCATAGCCTTGCGCGAAGGCGGATGCTCCGAGCAGATACGCCGCCTCAATCTCCGAATAACGCACCTGCGATTGAAACCAGCGATTCAGCGGCTTGCGATCGTCGTGCCAAATTTTCCCTTTGAATTTCGCCAGCTTGCCCTTTACCCGAAGTTGCTGGGTGTGGCCCTCGTCCACGTAACGCGCCCGTTTGGTGCGGAAGAGAACGACTCGCGGTGGATAAACCGACGCGCGCAGCGGGCGGCCAAAAATGCAGTAGTCAAACTCGCCCCAATACAGCGCGATGTCGGAGGCCGGCTCCAGTTTCTTGATCTCTTCCTGCAACTCTGCCGTCAGCACATAATCTGCGTCCAGCGTCAGCGCCCATTCCGTATCGATCCGATCTAAGCCGGAGTTCCACTGATTGGCGTGAGTATCGAAAACGCGCTGGACAACTTGAACATTTGGAAACGATCGCGCGATTTCGAGTGTTTGATCGCTACTAAAACTATCGATGATGATGACTTTCGGGACCCAAGCCAGCGCCTCCAGATTACGCCGAATGTTCTCCTGCTCGTTATAGGTCAGTACCAATGCCGTTAGTGAAATCATCCTAAACTGGAAACGGTGGCTTTTTCTAAGCGCCCCGAAGTCAGCCGTCCTTCTCGCCTAGGTTATGATCTTTTGATAAAGCTCATGCAAGGCTCTTCCAACTGCTTCCGGCGAATACCGTTCTTCCGCCAGCCGCCGTCCGTTTGCCGCCAAACCTGCGGCTCGCTCTCTGTTTGAGAGCAAATCACTGATTGCACCAGCTAATTCCTGCACATCACGTTTCACCAGGACGCCTGCATCGTAACGCCTGATATCTCCGCTTAAAGCAACTTCTTCCGAAACAATCGTCGGCACGCCGGCCGCCAGACTTTCCGCCGCGGCAATGCCAAAATTTTCTGAAGCGGAGGGCAACACGAAAACATGCGCTGCCGCCAAAGCTGCCGCCTTCATCTCCCCGCTTAAATGTCCCGTCCAAATAATTGCCTCTTCCTCTACGTCTTCCTCTTCCTTTGTAGGGCGGGCGTTCCCGCCTGCCACAGAAGATCCCAAGACTCTTCTCGCTCGTTTCCGCAGCCCCCTCACATAGGGCCCCTCCCCTTCTCCAGCGATGACAAGCGCAACGTCCTTCTCTTTTTGCCTTACGACTGCAAATGCATCCAGCAGGAGTTCCAATCCCTTCTTCCGGTCAATTCGCGAAAGAAAAAGCACGACCCTTTTTCCGCGCGCCCGCGGAAACTTAAGCAAAAACTGCTGTCCGCTTTCGGCTCCTTGCTCCGTGCTCCATGCTCTTTGCTCGATCGGCAGAGGAATGACCACTGATTCGTGTTTTGCCAGGCGTGCATCAAGCAAAGCCGCTTCTTCCCGCTCGGCTTCCGAGGTGAAATGGATCGCGGCAGAATTAAGCAGAACCGGAAGCTCAATCAGCCGGAGCGAAACTAGCTTTGGCAACCGGCGACGATTCCGTATTCCCCACTGATTCAAAACTCCGAGTGGCCGCACCACATAGGGCACATTATTCCTGCACGCGATCCGTGCTGCCATCGTGCTACTAAAGGAGAAAAGAGCGTGCACGTGAACGAGATCAAACTGTTTGACGTTATCGCGCAGCCATCTCGTTAGCCCAAACGAGACTTTGTACGCCTCAAAATTCCGGCGAAAGGACACGATTTTGTAGCCGCGTCGCTCTGTCGGTGGGCTCTCCCGCCGTGGTTCTTCCCTGATAACTGATAACTGATCACCGATAACAGGCGCGTGCGCGCCCTCCGTCGTCGCTACTGTCACCTGCGCTCCTTGGCCTGCGAGCGCCTCAGCTATCGTCTTTGCCGCGAGACTCGGGCCGCCCTCTTTGACAGCCAATGATGGTATGACATGGAGAACGCGCATGGATCGGTGGCTTTTATCAGTTATTTGTTATCTGTCAGTCGTTGAGGGGTTTCGACAATCGATAGCGTTAGCTGACAACTCGCGCACGGTCGCGCGCATTTCTGCGGTCTCCCGCGCGCTACGCAACTCGTGACTGAGTTGGGAATCGCCGAACGCCAGGCTCATGACCAGGAGATCGTCTGAGAAAATTTGCGAGCGTTCGACCGAAAGCAAGGTAAACGACAAGACTTACCAGCCCGACCGAGGCAACACCGCCAATGAGTTTGACGTTTGAAGTCTCAATCTCGTATGCGCTAAAGATAAGGACAGAAACGGCCAAAGCAGCGCCTAATAGTTTATATTGAGTACGCGTTAGGAAAAACCGATTGATCAGCCCGTAGAAAACACCGAGCAGGAAAATCGGGGCAAACATCCCTACCGGACCAAAATCAATGTAGCTTTCGCCCACATACCCAATACCAATTGAGGTTCCCGATTCCATTCCGGACACCTGGATGCCGGTATAAAGCCGGGTCCGTTCTGAGTCATCCAACACTGGTTTATCCGGAAATAAAAGGCGCGGCGTTAAAATATGCATAATCGAACCTTTCCATAGTTCACCATTTTCATACGGCACGCGATTTGGAACGTTCTCGATCGCAAGGGCGAAATAGTTGACGTAGCTGACCCGCATGATCAGGGCGTCCATGCCGTCGGTAAAGTTTTCCCAAGTCACGCTGCTAACCAGATCGGCAAGCTTGGTAAACTTCCGCTCGATTGGAATCGCTTCTTCATTCGCTGTCTCTGTATTGGCAAGAAACTCGCGATAGTCCATCTTGACTGCTGTCCAGACCACTCCCGACACGAACAGGATCCCGAAACAGACGATCGTCGATACCAGGCGACGACCACGTAGTGCAAGTGGCGAAGCAGTTGCCGCGATAACCAGGACGAAGAAAACGCTTTTGAAGTTTGCAAACACGCCAAACATTCCCATGACAAACTCGAAAGCCAGGCAGCCGGCGAGCAAACCGTAATTTCGCCGTTGATGCAGCACACAATAACAAAGCAAAAAGATGATCACCCATTTCAGCGAGGCGATGCCAAGAAGTAATTGAGTGATCGACGGAAGGCGCCACGAAGCATAGCCCAAGGCTGCTGCTAACGGCACGATCATGATGTAGAGAATGGCGAGTTTTTTTATATCAACCCGGGATGCCTCGGCCTCGATGCGATTTTGCAACGATGGCCCCGCACCAAGGAATGCGCAGCGAATGCCCAGCGCGAGCACGACCACCGCAATAATACTTAACCAGGTGGCAACGGTCAGCTCGTTACTTCCAAATGCTTCCTCCAGCGTTTGGTGATAGTGATTCGTATAGAATACCGCAGCAGTAGCCTGCAGCCATTGAATCATGCACCCGAAAAGCAGCACCGGCGGTTCACCCTTCCGCCAAAGTAATTGCACAAGGATTGGTGGAACCAGAAATGCGACAGACGTCACAATACCATTCGCGGTGAAAAAGCCCGTTGCGGCAAGAGCACCGCAAATCCCCCAGAACAACAAATGACCTGTATAAGTGCGCCTTTTTTCGTGAGCAACTGCCGACGAAGCACCGATCGCAGGCGAATTACCCGATGCTACTAGTTGCGGCAACATTTGATGATTTTAGCTCCAGAATCTCGCAGAATTCTCGCACAAATCGATCGCGACCGAAAAGGGAGGTTGCGCGCTCACGCGCTTTCCGTCCCATATTGTTGCGAAGCTCAGCGTCGCTGAGTAAGGTTCGGAGATGCTGCGCGAGCTGCTGAACATTCCCGGTTTCGAAAAGCAATCCGGTCACCCGATCCTGCACAATCTCAGGAAGCCCGCCGCGTCGGCTTGCCACAACGGGAACCCCGAAAAAACCAGCCTCGATCGCGCTCGTCGGCAAAGTATCCTCTGATCGACTCGGTACCACCAGGGTGCTCAAGCCGACGTAGATTTTGGAATGATCTTCCACAAACCCACGCCAAACGACTCTTGAGTTCACGCCAAGGTCATGGGCGCGGGACCGAAGAAAAGCCTCATATGTAGAGGCTGCCCTACCAAAGATGTGTAATTGCGCACTTGGCTGCGTTTGAAGCAGCATCTGGAATGCGTCGAGCAGGTCCTCATGCCCCTTCCAAGAACCAATCTGCCCTACAATTCCGATGACGGGCACCTCATTCTCCTGTCTTATCGGCTCGGCAGCCGCCGGGTCGTCAATCCCATTGTAGATGACAACAACCTTATTACTTGGAACTCCTAGCTTCAGTAACGATTGGGCGGCAGCCTGCGAAACTGCAATGAGGCGGCCGACCCGATTAGCTAGCGCGCAAAAGAGCCGCCCATACTGTGGTTTGTCAGCAAAAACTTCATGCGACCAATAGATATCGCGATGCGGTCTAAGAAGTGGCCAGAGCAGCAAGACGTGGTGCCAGTTCGTGTGAATCACTTTTGCCGGTCTTACGTTTTTCAAGAATCGCTTGTAGCTCCTCAACAGAGTCGGCCAAAAGAGAAGTTGATGCGCAGTCATTCGAAGACACTCGAGATTTAAGGTTGCGGAGATAAAGCCCAGTCGCATGATATGAGTCGGAAATCCGGCTGCATGCGAACGGCGACGGAATTCACCATTTCCCCAGAAGCTGGTTATCAGTTCCACCGCGCAATCCTTATCGCGTAGTCCCTCCGCCAATTCCAGGGCCATGATCTCTTTCCCGGAAACAATCCCAGCTCCGCAAATTATTGCGACCTTAAGCATAAGGCACTTCGTCGGTCTCGCTCTAAATTGTAGGGCAGGCGCGTCGCCTGCCGATGTCATAAATGGCAAGCGGGAGTACTTGCCTTACAAAAAATTTGTCTCTACCCATACAAATGTGCCACCACATCAACAACGTTAGAGAAAGACGGCAGCTCCAATGCCTGCGATCGATTGCCGTGTCGATCGCTCAACTCAACAATTTCCTTCGCCAAATCTGAAATGTTTCCAAAAGAAAAAACGGCATTCCCATCAGCGTTGCCAAGATCGGGCGCGCACCCGCATCGATCGCTGATAATAGAAGGCAGACCACTCGCCATAGCCTCGTTAACCACCAAACCCCAGGTTTCGCTGTAATCGCTCGGGAGAACCAGGCAATCGGCGGCGATGTAGGCTTTCGAAACCTCGGTTTGGTTCAAAAAACCGGCGAAGCTGGCGCGAGGTTTCGCGTTATCGGTTATCAGTTCTCGGTTATCAGTGTCCGTGGTCTGTAGTCCGTGGTCTGTGGTCGGCTTGCGCTCCGCATCGTGCACTACGTGGCAAGCCGCTCGCAACTCCGCGCCCAGTTCCCCTGAGCCAGCGAATAGTAAATGGATTTGCAATTCGGGATGTGAAGCGAGCATGAGTTGCGCCGCTTTCACCAAATCCATCGGGCGCTTCTTCGAAATGAATTTCCCGCAAAAAAGTACGCAGAATGATTCCTCCGGAATCGACCACTGACTACGGACTACTGACCGCTGACCTCTGAGCGCCGCCGCTTGCGCGGCGAAGCCCTCGTTATCGACGGCGTATATCGCCATGTGCAGTTTCGATTCAGGTACGCCATAGGTGCGGTACAACTCTCGGTTCGCCGTTCCGATGCAGAGAAACTGATCCACGCGCTTGAAGAGCTGCGCCAGTAAAACTCGCTTCGCTGCGCCCTTTAACGAAAGTGGCTTGCTGCGCTGACTACCAGACCACTGACTACTGACCACTGGACTTTGGTCCCGTAGTCCCATCATCTTGTCGTCTTGTCGTCCGGCGGCCGCCGGCCGCCCGCGCAAGGCATTACTTTCGCCTCGCATCCAAACCTGGACGCTTGCATTGTGTGCTGCCCAAACTGCCTGCCAGTATGCTGCTACCTGCCAGCCATTGACCCAAAGCACCTTCGTCTTCGTTTCCCGAAACAGGTTTGGCAGCGAGTCAGTGATCCGTGAACGCCAGAATGTATTCGGGGTAGCGCCTACGGGTGTTTTTAAGATCCGATAACGATATCCTGACAGCATATCGATATCCCACGCGAACTCGGTTCCAAATTCGCGATCATGACTCAGCTTGGTGGCATGTTCACTCAAATACCAAACTTCAAATGGAACATGGCCATCCGCCGCCAATTTCTGCCAGAGTGGAACCTGGTACTGAATGGGATGAGTTGTTAGAATCGCCAGCATGCAACGGTCAACATTTCAATATTGCCCTCACGATCACGAGACGACTGACAACTGACCCCCGGACCAGCGGACGAGGCCGATCGCGAATAGGCCGTGATCGTCGTGACTGGTTTGCGCAACTTTCCTGACTTTCGATCTCTGATCTCTGCCCTCTGGTTTCTATCCGAGCTGTCTCTCATGGTCTAGTAGTCCGTAGTCGTGTAGTCTCGTTGTCTCATTTTAAGTCGTCTTTACGACGCCCTGTAAAATAGTCACCCATCGGTCTCCGTACGCGTCCCAGCTGAATCGTTCGGCTGTTCGGCGCGCGTTGGCACCCATTTCGGTAACGCGATCGCGATTTTCGAGACAAAACCGCATTGCCTCAATAAGCGCATCAAGTTTCCCCGGCTCGATAACCCAGCCATCCTCGCCGGGAGTCGTAATATCGGGACCAGCCGTCGCGGTCGTTGTAATCACCGGCAGACCGGAAGCCATCGCTTCGAGAAGAACGAGTGCAAAGCCTTCGAAGTAGCTAGGGAACACAAATACTTCAGACTCGGACATGATTGTGGCCAATTCCGTGTTTGGAACTTTACCCACGACTTTGACCCTTCCGTTCTTCAAAACTTTTGACGCAGCTGTTGGAGTAATCGGTCCGACGATCCAGAGTTCGGCGTCCTTCCGCCCCAAGGCCGCCCATGCCTGGAGTAGCAACGGAATTCCCTTCCTCGCGCAAACCAACCCGGCAAACAGAAATCGAAACGGTCGCCCAGAACGCGATCGTTCACTGAAGGAAAATCTCCGCAAATCAACGCCGTAGGGATTGAGCAGAATTTTTTCCGCAGGCACGCCATTCTCCACCAGCGTAGACTTCGTAAACGAGCTCGCTGCGACAATTCGATTCGCTTTGCGATGCTCGGCATCCTCCGCCGCGCCAACACTCGCTGCGCGAACCTCCAAATCATCACTCCAATCAGGAAACTGCTTCTTAATAGATTCGTAGACGCGATTTTTTGATCCCGGATGCGCGATGGTCTGGTCAAGGATAAGAGCGCGCCGGGCCTCGGCCGCGCGATCGGCCAGAATGCTTGAAGAAGTGTCGAAGCCGACAACAACGTCGCTTTGCGCGATCTCATCGTCAGGAATTGCTCGCTGGAAATTATCATTACGCTCATGCAAAGCGATCTGGGCTTCTGTACCAAATTTCTGGCGCAACAGCGCCAATAGTTCGAGGCGGGGAACCGTTCGGATCTTATCGCCTGGAACATGATCGACCACACGATTTCCCAGCCAGCTAGGCGGAGTTCTCATATACCGGCGCAGGGTTTGCTCGATCAAGCTGTTCTCCGGCAAAGCAAAGCTTGTCCAGAATCGATGAAGGCAATTACGGCGATGAAGCTGCCGGGCCAACTGGGCGGAATACTGTGTGCCGGGGTGAGCCAGCAATGCTTTGATAAAAGGAGAGCCGCTGCTCACGGCGAAGGTTGCGCAATTAGCCACCGATTCTGCAACAGGGGACGCTGCTCGGGAATAAGACGGCGCCACCACGCAGCATCCACTATTTCTGTATGAAATCTGTGGTTCGAAAACCAGTCGATGCATGCTCGTTCCAGTTCCACCGAATGCGTCTCCACAACCCATGAAATCTGATTCAATGTCGGATGATTCCGCGCAGACTCGAGCACTCCCAGTTCACCGCCGTCGACGTCGACCTTCACGAAAATTGGCCGGGGATGATCAGCGAGTATCTCGGAAAGTTTGGCTTCGTTCGCTTTGTTCCCGATCAACCGTCGCTCCAATAGAAATCTCTTGGAGATTTGATGCCCGTTCGCTGCGGCATTCGCCAGCAACTCTATGCTGGCGGGGCCGGGCTCACAGGCAATTACGCGATCGGCCGACGATGCCAAAAAGGCCATAGTGTAGTAACCGTCGTTCGCTCCCACATCGACGAGTGTTCGGCATGATGAAATCAGTTGCGACACAATTCCCGCAAGTTCACGCTCATCGAGACCGAGATAGCGTTGCATTTGCGACTGCAAATCGATTGCCATCATCTGACTGTGCGCAATGCCACCATGCAAGCGACGTAGTTTTCGTCCAGGTGGCACGAGCGTGCGCTTGATTAAACTTTTCACCTCTCGGATTGGCGAATAAGCCTGGCTGGGACACCCGCGATTACGGAACCGTTGGGAAAACTTTTGGTCACGACGGCGCCGGCGCCGACTACGCAGCCATCCCCGAGCTCAACATTCTTCAAAATGATTGCGCCCGCTCCAATCCAACAATGGTTCCCAATCTTTACTTTACCGATATCCATCGGAAGGGTGTGGGGCGCGGCACCGAATCTGTTATGTAAACATCCGGTCCAAACATGTTGCGATCGCCGACCTCCACATAGCCGCATGCGTCGATCATCAAATTGCGATTAAAGTAATTGTAGTTCCCGATGGCGATTCTGATTCCGTCAAAAGGCACATCGACCGGCCAAAGCCAGCACCCTTGGGTAAAGGAATTGAATTCGCCGATCCGAATTTGGGTGAGCCGCCGGCACCTACCGTTTCCTTCCATCCGGTTCCGGCGTCCCATCTTCATGCCGAGCATGCGGTAGAAAAAGAGCCGCACGCGACTCGCGGCTCCGCGAGGCACACGAAGTAAAAGCTGCTCAGCGTTCATTTCCAGGATCTAACTATTAACCGCTAACTGTTGCGAGATAGCTTGACGTATGCCCGCAAGGTGGCGAGACGCACCGGGCTCCGCGTTTGCCAAACTTGCGGGATCGATCGGCAGAATAACCGGACCCCGCCCCAGAATGGCTCTTCCAATTGATGAGCACGTGAAAACTGGAAATGGCGGTAGAGCTTCGAGACGAGGGCAAGCGGCAGAACCACAAACGGTGTCCGGCGCAAAGTCATTGCCAGATCGTTGCAGACGCCCGACCGGTGCTGGGCTGGCTGTTCACGAGCCACCGCGCTCTTGTCGTGCCAAACATGGACCCCGGGCAAGAGCATGATTTCATATCCTGCATCCATCAGGCGCAGCGTGAGATCTTTTTCCTCACTGCCATAAATTCCGGGGGTGGTTACGTAACCCCCGGCTGCGCGGACGGCGGCCATACGGACAATGTGGCCACAACCGATGAACATCGGCACCCTTCGTGGCTGCGCTCGGCTGCGCTCGCTGCTTTTGTCGGGAGAGAGGATATCAAAAGCAATCGCCGCGACCTTCGGATGCGCTTCGAGGTAATTCACTCCCACGCTGATTTCATCTCCATTCAAGAACCAGGCATCATCATCCAGGCTCACAAAGTAGTCCTCCACGACGCGACCCATTAGATCGTTGCGCGTGGCAATACATCCCCGGCTGGTGGCATAGTCACTCCAGTTCACTGTCGGATATTCGACCGCGATCGTGTTTGTCTCATCGACAGATCCATCGTTATAAACCGATATGGCAAGATTCGGAAAAGATTGCGCCAGGGCCGAATCGATTGCTTTTCGAACCACCGAGGCGCGGTCACGCGTGACGATTCCAACAACGACCGTGGGAGCTTCTTTCATTTTTCCAAGCGCGATTTTTCCCTACTCGGGCACCAAGATATTCAGCCACTGACGATTTTTCGAGCAGCACGAAGTCGGCCTGCGATGTGCGACAAAAGCTGCTTTCGACCGGAAGATGAACTACTTAAAGCCGCCAGTTGAAAAAACTCCCAGCCGACAAGCCGAACATAGTCTGTGTAACCACATTTTCTCAGGACCTTCGTCATGATATAATGCCGATTAATCAACTCCATCTCAGCGCGCGCGGCGACGTCGGATTTATGTTCGCCCCGTTGGCTGTCGTGAAAAATTCGAGCCCTCCGAACATTAGCCAACTTCCATCCGCGTTCGGCTACTCTTATAGATAAGGCCAGATCTTCCATTAAAGAGTAACCGCGAAAAAACGAATCGAATGGAGGGGATGGTAGTGCTTCGCGACGATACATCGTGCAGGTCGTGTTCAGCCACTCGACGGGTACGATGTCCGGAAGATCATCGCGATCTTCCGGCAACAAGTTGATCGCAGGCCCGATTACTTTCCCGGCGAAGCTGTTCTCCCTAGCCCCGTTCAGCAACGTAAACATCAATCGGCTGGGGACCCCGGGCGTCTGATATCGCTGATTCAAGATCGTTGCACTCGCCCCACCTAGTCTTGTTTCCGCGTGCAAGGCTTGCCACAAAAGTGCGATGCAGTTCGGTTCGAAGATAATATCGTCATCGAAGAACAAAATCATCTGCTGTTTAGCAAGTGTGACGCCTTGGTTACGCTGCGCTGCCGCACCTTGCTCCTGTGCTTTAATCCATTGAACCTCGGAGCCAAGCTCTTGGGTACGCCGTTCGCAAATATCGCGTGTATCGGAATCTACAGAAGCATCGACGACGATGATCGCCATGGGTTGGACGGATTGGATCGCCAGACTGTGAAAGGTCCGCTGAAGAGCTGTTGGCCTGGATTTGGTCGCTATAATCGCCGAAACCTCGGTCAAAATATGAGGCACGGTCAGCATTTGTGCACGACGATCAAAACACTTGCACTTTCTTCGCTCAGTTCTGCGAGGCCGCGATGGGTTTTCGAAGTGCTACCAAACTTCGACATAATACCGGAATCACGTGCAGTGAATACCAGCGCCCTAGTCGGAATGCGTAGCGAATGCTCCGCAAAATCCGGAATAGGCGACCGTCCGCAGGCAGCGCGATGATTGAATATCCACATTCTTTGACAAGATAGTAAACAGCGCTCGCCGTGGAAAACAGCAATGCGTCATGAAAAGCAATGACACCGCCAGGTCGAAGCACTTTGTTCAAATAGAATGCATCGGTCACCTTTTGACCGACGTCATGTCCACCATCGACAAACGCAAAATCGAAATCCGTTCCTCCCCTTTCCCATTGATTGTGCAAGAATGATTCTGAGCGTTCAGGGTACCAAATGATCGCATCCTGGAGACCTAGCCGTTTGAGCTCAATCAAACCTGCTTCTTCGGTGAGAGTCTCCTGGAATGGATCAAGCACAACGTGCGGCGCGAAAAGCTGGAGGTGCCGACGCGACGCACTAATCGCCACACATGACCCGCCTTCAGCTAAACCTATTTCGATGCTTTTTTCCGGCCTTAAATCATACACCAGGGCCGCTAACGTTAAAGCTTCACTCCGCCGAAGAGATGATCGTTTTATATCGTGTAATTCTCCTTTTCGATCGATCTTCATCGGCGTCTCGAAGAAGTGGTCGATTAGCTGCGAAACATGCGAGGGAACGGGGGCAAGATTACGCATTGGTCTTATTCAAGCCCACCTTATCGAATAATTCGCGAAATCGCCGAGCCCAAGTGTGATCTGCTTTGGCGCGACGATAACCTTGCTCGCGTAGGTTTTCCGCAACTGCTAGATTTCCGAGATAGAATTTCGTTTTGTCAATTAGCTCAGCCTGAGTCGAATAGGTATCGAGCTCTCTACCTACGTCATAGAACTCGCGGATCTCGGCACTCTCTCCGGTTAGATAACAAGTCCGGCACATTGGCGCCTCGAAGTCCCGCAGGCGCACGTGCGGGATGAGAGCTGAACCAGGGCGCCCATCGGCCCATACGTTGCTGAAGTTTAGACATACTTCGTGCGCTGCAAAGATTTCCGCAATTTGTTCGAACGGCACTGAACCTCTCGCATTCGGCGCAAACACTGGTGACAGCCTACGCGTCTGTCGGCGGTATTGAATCTGTCTTGCCAGTCGCATCGTTCCGGCCGTCACCCCATCATTCACAATCAACTGCCGCGCGGTTTCGAGGTAACTCGATGCTGTTCCCGGTCTGTGTTGAACGCGTCCGAGATAAGGAGCCGTTGAATTCGGCAACCGATCATTATTTCCCTTTTTTATATCGCCCCAGCCGGGTCCATAAATGTCTACTGGAACGTTGGCGCGAAGAAGACTCGCCATCCAGCGATCGCGATCAGCATAACGTTGCCCTACGAAGCAAGCGGTCGGCTTTCTAGAGGCGTCGGGTAATGGGCGGTAAACTTCCGGGTCGGCCGCCATCTGCACCCATACTGGCCGCGCCCCAATCTTTAAGTAAAGTTCGCGCGCATTCTTTTCCGGGTGCCACGAAAAATCCACTCGGGCCGCAATTGCCGCAACATGTTCGAATTGATAAATGCTGTTGCAATAAAAATTTACCGACGCAATCCCAAGCCTTCGGAGCTCCTCGAACCCGGAAGGATCAAAGTGCGAATTGTAGAAGTAGCTTAAAAACAGATCTAATGGCTGCTTCCTATGAGCCGTCCGAACTTCGTCCAGAATTTGCTCAGTAATTCGCGCTCGCATTTCTAACTCTTGCGGCGTGAAGCCCGACCCGATATGCATAAATTTACTTGTCGGCAGCAAATCAGTTTTTGACTCGAGAATCTCGTGGCTGAGCTGACGCAACGCCGGGTAGAAGTTGCCACTCCATAATCCGCCATAATAGTAACGCGGGTCATTCGAGTGTCGGACAGCACAGAAGATTCGCATCATGGATTGCGCTGAAAGCGATAAAGCCCGCAAGCGTATCGAGCATTCGTGAAATCCTCGGGGTTCGCATCAGCAACGAATTCATTGCCGTCTGTCACCACGGCGAACTCGACCAAGCGCAGTTCAGATAGAGTCTCGATTGGCCGACAAGGCTCCCAAATGCGTTGCGCGTTAAATTCTATGCGCTCGCGACCGATCGGCATAGAGTAAAGCAGTTGGCCGCCTTTTGCTAAAATGCGTTGAAGTCCCCGGAGCGCTTTTTCAGTCCCGTATGGATCGATCGGATCGCCGTACCGTCCCAAGCCGATGTGTTCAGCCACATGCAAACAAGAAAGCGATGTGATCGATGCATCCGGAACAGGCAAGCTCAGAATAGTCCCTTGCCGAAATCGGAAATCCGGAAGTTGGAATTGGGGAGCCCTAATGTCCCAGTAAAAAACAGGACAAATTGCCGTCGCCTGCGCCACAAAACCATCCAACCTCGAACCGACGTCGTGATGTTCGGTCGGTTGGAAATGTCTTAGCTTTCGCAACGCCCAAACGTCCTGATAAAAATAATGACCTCCCCCACTTTGCGTGTTTGGCGAACGATCGAATAATTGAGGCGCAATCTCCCTGAAGGGTGCATTTCCGCCGAGTTTGCGAAAGCTTCGCCAATCTCGCACGAAATCTCGAAGCAATGGGGGGCTTCTCAAGAGGTCGCTGGTATCCAGTCCGCGCAATGCACGCAGCGCACGCCAGCATCCGCGTGCAAAGTCATAAAGCATTCGCGCGATTTAATTCTTCGAGTGCTGTCAATTTCGCAGTTTGCCACGACCCTAATCGGTCCTGAGGGACTGCAAACACGTTACACACCCAATTAATGTTAGCCACGCTTTCGATCTCCTCGCCGAACGGGATGCGTTGGCCTTCAAAGTCATCTATGTAGTAGCACGTCCTGGCACCGAGGAGTTCTACCAGTTCAGTTAATGAACTCCCTCGTTCCTTCATTGTTACAGGGTTCCATTCCAAACAAATTGCGGGTGCATCAGGGCTGTCCAATATAGAGCCTGCGCCGCGCAAAACCTGCAGCTCAGATCCTTCGACATCGATCTTCAGCAGCACCGGAGTCACACCCAGGCAGCTTACAACATCATCGAGCCGCAACGTCGCACAATAGGCCAGGTCCGATCCGACGCGGCTGTTCGAGATATCATTCCCGACTTGTGCAAACAAAGATTCTCTTGGGTTATAAGCGATCGCGCTGGCACCCGCTTTATCCGATATCGCACAGCAAATTGGAAATACCAATTGTCGAAGGCGCAACGCTCTTACGGACTTGCGCAACGATGAGAAAGTCGATGGCACAGGCTCAAACGCGAAAATACGCGGCGAGTTCTCTCTTAGAAGTTGCGCGAGCTGCGTTGCGATGAATCCGTTGTTTGCGCCGACGTCGAAGACGATCGGCTTTTCAACCTCGCGGCACCACTGCGCCATTAACAGAATCTCTGAAGCGGAATAGTCTCGGTCGTAGAATGGCACTTCACCGCTCAAGTCACCGAGATGGCAAATGTAAGGTACCCCTATTCCACTTCGCGCGCGGAAATGTTTGACCCCGAGGCCTCGAAGAAGTTTCAGCCAGTAGCGACGCGCTGTTGTGCTCATCGCTTTTGAATTAAACAGGTCTTTCGACGGGCGAGGCTGAAGGATCCAAGGCCTTGCTGGTGAGGCACGGCAAATACCAGGCGCCAGCGACAGCAAATGCAACAAAACCGCCGACCGCCAGGCCCAGCGGCCCTAATCGCGTCACCAAAAATATATCCAAAGTCACGGTAATTATTGCCGTAAGCAGCAAATTCCAGACTTGTGGGCGCACGATGTTCAAACCGTTGAGTAACATGGCGTGCAAAGCGGTCCATTCGCGGGCGATGAAGTATAGAGCGACCCCAGCAATTAGGAGAGTCGATGGCGCAGCGACAGACCCTACCCAAAGTTGAAATAGTTTGTGCCCGGCTACGATCATAAAAAGCGCCAATCCGCCGAAGAAAAGAAGGAATACTTTTCGCATTTGGCTGTGCGTTCTACGGATCCAGGCATAGTCACCTTGCGCCTTGGCGTTGCCGTAGGCCGCCCAAAGCGATCCTGTGACTATGGCGAAGATCCCCGAGGTCTGAAGAAACACTTTTTGTGCAACGGAATAAGGGGTGACCTGATCCACGGTAAGGAAATGTGCGATCAGGAAGGCGTCGATCTGGAAGAAAGCGATGTTGCAGATCTGGAGAAGAAGAAAATTGATTCCATTCTTGTAGATGCGACCGGTGGCATTTCGATTCAAGGCGGAGAAGGCTGGGTGCAGTTCTTTCAATCCGCGGCCATACAATGTCCACAAAGCGAAACTCCATTGCATGACCGCTGTCACGCCGATGGTGCAGATGGTGAGTCCTAGCAGGCCCCAACGAAAATGCACGGCGGTGAAAGTGCCGAGCAAAGTCAGCAAGCTCGTAACCAAGGCCTGAATGCTGCCGATGTGTAGCTCCTGTCGGGCGGCGTAGATTGGATTCACAAATCCCAGGTTGATCGTGCTAACGAATCCGAAGAAAACGACAAGCACGGTCCAGGGAATTTCGGCTGTGAACCGCGAGGTAACAGGCGGAAAAACGCGAGTCCATGTAATATAAGGAAAGACGATTAGGCCGATGACAAATAGGATGAATCCTATCGCAAAGAGGGAAAAAAACGCCGTGCTGACCAGTTCTCTTTGGGCTTGCTTGTTACCTTTGGCCACTTCGTCGGTGAGGGCGTTCTGCAGGCCAAGCCCTATACCCATGTTGGTAAATTGGAGCCAGCCGACTACAGCAGTAATGGTAGTCATTAAACCGTATCCTTCATTGCCGAGGTACCGAATGCTGATCGGAAGAACGACAAAGCTGACCGCAGTGGTGACAATACGTGATACAAGGCTGGTCGAGATGGCTAATTTGGCACGGCCGCCGCGCCCGGAATGAAAATGGCGCCGGGCCAGGTTGGTAAAGAATTGGAACCTGGAGGTGAATCCTATCTCAGGCTCAGCCTCGGTCGGGAATTCAGCGCTCAAGAAATTGAAAATTGCGGGCTTCGAACTCGACCTTCGGTTGGATCGGTGATTCGCGAAAGAATCTTTACTAAAGGCGATTTGCCTCCGCCGTTCCGACCAATGATGCCTACAACTTCGCCGCGGCGCACTTCAAAAGAAACATTTCTGAGGGCCCAGAAATCTTCTTTCGAAGACGCGCGGTTATCAGTTATCTGTTCTCTGTTATCAGGGGTATCAGAACCATTTTCCGATCTTCGATCTTCTCTCCGAGCCGTCGGCTCTACCCGCCGGGGCGTAGTCCCCTCTGGGACCGAGTCGGAGCCAAAGGCAATCTTCGATCTTCCTTTCGGCAAACGCCGAAAGAGCCCTGTCGCTTTTTCGACTAATACATCGCGCAGTGCAACGTACCGCTGGTCTCGCAGATGGCGCAGCGAATACTTTTTGCCGAGGTTTTCAACTGTTATTATCGCTTCGCTCATTTGGAACGGTTCGGCAATACGAGCTGAAATCGCATAGTGGTAAAGTCCGAATCAAACGCGAACGCTTTACGAACTCGATGCTTCCGCATGAGCGCAAACGAGGTGCAATCGGTAAAACTGAACTTCTGATCGGCATATTCTTTAAAAATCTCCCATCCGGCAGCTTCGACTTCGGCATCGACCCGAACAATTGTGAGTAATCGACTCTGCCTCATCTTTTGGCCGACAGACACAGCAAGGGAATGATTTAGCCGATAGCGAATCCAGGTGAGCGTTTCGTCGAAAACAAAGTTCGAAGTGAGCAATTCGGCTCGGTCGCGAATACGGTCATAGATCGCTGCCGCCACCGAATGATTTACGTCCCTTTTGTCGGCGAGCGCAATCCATGCGCTCGTATCAACGAAGATTTTCAAACAACTTTGCGGCCGTAAAGATCAGAATCATGACCGGAGGAGCCGGTTCTTACATCACTCGATCCGACACCGACGATGTGGTCCAAAGGATCGGCAGCACCATTAGGCGCTCGCGGAGATTTCTCGACCTGACGCGTGAGCTTCCGCAGCTCTTCCCATTTCACTCCACGAAGAGATTTCCATCGTTTGACTGCTTTCGCGGCCTGCTCTTTCGTTTGTTTCCGGGGCTCCCGATGCCGGTAAATCCGCTTGAGAAGCACTCCCCTGCGAGTTTCTTGGTAGATAAAGACGTCGCCCGGTACAGCTCCCGGAAGAACCACTCGTTTTTTAGCATCGGCAGTAAGAGTCATGGTGGGATTATCCCACAGAGCGCGTCAGCGCGCAAGGGAGGCATGGGAGGACTACCGGACGATTGACCACAGGACTACTGACACGCGTTTCAGCTTTTTCGCGTTTCAGTTTGCCCGGTTGCCTCGTCACCCCTTTGCCCGCAATCTTATTGTCTCGCTTTCAGCATTTCAGTTTTTCAGGTTTTCAGCATTTCAACCGGGACTTTGTCTCTGAGCATTTCCCGACAAGCGGAGAGCACTTCCTCGACCGAAATCCGTTTCAGACATTCGTTACCGAGTTCGAGGCATTCGACCAGGCCGCATCCTTCGCAATCGATCGCGCTACGAAAAACACGATGGCCTTCCCCCGGCGGATACCAGAGACCAGGGCGTTCGCGTGACGAAAAGATTGCTACGCATTTCAGCCCGACCGCGGCCGCCATATGCATCGTGCCCGTGTCATTGCCAATGAAAAGCTCGCAGTGTTTCATCGCCGCGAGCGACGAACGAATACCGAGTGCGCCGGCAGCGTTGTAGCCGCTACCCCACCGGTCTAATAACCAGGCGCCTATCACTCTGTCTTCCTCTCCGCCAAAAATAACCGGCCAGATATCGAACTCCGAAATCAGTTCGCCGATTACATGCAGAAAACGCTCCAATGGCCACCGTTTCGCCGGCATTTTCGATCCCGGTCCGACGGCAATCCACGCCCGACCCTGATCAGAGGGAAGTGTCGAAAGCCAACCGCGCAACACCGCTTCGTCCGCCTCGTTCAAGCCGAGATCCATGCGCGATCGATCTCCAGACTCGGCCTTAAGCCCGGAAGTCTCGAGACGACGAAATAGCAGTTCAGATTCGGGAGGAGACGACACCATCGGCTCGCCTTCCTGTTTCGGTTCCAGATGCTCAAAACCATGCATCCCGATGAAGTTCCGAATTCCTGCCATCGAAAAGAAGCGTCGATCACGTGCCACTTGCTCGGCAGTTCGGTTTGTCGGCGCGAGATACACCAGAGTATCAAAATTCTTTCGACGAATGTTTGCCAGAAGCGTAGCCATTCGCCCACTTCGCATAAACTCCCCAGATTCCGAAACTGGATAGGAAAGGTATTCATCGAAAATTTTAGAGCCGCGCAACAAGTCGGACGCGATGACGTGCGTCTTCCCGGGGTGACGATCACAAAGTAGTGCAATGTGCGCGCCGGGATAATTTTTACGAACAAGCCACATCGCCGGAAGAGCGACGATCGTGTCGCCGAGCTGACCAATTCGGAACACAAGAATGCGCTTCGGCGAAGTAACGATTGCTGGACCGGGAAGAACGCTATTAAGCGGCCGGACGTAACGGCCTCTTCTCTCACGCAGGCGAAGTTGCGCACCGGGAAAACGACGATAAACATGTTTGGCCCAACCCCGAAGCCCGCGGTCGGCGATGCGATGAGGCGAGTCGGGCAAATAAGCGGGTAAGTCGGTAAGAAGCCAGTCGCGCACGGGAACTTGGAAACCGGTTTTGCGACGCTCCAGCATTTCGGAAGTGATAAGCGGGGTGGCGGCGGCGGCCATGTCGCGCTTGGTTGGAGGCTGTTTGCTTGCCAGCAAGGGTGCGATGGCGCGAAGAAGATCGACATCGACAAACGGAACGCGGATCTCGACCGAGTGACCCATGCCCGCCCAATCGGAATCGCGCAGTAGCTGGTTGCGCATGTACCAACTCATTTCCAGGGCGGAGACTTTCAGGCGCGGATTTTTGATTCCATCGAGGGTCTCATCGAGACGAAGCAACGTTTGCAATTCGGCCCAGCCCTCGCGAACCAGTTCGGGATCGAGCAGATCCGGCAGCTCCCACGGCATGAACATTCCGCGCCGAAGCAAGTAAGCACCTGGGTAGACGCCGCCGTATTCAAAGATGCCGGCATACTTTGGAGAGGTAAAACGTTTCAGGATCGGGGCGGTGACAATGCGAATGTCGCGTCCGATGTTTCGCCACCAGTGAAACCCTTTCAGCCAGCGGACGCTACGCGGGATTTCTTCGAAGCTAGAGTAGCTGGCGAATAGTTCGTCGCCGCCAACACCAGAAAGCGCGACCTTCAAGTTCGCCCGTTTCGCGGCCAGGCTAACGAAAAATGTATTTACCCCATCGGTGCTGGGACGGTCCATCGATTCAAAGAGATGGTCGCGTTCAGCCTCGAAATCGGCGCGCGATACCCAGATGGTTTGATGTTTCGCCCCGCAACGCCGCGCGAATTGTTCCGCCAGAGGAACCTCGTCCTCCGCCGTCCCCTTATATTCTTCGAAGCCAAGTGTGACTGTTCGCAGGTCGCCCCCCTGCTCCGCCGCCAGCGCCGCGATCGTGGTGGAATCCAGCCCCGAAGAAAGGAAAACGCCCACCGGGACATCAGCCACAAGATGGTAGCGCACGGTCTCTTGCAGAGCCGTGCGCAGATCGGTGATCGGAGAAACGTCTGACCTCTGATCTCTGGCCTCTCTCCGAGCCGTAGGCTCTTCCGAGCCGGAGGCTGACCTCTCCGCATCCGCCAGGATGTGGCTGACGCTGCAGAAGACGCGCGGAGATCGCGGGCCGCTCCGATCCACCCACATCGAGCTGCCGGCGGGCAGACTGCGGATGTTGCGGAACATGGTGTAGGGATCGGGCACGTGTCCCCACAGAAAGTATCCGACGTGCCCGGCGGGATCGGGCGCGAGATCGATCTTCCCGCAATCGCGCAATGGTTTTACCTGCGAAGCTACCCGAAAAGTATGGCCGTTATCCGAGTAGTAGAGTGGTTTGATCCCGAACGGATCGCGCGCCAGAAAGAGACCTTCTTTGTTACGGTCCCAAATTGCGAAGGCGTACATGCCGCGCAGCTCGTTCAGCATTGCCTCCCCGCGACTCTCGTAAAGAGCTAACAAGACTTCGGTGTCGCAGTGTGATCTGAACTGATAACCGTTGGCTGCCTCCGGCCCATAGCGGCCTACCCTCTGGCCTGTATGCTCTCCGGGCAGGAAGCGGCCCCGGTGGGATAACTGCGAGCGCAGTTCGCAATAGTTAAAGATTTCACCGTTGAAAATGATCGCGAGAGAACGATCGGCGTTCCACATCGGTTGTGCGCCCGCCGGCGATAGATCGATAATAGTAAGGCGCCGGTGACCTAAACCTACGCGACCATCCTCCGAGAACCATTCCCCTTCCCCATCCGGGCCGCGCGCAAACATTTGCTCGCGCATCCGAATAACTTCGGCGCGATCGACTGGATTGAATTCGCCGTAATTAAAAACAGCAGCAATTCCACACATTCGCGAATTGAGTTATCAGTTGTCGGTTAATGGTTATCAGGTCTCGACGCTGCGCGCTGCAGATAATTCATGTAACCGTTAAGCAGTTTCACGGCCTCGTGAACCAGAGACTTGCCTTGAGAGACTACAGACGACGGCAGTAGACATTCATCGCTCGCTGTTGTGAAGTGATCCAAGACTTCCCAGCACGATCCCCGCGAGTTACTGCAAAACTTTGCGTTATCGAGGTAATGAAACCGTCCATATCCTTCTTGCCCCGTGAAATTATTTCCATGACAGATCATTTTTTAATCGGCTCTTTAAATAACGATGGCCATATGTGGTCTTTAGATATTTTTCACGCTGAATAGCGTCCGACAAATTCCGGCACGCTTCATAATAGACCAACTCGAACGGCACGCGCTTTTTGCTTGATTCCACTCGCCCGGTATTATGCTGGGCAAATCGTTTTCGTAAGTCAGCGGTTTGTCCGATATAGAAATTTCCGTCAAGAGCGCTCCTCAGAACATACACATAGAACATCTTATTTCACAGGGCAGGCGATATTAGCCGTTGTGGAGCCCGCCGCGCGCAACAATTGTTCTCCCAAGCGATATCGCTCCTCCTTGGGCAAAGCTGGAATAGCTTCTTTCGCCACAAAACGGCGCAGCTCCCGACATTTCTTCCAACAGGCTAAATCTTCGAAGGTCGTAATTTGGGGCGTTTCGGCAACGGTTGCTGCTCCTTGTTCCGCATAGTCTTGCTCCGCCATTTCTTAACAGACAACAAATAACCGACAACTAGCTTTTTCGCTCCACGAAAAAGCTACCGAGGACGAGCACATCCATCCGAGTCCGGAGAAAGCAATCCAGCGCTTCCTCCGGACGACAAACCACTGGTTCGTTCTCATTGAAAGAAGTGTTGAGCACGAGCGGAACAGAGGTCAGAGAACCGAAGTTAGAAATCAGTTTATGGTAGAGAGGGTTGGTATCGCTATGGACGGTTTGTAATCGACCTGATCCATCCACATGCGTAACCGCGGGGATGAGAGCGCGTTTCTCCTCGCGCACCTGAAAGACCTGCATCATGAAGGGAACATCATCCTCCTGTTCAAACCATTCTCCGACCGCTTCGCGCAGAATCGACGGTGCGAAGGGACGAAACGATTCGCGGTGTTTAATTTTGGCGTTCAAAATCTCTTTCATGTCGGCGCGACGCGGGTCGCACAGAATGGAACGATTCCCGAGCGCGCGCGGGCCCCATTCCATTCGCCCTTGGAACCAGCCGACGACGAGGCCTTGTGCGATCGCACGCGCGGTGCGGGAGCAGAGTTCGGCGTCGTCGTCGATATGAGACACGAGAAGCTTGGAGTTGTAGCCGCGTCTCTGTGAGACGCGTTCTTCTTCTTGTGCACGGCTCATAGCGCCGTGGCTACAGTCAGAACTCGGGTGCAAGCCGCGCGCGCCAAGTAGATGCTCTATTTCGTCATTAGAAAAATGGGGACCGAGGTACGCAGAACACAAAGGAGAAGGTCGAAAGGCTAAAGTAGAAATTTCAGCCGGTTTTTCTCTTTCAAGGTTTCCTTTTTCCGACTTTCTAATTTCTAATTTTGCGGCAACAACGCAGGCTGCGCCGATCGCGCCACCGGCGTCACCGGCCGCGGCGGGCAGATACATTTTGCGAAACGGCGTGCGCAAATAAACTTTGCCGTTGGCCACTGAATTCATGGCGCAACCACCGGAGAGCGCAAGGTTCGGCACGGGATAGCGCCGGTGTAACGCCAGCAAGAGCGCGAAAAAGGCTTCCTCATAAACAATTTGAGCGGAACGCGCCAGGTCCTTATGGCGTTGCTCGAGCGGCGCATCAGAATCGCGCGGCGGTCCGAGTAGCTCGGCCATTTCATCGCGATAGAGTTTACCAACCTCAGGTGCACAGTTGTTCCAACTATAAGAAACGTTGGCGGTGTGATGGCGGAAATAGCGCAGATCCAGCTTGAACTTCCCATTGTTCGCAATCTCAACCAGCCCGCTCATCTGCCGGACGAACTTCGGCTCGCCATAAGGCGCCAATCCCATCACCTTGTATTCGTCGCCGTAGTGGGGGAAGCCGATAAATTGTGTGACTGCGGAATAGAAAATTCCGAGCGAGTGCGGGAAGTAAACCCGATCCTGTATCTCTATCCGGTTAGCTCGACCGAGTCCAAATGAGGTACTGGCGAAATCACCAAAGCCATCGACGGACAAGCAAGCGGCCTCCTCGAAACCGGAGACAAGAAAGGCCGAAGCCAAATGCGCGTGATGATGCTCGATCTGATGTGATTCCGCACGCAAGCTTGTGCCGTAATGCGCTTCGAGCGCCTCTTTGACGGTCGCTGCCTTGCGAATGTTGCGCACCTTTTGCCACATCAGCCGCGGATCGGGTCGATGCCGCAATACAAACAATAAGCGGCGAAGATTATTTACGCCGGGTTTACGGTTGACCGCGATATGATCGATCTCGCTTACCGTTACCCCGCCTTCGCGCAAACAATAATCGATCGCCTGGGTTGGTAATCCTGCCCAGTGTTTGATTCGGCGGAATCGCTCCTCTTCCGCTGCGGCAACCAATTTGCCGTCGACGAACAGGCACGCCGCGGAATCGCCGTGATAAGCGTTAAGGCCGAGAATGGTCATGAAGAAAGTAGAAAGGGTAAAGTAGAAGGTAGAAAATGTTATTGCTTCAATTTTTTGCCAATCGACGTAAAAATCGCAAGGCGTTCAGAAGATTCTTCCTGAAGAGTGGCCGCCGCCTGGCTTGGGCAGAGATTTGATTCGATTAGCAGTTCAAGCCAATACTGGGTTTCGGCCGCCTCCTTTTGCACAGTTCCGATCTTGTTGGCAAAATCCGCGCGCGATACTCCACGATTCGCTTCGCGATAGTTGGCGCCGATTGAAGTTGCAGCGCGTACCAACCGCCGCGCCAAGACGTCCAATTCTCGCGTGCTTGAGAGCGAAGAGGTAAATTTGATCACCGCTAAGGCAAACCGTTTGGTTCGTAGTTCGAGATCTTTCTCCATTCTGCAGCTCTGCTTCCTAATTTCTGGTTCCAGTCTTTAATTTTACTTTCTAACTTCTACTTTGTAATTTTGAGCAGAGCGTCAGCAAACTTAATGGCCGCGAGTGAAAAACATTTTGTCCGCTGTTCTAAATCCTTCTTCACCTGTTTTCTAATTTCTACTTTGTAATTTTGAGCGGTGGCAATTCGCTGCCGTAGCGCCAAATCATTCCCGGCAATCTAAAGGCGGAGGAAAAACGACGCGTGTAATGATGCGGCGCGCGAGCGAGGCGAAGGAACCACCCGAGGTAGATCCGATCGGCCCACATCGGAATGGGCTTTTGATCGCCCGTTAGAAAGGCAAGTGCCGCGCCGATGCAGTGAATCGCAGGTCTATAAGAGAGATGTTCGCGCAAATAGAATCCGAGTTTCTCCTGGACTCCGCCGCCGATGCCGATAATGACGTGTTTCGGTTTGTGCGATTGGAGGATTGCGACCAGCGCATCGTCAGCGATGCTGTAGCCGCGCCTCTGTGAGACGCGCTCCCTTTCCTCACGGCTCACAGAGCCGTGGCTACAATTGAAATACTTGGGCGCGATGTAGCAGTCGTCAGCGGTAATTTCGAAACTTTCTTCGCGCAACCACACCAGCGCTTTCTCCCGAGAGGATTCATGCGGCAAAACCAGAAAGATGCTGCCGCGCACGCGCAACCGCGGATTTGCCAGGAGGATTCGCAGGTATTTCAAACCGGAAATTCGCGCAATCGTTCGTCCGCGCAGCATCCGCCAGAGCAATACCATGAAGCCACTGTCGGCAATCGCGAGATCTGCTTCGACGAGCGCACAGCGGTAGGCTGGATCATTTTCAATCTTTACCAGCGCCGGTGCCGCCGGCACAACAGTGTAGCCACCGACGCGCGTGATGTAATCAACCGCATCGGGCGCAGCTCCATTAAAGAATCGGGCACCGAGAATTCGTTCCCAATCAGGGGAGGCCATCAAATAATTGGCGCTTTATCAGCTTGTCCGCAATTGCGGAATCCTGGTTCCGTACTTGATAATCAAAAGCGGCAGGAGGCGAGCTTTCCAGTAGCGAGTTAAGTATTCGCGCGGTCGACCAATGATCCGGAATATCCAACCGACGAAAAATCGATCGGCCCACATCGGAATGACTACCTGGTCGCCGGTGACGAAGCCGGGCGCAGCTCCGATGCAGTAAATTCCAGGGCGATAGATCAGTTGATGTTTTAAGTAACTGCCGAGCTTGTCCTGCATTCCCCCACCAATGCCAATGATGATGTGTTTAGGTTTGCGCGATTGGAGGATTGCGACCAGCGCATCGTCAGCGATGCTGTAGCCGCGTTTCTGTGAGACGCGCTCCCTTTCCTCACGGCTCACAGAGCCGTGGCTACAACTGAAATACTTGGGCGCGACATAACAATCGTCGGCTGTGGTAGGGTAGCCGGAACTGCGTGCGAACTCGAGTGTTTTGGTTTTCGCTTTTTCGCTCGGCAAAATCCAAAAAAGATTTCCTGGGATGCGCGCATCCGCGGTTTCGAGCAGGGCTTTGAAAAGCGCTAGGCCCGATATGCGAGTAAGTTTTTCGCGCCGCAGTAATCGCCAGAAAAGAACGGCCCAGCCGCTGTCCGCAATTGCGAGATCGGCATCGGCGATAGCCCGGCGATAATCGGGATCGTCCTGCAAGGCAATGAATGAAGGGGCGGCCGGCGCGACAATCAGCCCGCCAGATTTCGAAATGTGCGCGATCGCTTCGGCCGCGTTGCCAACAAAAAAATCGATGCCAAGCATGCGTTTGGTTGGAAATGACGGCGGTGACATTGGCGGCGGAAGGAGCAGCTATCGAGATTCTATCTCAATCCTGATGTTGTAGCCACGGCTCTATGAGCCGTGTGCTTGTTCTGAGTTGAAC
>Ga0209473_1000424_pt1 | contig 25668 bp, 26 predicted proteins | sample GraSoiAngelo_133_FD_185890 | JGI IMG/M metagenome (GOLD analysis project Ga0209473, IMG submission 185890) | Grasslands soil microbial communities from the Angelo Coastal Reserve, California, USA - 14_0929_05_20cm (SPAdes) (version 2) | ecosystem: Environmental > Terrestrial > Soil > Grasslands ...
GCGGAACATCGCGTCGAGGTGCCGCTGCATATTCTCCCAGATGCCGTAGCCCCACGGGCGGATCACCATGCAGCCCCGCACGTCCGAAGGCTCAGCCAGCTCGGCTGCACGAATCACCTGTTGATACCATTCAGGAAAATCTTCGTCGCGCCGCGGCATAATAGCGGTTTTGCTGGAAGAATTTGCGGGTTCTGCCATGCGAGGAGGGGAACAATTAAACTCCGACGATACAAATGACCAGTAACCATTTGCTGCCAGCAGCTAAAAATTCGTCCGCTGAACACTTTGGCGGGCAAGGTTTATCTCGCCAATGAGGGGGCCGGCCGAAAAACCTTTCCCCCTTGGCGCAGCGGGATCACTCACTGGCGGAAAGAGGTGAAAACCCGACCGCGCCAAACAAAGTGGAAAGAGCGGGTCAGCTCGCCCGAGTATTTGACACTCCATAGCACGTCCCGTAGTTTTCGTGCCTTTTCCGCTCTAATGAAGACCTTTTCCGCCAAAGCCCACGACGTCCAACGCAAATGGTGGGTAATCGATGCCAAAAACCAGGTGCTCGGTCAAGTCGCGGCAAAGGCCGCCAACTTATTGCGCGGAAAAGAGAAGACGATTTTCACCCCGCATGTCGATACGGGTGATTTTGTGGTTGTCATTAACGCTGAGAAAGTGCGACTGACCGGAAAAAAAGAAGAGCAGAAAAGGTACATGAGTTTTTCAGGATACGTGGGTGGTCACAAATCAGAGAATGTCCGGGCGCGGCGTGTTCGCCATCCGGAATTGCTGGTTGAGCGGGCTGTGCGTGGAATGATTCCGCACAATCGGCTCGGTCGCGCAGTTTATCGAAAATTGAAGGTCTACCGCGGCGAATCTCACCCACATACCGCGCAACAGCCGCAGGCCGTTAAACTTATCTAAACCACTAATCTTATGCCGCAAATCCAGGAATTTATTGCCACCGGTCGCCGTAAGACGTCGGTCGCGCGCATCCGCATGATGCCGGGTACAGGCAAGATCGACATCAATGGGCGCAGCTTTGACGACTACTTTCCTACCGGGCCATTGCAGAACGTGGTGCTGCAACCGCTTCAAACGGCGAAGCTCGTCAATTCCTACGACCTCTCGATCAACGCAAGTGGCGGTGGCGCGAGCGGACAGGCCGGGGCGGTCCGGCTCGCGATTTCGCGCGCACTCCTTCAAGTGGATGCTAATTTGCGCGGCACGCTGAAGATCGACGGTTTGCTCCGGCGAGACCCGCGCATGAAAGAGCGAAAAAAATCCGGCCAACCCGGCGCGCGGAAACGTTTCCAGTTTTCGAAACGATAATCGGCGGGTTCGCTTTGCTTTAATAGCGACCCGACCAGCCGCAATCAAACGCGGAGGCGACACGCTGCCTATGCAGCTCTATTTCGGCTCCGGACTGTTCGGAGGTGGCGTACCCGCTGGCGTTGAGCTCGGCACAGCCAAAAATGGCGGGATTGGCTGCGCCGGTGGTAGCTGCGATGAGGCGGTCGGTTTGAACAAGCGCAATTCCTGGGCCGCTTCGCCGGCCCAAAAACTCTCCCGGTAACGCGTTAAGATCGTCTCGCAGACGCGTCGCGCTTCTTCAATTCGGTTTTTGGACTTCAAAAGGTAGACTTGTGAAAGCAACGCCAGCGGCGCATTGAAATTGTTAGGATAAATCGATGCGATCTGCTGGTAGATCGATAACGCCTCATCGTTCTTTCCCATTGACTCGAGATTGGCCGCCATCGCCATTTTTGCCGTGCTCACGAACTCGTGATTCGGATTCTTGTTGATGAAAACCCGAAGCGTCGCGCTCGCTTCCGTAAACTTCCTTTGATTGCGCTGAGCCTCGGCAAGTAAAAGATAAGCATCCGCGCTTGCGGGCGTGTTCGGGTAATTCGCAATCACCTGTTGATACGCTTCCGCGCTCTTTGCACTGGCTAACAAAGCCGACGCCGCTGCAGCTCGGCGATCCGAATAAAAGCGATAACCTGCGAAACCGACGATGGCGAGCAGGGCGATGATCAACACTGCGGTGATCTCAGTTTTGAATCGCTCCCAAAAGACGCGCGTTTCCAGCGCTGCATCTCGGGAAGGAGGCGTGGCCGTCGGCATAAACTCAATATTAACTGCTGCTCTCGGCGATTCGAACTGCGCGAGCGTCGTCTTATGCCATGCGAGGCATTTTTGCGCAAGCGCTACGCAGTCGTTCGTTCGCTTGATTGGGAAGCCGCGAGGTCATACCGCGGCTGTCGAAATGATCATATAGACAATCACAGCCACAGCAGCGGTCAGAATAATGGCGGTGATTGCCATGACCATGCGCGGGTCGGCTTCAATTCTGCCCCGTTCGATTGCCCGATTGACCACGCGATATCGCCATGCCGCGAAAGCCGTAAGCACGCCTCCTAGGCCGATCATGCATTCTCCCAGTGCTTCAGAGATGCCGGTGTGGCGTATGCGGATGGTTGTACCAACGCCGGAAGACATCTCGCGCATCCAAAGGCTGAATCGCGCAATCACAAACCCCAAACTCATCACGGCGATGCTGGTCCGCACCCAGGCAAGAAACGTCCGCTCGTTAGCGAGAATCTCAGCTTCGATCTTGTCTGGGTCGAGCCGCCCCTTTTCGTGTTGAGCATTCGTCATCTCGTTGGATGCCGTTCCATTATCAATTCGTTTTGCTAATCGCGCGCGGCCTTGCGCGCAATGTCGCGGAAAGTGTTAACTCTACGACATGAACCTATGGCAAGAATATTGGACCCCGGTCCGCGTGTTTCTCGGCCTCGGCGCCGAACCGCAGACGCTCACCTTCGTGCAAATTTCACTGCGCGGAATCATCGTTTTTATGTTCACGCTTTTGATGGTGCGAATCAGCGCGCGCCGATCGCTCGCACGCCGCACCGTTTTCGACAGCGTGTTTCTAGTGATCCTCGCCTCTGTGCTCGCACGCGCAATTAATGGATCAGCGGATCTGCTCCCGACGGTCGGCGGCGGGTTCGCGATGGTTGCGTTTCATCGATTGCTGGCCTGGATCGCCTTCTATTCCCATGCCTTCGGCAATCTCATCAAAGGCACAGAGGAAATTCTCATCCACGAAGGACAATTGGTGGATCGGGGTTTGCGGGGTAACCACATCTCGAGACACGATCTCGAGGAAGATTTGCGACTCGAGTTGCACACTGACGACTTCAAGCGCATCCAAAGCGCACGCCTCGAACGCAGCGGTGGAATCAGCTTCATCTGCAAATAATCACACAGCCTGAATTTCGTTATTGGACGTCGAGCACCTGCCACGCCGTAGCCTTGCGAAGACGGCTTCGGCATTCGACGTTTCCCTGATGCAACCGCACGACAAACTCTTCACCCCAGGTCCTGTCGAGGTCTCCCCGAAAACCTGGGCGGCATTCTCGCGGCCGATGATCAGCCATCGCGGAGACGATTTTAGAAACCTCTACCGCGCGATTCACCCAGGCCTGCAAAAATTATTCAATACGAACCAGCCGGTTTTTCTATCGACGTCATCGGCATGGGGCGTGATGGAAGCATCAATCCGCAACCTGGTCGGTCGGGGTGTGCTCAATTGCATGTGCGGCGCCTTCTCCGACAAATGGCTCGACGTCGCCAAGCGTTGTGGCAAAAACGCCGAGCCATTACAGGTCGATTGGGGGAAACACATCGATCCCAAAGCGGTAGATCGACATCTAGCGACCGGAAAGTTCGATACCGTTACTTTGGTTCACAATGAAACTTCGACCGGTGTGATGAATCCGCTCGGCGAAATCTGCGACGTTCTCGCGAAATATCCCGACGTGATCCTCATCCTGGACACCGTCTCATCGTTCTCCGGAGTCAAGATCGGCATGGACGCGCTCGGCATCGACGTCATGTTGACCGGTGCGCAGAAAGCGCTCGCACTGCCGCCCGGTTTCTCGCTCTTTTCAGTTTCCGAAAAGGGATTCGCGCGAGCCGAGAAAATTCCGAACCGCGGCTTCTATTTCGATTTTCTCGAGTTCAAAAAACAGCAAGAAGAATGGATGACGCCGAGCACCCCAAGCATCGCGCATATTCACGCGCTGCAATCCAAGCTCGCCGAAATTTTCGAGGAAGGACTCGAAACGCGCTTCGATCGACATGCCCGCACCAATGCGCTCGTACGCGATTGGGTGAAACGAACCGGTTTCGATTTCTTTGCCGAGGAAGGATTCCGGTCGAAAACGCTTACTTGTATCAGTAACAATCGAGGCATCGACGTTTTGGAACTGGCGAAAAAACTGCGCGGAAAACATCATCTCGTGATCGATCCCGGCTACGGCAAAATTCAGGGCAAAACCTTCCGCCTCTCCAATATGGGCGACGAAACGGAAGAGACAGTGACGCGTTTGCTGCACTGTCTCGATGATTGTTTGTGAAAGTGCTTTTAAGCTGTTGGGTGATCGCAGTAAATCTGTGACCGAAGAATTAGGCCAGCGGTTTCGTGCGCTCTTCATATTCGAGGACGGTAAGTCGAATCCTATCGGCGCAGTCAACACTAGATCCAGCGCCGGACACGGCGTTTGTAGTTGAGATACGAGGCCGATGGGCACGGCGAGGAGCATCCACGCGGAATCGACCAGGATCGCCAGCCTAAGGGTTCACAAAGCGAAGCCGATGTACATCGGGTTGCGGGTGAACCGATAAAGTCCGCGCGCGACGATGCGCGTGCTCGGATTGAACGGGATAGGATCAGTGCCGGCGCGCTTCTGCGTAACAAATCCGCCGACGTTTAGCGCAATTCCGGCGACGAAGAACAGCGCGACAAGTGTCCATCAGACCGCTCAATGCACGAAGCTGGTCGGAACAAACCATACGAGCGCAAGAAACGCGAGGATCGGCAGGACGAATAGAAGCGGCGGCGCAATGGGAACGCCCGGGCGATCTTCTTCAGGCGGCAGTTCGGAAGACATCGGCTTGATCGAGACGAATCTTAATCGTGAAAAGGTCGGGCGCGATGCGAATTAAGAAGCGAAGGGCACCTTCACTTCCGAAAGCGTTTCCAGTTCCAGTTTTGCTCGCAACGATCACAGCGTAGCTTCAACGCTGTCCTTCATCTTTTGTCCTTTTATGCCTGCGATCGAAGCATCTGGGTTAACCAAAATCTACCGGACCTACCGGAAGGAGCGCGGTCTTTGGGGTTCGATCAAAGGTCTGATAAAGCGACGCCACGATGAAACGCGGGCGGCCGACGATGTTTCGTTTCAAATCGAGCAAGGCGAGTTTGTTGGCTTTCTCGGCCCGAATGGGGCCGGTAAAACTACCGTGCTCAAGATGCTCTCGGGGTTGTTGAACCCCACCGCGGGGGATGCGCGCGTGCTAGGGTTCGTTCCCTGGGAACGGCGCAACGAAATGAAGCGGCAGTTTAGTCTCGTAATGGGTCAGAAGAATGCGCTCTGGTGGGACTTGCCCGCTCAGGAATCGCTCGAGCTCAATCGCGCCATCTACGGAATCGATCGCACGCGCTTTAAACAGGTCGTCGACGGATTATCGGAGCTTCTTGAAGTCCAGGACAAAATGAATGTTATGGTGCGCGAATTGTCCCTAGGTGAACGAATGAAGATGGAGCTCATCTCCGCGCTCATTCATCAGCCGCGTGTTCTTTTTCTCGATGAGCCGACTATTGGACTCGATGTCGTCAGTCAAAAGCGCGTCCGCGAATTTCTACGCATCTATAACGAGGAGCATCGCATCGTTACGCTGCTGACGAGCCATTACATGCAGGACATCGAAGAACTCTGCCATCGCGTCCTTATCATTGATCACGGCAAAATCTTCTTCGACGGACCGCTCACAAAGATTATCGATCGGTTCTCCGGCTACAAACTTGTCAGTCTGACCTTCGAGAAACAGGCCGCGCGCGACTTTTCAGCATTTGGCGAAGTGATCGAACAAACGCCGGTTTCCATCCAATTGAAGGTGCCGCGCGGAAAAGTCACTGAGACATGCCGGCGACTTCTCGAAGCTTGTTATGTCAGCGACATCAATGTCCAAGAAGTGCCCGTCGAAGAAGTGATCCGCCAGCTTTTTGGTGAGCGAGCTGTCAAAGCCAGTTCGGAACGAGACGGTCAAAACTGACCGAAGCTTGGCAAAATGCTTTTTTCCATCGCGTCCGCGAATGTCGGGTATCGCGGCGTCCAGCCAAGCTTGCGCAGTTTTGCATTGCTCACACGTTTATTGCTGTCGCCGCGCTTATATCGCCGCGTCGATTTTCGGATAGGCGGAAGTGGACGATTCAATTTCTCCGCCAACCAGCGGTAACATTCGCTTTGCCGAATCGGCTGGTCGTCAACCACGTTGTAAATTTGTTTTCCTTCAGGTTGTCGATCTAACAAAAAAAAGAGGGCGGCGGCGATGTCGTCTCGATGCACTTGGTTAATGAACCGATCGCTTTCCGGATCGACAGTCGCTTCGCCAGATAGGAACTTGCTTAGCAACGACGACCGCCCGGGTCCGTAAATTCCGGCAAGCCGCGCAACGATACCGCAGTGGGCGAGGACTAGGTTTTCTGTTTCGAGAAGTGTTCGGCCCGTCTCGCGCGTTGGTTTGGTCTCACTCTCTTCGGTCACCCACGACCCATCAGTTTGTGCGTAGACACTCGTGCTGCTCGTAAAAACGACTATCGATCCATCGAATCGATCCAGAAGATTGCGTGCGCCATATAAGTAGATTTGACGATAAGCATCAGCATTGCCGCCGGCGGAACTGGCACAATGGATTACGGCATCAAATGTCGCGGCACGCGCACAAATCTGAACCCGGTCTGTGATATCGAGCGCGTAAACCGGATAAGGCTTACCAGCAAGGCGGCCAGCTGATTCTCGCGAACACGTCCAGCCTTCCACCGTCCAGCCCGCTTCGTGGAATAAATCTGCGGTTGCCTGCCCAGCATAACCGCATCCGGCGATCAGAATTCGCGGCATCAACTTGCACGTTTACGCTGCAGCCGGCGCAATTTCGATTTCGTCAAAGATGCTCCTCTGGATCGCGCGGACTTGTTTAAGACGAATCAATTCCAGAAGGGCGAGGAAAGTCACGGCGACTTCGACCCGCGAGACGATGGCTCCAAACAAATCTGAGAAGCGAATAGCAGCGCCGTCCGCCACCCGTTTCAAAATTGTATCGATCTTTTCCGAGACGCTAAAACGCTCGCCGAAAATCTCCTGCTCGTCGTGCCGCGCCTCCACTCGCTTGATTACCATTTGGAATGCATTGATCAGCTGGAAAATTCCAACCTCGCCCAGCCGAAGCGGCTGTTCGCGGTCCGGAGATGAACCTCCTGTGCGCGCAAAAATGCGTTCTTGTTCGAGCTCGCGCAGATGCAATTCCGCAGCCGCTTCCTTGAATTTTTTGTATTCGATTAGTTGCCGAATTAAATCCCAGCGCGGATGATCTTCCCCGGCGTCCTCCTCGGGTGGTTGTTGATCGACAGGCAGCAGGCTGCGGCTTTTCAGGTAAATGAGGTTTGCCGCCATAACGATGAACTCGCCAGCGAGTTCGATATTCAGCTCCTTGAACGCTTGAAGATATTCGAGGTACTGGCGAGTGATGCGTTCAAGCGAAACGTCATAGATGTCGATCTCATCCTGCTTAATCAGGTAAAGCAGGAGATCGAGCGGTCCTTCGAAAACCTCGAGCTTGACCTTGTAATCGCTTTCCATGCGTTGCGCGACTCTAGGCAACTGATCGCGTAAAGTAAACGCCGGCGACCGGCCAGTTTGCCGGGTGTTGTCGATCTGCGGAAAATTTTTCCCAGAATTAAGGGACGGCTTTTCGGTGGACCCAAACGCTGTTCACGAGTCCGAGTCCAAACATGATCATCAGCACAAACGAGCCGCTGTAACTGATCAACGGCAGCGGCACGCCCGTGATTGGCAGCATCGAGATCGTCATTCCCATATTCTGAAAGATATGGGTAAAGATGAGCGCAGTAACTCCAACGGCGAGCAGTAAGCCCAATTGATCGCCCGCAACAAATGCGACGAAGAGACAGGTTAACAGTAACAGGGAAAACGCGCCGATGAGAAACATCCCTCCGACAAATCCCCACTGTTCGCCAATCGCGGAAAAAATGTAGTCGTTGTGTACCGCCGTCGCGGGCAAAAACCCAAGCTCGATTTGGGTATTTGGTGCTCTGAATCCTTTTCCCGACCAGCCGCCTGACCCAATCGCAATGAGCGACTGATTGATCGCCCAGGCTGCTCCTTGCTTGTCGACATCGGGATGGGTAAAGGCAGTGATTCGTTGCTGCTGGTACGGTTTTAGACCAAGATTGATTGCGATTGGGATAAAGGCGAGCCCAATGAGAATGATGCAAATTAAGTAGCGCAGCGGAAGCCCACCGACGAACAACAGCGCCAGGAGCACCGGTACCCAAATGATCACTTCCCCGAGATCCGGTTGCATCAGAATTAGAAGGCAGGGAGCTCCGGCGATCGCTCCACACAAAAGCAACCGCAGCATCGGATGCATCTCGCGAAATTGAGTTAGAAACAGCGCCAATACCATAATCCCGGCGACAACCGCAAGTTGCGCAGGCTGAAAATTGATTGGCCCTAAATGCAGCCAGCTGCGTGCGCCATAAACTCGCTGTCCGATAAACTTCGTCAGGATCAAAAAGAAAATGCCGGCCAGATACATCGGCAGCGCGCCCCAGCGGATCCAACGATAGTCAATCAGACTCGTGACCATGAACGCGAAAAAGCCAACTGCGACCCAGTTCGCCTGCTTGCGCCAGAAATCTGCCGCGACGGAATCTCCGCGCATGTAAGTTGCGCTGTAGATTGCCACCACGCCAAAAATGGCAAGCGCAAGCATGGTTGCCAGCAGGAGCCAATTGAGCCCAAGCAATTTTCGGAGAAAAGGCGTCATGCCGATCTAGTTCGCTAAAGTTTCGGGACTATCATGGAGCGCGAACAAAACTCTGTTGATTTCAAGAAGGAGTCAACACTTCCGGAATCGATCGACGAAACTTTAAGATCGGTTTCGGCCATTTTCGTTGCGTTTTGGGCTTTCGATCCGCGGAACTCCAGTTCGATCTGAAAAGAAATAAAAATCTCGGAGGCGGGTAAAGCCGTAGGCGGCTGCAATTCGCCAGAGGATGCTTCAAAATCCGTTGTTTCCGAGCGCTAGACAATAGGCGTCTTATTGCGTTTATAAGCCTCACAGGTTGTGGAGATTATACGATCCTAATTGCTTGAGCAATCAGACCGATACAAGTGATTGGTGTTCAAATGCTTGCATGTTTTGCGCGCAAATCTGACCACTTCTCTTGTTACTCGGTCAAAGACCACTAAAGTAGTGTCCACTTGTTCGTTTTGAGGATCAGGCAAATGGCAAAGCAGACGAAGACAAAGCGGAAACTGGCGCACCCGACGCTTCCGATGCAGCGACAGTTGAATCTGCAGCACGAGGGTACGCATTTCGATCTGCGCCCGATTTTTGATAGACTGAACCAACGATATTTTCGGGGGCGGCTCCGTGGTTACAAAGTAATGTGGGGCCGGCGCCGCAGACATCGTCCGAGGGAATATTTCGTCTTTGGCACGATCCAGGAGGAAGACCGCGTTATCCGAATCAATCCATCACTTGATCAACCGTTCGTTCCGCTTTGGTTTCTCCAGTACGTGCTTTATCACGAAATGCTGCATTCAGTAGTGCCGGACGTGAGCGTTACGAGAGGTCGTCGGCGGGTGCACACCGAAGAATTCAATCGCCGAGAGCGGGAGTTTCGAAACTACCGCCGCGCGCGGCGCTGGGAAGAAGAAAATCTGTCGCGCTTTCTGCGCTAGACTGCGCCTCAGCGTCTTTCCGTCGCCGTCGTGCCAGAGGCCCTTTCAGACGGCGAGGCGGTCGTCGCTACGTTCTTTTTGATCAGGTACCAAAGGGTTGTCGCGAGCAGGAGGGAGATCAACTTCGCGCGCCAGTTTTTCAGGATCAGTCTCTTCATAATTGCCATGCAATAAAATTTCGGCGATGCGCTGACGAAATGTTTCGGGAGTAAAATTGCGCTCGATCCGTCGCCGGTGGCAAATGGAAATGCTGCCGGTCTCTTCCGAAACTATCACCGCCACGGCATCGGATTCTTCAGTGATTCCGAGGCCGGCACGATGGCGCAAGCCAAGGCTTCGGTCCAGCGTTTCTCGCTGACTAACGGGGAAAATACAGGCCGCAGCCGCGATCCGGCTGTTGCGAACGATGACCCCACCATCGTGAAGCGCGCCTTTTGGATGGAAAATTGCCAGGACAAGCTCGACAGAAAAATCGCCATCAATCGTTACGCCAGTTTCTTCATACACGCGAATCGATGTATCGCGCTCGATCGCGATGAGGGCACCGAACTGTTTATTAGCCAGCTGCGTCACAGCCTCAGCGAGATCATGGACGGTTTCGCGTTTTTCGCTCGTTAGAGAGAAAATCGGATGCCCACCAAGCGCGGCCAGGCCACGCCGCAGCTCCGGTTGAAAGATCACTACTAAGGCGACCGCGAGAAAAACCGAAAAACTGCGGACGAGCCAGCCGATGACAACGAGATTGAGCAACTGCGAAATCAACGTCAGCGTCAGAAAAACGATTGCCAGCCCGGTCAATACTTTCGCGCCGCGCGTCCCGCGGAAGTAAAGATAGCCATAATAGATCGCCACGCTTAGCAAAATGACTTCAAAGGCGCTGCGCCAGCCTCTGAGCCAGAGGTGAATTAGTTCCTGTATCATTTTGTCTTTTGAAGAATTGCTTCCGTCACCTGGAGCGCGTTTACATTCTCTTTTACATCGTGAACCCGAAAAACATCCGCTCCGCGTGTCCGGAGAAGAGAAGTCAAGGCCGCCGCAGGCGCAACCCGATCGTTGATCTCTGATGATCCGGTCAGCTTCGCGAGAAAAGATTTGCGGGAAACACCAACGACGAGCGGACGCTCGTGCACTCGAATTCGCTCGAGTTGCGCGAGTAGCTCGAGATTGTGCTCAAGCGTTTTCCCGAAACCAATTCCCGGATCAAACGCAATCGCCATGGGATCAATGCCCCAGTCTATGGCGCGTGCATATTGTTGTCGAAAAAAATCAGCCACATCCGAAACCACATCGACATATCGCGGGTCGGCTTGCATCGTCCGTGGAGTTCCCTGCATGTGCATGATGATGAAGGCTGCTTTGGTTTCGGCAACAAGCGGCATCATCTCCTTGTCGCTTCGTGCCCCGGTGACGTCGTTCACAATCGAAGCGCCTGCCACGATCGCTGCGCGCGCCACCTGAGCCTTCGAAGTATCGATCGAAATAACGACGTCGATCTTCGCCCGCAATTTTTTGATGACTGGAACTACCCGCCGCGCTTCTTCCTCTACTGCGACAGGTGCAGCGCCCGGCCGCGTCGATTCGCCGCCTACATCGATGATGTGCGCGCCATCCGCAACCATTGTCAGTCCGTGTTCAACCGCTTTTTCTACGGTGAAAAATTTCCCCCCGTCAGAAAATGAATCTGGCGTGACATTTAGGACGCCCATGATTAGCCCATGACGGGAAAGGTCGACAACGCGACCGGCGATTCTCCACTGCCTCCCACCCATTGGGGGTGAGACTATCACAGGCGCTGCTTTATTCGAATTGGCTTCCGCTCGTTATTTGCTGTGCGAGTAGCGACCCATCAACTCACCTTGGGCGATAACGTGACCGCTCATGGCTTTGTCGAGCTCCTGTCGCTTAGCGCCAGAACGAAGGTCAAGTGTCTGATCGAGCGCAAAAATTTTGAAGTAATAACGATGGGTACCTGAAGGCGGCTGTGGTCCACCATAACCAAGGTTAGGATAATCGTTTGTGCCTTGGACTGCACCTTTGGGCACGCCCGTCTCGGGAATTTCGGTTGTTTTCGGATCGATATTCCAGACCAGCCAGTGAGTAAAAAGACCAACCGGCGCATCGGGATCATCCACAATTAACACCAAACTCTTAGCATTCGTCGGGGCTCCCTCGAAACGAAGCGGTGGATTAACGTTCCCGCCGTCGCGGCTGAATTTCGATGGAATATCGCCGCCTTCCTGAAAAGCCGAACTTGTGATCTTCATCTTAGCTCCTCCAGCGGCAAACAAAGCAGTTGTCGCCACAGCAATCGCAATTGCGCCGGCAATAATCGCTTTTTGCATTATTGGATCTTCGGTTGAAACCTCATTACATCGTTAATGACACAAACTGATATCGTTTCGCTCGCATGACTGAAAACGGACGTAAGATTCGCGAACAAATTCTCGGACTCCTCGCCTCTCCTGAATACCGGCCGCTCGACAAGATCGAACTGGCAAAAGCGCTTGGGCGTAAAAGCGGCGTGCGCATGGGACTAAGCCAGGCGTTGCGCGAGCTCGAACGCTCGGGCGAGATCGCGCGGATTCGTAAGAATCGTTATATCTTACCGGCAGAAGCCGATCTTGTCACGGGCACATTGTCTATCCATCAAGCCGGATATGGCTTTCTAATCACGGAGAAACCGGGCGAGCCGGATATTTTCGTCGCAGCGGAAAACACTGGCACAGCCATGCACAGCGATCGCGTAGTTGTGCGCATCACTCGCGATCCAGCCTACGCGCGAGCCAAAGGACGGCGCGAGGGTCGCGTCATTCGAATTTTGGAACGCGCGCACGACACCATCGTCGGAACGCTGCAGCATTCGCGCAATTTTTATTACGTTGTTCCAGATGATCCACGAATTGTTCATGATGTGTATGTCCAAGTTCCGCCGCGCACGCTGCTTCTGAAAGTCCCGACTCGTGGTGACAAGGTCGTCGTTCGACTCGAAGCGTGGGAATCACGCCACGTTAATCCAGAAGGTGACATCATCGAATTACTCGGGCCAGCCTCGGCCCCGGGCGTCGACATGCTGTCGATCATTCGGAAATATCACCTGCCAACCGATTTTCCACGAGACGTCCTCGATGAGGTGAACCGGATCTCCGAAACCGTCGATGCCCGAAAACTGGACGGACGTGAAGATTTGCGAAAAAAATTTATCATCACGATCGATCCGGACGATGCGCGCGATTTCGACGACGCGATCCAGATTGAAAAGACCGATAACGGCGGTTGGCAGCTCGGTGTGCACATCGCCGATGTCGCTGCTTATGTCGAGCCGGGTAGCGCACTTGATCGCGAAGCGCGCCGACGCGGAAACAGCGTTTACCTGCCGGATCGAGTCATGCCGATGTTGCCGGAGCGCCTGAGTAACGGTGTATGTAGCCTTAACCCGGGAGTCGATCGGCTGACGCATTCGGTGTTTATCAACTTCGACAAGAACGGAGTCGCGAAAAGAACGCGCTTCGCCAAGAGTGTGATCCGAAGCGCGCAACGTCTGAACTACAAGCAGGCTTACGCGATTCTAAAGTCATCAGCTCGAGATCAATCGAGCGAACAGCTACATCTTGCCTGGAGGCTTGCTTCATTGCTGCGGCGAAAAAGATTCGAGCATGGCTCGCTCGATCTCGATTTTCCTGAAGTAAAGGTGCGCTTGGATGAAACCGGTAAGCCTGCGCGTTTGGAGCGGATCGACAATGATGAATCGCATCAACTGATCGAGGAATGCATGCTGGCCGCGAACGAAGCCGTCGCCCGCGAGTTGAAGAAGCGCGCCGTGCCAACGATCTATCGCGTCCACGAAAATCCAGATCCGGAGAAGCTGGCAGAGTATCGCGAGTTCGTGCTCAGTTTTAACTACAAGGTCGGCGATCTAGCCCATCGCGCCGAGTTACAGCGCCTGCTTGCTTCGATTCGCGGAAAACCGGAAGAACAAGCGCTCAAGATCGGACTACTCAAGAGCTTGAAGCGCGCTCGTTATGCGCCACAGCCGCTCGGACATTACGGGCTTGCCAAGCCTAACTACTTGCATTTCACAAGCCCGATTCGCCGTTATGCCGATCTCGTCGTGCATCGCGCCCTGACGGCGCGCAGCGGGAGACACCAGTCGCAAACCGACATGGGTCAAATCGCGTCGATTGCCGAGCACGTTTCAACGACCGAGCGCATCGCAGCCGATGCCGAGATCGAAGCGGTCCGGATGAAGAAGCTTGAGTTTTTCCAACGTCAACTCGACCAGCGCAACCCGCAAGGTTTTCGCGCTGCAATTGTCGATGTCCGCAATTACGGCCTGGTCGTCGAATTGCCAGATGCTCTTATCACGGGCCTTGTTCACGTTTCCTCGCTCGCGAATGACTTTTACTCATTCGAGCCAACGCAGCGGCGGTTGATCGGCAGACGATCACGCAAGCGATTCAGCGTGGGCGATGAGGTGCGCGTCTTCGTCGTCCGCGTGGATGCATTTAAACGGCAAGTAGATTTCGCGATTGCTTCAGAAACGCCGATGAAAACTGACCGCCGCAAAGTCCAGCCGCGTATTGCTTCTGATGTCGGTCGAAATCGCCGCTAAGGGCTTGCAAGAATGGCAGATAAACTAAGCAGACAACCCCAGAACCTCCCTGGACCGTGGTACGTGGATACGACCTGCGCACTGTGCCGTCTGTGTCTTGAGGAAGCGCCGAACCTTTTGAACTATACCAGCGACGAGACCGCCGTTTACTTCTCTAAACAACCCGAAACACGCGAAGACATGGCCGCCGCAGAGCGGGCCATGGACGTTTGCCCGACTCTGGCAATCGGAAACGACGGATGAATATTTGCGACGACCGGAGATCGCCGCTACAAAACTGCTATGACAGCCGAAGCTACCCTCACCGCGCCACCGTACTCACGGGCGAATCCGTTTCCCGGCAAACTGGTTGTTAATCGCCGGCTCAGCGGCCCGGAATCGGCAAAAGACACTCGTCATCTTGAAATCGATCTTACTGGCTGGGGATTAACCTACGAAGTGGGCGACTCGGTGGCGGTTTATGCGACGAACGATCCGCAATTGGTCGATGAAATGATTCATGCGCTCGGCGCAACGGGCGATGAACAAGTGCCGCGGCCAAAGGGACCAACAACGACGCTGCGCGAAGCGTTGCTGCGAGACTACGGCATTACGCAGCCGACGCCCAAGTTTTTGAAAGCGATTATAGAACGCGCAAACTCTTCGACGCTTCTGAAAGATCTGCTGCAGCCGAAACGCAAAGAAGATTTAGATCGATATCTTTGGGGAATGGAAGTGATTGATTTTTTGAGTGAGCACCCGTCGGCAAGGTTTAGCCCGCAGGAATTTGTTGGATTGCTCACGAAATTGCAGCCGCGCCTCTATTCAGTTGCATCAAGCTTGAAGGTTTATCCCGAGCAAGTGCACTTCATCGTGGACGTGATCCGTTACGAAAGTCATGGTCGCGTACGCAAAGGCGTCGCTTCATCGTTTCTCGCCGAGCGCGCGGACGATGTGCCTGTACTGGTTTATCCCAGTGTAGCAAAACATTTTCATCTCCCGGAAAACCCGGACACCCCGATTATCATGGTCGGGCCTGGAACTGGAGTCGCGCCGTTTAGGGCTTATTTGCAGGAGCGAAAGGCCCTCGGTGCGCACGGAAGAAATTGGCTCTTCTTCGGATCGCAACACGAGAGATGCGACTTTGCTTACGGCGAGGAGTTCGCGGCGCTCAAAAAAGAGAAAATTCTCACACGACTCGATTGCGCCTGGTCACGCGATCAACCCGAAAAAATTTACGTGCAGCACCGCATAATGGAAAACGCTGCCGAGATTTGGAAATGGCTCGACGCCGAGGGCGCACACTTTTTCGTGTGCGGCGACGCGCGCCGGATGGCGAAGGATGTCGATGCAGCGCTGCGCAAAATCGTGCGGGAACAGGGCGGCAAAAATATCGACGAAGCGAACGAATACGTCGAAAAACTAAAGAGCGATAAACGCTATAAGCGCGACGTGTATTAGGCCCGATTAGCTTTCAAACCGACGGAGGCACAGAATTTTTTTCCGTCCGTTCAAATCTGTGGCACAATAGGTGTAGAAACCTAAGCCATGTACGAGAACACTGAATTCACATTGAGCCGCGATTGCGAGGCGATCCAGATCCCGAGCGGCCTGAAAACCACACTTCCCTCTGGAACCCAAGGTGTTATTACGCAAAGCCTTGGCGGAAGCTACACCATTGCAACGTATCAAGGCCTCGCGCGAATTGCCGAGAAAGATCTGGATGCCTTAGGTTTGGAAAGACGCCAGGCCCAAACACCGCAGAGGCCCGCGAGCACCGCAAATGGTGAAGTTTCTGAAGAAAATGTTTGGAACCAGCTTCGGCAATGCTACGACCCGGAGATCCCAGTGAACATTGTTGATCTTGGCCTCGTTTACGACTGCCGATTGATCAACAAACCGGAAGGCGGAACCAAAGTAGAAGTGAAAATGACATTGACCGCTCCCGGTTGCGGGATGGGACCGGCGATCGCACACGATGCCCAAAGCAAGATTTTGTCGATTGATGGCGTGGACGAAGCCGATGTCCAGCTGGTGTGGGATCCACCGTGGAACCAAAGCATGATAAGCGAAGCCGGGCGGATGAAGCTCGGTATGATGTAACCGGGTTTCTGCGCACGGGCGCGATTCACGCGATCTCCGCAGAAAAGAATGTCGAGGAGCGAACGCGTCATGTTCTGAGCGAAATTTTCGGGGGCTGTTCGCTGGACAAGGTTGGCGTGCGACTGTGGGATGGGACGGCATGGCCAGACGAGCGCCCGCGCGCTGCCGTGCTCGCGCTGAAACATCCCGGAGCGCTTGGCCAAATGTTTTTGCCCGGCACAGAAGTTGGTTTAGCGGAAGCGTATCTGGACAATGACTTCGATATCGAAGGCGATATCGAGGCTGCTTTTGAAATCGCCGATTTTCTGCTCGGCCGTCTCAACGATTGGAAGAAAAAAGTGAAGCTCGCGGGCCTGCTGGTTGCGCTTCCGGATCGGAACGGTAGATCGACAATGCGACGGGCGGCGAGACAATTGCTGCCACGAATCCGCGGTAGGCGGAGCTTACTAGAGCGCGATCGACGCGCAGTGACCTTTCATTACGATGTTTCGAATGATTTTTATCGGCTCTGGCTGGATCGGCAGATGGTTTATTCCTGCGCCTACTTCCAAGCGCCGAACGATGACCTCGATACGGCGCAGGAACGAAAACTCGATTATCTCTGCCGCAAATTACGTCTCCGCGCAGGCCAGCGCCTGCTGGACATTGGTTGTGGTTGGGGCGCGCTCGTGTTCCATGCAGCGAAATATTTTGGCGTACGCGCACTGGGAATCACCTTAAGTAAACCGCAAGCTGAATGGGGCTGCGCCCGGATTGCTGAAGCTGGATTGGGAAACGAAGCGAGGGTCGATCTCCGCGATTACCGCGAGATCTTTGCAAACGGAAACAAATTCTATGATGCAATTGTAAGCGTTGGAATGGCCGAACACGTCGGACGCGAGCGACTGCCGGATTATTTCGCAGTCGCTCATCGTGCGCTCAAGCCCGGTGGCGTTTTCCTCAATCAGGCCATCAGCGAGGGCGTCGTATTACGTCCGGATAACAAGAACGGGTCATTCATCGAACAACATGTTTTTCCTGGTGGCGATATTCCACCGCTGCCAATCATGCTGCGCGTGGCGGAGTCATCAGGCTTCGAAATTCGCGACGTGGAAAATCTGCGCGAACATTACGCGCTGACCCTGCGCCATTGGCTCCGCAGACTGGAGGCGCATCATGGCGAAGCGCGTTCCTTTGTCGATGAAACGACTTATCGTGTATGGCGTCTCTATATTGCCGGCTCCGCGCATGGATTTCGCCGCGGCCACATCGCCGTTTACCAAACCCTTTTCGCAAAGTTAGATGCGTCCGGTCAGGCCCATCTGCCGCTCACCCGGGCTGATTGGTACAGGCGAAATCGAGTCGCGTGACACGCAGTACATTTTATTTTTTCTCGGCGTTGACAGCGCTCGCGTGGCTTCTATACTCGCTACCCTTACGCTTCGATCGCGAAGAAGTTTTTTTCCGACAACCGCAACGACATGCCTTCGACTGAAATCATTTTGACCGAGAACGTTCCTGGACTGGGGGCTGAAGCGGACGTGGTAAAAGTGCGGCGCGGTTATGCACGCAATTATCTTTTGCCTCATGGCAAAGCGCATGAAGTGACGCCGGCGAGTCTTCGACAACTCGATGCTCTCAAAGCGAAGCGCGCCGAACGCGAAGCGCGAGAGTTGAACGACGCGGAGGAATTGGCTCGTCGAATTGGCAAAGCGCGAATCGCCTTTACTCTGGAAACGGGTGATACCGGCAAGGCATTTGGTTCAGTAACCGCGCAGGACATCGTAAACCGTCTCAAAAACGAGCTCGGTGCGGAGATTGATCGGCACAAGATCGTTCTGGAGCGCCCAATCAAAGATACGGGCGAGCACCAAATCGCGATTAAGTTGCATCACGATGTAACGACCCAATTTGTTTTTCAGGTGAAATCGGCGGAAAAGCCAAAGGCCGAAGAAATTCCTGCCGAACAAACTGAGAAAAAACATCGATCGCTTTTCAGGAGAAAAAGAGAAACCAAATAAATGCCGAGTTCTCAAGGCTCTCAGCCTGAGAAGCCTCGTAAGACAGCGGGTAACGGCGCTGGCCGAGGTTCAGCGGCTCAAAACGGCGGGAGAGTTTTTCGCACTCCGCCAACAGGTTCTGCGCAGGATATTCACCGAACGCCGCCGAACAGCGTGGAAGCAGAGCAAGGCGTCCTCGGTTCGATGCTCATCTCACCACGCGACACCATCGCAGAATGCGTCGAGAAAATTAACGAGGAATATTTTTATGTCCCGGCGCATCAAACCATCTACACCGTGCTGGTGGAGCTTTGGAATGCGGGCCAGGCGATCGACCTGATCACGTTTACGCAAGTGCTTCGCGACAGGAACCTGCTTGAGAGCCTGGGCGGCGCTGCATTCGTCACCGGCCTCTTCACGTTCGTGCCAACGGCCGCCAACGTCCAGTATTACATCGACATCGTCCGCGACAAATACATCCTGCGCGAGATTATCGCCGCTGCCACAGAGAGCGTTCGCCGCGCCTACGAGGAACAGGATGAGGTGAATAATCTCCTCGACGAAGTGGAGCAACGAATTTTCGCGGTTGGCGAAGACCGCTTCAAAGGCCAGATGCTCTCGATGAAGGATCAGGTGATGGAAGCGATCGAATCGATCGAGAAGCTTTACGAGCGGAAAGGCGGGATCACCGGGATCTCAACCGGCTTCGTCGAATTTGATCGCATGACGAGCGGAATGCATGGAGCGGAAATGATCGTCATCGCCGCCCGCCCGAGCATGGGAAAAACTGCGCTGGTCATGAACATCGCAGAGCACGTCGCGGTGCAGGAGAAGCTTTCTGTAGGCGTGTTCAGCCTGGAGATGAGCAGCCAGCAACTTGTTCAACGGCTGCTTTGCTCACGCGCTCGCGTTAATTTGCAAAAAGTGCGCGATGGATTTTTGGCCGAGCGCGATTTTCCAAGCCTGACGGCAGCCGCATCGAAGTTGGCCGAAGCAAAAATCTTTATCGATGACAGTGCCGGCCTGAGCATTCTGGAGCTGCGCGCGAAAGCGCGCCGACTGAAAGCACAACAGGACGTGCAACTGATCATTGTCGATTATCTGCAATTGCTAAGATCGACATCCCGCCGCGCGCAGGATAATCGGCAGCTTGAGATCTCCGAAATCTCCGCCGGTCTCAAGGGTCTGGCGAAGGAGCTCAAGATCCCAATCATTGTGGTGGCGCAATTAAATCGGCAGCCGGAGGCTCGCTCCGGCGGAAAGCCGCGCTTAAGCGATCTGCGGGAATCGGGGTCCATCGAACAGGATGCCGATTTGGTCGGATTACTCGTTAGGCCGGAAATTTATGAGGAAGATGAGGAGGCGCGCGCGGAAAAAGCAGGCGAAGCCGAATTGATTATCGCGAAACAGCGCAATGGTCCGGTCGGGGAAATTCCGCTGACGTTCCTGAAGGAATTCACCCGCTTCGAAACTCGGGCTCGCAATGTGAGCGACCCGGACGAAGCGTTTTAGTTCTTGGGTAGCGCACGCACGCTGCTACCCAAGACTCTGCGCCGCGTCGATAACGTGCTGCGCATCGATGCCGCGCTCTTTCATCACTTCGGCGCCAGGCGCACTCAGGCCAAATTCATGCAGGCCAACCACTTTTCCATCGAGACCGACGTATTGATACCAAATCTCGGGAACGCCCGCTTCGATTGCGACGCGGCGCCGGCATGATTTCGGGAGAACCTCTTCACGATATTCTTCCGATTCGCGCTCGAATCGCTCGAAGCACGGCATCGAGACGACGCGCACGCGATCGCCCAGTTCTTTTGCGGCGGTGAGTGCGTGCTGCAACTCGCTCCCGCATGACATAATGATAAGATCGAGTTTCTCTTTTTCTTTCTTGGCAATGTAACCGCCGCGCAATACACCTTCACGACGTAAGTTCGGATCAATGTCATTCAAAATTGGAACGACTTGACGCGTAAGCGCAATGAGGCTCGGGCCATTGGTGCGCTGAACGGCGGCGACAAATGCACCGACGGTTTCTTCCGGATCGGCGGGACGAATCACATCGATGTGGGGCATCAAACGAACTGAGCTCACCGTCTCAACCGGTTCATGGGTCGGGCCGTCTTCACCAACTCCGATGGAGTCGTGCGTAAATATGTAGATGTTTGGCAAACGCGAAAGTGCGCCGAGTCGAATCGAAGCGCGGCAATAGTCAGTAAAAACCATAAACGTCGCGCCGGACGCGCGAAACATTCCATGATAAGAAATGCCGTTCAGGATCGCGCACATGCCGTGCTCGCGAATTCCGAAGCGAATATTGCGACCACTTGGACTATTGCGGGTGAAATCGCCACCATCCTTGATGTAATTCAAGGTCGATCCATGCAAATCGGCGCTGCCGCTTATGAGTAGCGGCATGGCTTGTGCGATCGGCTGCAACGCTTCACTGCCCGCTTTACGCGTAGCCAGTTTCGAATCTTTCGGGAACTCCGAAATCTTGGACAAAAGATCGGCCGGAACTTTTCGCTCGATTCCATCATTGAGCATTTTCGCTTTCTCGGGATTTTTCTTCCGCCACTCGCTATAGCTTTTTTCCCAGCGATCGTAGTCAGCGAGCAACTTCTTTTTGTGCTCGGCGAAGTAATCGCGCACTTCTTGCGAGACGAAATAATGTTCATCCGGCAGACCAAGACCCTTGCGCCCGGCATCGACGAATTTTGCGCCGGCTTCACCGTGTGCTTTGTAGGTGCCGGCTACTTCCGGAATGCCTTTGCCGATGAGTGTGTGCGCGATGATGAACTGCGGTTTCCCGTTGTCTCGCTCCTTTGCGACGTTTAACGCGTCGAGAAATTGCTGCATGTCTTCGCCATCGATCTCCTGGACATCGAATCCGTACGCCTGAAAACGCTTTCCAGTTTCTTCGCTCTGTGTCTCCTTTGCCGCGGCATCCAGCGTGACCGCGTTGGAATCGTAGATGATGATCAGATTATCGAGACCGAAATGTCCCGCGAAGGCGCTCGCTTCAGATGCAACACCTTCTTGCATGTCACCGTCGCCCGCGAGACAAATAATATGTTGATCGAAGATCCTGTGCTCGGCGGTGTTGAAACGGCCTGCCGCCATTTTTGTCGCCACCGCGATGCCGACCGCGTTACCGATGCCTTGTCCCAGCGGGCCAGTGGTGCATTCCACTCCGGGAGTATCACCAAATTCCGGATGTCCAGGCGTTTTGCTGTGTAATTGGCGGAAGCGTTTGATTTCCGACATTGGCAAGTCATAACCGCTCAAGTGCAGCCAGGCGTAGAGAAACATGCTGCCGTGCCCGGCAGAGAGGACAAAATAGTCGCGGTTAATCCACCGCGGCTTATCCGGATTGTATTTCAGAGCGTAGCCATAAAGCACCGCGCCCATTTCAGCGCACCCAAGGGGGAGGCCCAAGTGTCCGGATTTCGACGCCTGCACTGCATCCATGCACAAACCGCGGGCTTCATTCGCCGCTCGCGACAGAATTTCGATGTTTAGACTCATGAAAAGAAAGGAAGATTTATGATTTCAGATGTAAGATTAAAAGTGCGAAATTTTATATCGTGGAAGATTCGAATTCGACAATCTGTTTTCCACCCATGAAGTCTCGCATGCCGATAAATCCCAAGCGCGAGAAACTGCAACGTTGGTGAATCCGCCGTCACTTCTCCAAATTGTCGAGCGGCTTGAACGCCTCGCGGGCAAGTTGCCTTCCAGGATTCGAAAAGCGGTTCTGAGCGAGCTAACGCCGCTTAAGCAACTGTTTTTGCAACAGCGACCACCGCGTTTTCTCTTCACCGGATCGAGCAGAATACCGCTGACGCGAATCATCCACGGACTTTTTGCGCCCAGCGATTCCACGCAGACGCGTGATCTGCCTCTCCGCGTCAGCCGTTGGCACAACGTCAGCTTCCCTGAGCGGGGAACGATCTCAATTCTCGATGCTCGTGAAGCTGATGATTCGGCTTCCATTCAAGTTCGAGAAGAACTCAAATTTCAATCCGCCGATGTCATTTTTTTCCTCGAAGAAGACCAAACGACACGTGAGCTTGAGAAGCGGAAGGTCGATGACTTAATCACATATCTTGTCTGGAATAACGCCTCCGCAGGAGATGCAAAAATAATCGAAATTATCACTCCCCCGACGGGACAGCTAATCGTGTCCGATGCTAGCGACATCACCGCAACCCGGCTGAAATCGGAGCTCCGCTCGAGCCCAATGCTTCGCGAGCACATTTTGGAAGTTTTGAGTTTGTCTCTGGTACGCGGCGCTGAGCCGGTAGAGGTCCTAAGTCGTGAAGCGCAAAAACTCATGTCGATCTTAGCACGCGAGCTACCGAACCAGGCCCGAATGGAAATGATTCGGATATCGCAAGACGGCGAAGCGCAGCGCGAAGTCGCTCAGGCCCTGATAAAATCTACAACCGCTATCTGCGCAGCAATCGGCGCCCAGCCGATCCCGCTAGCCGATCTACCGATTCTCACGACCTTACAGCTAATGATGGTCGCCGGAATTATGTATGTGAGCGGCCGTGAGCGCAGCCTGCGCGCGGCAGCAGAATTCATAGGCGCGCTCGGCGCCAATGTTGGCGCGGCGATGCTTCTACGAGAAAGCACGCGCGTGATTCTGAGATTCTTTCCCGGATGGGGAAACGTCGTCTGCGGACTGATGGCTGGAACAGGCACATACGCAATCGGCCGGGCCGCAAGCGTATTTTTTATCGAAGGCGTCTCATTGCCAGACGCGCGGCGAATCTATCTCGCGGGTCGCAAAATGCGCGAGCGCCCGGCCCTACCGGCCAGCGAGAGGGTCGACAAAGCACACGCGAAAAACAGACTAACCCCCTCCCCTTTGTGATTGTCGGGGAAGGGATTGAATAACTTGTGAATAAGGTCGCCCCATCGAAGGTGTTTTGTTCACACGATTTTGTGAACAAAAACACCACTTTCATTGGACGCTCGAGGCGCGTGTGCATGCTTGTATGAGGCTCTCCGAGATACGAACGACGCTTCAAAAGATACGCGTTTCGCCAGTCAAGACTCTCGGACAAAATTTTCTACACGATCAAAATCTCGCCCGATGGATTGTCGATCAGGCTAAGATAACTCCGGATGACTATGTGGTGGAGATCGGCCCTGGGCTGGGCGCTCTAACAAAGCTGGTGCTTGAGAAAGGCGCGCGTGTTCTCGCAATCGAGAAAGACACACGTCTCGCCAGTTTTTTGCGCGAGCGCCTCGTTCATCCACGACTTGAAGTGCTGAACACAGACGCACTGAATTTCGATGTTCAGATTCTGTTTTCGCATCGCAGCGTGAAGGTGCTTGCCAATCTTCCCTACAACATTTCAAGTCAGTTGCTCCTGAAGTTTGTGAAATATCCGAGTCCGATCTCGTTGTGGGTGTTGATGTTACAAAATGAAATGGCGCGACGATTTTCGGCTTTGCCGTCCACAAGTAATTACGGAGCACTTACCTTGCGCGTGCAATTACATCATCGCGTTGAATATCTCCGCACGATTCCAGCGACTGTTTTTTTTCCACAGCCTGATGTCGATTCAGCGCTCGTGCGAATCATGCCGCGCCATGCCCTTGAGCTACCTGAACACGATGATGAGTTGGTTATGAAGTTGATCCGATGTGGCTTTTCTCAAAGGAGAAAGCAATTACAAAGACTGCTTCGCCCCCACGTCCCAGAGTGGAATGACGCTGCTTCCAGTCTGCGGTTCAATCCCAAGGTTAGAGCAGAAGAGTTATCGCTGGTTCAGTGGATTGGCCTGGCAAATTACATCGCACCGGCCACCCGCCGTGACACTCACGCAATCGAGGATGAGCCCTTTCCAGTAGTCGATAGGATGGACCGGGTTCTGCGCTATGCAGGCCGCTCCGAAGTACATGGGAATAACTTGTATCATCGCGCTGTCCACATCCTTATTTTCAACGAGGCAGTCGACGTTTATCTGCAACAACGCTCTCGCCGGAAAGATCGACATCCGCTCCTGTGGGATTCCAGTGCGGCCGGTCACGTGAGCGATAGGGAAAATTACGATGAAGCGGCGAAACGCGAGTTACACGAAGAGCTGGGCTTAAGTGTTCCACTTGAAAAGCTCCTCAAGATTTCCGCGTCGCCGCAGACCGGCCAGGAGTTTATCTGGCTTTATCGAGGACAACTGCGCGGCAAGATTAGGCCCAACCCAAGTGAAATCGAGAGCGGTGTTTTTGTCACCCCGAGGGTTGTGGATCGATGGACTGAGGCCCGACCGGAGAATTTCGCGCCTGGATTCCTGGAATGTTGGCAGGCTTACCGCCGAAGAGAGAGCGGTTAGCCTATTTAAAGCCCATAAATTTGCGCTTGGGCAGACGGCGCATGGCTGTGCGCTTGAACCTCCGTGCTGCACGCCTCGCCGCTTCCTTCCCCCCATAGATGCTGTCGCTAAACATCTTCGTTATTACTTTTGTTCCCCGAAGAAAATGCACTTGAAAACCATGGGTCTGTTTCTTCGCGCGAGCTTTTGTATCAATGCGCCGAATGTTCGCTTCCGAATAGGGGTTGGGACGTCTTCGCATGAGAAGGAGTTAACGGGAGCCTATCTGAACAACGGAAGGAATCAACGAATCTGAGTCGACCTGATTAGGCCGGCCCTAAATTTTTCTGGCGGCGGCAGGTTCCAAGAACGCCATTTTTTATCGTATTCGGCGGCAGGCAACAATGCGTAACAGGGATGCCGCTTTGCCCGCAGCCAAGTTATCACCTTTACGAGATTTGCTTCCGCCATAGTCGTGCAACCAGTTGTTGGCCGATTCACACCGCGTCGAATATGAAAAAAAATCGCGCTGCCTCCACCGGGGACCGGCGGATCGGAATTGTGCCGAATCTCGATAAGCCAATGATACGCAAAGTCGCCCGAGCGCATTTTTTCATGGGTGTAGTCGTCCGGTGGATTTTTCGGATCAATAACGATATGACGATTGTAATTTGGAGAGCGCGGGTCATCGCTCCAAACATCCGCTTCCGTAACCTGGCGATACGGATAATCGGCCCCCGGAGGCAAGTTCGAATCGTAACCAAAAACTTCGCCGATTTCGAAAACTCCCGCGGGCGCTCGTCCATCGCGCTCTTTCTTTCGAAGTCCCGGCTCGTTCTGCCCGGCGAGCC
>Ga0209473_1000425_pt1 | contig 25663 bp, 25 predicted proteins | sample GraSoiAngelo_133_FD_185890 | JGI IMG/M metagenome (GOLD analysis project Ga0209473, IMG submission 185890) | Grasslands soil microbial communities from the Angelo Coastal Reserve, California, USA - 14_0929_05_20cm (SPAdes) (version 2) | ecosystem: Environmental > Terrestrial > Soil > Grasslands ...
AATCGGCTCCGAAAGAGCGCTTCCAAAGTCCATCACTAATGACGACTTCAGGAATTATCCCGGGCGAATGATCCTGTGGGTCGAAGGCGCGTCCCAATTGCGGTTGGACGGCCAAGAGCGCAAAATAATTCGGTGCAACAAGCAGCAGCCGGGCTCGCGCCGGTTGAGACGACCCGGTTAGATTATTTTCATCGAACCACGTCGGGGAAACGTATTGAAAAATTTCGGACTCCTGAAGGTCCTGCCATTCCGGCTGCGAAATTCCGACATCGTTTGCGCCCAGACCCGGCAGATCGGCTTGGATGCTGACCAGCTGCTCTGGTTCTGCATACGGCAGAGGACGCAACAAGGTCGCCTCTACAACGCTGAAAATCGCGGTCGTTGCACCAATGCCCACTGCCATTGTCAAAATGGCAATGACAGTAACCCCGAAAGATTTGCGGAACATCCGCAGACCGAAACGTACATCCTGTATCAGAATGTCGATGAAATTGCCAGCGATCACTTCGCGGCATTCTTCCTTGAACCGCTCATGGCCCCCGAACTCGATCCGCGCGCGGCGCTCTGCTTCAGCGCGTGTGAATCCGAGGCGCTCAAGGTCGTTCGCCCGCAGCTGGATGTGCGAGAGCAGCTCTTCTTCCAAATCATTCTCGGTCAGCGACCGATGAAAAAATCTCGCCGCAAGCGATCGAAAGTAAGCCGTACCTGCGCTCATCATTATTCTTGCCGCAACAATCGCGCTGGATCGACGCGCAGAGCGCGGACCGCAGGCAAGGCGCAAGCGGCAACCGCAACCGCCAGCAGGAAGATGCACGCGCCAATAAAGGTGGTCGGATCAACCGCAGAAATGTGGAAAAGAAAACCACGAATCAATCGCTGGCCGCCCCATGCTCCGATAACACCGAGGACCATGCCACTCGCTGCGGTGAGCATCGCCCGTCTTAAAACAAGACTGAAAGCGTTGCCACGCGTTGCGCCGAGCGCCATCCGAATCGCCAACTCCCGTTTTCGTTGCGAAACGACATTGGACACGACCCCGTAGACGCCGACTAAGGCCAGGACTAATCCGGTGACTGCAAACGACGACAGAAGCACAGTGATGAAGTGCCGGTCGCCGATCTGTCGTTGGACGATTTCGTCGAACGTTTGAACTTCGGCAAGCGGAATGTCGGGATCTAGCGCGTGCAGTTGCTCCGTGATTTGATGCGACAACGTTCGCGGATCGACCGCGGTTCGGACCACAAAGTCTTTAAAGCCATAGTTCACAATTGGGTGCTGCCGATACAAACCGATGATTTGTGGCTGTGGCGGAATGACCAGGCCGCGATTTCGAAAATCCGCGACGACACCGATAATGGTTACGTCGCCATTGTCCATTGTGGTCGCTCCGGGAGCAATCTGAAGAAAACCCGGCGGCCCGATGTGTATCTGTCGGCCAATTGGGTCACTGTTTGGAAAATACTTTTCGCCAAATGCTCGATTGATGAGCGCCACCGGCTGCCCATCGGCCGCATCCGATTCACTAAAATCTCGACCGCGCAGAAGCGAAATTCCGAGCGTTTTCAACAGATGCGCGTCGCTCACTCCAAATTCGGCGGATGCGACATCTTCGATTCGGCTGACCGGACGATCGGAAAGATCGAGCATTTGAGTCCAACCATTCACCGGCGGGTAGAGCGTTGTAATGGTGGCGTCGCTTACGCCAGGCAAGCTGCGCACACGCCTGGCCAGTTCGTCGCAAAAGCGCGTGATTGCCGCCGAATCAGGATACCGGACAGGCGGCATATAAAAATGTCCTTTAACCAAATGCTCCTCTCGGATCCCCAAACTCTGCCGCTCAAGACGAGCGATACTTTGAATGAGCAAGCTCGCCATTAGGATGAGCATTAACGAGATTGCCATCTCGGTAACAACCAAAACGTCCCCGAGTCGTCGGCTCGAGTAACTCGAACTTCCCCCGTGTCCGCCCTTTTTCAGCACGTCGACCAAATCTTGCCTGGTCGCTTTCAACGCCGGAAACAACCCGAAAAAGAAAGTCGTCGCGAGACATAGCAACAAACTGAAAATCACAACGCGCCAATCGAGATCGATCGAGACAAGTTGCGGCAGATCGTTCATATAGATGGTGCGAAACGTCGAGACAACGATCTGTGCGAGGCCCAATCCGAACGCCGCGCCAAAAATCGATATCAACGCGGCCTCGATCAGTAGCTGTCGAATTAGACACGATCTGGCCGCGCCTAGTGCCGCGCGCATCGCGAGTTCCCGCTCTCGCGTTGCGTTGCGGGCCAAGAGCAAGTTTGCCAAATTCAGGCACGCGATCAGCAAGATTAGGGTGACCGCGCCGGACAGCAAAAACAGCATTGGTCGCAATGTCCCTACTCGGGTATCGACTAATTTCATCAACGCCACGCCAATTCCCTGGTCGATCGGGTGTGTGGCGGCGAGTCCGGCCGCAATGGTCGAAAGGTCTGCTTCAGCCTGGGCGAGCGACACTCCGGTTTTGAGCCGGCCAAGCGCCGCATCCCCGCGCGCGCCGCGAGCGCTTTCCGACCAGTCTGTTGCCGATGCGAATGGCGTCCACAATTCAACCGGTCCCGGTCTGCCCGGCTCCATCCACTCTGGAATCGCCTGTGGCATCACTGCGACGATCGTGTATGGCTCGTCGTTGATAAAAATCTTCTGGCCGAGGACGCCGTTGCTTCCGGCGTAACGTTCTTTCCAAATGCGGACATCGATCGCAGCTACATAATGGTGGCCGAATTGGTTCTCTTCTTCGGTGAAAAGCCGGCCCATGATTGGCCGGACGCCCAGCACTTCGAAGTAAGCGCCCGGTACCAGACCGACTCGCATTTGCTCGGGTGCTCCTTCCGCCGCGCTGAAGCTTACATTTTTGCGCCACGTATCATAGGGAACTATGTTTTGGAACGTGTGATTGCTCTGTGCGAAATCGCGTATGTCCAATGGTGATGGTCCACCTGGATTTCCGGTCCCTTGAATGAACGCGCCGTTCTTGGTTGAATAGATCCGGACCAGCTGGTCGGGTGACGGAAACGGCAACGGCCGCAGCACGAGGGAGTTGAACGCGCTGAAAACGGCAGTATTGGCTCCGGTTCCGAGGGCGAGCGTCGCGACCGCGACCAGCGTGAAGCCTGGATTCTTTAATAGGATGCGGGTGCCGAAGCGAACGTCGCGAATGAACATGTCGATGAAATTGCCCGCGATTGCTTCGCGGCTTTCTTCTTTGAACCGCTCATGGCCTCCGAACTCAATCCGCGCCTGACGCTCAGCTTCCATGCGACCCAGCCCCGAACGTTCCAGATCATCCGCCCTGAGTTGGATGTGTGCGCGAAGTTCCTCCTCCAATTCGTTCTCCGTCTGGGACCGATAAAAAAACCTCGCGGCTAATGATCTAAAATACGCCAGGTTCATTTGTCAGGTGCGTCGCTAGTGTCATAAACGCCAGTCCGGTCGAAGACTCGCCGTGGAGAGCTCGGACTCATATTTCCTGTGGTCGCGCCGCCAGTGCAGAGGCGATGGCCGCAACCAGACGGTTCCATCCATCCGTTTCCGCGCGCAGACGTTTGCGCCCTTTGGATGTGAGTTCGTAAAATTTCGCGCGCCGATTATTATCCGACTTCCCCCAGCTTGCCTTTAGGAGGCCCTGGCGCACCAGACGGAACAAAGCCGGATAGAGCGCTCCCTGCTCGATCAGTAATGCGCGCCCGGAGATTTGCTCGATGCGCAGGAGAACGCCGTAGCCATGAAGCGGCCCGAGCGAAACCGCCTTTAGAATAAGAAGATCGAGTGTGCCAGGAAGAAGTTCGGCTTCGTTACCCATGGTATCTCCTAAGAGGATTAGGAGATTAGCACGCTCTTTCCTAAGCTGTCAAGGAGAGCTATGTGGAATTTCTTGAAATCTTCATTTCCAAACCTGGGTCCGCCCTGAATTTCGGCATTTCAGCGTTCCTCCCCCTTATTTGAAAACGACTTTGCTCCCGGGTGCTTCCTGGTAGGTAACCTCATGGCCCGGAGTCCACTCTCCGTTTTTCAGATACTCGGCTTTGACATGAAACGTGCCGTCCGGGAGAATCTCGCTGGTTGAGCGTACTTCAATCACGCCGTTCGCGTCGCCTTTCACATCCTCGTGCGTGATGAATTTCCCACCTCTGGGCTCAAGTGTGCCAGTGGTCATAAAGCCACCCGTGGTGAAATAGTAAAACGAAATAATTTTACGCGGCTCATCCCAAATCAGCAGGGTTTCGCCGCCATAAGCGCCGTCATTGATCGAATGAAGAATTCGAATTGCTTGGCCGTTAAGCGCGCGTTCCCACCTTTGCACATCGACGGTAGGCTTATCCGGTTTTGAATCTTTGAACGTTCCTTTCCAAGTTTTTTCCAGCAACGGACGCAAAGGTTCCAAATGAGCATTAAGCGGGAGTTCTTCGGCCGCGACAGCCGCGAGTGAACCGCCAACGTAAAATAGAGATAAAAGCAGTTTAGATTTCATATGAGTTTTCGTTTTTCCCGCCAGTCTGTCTGACGCGGCGCCAGGCGTATTGGAAAAATTTTACCTTATGTCGCCCGAACGAAATTGGGCTCGCCTTCGAGACAACGGGCCAAGTAGGCCGAGGGGTTCAGACCCGAAAATTTGTTAAAGTCGTGGACGAAATGGGATTGATCAAAATACCCGCAACTACATGCGACGTCCGCCCAGTTGATCTCTGCGCGTGTTTGAACCTCGCAGCACCTTCTGAAACCGGCGAATCCGGCAAAACAGCTTTGGCGACAAGCCAGTTTGTCGCCGGAACAGATCAATAAAATGTTTGTGGCTAAACCCAACCCTTGAGACAGAAGTAATCGTCTGAACATCTGGCTCGGCCATATACCGTTCCAGCGCCCAAGCGACGGCATCGCTGTGGCGTTGCCTCAATTTGTTGTGAGCAAGCCTTTGACTCAGCACTCGTTCGAGAATACAGAATTTTGATTCTGGTGTGGGAGCAGCGAGCAATTGATCACGCCAATCCCACACGGTACCACCCCAAACCGCGTCTAGCTCAACGACCTGGCCAGCGAGTTCGTCTCCCGGCACTCCCAGAAAAGCAGCGGCGCCACCTGGCTTAAAATGGACACCGATCATTGTTGAGCGCGGCAGGGCGTCGATAACCAGGAACTTGGAGTGCGCGCCGGAAATCCAACCTCGCTCAAACGCTTTGTAGGTAGCTGCATTGGCACCGTGGAAGAGTTTTCGCGGAATTTCCTGAAGATTGACGATAAGTTCAAACGTTCCATCAGGTAAGACATGTTCGCGGTCATGATCGGGCGACAAATCGACATAGTACCAACAGAAATCTACATGTTGGTTGAGGGGCGGAGCCGGAATGTGCCGATAAATGCTCATCACAAAGCCTTACCATCAGGATGCGAGAAGGCTCTCGGGTTTTCAATCCGGTAAATGCGGCACTTTGGATCTCATCATTGCTGTCATCCCGAGCGGATGCGAGGGACCTCTCAGTTGGTATCGCTTACACAAGTTTGGAAGAGTCTGACCAGCTGTGAGGTCCCTCGCCGTCTTTGAGGCTCGGGATGACGCCGCGTTACCTTTGGATTGCGCTGCCGGTAGCGTAACGCTTCAACGACTCTGTTTCCCCTCTCCCTGGAAATCGCGCACGTTCTTTTCGTCGATATTGTGGGCTACTCCAAGCCGCCAATCGACCTATTCTTTACTGAATCCGATTTAACGCTTTAACGATTAACGTGCCGCTAGGCCCACGCTTCCTTATTCACTACGTACGGCATCTTGGTCGGGTCGCCGCCGTGATTTCCTTCGAGCACATCAATCAATCCCTGCACCGTGCGCCCGGCCATGCCTTTGTCCGGATCGACATCTAGCCGCGTGATCTGCGCCCCGCTAGCGAAGTGATGAAACATGCGGCAACGGTCGGCGATTTCGGGATCGAGTAGTGGCGAATCCGCCGGCAGCGGTTCCTTCTCGAAGACGTCGAGCGCCGCCCCTGCGATGACTTTTTCTTTCAGCGCTTTGGCCAGCGCTTTCTCATCCACAACCGGACCGCGTGAGCTATTCACCAGATACGCTGTCGGCTTCATTAGCTTGAGTGTTTTCTCGTTAATGAGGTGGTAGGTCGGTTTGTCGGTTTCACCTTCGCGCAACAACGGCACGTGGATGCTCACATAGTCAGCGCCGCGAAGCGCCTCCTCGAATTCCATGTACTTGATATATGTCTTCTCCTTCTGGATACCGCGCGCGAGTCGGAGATCCATCAATTCCTGGATAGAAGCGATATATTTGTCGTTATGATATGCCGGGTCGTAGCAAAGGATGTTCATGTCGAAACCTGAGCACTTCTTGATCATCGCTAATCCGATGCGTCCGGTGCCAATGATCGCAATGTTCTTACTCGTGACTTCATCGCCAAGGAACGGCAGGAATGGATGCCACGAAGGCCACTTCTGTTCCCGCACCAGGCGCTCGCTCTGCCACATCTTGCGCGCCAACATCCCCATCATGAAGAAGGCGAACTCGGCCGTCGCTTCGGTCAGAACATCGGCGGTGTTGGTGAACGGGATCTTGCACTTGTTCGCATCGGCGCGGTTGATGTTGTCGAAGCCAACGGCAATTTGCGCCACGACCTTAAGCGAATCCTTTCCCGCTTCGAAAATCTCGGCGTCGATCGGATCGCGCAGCGTGGTGATCAAGCCGTCAATCCCGCTCTTCACTTTCTCGATGATCAATTTTTTCGACGGCGCCTCGGGTCCCTGGAAGACTTCAAGCGCGTAGCCGCGCTCGCGCAGGCGGTTCTCGGCCGGATCGCCGATACGGGAGGTGGCGAAAACGCGAAAGCGTTTCTTGTCGTTAGGCGTCATTTGGAACGTGATCGAACAATTCGTTTAGGCCGCCGAGTTCGTCCGGCGGCTTCGTTCCCGAAAGAAAATTTTGAAACTCTGGCGAATACCCGTGCTGACGAGCTGGCCACCATACACGGCGCACGCCATCGCTGTGGTAGTATTTTCGAAGCAATTTCTCCCATCCAACCCACTGTGCCTGATCAAGGACGCCTGTTTTCTGCTGGTACCAGGCATTCTCCAATAACTTGAAAAAGGAGAAGAGAAAAAAGTGCGCGATGATTCGCTCCTCGCGACTGGCTGAACTCCAATCCCCAGTCGCTTTAGACAGCGCAGAGCCAAGAACGGGAGACTCCATTGCCGGAACATTGATTGAGGTAATTGCTGCCGCGAGCGAATCTACGACCAAAGCTTTCTGGGAGCGGGTGTTCTGCCGGATGCTTATGATCAGCACTACCAGCGTTAATAGCACTGCCAAAGCGCTGACGATTTCGGCGAGTGCAACAATTACTTGTAGGTTCATGTCAGCGGGTTATGCGAAGCGCCACCGGCGTTCCTGCCTACTACTTCTACCTTTTACTTTCGACTTTGTTCAGAGGTTTTTCTGCGCCCAGGCGCCGACGCGATCGAGTGCTTTCTCGATGTTCTCTATCGAGTTGGCCACGCTGAAGCGCAAATAGCCTTCACCGAAATCGCCGAATGCGGTCCCCGACAAGGCGGCTACGCCGGCATCGTCGAGCAACGCATCGGCTAGTTTCTTCGATGGCCAACCGGTCGCCTTGATGTTGGGGAAAACGTAGAACGCGCCCTTGGGTAAGCGGCAGGAAAAACCTCTTATATTATTAAGGCCGGCGACCATCACGTCGCGCCGTTTCTTGAACTCGGCGCACATCATCTCAACCGACTCCTGCGGTCCGCGGAGCGCTTCAATGCCGGCGACTTGTGTAAAGCTGGCGGTACAAGAGTTGGAATTGGTCATTAGACGCGCAACGTGTGTCGCCAGGTCCGGACGCATCACGCCGTAGCCCATTCGCCAACCAGTCATGGCGTAGGTTTTGGAAAAACCGTCGAGCAGAATGCAGCGCTCCTTCGTGCCGTCGATCGACATGATGGAATGATGCTCACCTTCGAAGATCAGGCGACTGTAGATCTCGTCAGTCAAAACCAGGAGATTGCGCCCGCCGATCGCACGCGCAATTTCGTCAATGTCATTCTTCGTGAGGACGCCGCCGGTGGGATTCTGCGGTGAATTCAGAATGATCAGCTTCGTGTGGTTATTGATTAGCGCGCCCAGTTCGTCGACGTCGAGTCGGAAATCCAACTCCTCGCGCAACCGGATCGGCACAGCTTTCGCGCCAACGTAATTGATCATCGACTCGTAGATGGGAAATCCCGGATTCGGGTAGATGACTTCATCTCCTTCTTCCGCCAGCGCGAGGATACTGAAGAATATGATTGGCTTCCCGCCGGGAACTACAACCACTTCTTCGGGCGTTACTGTTACGCCGCGCGTCTCGCTCACGTAGCGGGCGATCGTCTCGCGCAATTCCGGCAACCCGGCTGAAGGTCCGTAGTGAGTGAAACCCTTGTGCAACGCGTCGGCCGCCGCTTCGATGATGTTGCCCGGGGTATCGAAATCAGGCTCACCAATTTCGAGATGAACAATGTCGCGTCCCTTTGCCTCCAGCGCTCGCGCCTTCACCAGGACTTCGAATGCAGTCTCAGTCCCGAGACGCGCCATGCGCTTGGCGAGGCGAAGTTCGTGGGCCTTAGTCACGACGGCGAAATGAGCATTAAAGCGCGGTGACGCAACTTGTCCTTTTTTAATCCTTGCTCTTTGGCCGGCCCTCAATGCTCGCGCCGTGCCAGCTTCTTGAAAGTCTCAAGAAATCACGTCGCCGCTTCGTCATTGGCGGCGAAGCCGCCTACATCTTTCCCCATCGCCAGCGCGCCGGAAAGTTCTTCCCAATCGCAACCCCTCCAAAACTCGCGCCCGCGAGCATTATCGTCAGCCACTAAAATGATCGCCCGCTGAATTCCTGCGTCCCGCAATCCAGAAAAGCATTCCTGCACCAGACGCTTGCCCAGTCCGGTTCCCTGATACCTCGGATCGACCGCGAGATGATAAATGTGCCCGCGCCGGCCGTCATGGCCGCACAACGACACGCCCACAATCGCCGATCCATCCGTTGCGACCCGACTCAATCCTGGATTTCGGCTAAGAAACCGCGCGACGCTTTCCTTGTCGTCGCCCTCTGCAATCTCGACGCCCTCAACTCGCTTCCACAGCTCAACCGCAGCATCGTAATCGTTGATCGAAAATTCTCTCGTGTGAATCGTGTCCTTCATGTAGGCGCTAACAACCTTATCATGCATCGAGCGTTTCTGATTTCAGCTTTCTTGTCGTACCGCATTCCTGGCTCTTGTCATTTCTTTGTCATTTAACGCCAGTCGGGCTCGGACTCTGATCTGGACGGCCGATCTAATTCCAGCGAATCTGCCGCGCTGTCGAACGTATGGTAGGCAAAACGGAATTATTCCTCATCTGTCTCGTCGCCGTCGCGCTCCTGGCGATCGTTGCCAGGAAAATCCGGGTCCCCTATCCCATCCTCTTGACTATTGGTGGCGTCGGCCTCGCTCTCGTCCCCGGCCTTCCTACGATTCAGCTCGATCCGCAGCTGGTGTTTAACTTATTTCTTCCGCCACTGCTTTATCCCGCGGCCATCTTCACGTCCTGGAGAGATTTCCGAGGGAACCTTCGCTCGATTCTCCCCCTGGCAATCGTTTTGGTCCTTTTGACGATGACGGCGACCGCTTATCTCTTCCACGCCTTGGTCGGATTACCTTTGACAGTGGGTTTTGTGTTCGGTGCCATCATCTCGCCGCCCGACGCCGTGGCAGCCCTGGCGGTGACTCAAAATCTTCGGGTGCCCCGCAAGATTATTGTCATCCTCGAAGGAGAAAGCCTGATAAACGACGCCACTTCTTTTATCTCGTTCCGTTTCGCAGTGGCCGCCGTGATGACGGGCGCCTTTTCACTTGGGCAAGCGAGTTTGCAGTTTCTTTTTGTCGCCGCGGGCGGCGTCTGTGTTGGTCTCGCGGTGGGCTGGCTGGCAACGCAGTTGCAAAAGCGTTTGGACGATCCGCCAGTTCAAACAATGTTCTCCCTTCTTACGCCGTACGTTGCTTACTTTAGCGGTCAATGGCTGCATGTCTCGGGAATCCTCGCAGTTGTTATTGCCGGCATTTATTACGGGTGGCGCGCTCCGCGTATCTTGAGCGGGCGGATGCGACTGCAAGCGCTGCCTGTTTGGGAAATGGTCACGTTCATTCTGAACGGAGTGCTTTTCATGCTTATTGGGCTTCAACTGCCGCAGGTGATCCGCGCGCTTCCTCCGGGTATGACGACTCGCGTGGCCCAGGTTGCGATACTGTTTGTTTTGGTGATCGTGCTCGTGCGTTTTGTCTGGGTGTTCGGCGCTACCTATTTGCCGCGCCTGCTGAGCCGAACATTCCGCCATAAAAACCCCGCTCCCTGGCAACACACTGCGTTGATCGCATGGACCGGGATGCGCGGAGCGGATTCACTTGCCGCTGCGCTGGCGGTCCCGTTTGTTTTGGCTAATGGCGAACCATTCCCCGGACGGGACCTCATCCTCTTGCTGACGTTCTGCGTCATTTTCGCAACGCTTGTTCTGGAAGGACTCACTCTTACGCCGCTGGTCCGTTTGCTGAAAGTTGTGGACGATCGCGTTACGGAAAAAGAAGAGAGACAGGCGCGCCTGAAGGCCAACGAAGCAGCCCTGGCTCGTCTCGAGGAACTCGCATCGTTGAATCGGGCCAGGCCCAAGACCATTGAACGCCTTCGTTCAGAATACGAAGACCGTGTCCGGCAACTTCGCAGTGAAGCCCCGGACGAAGAAAGCGTCAGCAGATTGTTCTCGGCAGACTTTGAAGAACTGGCCCGCGAAGTATTACAAACAGAACGCGACACTGTGATCCAATTGCGCAACGAAGAGGCCATTAACGATCAGGCCTTACGCCGGATCCAACGTGATATCGATCTGGCCGAAGCCCGCCTCCAACGCCCCTCCAAGAGATAGTGATTAGTCTGACGTGAGCGGTGAACGCAAGGCAGCTAGTTTCTTCCGCGCCCAGAGTGATCCTCAAAAGGATTGTAAACTTCGATCTCGTAGTACCCAATGAAGCCATCCGGTCGTTGTTCCATTTTGCGGAAACGACCAAAGATGGATTGTACTTCTGCGGCCGTGCTTTTACCGCGGATAAAGATACCCAAACGGAAAGTATAGAAGTTGTTCGGTTGCGCCTGTACGACGTATGCAGGGGCTCGCAGCAATCGGCCGGCGCGATCAAACTGAAAGGCCAACGCATCGGCACCGTAGCCATGACGAAAAGGATCGGCTGTATCGCTGATCGGTGCACCTTCCAATCCCAATTGCCGGCTAAGGTGGGAACCGGGTCGCACTAGGTAATACCCGGTCCTTGACCCTAACGAGACGTAGCGAGAATCGTCGTGCCAGGATTGCGCCCCGGCTGCGCTCGCAAAGAGTAAGCAAGCAAGGAAAGTAAAAAAACGAGTCCGCATTAGCTATCGAAACATGGAACGCTACAGCAAAGTGCATCGGAATCACCTCCGCCAAAGGAGGGATTTTTCCCACGGAGCTGGAGCGCTCTCTGCACCTTTAATCTCCGCTTTGCGTCCCCTGATCTCTGGTCATGCGCGCTAAGCGTGCTTACGTCAGCCATGACTGAATCCGCCCGGGACAAACAGACGGGATCTTCGCTACTCTGCTGTCCCGTCGTCGAGTTGAGACAATACACTCTTCACCCTGGGAAACGTGATGTCTTGATTGATCTTTTTGATCGCGAATTTGTCGAAACCCAGGAGGAAGTGGGGATAAAAATCATCGGTCAATTTCGAGACCTTGATCATCAAGATCGCTTCGTTTGGCTCAGAGGTTTCCCTGATATGACCTCGCGCGCAAAAGCACTGAATGATTTTTACAGCGGCTCAGTCTGGAAAGCGCACCGCGACGCTGCCAATGCTACGATGATTGACTCCGACAACGTCCTGTTGCTTCGTCCAGCGTTTCCGACATCCGGATTCTCGCTTGAAAATTTGAAGAGGGCTCCCGTCGGAGCCGATGAAATGCCGACGAGCCTCGTCGTTGCGACGATTCATTATTTCGCGGGTCCGATCGCCCCCGACTTCATCCACTTCTTCGAGCACACGCTCCGGCCACTGATCGAAACCTTGGGCGCGACAATCTCGGCCTCTCTTGTGACGGAAAATAGCGAGAACATTTTTCCACCCTTGCCGGTGCGCACCGGCGAAAATGTGTTTGTCTGGTTCTCGACCTTTCCGGATTTGGCAGCCTACGAAAATTACCTGGCCGTTCTCTCGCGATCGGAAGGATGGCGCAGCAAAGTCTCGACCGCGCTGACACGCTTTCTGGAAAGAGCGCCGGAAATATTGAAGCTCTCACCCACTGCCCGGTCGCAATTACGCGGCTGATTCAGCAACGCGGCAAGACGATGAAGCAATCCATTACTAACGAATCTGGTGAACGCGATGGCCGGAGAGATTTCGACTTCCTTATTGGCAGCTGGAAAATCCATCACCGGCGACCAAAAGAGCGGCTAAAAGAATGCACGGAATGGGAAGAATTCGAAGGCACCAGTAAGGTGCAGTTGATTCTGAACGGGCTCGGCAACATTGACGAACTCATGATGGATCGCGCGTCAGGTCATGTTCAAGCGGTGACGGTGCGTCTCTATAATCCCGCGACGCGCGAGTGGAGCATCTATTGGACGGCCAGCAGTCACCCAGGAAGAATGGACGTGCCAATGGTCGGCAAGTTCGACGGCCCGCGCGAGGAATTCCATTCGCAGGAAGTGTTCGAAGGCAGGCACATTTTCAGCCGCTTCGTCTGGAACGTCGACTCCTCGGATTCCTGCCGCTGGGAACAGGCATTCCCATTCTCGGCCGACGGCGGCAGGACCTGGGAGACCAACTGGACTATGAAATTCACCCGTCAGGGGTAACCTGCAGCCATCAACCATGAGCTGCTTGCCCCTCTCACCCTTCTTCTCGTCTCCCTGCTCCGTGTCCCACCTTCCGTTAGCTCGCGGCGCGCCTTCGCCAATTTGCTCGATGAGAGATAAGAACAATCAGCCAAAGAACGAATGCGCATGCTCCGGCTGGGAGCGTGACCAGCATCAGCCAACCCATCACACCGAGAGTATAAAGCAGCTGGCCATAGTCCTTCCCGTTGATCACGCAGGAATGCACCGATCCTTCATCCACGCGGCAGCCGTGTGCGTTAGCGATTAGGCCACACGCCACCACGGATCCCACCGGCGCAAACGCGACCAGGACGATGAGAACGAGAACGATCCAGTAGAGAATCCAGGGGAAGCGTTTCCGGACAGGTAAACGTGGCGGGTTCATTGCAGCAAGCTCAGACCTTTATCCAGAGATGGAGACAGATCGAACACAGATACAACGCCTTAATCGGCGGGCCGACAAAGTTTCGTTAATGGGGTTCACTCCCGGTGATGCGTCTTTTTGAATCCGTCCGTGTATCCGTTCTCGAAGGCCAGGTCCCAACTCTACTGTTCGCCCGACCCCTGCTGCTTGAAACTTTTCCGCCATCATGTTCAAGTCAGCGTCCGTCGGCAACTTTGCCCCCGCCGGCGCTTCTTCTCCCGCCTTTTCCCCGATTGCATAGGCGGCCCGCTCCTGCGCCGTCCTGCCGTGAGCCGCGCGATGGGTGTAGAACGGCGTCACGCCGCACACGACCAACGCTGCTGCTACCATCATCACAAAAAAGCGCACCGGTTTAAATTCTCTGGCCATGCTTGGCGGAGACAACCATGTGCCATTCTTGGTAGCAAGAGGAACCTGGATCTAACGATTCACAGCGGCGACATGTCGAGGTTTTGGGGTAAAGCCCGCTCGTTACAAAATTGAAGTGACTGATGCGGATACTTCGCTAAGAATTACTGGAGTTTAATGAAAGAGCGAATTGTTCCGATGTTCCTTTTCGTTCTTGCCTCAATAGTTTGCTTCGCGGCCGAGCCTGCCAAATCCGCCGATGCCAACGATGGCTGGAAGTTAGCGACCGAGCGCAACGGGGTCACGATTTACGCCCGACCCCATTCGGGGTCTCTCTTGAAAGAATTCAAAGCTGTGGGCGAAATCGCTGCGCCCAGCCGCGCGGTCTGCGAGGTCATCGAGGATGTCGATGCTTATCCGAGTTTCATGCCTTATATGGCAGAGTGCAGGCTCCTTCGGCGCGAAAGCGATTCGCTCGTGAGCTACCAGCGAATTTCGCCGAAGATTTGTTGTGATCGAGATTTCACACTGCGCAGCTACAAAACCTCCTGGCCAGGCGTCGCCGGACTTGTCTATTCGAACCGCTGGGAAGCGGCGAACGCACTGGGTCCGGCAAAGAAGCCGGGAGTTGTACGGGTTGAGTTCTGCCAGGGGTCTTGGTTGCTCGAACCGAGCGGCGCGGCCAGGACTCGCGCTACTTATTCGGTCTACTCCGACACGGGCGGACTTATTCCACCATTTATGCCAATCACTTTAGCCAGAGCGGGATTGGGGAGATTTTCGCCGCCGTGCGGAAACAGGTACAGCAACCAAAATACAACGCGTCATCTAAGCCCACATCGACCGGCGCGGGCGGAAACTGAATCGCGGTTTGTAGCCCCTGCTCCAAGCTCCTGGTTCCCTGCTCTTTGCTCTCCGCTCACGAGCTTTGCTCGTGGAGTGGTCTGTGTCTTGCTCTCTCAGGGACCAGAGTTCATGAAAGACCGCTTACGCATTTTAACGGTTGAGGATGAGCCGGCCGTGGCGCAGATGGTTGGGCTACTGTTGGGCGGTCCGGGCGCGAAAATCACCCACGCCTGCGATGGCTGGATGGCGCTCATGAAGATCGGCGCCGCCAAGGAACCTTTCGATGTCATTATTACCGACCATCGCATGCCGCGTATGAACGGACTCGACTTGGTGCGTCGGCTGCGAGTACGCAAGTTCGAGGGCAAAATTATTGTCCTCTCGGCGTATCTGACCAAGGAGAACATACAGGCCTACGAGGAGTTGAAGGTGGATATGATGTTCGCGAAACCCTTCGATTGCGAAGAGTTGCAACTCGCGATGAACCTCCTAACGAAAGACGGATCAGAGCGGGTCAGCGCGCCCCTGACGGCGCCGGCCTAAGCTCTAGCGCGGTTGCGATTGGTTCCTCTTGCTGTTCTCTGACCCTGGCTTCTCACCGATCGGTGATCGCTTCTCGCTGATTGCGAGCAAGCTGATATCCATTTGGTAAAATTTGAAAGTATTCTCTTCACCGCTGTGATCGCCAGCTACTTCTTGGTAGTGATCAAGAACATCGTTGATGAAGTCCATCCGTTCTGCCGCTGGCAGTCGGCTCGTCCATGCCACGCAACCAACCGCGCTAAAACCGGAAAATGCCAAACGCGATCCGAAATCCCACGAGTGATCTTTGATAGAAACGTTTAGAACACGGAAGCCGCTGCGCTCTGCCAGGGCCGCATACTCTTCCGGTGTCAAATGCAGGTAAGGATCCTCAAAATCCTGGAAGTAAGCCTTCCATCTCGACGTTCGACGTGTCTCTTCGGCTACATTTTCCAGGCTCTTGCATGCACCTTTCGATACCAGGCGAAGCTGCGCCTTGCCCCCCGGTACCAGGGTGGAACGTATCGAACCAAGCGCGGTCTGTTGCTCCGGAATCCAATGCAGAGCATTGAAAGAAACCACGAGATCAAACTCGTTTTTGAACGGCAGGCGGCGAGCGTCCGCCACCTCAAATTGAACATTGGGCAGCGTCGCGGGACCGAAGTGGCTCCGGGCGAAGCTAATCATGTCTCGCGATGGATCGACGCCCACAACCGAGCCCTTCGAAGCGCGAGAAGCGATTTGTGCGGTGATCTTCCCGTCGCCGCAGCCGACATCAAGGATCCGTTCCGAACCCTTGAGATCGAGCAGAGCGAGTACTTCCTGCCCCATCGCTTCCTGTAGCGACGAACGGCGAGAATATTCGGCAGCATCCCATTCTGTCATGTTCGATGATCAGGAATGTCGCACCCTATCTCGCCTTTCCCGTCGTTTCCAATGACCCCTGTTCTCCGACGTCAACCCGATTCACGATTACGAGCATGAGCACGAGCATGAGCATGAGCACGAGCATGAGCATGAGCATGAGCATGAGCATGAGTATGAGTATGAGTATGAGTATGAGTATGAGCTTCATTCGTGCTCTGTCATTCCTTCGTCATTCGTCATTCGTGCTTCGTCATTTCCACTCGTCTCACCTCTCACCTCTCACCGGTCACTGATCACTCTCTCCGTGCCCTTGCTCCCTGCTTGACTTAGCTGCACCTCCTCATCACGCTGCTTTCCGCCTTGTGACGATTTTAAATTCCGTCCTTCGTCAGCGTACTCGACGCGACTTTCTTTCGCTCGCCGGCAAGAGCCTCGGCCTGGCCGCGCTGTCTTCGGCCACGGTCGCGTCGTTGCTGAACAACGTAGTAGCCGCGACCCAGAGCGTGGCGCATTTGACTCCGGAGCAGGCGGCCATGGACGAAGACTATTGGGCCATCATTCAAAACGCTTTTACCGTCACACGTGGCATTATCAACCTGAACAATGGGGGCGTGTCCCCCAGCCCGCGGATCGTGACCGAGGCGCTGGTGCGTTACACCTGGGAACAGGAAGACGCCACTGCCTATACCATGTGGCAAATCCTCGAGCCACAATCGGAAACAATTCGCACCGGTCTGGCGGAACTGTTCGGCTGCGATCGCGAAGAAATTGCGATCACGCGTAATGCTTCCGAGTCACTTGAGATTCTTTTGATGGGGATGGATTTTAAGCCGGGTGATGAAATCCTCACTACCACCCAAGATTATCCGCGCATGCTGATGACGCTGCGTCAGCGTGAGAAGCGAGAAGGCCTGAAGCTAAAGCTAATTCAGATTCCGATTCCACCAAAGAACCTCGATGAGATCACCGCGGCATTTGCGAAAGGAATTACTGATAAAACGCGCCTGATTTTGATCGCGCACCAGATCAACATCACGGGACAGATCACTCCCGTGAAAGCGGTCTGCGAGATGGCTCGCGCCAAAGGAATCGAGACGATTGTCGACGGCGCGCATTCCTTCGCGCAGTTTGATTTCAAACAGAAGGATCTCGGTTGCGATTACTTCGGCACCAGCCTGCATAAGTGGTTGCACGCTCCCAAAGGCACCGGCCTGCTTTACGTGAAGCGCGATAAGATCGAAAAGCTCTGGCCGTTGATGGCCGCAGAAGCCAAGCAAGCGTCAGACATCCGCAAGTTCGAAGAGATTGGCACACACTCGGCGGCGATAAAGCTCGCCATCGGTGAGGCATTGCTTTTTCACAGCGGCATTGGTGGCAAACGCAAAGAAGCGCGGTTGCGTTATTTGTCACGTTACTGGATGAACCGACTCAAGGATGTGCCCAAGATTCGCTTCAACACTTCGTTTGACCCGAATCAATCGTGCGCCATCGCCAACATTCAGATCGAAGGAACCAACCCTGAAGCCGTTGCTAAATATCTGTTCGACAAACATCGCATCTTCGTAACGCCCATCATTCACGAGGAGTTTCAGGGCCTTCGGATCACGCCCAACGTCTACACCACGCTCGGCGAGCTGGATCGTTTTTGCGAACAGATGGAGATCATCGCCCGCAACGGTTTGCCGTCCTAACGGCGAACAAGTCCGCGAAGCTTCTAATCAAAAATCTGGCTCAAGCGCCCGAGAGCAAGAGCCCCGAGTGCTAATCCCAGGTCGCGCAGCGCCACATCAAAGTAACCCGGAACAAGCAGCAGATTAAAAATGATGAGCAAAAGCCAGGCGCTGACAACGTAGGCAAAGATCTTTGGCTTTAAGGCAACGCCGAGGCCGGCCACGATTTCAATTACGCCAACCACCAGCATCAATTCATGGCCGTGACCGCTCGCCAGACGGTTGACAACTGGAGGAAGGTATTGGTCCCAATTTACCAACAGGTGTGAAAACTTATCTGCGCCAGCCAGAATCGGCGCGACGATAAAAGCGAATTTCAGGATGAGATAGGCTTGGCGAGCATATCCATTCGCAGTTGAGTATTCGGCGGTAGTTTTCGTTTCGGTCATAATAGTTCCTCAGGAAAAACAGGCTTTGCCGCCAAACTTTGGGGATTCCGAATAGATAGTCAAATAAATTTTGAGTATCTCACAAAACCGGACTTTCGTGCTATCTTGAGACGATGGCAGGAAAAGTGAAAAAACGGACTGGGCCGCGCTTCGGCAGCCGGCGATTGGAGGTGGTCGATCTGTTGCGGCGCGGAATCAGGACGGTCGCAGAGATGGCCAGGCATTTGCACCTGACTGATAACGCGGTGCGTTCTCACTTATCCTTGCTCGAAAGACGCGGTTTGGTGCGTCGCAGCGGGTTAGAAAAAGGAGTAAGTCGTCCGCACGTTGTGTTTCAGCTGACCAGTGAGACGACGGAGCTTTTTCCTCATGCTTACGACGCGGCCCTGCGGGATCTGATTGCTGTTATGAAACGACGTTTGCAGGCGGATATTGTTACTCAACTCTTACGATTGACGGGGGCAAACCTGGCCCGGCGCTTTCCGAGCGGTGAGAAAAAGGAATCCGTGCTAAAGCGAACACGGAGCGCAGTTCGAATCTTGAACCGACTTGGAGGCTCCGCCCGGCTTCATCGCGAGCAAGGAATTCTTACCATACACAGTTCCAGCTGCCCCTTGTCTGCGGTCGTCAGGGAGCATCCTGAGACCTGTGCGCTGGTGGAAAAGTTTCTATCGCATTTGTGCGGCACTCGCGTTGAAGAAACTTGTGCGCGGGGAAAGGCGCCTCAGTGCCACTTTCAGCTGCAAGAACGTAAAAGAACAAAAAGGTCCGTTCTTAAGACAAGACAGATTCTTCGATTGCCGACTACTCGCAGGAGTGAATCCAAGGTCTACTCCACGCTCGGCGAGCCGGATCGTTTTTTGCGAACAAGATGGAGCTGATCGCGCGCAAGAGTTTGCCGTCGTAGCGACCTCTGATTTCGATCTCGACTACGCTGCGTATTTCGATCAGGATTTTGAAATGGCACAAAGGAAAGAAACACCTGAACCAACGCCGCCTCCGCCGGAGCGTGGCCACTAACTAGCCTTCATCGCAGCCCTCCAGCGGCTTAGAGTAATAGTCTGTTGATTTAGCAACGCTCCGCGTCGCAAGGCGCGGAGCGTTGCTCTTTTCCGCAGCGACGCAGCCGCCGTGTCGCTTGGCCATCGTCAGAGCCCCGAGCTCCAACCGCGGACGATTTCAGCCTTTCAGCTTTCTTGTCACGCCGTCACTTTATTAGAGGCGCATCAGCGTTTCAGTATTTAAGCTTCCGCCAATGAGCTTTCGCAGCGGACAACGGTCATTTCTCAACCTGCTCTTCGAAGTCGCGCTGATAGCGGTCGGCGTCTTTCTCGCTTTGTGGGCAAATAATTGGCATGAAGACCGCGAGCATCGCGCGCAGGCCAGGGCCGCTCTGCGCAATTTCGCCAGCGAAATGGAAGCCAACCGTCAGGCTATGCAACGCAACCGCGCCTATCACGAAGTATTCGCGCGCGAGCTGCGCGAATTTCTCGCGAGCAAAGAGCCGGCGAGCGAAGATCGCCTCAATAAGAGCGTCCATTTTGAAGGCATGCGCCCGGTGATCTTCGAACATACCGCATGGGATCTGGCGTTGGCTACCCAAGCCTTATCCTACCTTGATCCGGATTTGGCCTTCGACATCTCCAAAGTTTACACTGGGCAAAATGCTTTTCAGAAGTTGGAAGACAGTTTCCTCGCTGCCGCCTTTACCCCGGCCAGTCTTTCGAGCGACAACGTTAAAGGCATGGCCACGGCCATGGAACTCTACCTCATTGACGTGAACCAGCACGAGCCGGCGATCCTTCAGCTATACGACAAGGTAATTCCAGAGGTAAAACGCGCACTGTCTCATTAGCGCCCGACTCTGACGTCGATTCTCGATTCACGTTGCACCATCGTAACCCCTCCCCTCCCGATAACTGATAACTGATAACGATAACTACGAGGCTTGTGACGCTTTCTTCATCCTCGCACCCAACCAACCCGCGCTTAGCTCTGCTCGTAATCGCGGTGGTGTTCGCGATCCTGAACGCCGATATCACGACGGTCAACGTAGCGCTGGTTACGCTGGGTAAGGATCTGCACGCAGATTTGGCCGATCTGCAGTGGGGACTCAACAGCTACATGTTGGCGTTCGCCGCGCTGATTGTCGCGGCCGGCCGTGTCGCTGATGTCTTTGGACGTCGCCGTTGCCTGCTTGCAGGCGCAATTCTGTTTGCAGTGGCCTCGCTGCTCTGCGGAATCGCGTCCACCCTTTCAGTCCTCGTAATTGGGCGGGTCTTACAGGGTGCTGCTGGAGCACTGATGGTGCCCGCGGGCATGGCAATCATCTCCAACGCTTATGGCGGGGAGCAGCGCGCGCTTGCTCTTGGGACCTTGGTAGGCGTATCGGGCGTAGCTCAATCGATGGGACCGCTCCTGGGTGGTTTTCTTACGGCCGAAGTGAGCTGGCGATGGGTGTTTCTTATGAACCTGCCACTGGTAGCCGTGATAATGATCGTTGCCGTACGATCAATTCAAGAGTCACACGCTGAGAACGCTTCACATCGCATTGACATCGCCGGTGTGCTCATTCTGGCGGCAGCGCTGACGAGTTTGCTCCTCGGCCTTAGTGGGGCTCAAAATCCTAACAAGCATAAGGTGGTGGGGCTCGGCTTGATCGCTCTTTCGCTGGTCTTATTAGTGATCTTGACCTTAGTCGAACGCTGCACAGACAACGCCATTCTCGACGGCAAACTTCTTCGGCTACGGTCATTCCTTTGTTCCTGCGTCGCGAGCTTTCTTCTTGGGTTCGTATTCTTTCTTTTCTTATTCATCACGGCCGTTTATTTGCAGGAACGACTCGGCTACAATGCATTGACAGCGGGGATCGCGCTCGCGCCCCTCAGTCTCGTCCTCGCCGTAACCGGAGTCATGTCCGGACGCCTAACGAGTCGGTTTCCGTTACCGACTCTTCTGATCATGAGTTGCGTTTCCCTGGCCTCAGGACTGGCGATCCTTTCGTTCATGCCTGCGTCCTACGGATATGTTGGAATGGTGCTTCCGTTTCTGCTGGTTGCCGCTGGCGTCGGTCCCGGATTTACTTTGCTGAATACCGCTGGCCTGGCTGCGATTTCGGCAGAGCGCTCCGGCCAGGCTACGGGAATGATCTACATGTTTCGGTTTGCCGGAGGCGCGATAGGAGTGTCCACCGCCAGTGCACTTCACAGCGCGATCTTTCGCCACCAACTCGTTTTCAGATTATCCGAAACCCCGTTGTCATTTGCCCAACAAAAACTTCTGGAGCAGCCGGGTGCAGCCGAACGAATCAGGCAGATCGACAGCGGCCTCGTCGCGAGCCAGGTGGAGCAAGTGCGTCAGGCGTTTTACGAATCGTTCGTAGCGGCATTCACCGGCACGCTGCGGTTGAATGTGATAGTGCCGATCGCGATCGCCATCCTGACGATGATACTGATGATGGGAAAGAAGGAGGGAAGAAAGGAAATGGTGACTAGTGACTAGTGAATCGTTAGCGGAAGGCAAGATCTAACGGGACTTAAGAAAAGAATTTCCAAACTCCCCTCGGATCTCTGATTCTCTGCCCTCTGGTTTTTGGGCTCTCCCTTTCTGTTAAAGCCTATAGGATTTCGAAAACTGCGCCAACGAACCTCGTATTTTTGCAAAATGACCGGGACTAAGCATCTTGTTCTCGTTAGATGTATTCGCTCCCGAAACTTGGATTGATGTTATTGGCGCTGACGATCTCTGCCCCGCCTTCAGGGGCAATTGCATCTGAAGGGCTCGACGGCGTTAGTTTTTCGAACGATCCGCACATGCTCTTCGTTCCGGTGGAGGAAATTGCTTTGGCCCTTGGTTGGGAAATGCATTTTGATCAAGAGTCGGGGCAACTGTCCCTCAACGATCACTTACTCGATGCCGGACATCTTCGAAAGCTCACCAACGGGACCCTATTGGTGCCGCTCGATGAATTGCAGCGCGCGGGCGCGACCATTACCTGGAGCGATGACGGAATGCAGGTACTGGTCGCGAGTGACCATAGGAAAATCGCGATTCGGTTTGCCGATAAACACGTCGAGGTAGATCTGGCGAACCAGCGCCTGCGCGCATATCAAGGCACGCGACTCGTGCTCGACAGCCACATCAGCACTGGGCGAGAGGGAAAGAAGACGCCACCGGGAGAGTTCAAGGCTGGGCCAGTCAAATCGCCGATGCATCGCTCGCGGCTCTACCACAACGTGCCGATGCCATGGAGCGTGCAGGTACACAAGAATATTTTCATTCACGGATTCCGGAAGGTCCCGCAACATCCTTCCTCGCACGGTTGCATTCGCCTGCCGTTGGCGGGCGCCAATCCCGCAAAATGGTTCTACGACTGGATCGACCTCGGCACACCAGTCACCATTAAAGGCCATTGGCCTGCCGCAGCCGCCAGCACCGCGACCGTGCCAGTGCACGTTGAAAGAAGCGTTCCTCCTGCACGCTCCCTTCTCCGGAAAGTAATCATCGCAACTGTCGTAACCATCGCGGGCAGCATGATTATCTGGTTCGTGTCGCGAGATTATCGAAAAATCTAAAATGTGGTCTGTGATCGCTGAAGCGATGAAGCGCACGTCAGATCGAAGACCTCATGCTCATGCTCATAATCGTAATCGAGATCAGAGATCACATGTCACGCAAAGACTAGATGATTACTGCCGCAGCCGCGACATTGACCCGCAGCTGCGCCAGCGATAAGACGAGCCGATGAAGGAGAACCATGCAAAGCGCGGTACAAACTACGGCCCGTGGCTTGTTGGCGTCGGCGCAGCTTTGTGGGGGACCGAAAGTGCGTGGCGCATCCCACTCAACCAACTTTTCGATGCTCAGGTGATCGTGTTTTGGGAACACGTCCTGATTCTGCTCATGCTGTCGCCGCTTTTGCTTTCAAGGCTCGCGGACTTACCAAAAATCGACCCGCGCACCTGGAGTTATCTCATTTTCTCTGGCTTCGCCGGTTCAGCCGTCGGCACCGTTTTTTTTACTTTGGCGCTGAAGTACGGGAATCCCACCGTCGTGAATGTGATCCTGAACATCCAACCATTCATCTCCACCCTTGGTGCGTTCTTCCTGTTTAGCGATCGATTGACGCCGCGCTTCTTCCTTTACGCAGGCATCGCCATTCTCGCGGGAATCTTTTTGTCGGTCGAGCATCCCACGCTCATCGGAGAATCATTCGAGAAAGCGGGATTGAACGTGGGAACCGGTTACGCGCTGGTGTGCGCGCTATTCTGGGGACTTTCCACCGTGGCCGGTCGCGGCACGATGATCGGAATGCCTTTGCGCCTCGCCGCCAGTATGCGCGTCGTGGTCGGGCTGATCTGCATGACGCTCATTCTTCTCATGTACGGAAAACTGAACCGCGTTTCCCTTTGGCCACCAGCCGCGCAGGCGCACATGACCACAGCCATCGTCGCGCTTCTTCTCCTCGCCTCGATCTCCGGCGCCATCCCACTTGTCATTTACTTTGAAGGATTGCGACTGACGCGCGCGTCCACCGCCGGTTACTTCGAAATGATGCAAACGCTCGCCGCCGTTTGCATCACCTGGGGATTCTTCCATGCTGCTTTACATTGGCACCAGGTCATAGCCGGAATGGTGCTGATGGCTGCGGTAACGATGGTGCAAAGAGCGCAGGCCGCGGTGGAAACTAGTCCGATCGGAAAATGATTTCGTTCGCTAGGATGCGTTGTTCTATGAAGAATCATCTGGCAAATTGGAGGTTGGTCCGTCGGACTCAAACCAATCGCAGAGGATTTAATGGAAGTTTGGTTCGGTCGCCTCCTGCTGGGCCAGGTGGATTTAGGGACGAAAAAAACTGCAAATGAAACAGAAAAAGTGTAACCAATGATCAACAGAGTGTTACCTATGTTCTGACCCAAGAGTGTTACCGATGTACTGACTGCGCCATTTCCACTCCTCTGACCTCTGGTCTCTGACCTCTGATCTCTGGCGCGGTCGCGCTTCCCTGCACCGTGCTCCCTGCTCCCTGCTATATTCCCCCATCATGTCGCAACCGTTCCGCGGTGTAATCTTCGATCTGGACGGCGTTCTCGCCGACTCCGAGCCGTGGTGGAACGAGATTGACGCGAAGTTGCTCGCCGAATATGGCGTCACCTATCGCGGCGAATACCACCGAAATGTGCTGGGCGTGAGTTACCGGCTCGCCGTCGAGTTCTACAAAAAGACGTTTGGTCTCTCTGTGCCTACCGACGAAATGATGCGGCGCCGGGGAGAGATCGCGGCCGATTTCTTCGCCAACCGGATAGATGTTTTCCCTTCGACAAAACTAGTCCTGCAAGAGCTGCGGCAGAAGAACCTGCACCTCGCCGTCGCCACAAGCTCGGTCAGCGCGTCCGCGCGCCCATTTCTCGCTCGACATGGATTGACGGCGTTTTTCGAAGTGGTTGTTACCGGCGAGGAAGTCGAACACGGCAAACCGCATCCCGACATCTACCTCCGCGCGGCGGAAAAACTCGGCATCGCCGCGCACGCCTGCCTCGTCATCGAGGACGCTCTTTCGGGCATTGCCGCCGCCAAAGCCGCGAAGATGCGCGTCGCCGCCATCCCCGACACCCGCTTCGTCGATCCGCACGACTACAAGAAAGAAGCGGATTACCTGCTTGGCAGCCTTTCGGAAATTCCGGCGCTGATCCGAAGGGTTCTTGCAAAGTAGGCGACAGCGCTTGTCGTTTCAACAATTCACAAGTCACGATTCTCGCTGTCCCATAGCCTCGTGGTCTTGTCGTCATGTAGTCTAACGCCGCTCCCTGCTCCGAGCTTCCTATTGAGGCCGGGCGCTGTTATGCGTTCACCGTAAAAAATGATTGTAACGCGCGTTTGAATTGTGTAATATCGCAACCAATCGCGGGCGATTTCATCGCTTTCCAACATCGCATTTCACCTTCATGAAGAAATATTCCAATTCTCGATCTGCGTTCTTTAACTGTCGCTTCCTCCTAGGGTTCGTTCTTTTTTCCGCCGGCTTTGTTCTGGCGTTGATGAGTTTGACCGCTCGCTCCCCTCTTTCCGCCCAAAGTCCGACCGGCGAAGCCAATGGCAATAAATTTGGCTCTTCCTATCGAAATGACGTCTCACCCCCGCTCCGAGAATTGCCTCCGTGGAGTGAGGTCGATCGAAAAGAGGAGCACGAGGCCAATGAAAATCCAAAAATCCCTCATCGGCACAAGGACGAAGCCGATACGGTCGTTCAAAATCGCCATTCTGCTAGTTCTTCCACTCTAAATGCGGTCGCGCCCAACCTCGCGGCTGCCTTAAGTAATTTCGATGGTATCCCCTTCCCCGGCGTCGGTTGCAATTGTGCGCCACCCGATACCAACGGCGCGATTGGAAAAACCCAGTACGTCCAAATCGTTAACGAAGGCTACCAGGTATTCGATAAAACCACCGGCAACTCCGTCCTGGGACCGAATAGTATCTCGTCCATCTGGACCGGTTTCGGCGGCGCCTGTGAGACAGGTGGCAACGGCGATCCGGTTATCCTTTACGACCATCTGGCCGATCGATGGGTCGTCACTCAATTTGCCAAG
>Ga0209473_1000428_pt1 | contig 25570 bp, 24 predicted proteins | sample GraSoiAngelo_133_FD_185890 | JGI IMG/M metagenome (GOLD analysis project Ga0209473, IMG submission 185890) | Grasslands soil microbial communities from the Angelo Coastal Reserve, California, USA - 14_0929_05_20cm (SPAdes) (version 2) | ecosystem: Environmental > Terrestrial > Soil > Grasslands ...
CGCGACGCCGGCTCGGTGAACACATTCAGGATCAGGCCCTGCGGTCCGTGCACCAGGCGGGTGCCCCCCGGCACGGGGCGGGGCAACAGCTCCCGCAGCTGGAGTCCGGCGCCGGCGACGATCTTCCCTTCCACCTCCGCCACCCAGGCGACATAGCGGCCGTCCGGGACCGCGGCGGCGAAGTACGCGCGGGCGGCTTCGACCAGCGTGTCGCGCAGGTCCGCGGGCAGCTGGCCCATGTCTCGGAACATGTCGGCGCGATGGCGCGCGAGCACGCCCGCGTCCGCCGCCGTCGCCCGGCGGATGGAGAGCTCCGTCACCGCTGGCGATGCAGCTCCAGCAGCTCCAGCGCCCGCCGCACACGCGCCAGCGCCGCCCCGAAATCGGCATCGTCCGTCGGCTGCATGGGCGCGAGCACCTGAAGTGCGTTGCGGAGATGCTCGGCCGGGGATTCGTGGGCGGGTAAGCGGGCCGAGCGGCCGCGCCGCTCCAGCGTGCTGCGCCGCTCCGCGCCGCGCCGCCGGTCCACCACGCGTCGCCGCTCGCGCGGGGACGCCGCGACCGCCCGTCGGCGGGGCGCGAGGCGTCTATCCACGCCGTGTCGGCGATCGGCGAAGAGACGGGTGGGCGTCACGGAGGACCTAATGTGCCTCCCCTACGACGCGCCGGGAAGCCCTAAATTCCTCCACCACACATGTCACCGATCGTCACGGCCGAGCGGCTCAGCAAGACCTTCCGCGTCAAGGTACGCGACCCGGGGTTGAAGGGCGCGCTCGCGGCGCTGGTGCGGCCCCGCTATCGCGACGTCCACGCGGTGCGCGACGTCACGTTCCGGATCGAGCCGGGGGAGATCGTCGCCTTCCTCGGACCCAACGGCGCGGGCAAGACGACCACCCTCAAGATGTTGACGGGACTGCTCTATCCCACGGCGGGCCGGGTCGAGGTGGCCGGGTTCGTGCCCTGGACCGGTGGGAGCGCCTTCAAGCGGCGCATCGCCCTGGTGCTCGGCAACCGGCAGCAGCTCGTGTGGGACCTGCCGCCCGAAGAGACCTTTCTTCTGAACCGCGCCATCTACGATATCCCCGAACCCGCGTACCGGGAGCGACTCGCGGAGCTGGTGGATCTGCTCGAGCTGCGCGACGTGCTCGAGAAGCCGGTGCGCCAGCTGTCGCTGGGCGAGCGCATGAAGTGCGAGCTCGCCGCCGCGCTGCTGCACCATCCGCCGCTGTTGTTCCTCGACGAGCCCACCCTGGGCCTCGACGTCACCGCCCAGGAGGCGATCCGCGGCTTCCTGTCGCAGTATCGGGATCGGCACGGTGCCACGGTGCTCCTCACGTCGCACTACATGCAGGACGTGACGGCGCTCGCGTCGCGCGTCCTCATCATCAACCGCGGGCGACTCTTGTACGACGGCGCCCTCGATGCCCTGGTGGCGCGGATCGCGCGCACCAAGCGGATCGAGCTGGTGCTCGGGCCCCCCCCCGACGGCGTCACGGCCGCGACGCTGGCCACGTTCGGCACCGTCAAGACCTTCCATTTCCCCAATGCGGTGCTCGAGGTGCGGCGCGAGGAGGCGGCCGCGACCAGCGCCCGCCTCCTGGCGGCGCTTCCCGTAGCCGACCTGTCGATCGAGGACCCGCCCATCGAGGACGTGATCCGCCAGGCGTTCGCGCAGGGGCTGGGAGAGGACGCGTGACCCGAACGGGCGATTGGCTGCGGCGCTACGGCGCGCTGTTGCGCACGGCGTGGCTGCAGGACCTGCAGTACCGGGCCTCCATCGTGCTGTGGCTGCTCTGGGGCGTGACCGAGCCGGCCGTGGCGCTCGGCATCTGGTGGGCGATCGCGGCGGACGGCCCGGTGCAGGGGTACGCCCGCGCCGATTTCGCGCGCTACTTCTTCGCGCTGATGCTCGTGAACCAGCTCACCATCGCCTGGGACTCGTGGTACCTCGACTCCTGGATCCGCGAGGGCGAGCTCAACTTCCGGCTGGCGCGTCCGATCCACCCGGCGCACGAGGCCGTGGCGGAAAACATCGCGTACAAGGCGCGCACCGCCGGCATGATCCTCGTGGTGTGGCTGATCGTCGCGGCGGCGTGGCCGGCGGTGCGGCTGCCGTTCGGAGCGGGCCGCTGGGCGCTCACCGCGGCGGCGGTGCTGCTCGCAGCGGCGATGCGGTTCTTGATCAGCTTCGCCACCGGACTGCTCGCGTTCTGGACCACGCGCGCCACCGCCATCATGGAGCTGCACGCCGGGATCTCGCTGTTCCTGTCCGGGCGGCTCGCGCCGCTCGCCCTGCTCCCGCCCGCCGTGGCGCGGGTGGCGGGGTTTCTCTGGTTCCCCTATATGCTCGCCTTCCCCGTTGACCTGCTCACGGGGGCCGTGCAGGGCGCGGCGGTGGTGCGGGGGTTCGTGGGGCAGGTCGTGTGGCTCGGGGTGTGGATCGCGGCGTACCGCGTCGCGTGGACGCGCGGCCTGATGAAATACGGAGCGGTGGGGGGCTGACCAATGCGGAATGCGGAGTGCGGAATGCGGAATTGCAGTGCAAGGTCGACCGGGGAGGCAAGCTCCGAGGCACGAAACCGGCCATGACATTCCGCATTCCGCATTCCACACTCCGCATTCTTTCGGCCCTCTGGCGCATCAACGTCGCCGAAGAGCTGCAGTACCGCGCCAACTTTGCGGCGAGCATGCTCGGCACGGTCTTCTGGATCGTCACGGCGCTGCTCACGCTCGCGGTGTTCTTCCGGCACACCACGCGCCTGGGAGACTGGGACTATTGGGAGGTCGTCGTCCTGCTGGGCGTGTTCAACACGCTCACGGGCGTGATCGAAGCCGTGCTGCGGCCGGGCATCGGTCGGCTCGCGGGTGAAGTAAAGAACGGCGGCCTCGACCTGGTCCTCGCGAAGCCGGTGGACGCGCAGGCGTTCGTCTCGTTCCGCCGGCTCGACGTGTGGCGATTCACCGACGTGGTGCTCGGGCTCACCCTCGCGGGCTACGCCCTGTATCGGCTGGGGCGCGCCCCCTCGCCGGCCCAGCTTGCGGCGTTCGGCTTGACGTTGGCGGCTGCGGTCGTCGTCGTCTACGCCCTGTGGGTGGCGCTGATGAGCCTGGCCTTCTGGTTCGTGTCGGTGGAGAACCTCTCGGTGCTGTTCGACGCGGTCTACGAGGGTGCCCGCTATCCGGTGTCGGCCTATCCGGGCGCGCTGCGTTTCGTCTTCGTGTACCTGATTCCGATCGCGTGGACCACGACGATTCCGGCGTCGACGCTCACCGGAAGGCTCGAGCCCGGATACGCGCTCGTCGCGGCGGCGGTGGCGGGAGTCGCGTTCGCCCTGACCCGGCTCTTGTGGCGCACGGCGCTCAAGCGCTACTCCGGCGCGAGCGGGTGAAGCGGAGTCAGCTCATCGCGGCGAGCGCCGCGCCGCCGTCCGGCCAGCGGCCGGCGGGGTCGGCGGCCAGGCAGCGTCGCGCCAGCTCGGCGAGCCACAGAGGCACCGAGCGCACCTCCTCGAGCGGCTCCGATTCCGGGGCCGGCGGCTTTCCCGTCAGCATCTCGTGCACCAACACGCCCACCGCGAACATGTCGTCGGCCGGCCCGGCCGCTGCCGCGCCGTTCTTCCCTCCAGGGGCGCGCCGCTCCGGCGCCACGTACGTGGTGGCGCACAGCGCTCCCGTCACCAGCCCAGGCGTGCCTCGCGGCAGCGAGCGCTCCACGGCCTCCACGATGCCCGTGTCGGCCACCAGCGTATGGCCATCGGTGAGCAGAACGTTTTCGGGCTTCAGGTCGCCGTGGGCGATGTGCGCGGCGTGCGCGTGAGTGAGCGCGGTGAGAACGTCGCGGAGAATGTCGACCGTGCGGCGCAGCGGCAGCTCCCCGTTGCGCGCCAGCCAGGCGCGCAGCGTGGTGCCTTCCACGAATGCGCGCGCGTGATACACGAACGCACCGGCGCGGCCGGAGCCGCGGGGCGGCACGAGGGGGGGCGCGCTGAGGCGATCGGCGAGCAGCAGCAGTTCGCGCTCGAGCAGCGCGGTGTCGAGGGCGAGCGACAGCTCCCCCGGCAGAACTTTTACGAGGAGGGCCGGTCCGCTCGCCGCCTCGAGCGCGACGAACATGCGGCAAGCGCCCACCGGACGTACCTCGCGCTCGACCCGGTAGATCGGGCCCAGCGCATCCTGCAGCGCGGTCCGCAGGTCAGCCACGCCGGGCGGATCCCCCGGAGCGAGACGTCGGCATGGTGCAGCTCCTGAGCTGGTGACTGAACATATCCGCGACCGCGGGGCGCGCCAGCAAGTGCCGGGCCGACCCCCAAGGTAACCGGACCGGGGCTCAGGCGGGACTGTCGTCTTCCGGCAAGGGACCTAGCCGTCCGTCCACACGGCGAGCTCGTTGCCGCTCGGATCGTTGAAATGGAAGCGGCGGCCGCCCGGGAACGCATACGTCGCGCGCACGATCTTGCCGCCGGCCTGCTTGATCTTCGCCTCCGTGGCTTCCAGCGCGGCGGCGTAAATCACCACCAGCGGATTGGCGGGCCGGACCGGCGCGTCCTTGGTGAACCCGCCGCTCAATCGACCGTCCTGGAAGGACGTGTAGTCCGGTCCGTAATCCTGGAACTGCCAGCCGAACACCGTTTCATAGAACCGCCTGGTGCGGCCGATGTCGGTCGCGCCGAACTCGATGTAGTCGACCTGCCGATCATGGTCGCGCGGCGTCATTCGGCCTCCGTGGGGTCGCGATCGTACCGCGTCGGGCGGCGGCGACTCGCAAGCTACCGCGCCGCGCGGGGCGAATCCAGGTGAGCGCCAATTCACAAGTAGCGCGCGACGGCCATCGCGCCCGCGGCCACGAGCAGCAGCGCGGCGGCCAACTGCGTCCCCCGCTCGATGCGCGTTTGCAGCGCCGCGAGCTCGGCGGCCTGGGCCGGCGTCGCGGCGCTTCCCTGCTGCTCGAGCCCCTTGCGCACCCGTGCGATCCTGGCGCTCGCGGGCGCGTTGGTCGCGATGCCGATCACGACGGCCAAGAGGGCGGCGACGGCGCCCGCCCCGAGCGCCAGTCCGGGGCCCGACGTCATCCAGGCGTGGTTGAACCCCGCGGACAGCCGGGCGTACATGATGAACCCGGGGATGACGGTCAACAACATGGCGATCCCGAGCGCGGGGCCCATGCGCCGTTGCAGGCGCTCGATGAAGCGCCGGCCGTCGGGGCCCAAGGCCCGGGCGGTAGGAAAGACGAACAGGGCGGCGAATACCGCGGAGCCCACCCACACGACGCCTGCCACGATGTGTATCAAGCGCAGCCAGACCACGAGCCACCTCCGGTAGGGTACAATTGACTATACGATCTGTATAGTTAAATTGTTTCCATCAAGCCACCGCGTCCCGTGACCTCCCGGCCCTACCGGCTGGGCCGCCGCCAGGCGGCGGTCGATCGCACCCGGGCCCGCATTCTCAAGGCCGCTCGCGCGCTGCTCGTGAGCCGTGGGAGCACCGAGTTCAGTATCGAGGCCGTCGCGCGGCGGGCGCGCGTCACGCGGGTCACCGTGTACCAGCGGTTCGGGTCGCGGACCAAGCTGCTCGAGGCGCTGTTCGACGATCTCGCGCGTCAGGGCGGGATGTGGGACCTGGCCGATGCGTTCCGGCAGCCCGACCCCGAAGCGGCGCTGGCGCGCTTCGTGACGACCTTCGCGCGCTTCTGGACGGCGCACCGGCCGATTCACCGGCGCCTGCTGGGCCTCGCCGCGCTCGACGCGGGGCTCGAGCGGACCCTGCGGGCCCGGCAGGAATGGCGGCGCAAGGGCCTGCGCGAGATCGTGGGTCGCCTGCGCGAGCGTGCCGGCCCATCCCCGGTCGCGACCCAGGACGAGGCCGTCGATGCGCTGTTCACCCTCACCGCCTTCGAGACGTTCGACCTCCTCGCCGGACCGACCCGCACCCCCGCCGACGTGGCGCTCATCGTGCTGCGGATCGCGCGGGCCGTCCTTGCGGAGCCGCCCGTTTGAGGCCACACTAGCGCGCCCCTTCCAGGACTGGTCCGTTGCGGCTCGCTGCGCTCGCGTCCCTCGTCACCGTCGCCCTCGCTTCCCCGGCAGCGGCGCAACGCGTGGAGATCCGGGTTGCACCGGCGCTCCGGGCCACACCCGTCACGGGCCGCATGTACGTCTTCGTGAGCCGCGGCGACGACGCCGAGCCCCGCCTCCAGGTCCGGCATGAGAGCGACTGCACGCCGTTCTTTGGGGTGGACGTCACGGCGCTCCCGGCCGGTACGCCCGGCGTGATCGACGGCACCACGCTCGGCTATCCGGTCGCGAGCCTCAAGGAGATTCCCGCCGGCGACTATTACGTGCAGGGGCTGCTCAACGTCTACTCGGAGTTCCACCGCACCGACGGGCACACCCTCTGGCTGCACGACGACCAGTGGGAGGGGCAGCAGTTCAACAAGTCTCCCGGCAACCTGGTGAGCGAGGTGCGCAAGGTGCACCTCGATCCGGCCGCGCCGGATACCGTGCGGCTCGAGCTCACGCGCGCGCTGCCGCCGGTCGAGCTGCCGCCGGACACGAAGTGGGTGAAGCACATCAAGATTCAGAGCGCGATGCTCACCGCCTGGTGGGGCCGCCCGATGTACCTCGGCGCGACGGTGCTGCTGCCCCGGGGCTACGAGACCGACACGGCGCGCCGCTACCCCACGGTGTACGAGCAGGGACATTTCAATCTCCGGCCGCCGTTCGGATTCTCGACCGATTCGAGCGCCGAAACGCCGCAGCAGCGGGAGGCCCGGCTGGCGCGCTCGGCCCGCGAGCCCGGCTTCGAGTTCTACCAGGCGTGGCGCTCCCCCGCCTTCCCGCGCCTCATCGCCGTCACGTTCCAGCACCCGACGCCCTACTTCGACGACTCCTACGCCGTGAACTCGGCGAACAATGGGCCCTACGGCGACGCGATCCTGCGGGAGCTCATTCCTTACCTGGAAGAGCACTTCCGCATGATCCGCGCGCCCTGGGCCCGCCTGCTCACCGGGGGCTCCACCGGCGGCTGGGAAGCTCTCGCCCTGCAGGTGTACCATCCGGACTTCTTCGGGGGCACGTGGGTCCTCTACCCGGACCCGGTCGATTTCCGGAACTACGAGATCCCCGACATCTACGCCGACACGAACGCGTTCGTGCACCCCGTGGCCGGGTGGATGAGCTACGACGTGCCGGCCGAGCAGGAGGTCACCGGGCAGCCACGCATCAGCGTGCGGCAGGAGAGCCAGTTCGAGGCGGTGCTCGGCAGTCGCGCCCGCTCGGGCGAGCAGTTCGCGATCTGGGAGGCGACCTACGGTCCGGTCGGCCCCGGCGGCTATCCCGCGGAGTTGTGGAATCTCGCGACGGGCACGATCGACCACGCCGTGGCCGAGTACTTCAAGGCTCACGACTACGACTTGCGCGACTATCTGGAGCGCAACTGGTCGACGCTCGGCCCCAAGCTCAGGGGGCAGCTGCACCTGTTCGTGGGGGACATGGACACGTTCTACCTGAACCTCGCGGTCTATCACCTCGAGGAGTTCCTCAAGCGGGCGCGTCCCGCCGCCGAGGCCGAGTTCGCATACGGGCGCCCGTTGAAGCCGCACGGGTGGCAGCCTTGGACCAACGCGGAGCTGATGCGCATCATGGCCCGCCACATCGACCACCATCGCCCACGTCACTGAGCGACCCATGCGACGCCATCTCGCCTTCCTCCTCGCGCTGTTTCCGCCGGCGACCGCCGCCGCCCAGGTCGAGCTGCCCCGCACACACCGCCCAGGCCCGACGGCTCCGGCGATCACACCGGGCGACTTGATGACTCGGCTCTACATCCTCGCCGACGATTCGATGCAGGGGCGCGAGGCGGGGACGCCCGGCAACGTGAAGGGCACCGCCTACATCGCGGCCGAGATCAAGCGGGCGGGCCTGGTGCCGGCGGGAGACGACGGCACGTACTTCCAGACGATCCCGCTCAGGACCCGCACGTTCGACACGACGTCCACGTTCGCGCTCGCGGGAGCCCCCCTGACGGCGTTCACCGACTACCTGCCGCTCGGACCTCGTCCGCTCGAGAGCCAGTCGCTCTCGATCGTGTTCGGCGGCGAAGTCGGCGACTCGGCCGCGCGGATCACGGCCGAGCAGGCGAGCGGCAAGCTGGTGGTATTGCGGGTACCGGGAGGGGTGCTGGGGCTGCGCGCGCTGCGGAACCCGCCGAGCGTGCCGGGCGCGGCGGCGGTCGCGCTCGTCGCGCTGGACAGCCTTCCCCCGCAGGCCGTCGCCTTCCTGCGCCGTCCGCGCACCGTGCTCGACGACAACCCGGCGGGCCCGGCGGCCCGGGCGCCCGCATTCCTGATCACCGCCGCCACCGCGGCGAAGATGTTCACGACCCCGCTGGAGCAGCTCACGCCCGGGGCGACCGGCACGACCGCGGCCGTCGCCGTGCGGTTCGACGTCGTGCCGGTCGCTTCCCCGGCACGCAACGTGGTCGGTATCGTGCCCGGCAGTGATCCAAAGCTCAAGGGTGAGTACGTCGCCATTGGAGCCCATAACGATCACATCGGGTTCAGCCGTACGGCCGTCGACCACGACTCGATCCGTATCTGGAATCACGTGGTGCGCCCGGAAGGCGCCGACGATGCCGGCAAGCAGGCCACGCCCGAGCAGCAGGCGCGCGTCGATTCCCTGCTCGCCCGGCTCAGATCGGTGCATCGGGGCGAGAGTCGCGCCGACTCGATCGCCAACGGCGCCGACGACGACGGCTCCGGCTCCGTCGCGGCGCTCGAGATCGCCGAGCGGATCGCGTCGCTCAAGCGCAAGCCGAAGCGGTCGATCCTGTTCGTGTGGCACACCGGCGAAGAGAAAGGGCTGCTGGGCTCGCGCTACTTCACGGACCACCCCACCGTGCCGCGCGACTCGATCGTCGCGCAGCTGAACATGGATATGGTCGGCAGGGGCGCCGCCAGCGACGAGACGGGGCGCACCAGGGACGGCGCGCCGCTGCACGGCGGCCCTCGTTACCTGCAGCTGGTCGGCTCGCGCCGCCTCTCCACCGAGCTGGGCGATCTGGTGGAGCGCGTGAATACGGCAGGTCGCCACGACCTCGTGTTCGACTACTCGATCGACGCCGACGGGCATCCGGCGAACATCTACTGCCGCTCGGACCACTACGAGTACGCCCGCTACGGCATCCCGATCACGTTCTTCACCACCGGCCTGCATTCCGACTACCACCAGGTGACCGACGAGCCGGAATACATCGACTATGCGCACATGGCGCGAGTCGCCAGCCTGGTCGAGGACATCGCGCTGCACGTCGCCGATCTGGATCACCGTGTGATGGTGGATCACCCCAAGCCCGATCCGAACACGCCCTGCCGGCAGTAAGCAGACGGGCGACCTTTGTGATGCGTCGAAGCAGCAGTTAGCCTATTAGCTGCAGCGTGGTCGCTACGTCTCATCCTGAACCTGTCAGTTATCTGCTGTCCGGATAGTGGGTTGCCAACGTGGTCCAGAGGCGCGCGGGAATTGCAGCGGCGTCGCCACGATCCATGACCCAAGACCTCAGAGAGTGGCTTTGCTTCGGCCGGGCCTGTTGCCGGGCGCGACTCCCGTTACGGGTGGGGGCGACCGCCGTGCTGCGGCTCGCGCGTGCGGCCTTCCCGCGTCACGTGCTGCGGCAGCGGTGGATCCGCTACGAGATCGACCTGGCCGACACGCCCCCGCCGCCGCCCCACGTGCGGCTGACGCGCGTGACCGACCCGATCATCGGCGAGCTGCGGCAGCGTCCCGATCGCGCGGAAACCAACCTCAAGGCCGGATTGCGCTTCTGGGATGAGGGCCTGCGGCGCGCCTACATCTGGCTCGGCGCGGACGGGCCGCTGTGCATTCAGTGGCTCCTCTTACCGGAGGACAATCGTCAGATGCGGCGGCTGAGCGACTGGTCCGGGATGTATCCCCCCCTGCCGCGGGGCACGGGGCAGGTCGACCACCTGTTCGCGTTTTCGGCGGCGCGCCTTGCCAGCGTCAGCACCGAGTTCGCGTACGCGCTGTACGACGAAGCGCGCCGGGCGGGGGTGCAGACGCTCATCACGCACATCCACGAGAGCCACCGCGTGGCGCGGACCTGGGCGGAGGGCGCCGGGTGGCGGCGCTATGGCACCATCACCCGGCATCACCTGGGCTGGCCGGCCCGGCGCACGCTGAGCGTGTACGTGCATCGCGATGAGGCGCCGCGTCGCGGGGAAGCGACGGCGCCCGTCGCGGACCTCGCCCGCATGCGTCTGCCGCGCAATTGGAGCGACGGCGCGCCCAGCACCGCGGCCGGCAGCTAGGCTCAGCCGAACAGCCGGCGTCCCAGGATCGCTTCCAGGCCCGCGAGGGCGAGGCGCGTGGCGTAGCGCGTCTGGACGACGTCCGATCCCGCCTGCGTCAGCTGCACCTGCGCATCCACCAGCTCGAGAATCGTCGCCGCGCCCGCGCGGTAGCGCTGGTCCTGCACGCGGAAATTCTCGGCGGCGGTGGCGAGGGCCCGGATCGAGAGGGCGTAATTGTCGCGGGCCGTGGTGTAGGTCTCATAGGCCTCGGTGACATCGCGCCGGGCGGCGCGCTCGACATCCTCCCGGGCGGCGCGCGCCACATCGCGGTTCACGCGCGCCTCGCTGATCGCGAGCTCCCGCACGCCGCCGGTCCAGATCGGGAGGCTCACGCGGAACGTGACGAACGACAGGTTCCGCGCCTCGGGGAAGAAATGGGTGTCGAAGTGCTCGTTTTCTCCCGCGAGCGTGAGCTCGGGGAGGTACGTGCCGCGGGCGCCGGCCAGCAGCGCCGAGGCGGCGCGCTCGTTGGCGCGGGCGATGCGGAACTGGGGCCCCTCGTGCAGCGCCAAGCGCACGCCTTCCTCGAGCGATATCGGCAGCGCCGGCGCCGGAAGCGTGTCGAGCGGTTGAGCGGCCACCGGTCCCGACGCGCCCACCCGCCGGCCCAGCTGCAGCCGGGCCACGGCGAGGGACACGGCCTGGCGGGCGGAGTCGATCTCGGCCCGCGTCTCCTCCAACGACACCTGGAGCGAGTCCGTCTGGACGGCCACGCCTTGGGTGACACGGGCGCGCGCCACGGACAACTGCTCGCGCGCCCGGTTCAGCCGCTCCGTGGCGACGCGCAACAGCTCCTGGTTTGCCAACACGTCGTAATAGTCCGCCTCGGTCGCCATGGCGGTCTGGAAGCGCTGCGCCAGCTCACCCGCCGCCGCGGCCTCATGCCCCGCATCGGTCGCCGCGAGATCGGCGATCTTCCGCACGGAGAGGACCTCGTAGCTCGCCGCGACGTGCGTGGTCACGGCGCTCGTCCCCTGCTGACCCGTGCCCGGGTTGAAGAACGGGGACGAATACTTCGTGGCGTCCACGCCCACATCGATGGACGGCACGATGAAGGCGAGCCGGGCCGCGCGCCGCGCCCAGGCGGCGTTGTCCGCCTGACCCAGCGCGCTCACGTACGCCGGATCGAGCCGGGCGGCGCGCGCGATCGCCTCGCCCAGCGAGACGCTGGGCAGCGTGTCGAGCGCCAGCGGCAGGGCGATCGCCAGCACGCCCAGCATCAGTGCTGCTCCACGGGCTGTACCCGCGCGCCCTCGGCGACGCTCTCCCCCAGGTTCAGGGCGACGCGCTCGCCCGGCACGACGCCCCCGGCGATCTGGGCGCTCTGACCGTCGTCGCGGGCCACGACCACGCGCCGGAAGGCGACGCGGTCCGCCGAGTCCACGACCGCGACGAGCGTCGTGTCGCCCCGCATGATCAGCGCGCCCGCGGGCAGCTCCGGGTAATCCCGCCCCTTGGCGGCGAGCTTCACCGTCACGTAGCTCCCGGGGAAGATCCCGCCGCCGCGGTTCTCGAGATCGACCTCGGCCAGCAGCGTGCGCGTCCGCGGGTCGAGCAGCCCGCTCACCCGCGTCACGCGCGAGGCGAGTCGCACCTCGGGCCGGTCGGGAACCGTGACCTCCGCCGGCGTGCCCACGCCCACGAAGGGGGCATCCTGCTGGTCCACATAGGCATACACCCGCAGGCGGCCCGTCTCCGACACCGTGAGGACGGGGAGCGCCCCCGTCTGCGCGTTGGTGGCGTTCTGCACCAAGGCGCCGGGATCGGCGTAGCGGGCCGTCACGCGCCCGGTGAACGGCGCCCGGATGACCTCGTACGACTTGAGCGTCTCGATCGCCTTGAGGTTGGCTTCGGCCACGGCCGCGTCTGTCTCGTAGCGTTCGGCCTCCTGGGCGGAGCTGGCGTTCGATTTGGCGAGGGCGCGGAACCGGTCGGCGTTGACGCGCTTGTTGCGCGCATCGGCGAGCGCCGCCTCGTACTGCTGGTCCAACTCCGGCGACTCGATCACGGCGAGCACCTGGCCCGCCGCCACTGCATCGCCCTTGTCGACCAGGATCTGGCGCAGGTAGCCGCTCACCTTGGCGTACAGCGTGACCGCCGCGTAGGGGCGCGCCTCGCCCAGCAGTGTGAGGGTCTGGACGCCCTGCGGCGTCGTGACGCGTGCCACGCGCACATGCGGCCCCGCCGCCACGTCGGCGGCGCGCGCCCGCCCCTCCGCCCGCACCAGGCTCACCTTGCGCGCGAGCAGCCCGGCGACGACGGCGGCCGACGCCGCCATCGACACCACGCCCCCGACGAACAGCCGGCGCCCGGACCGCGACTGACGCCATTCGGTCATCACGTTTCCCCTCTCTCTTCCGCGAGGAACCGCTCGTCCAGCAGATGGCTGGTCGGCGGCTCGGTCCGGATCAAGGAATACACGACGGGGACCACGAACAGCGTGGCCGCCGTCGCGAGCAGCAGCCCCCCGATCACGGCGCGGCCGAGCGGCGCGTTCTGCTCGCCGCCCTCGCCCAGCCCCACTGCCATGGGCACCATCCCGATGATCATCGCCAGGGCCGTCATCAGCACGGGGCGCAGCCGGGTCTTGCCGGCTTCGAGCGCGGCGCCCAGGGCGTCGCCGCCCGTTTCGACCCGCCGGTCGTTGGCGAAGCTCACGAGCAGAATCGAGTTCGACACCGCGATGCCCACGGCCATGATGGAGCCCATCAGCGATTCGACGTTCAGCGTCGTGCCGGTGAGGGCGAGCATCCAGAGGATGCCCACCAACGCACCGGGCACGGCGGCCATGATGATGAACGGATCGACCCAGGACTGAAACAGCACCACCATCAGACAGTACACAAGCACGATCGCGAGGATCAGGCCCAATCCCAAGCTGCGGAACGACGCGCTCATCACTTCGCCTTGCCCCCGCACGGTGATGCGCATGCCGGTCGGCAGCGTCCCCAGCGCGGCGATACGTGAACGGATGTCGCCCACCACACCGCCCAGGTCCCGGCCCTCCACGCCTGCTTCGACGTCGATCACCCGTTGCACTGTGTAGTGACTCACCACGCCGGGCGCCGCGCCGGGAGACACGCTGGCCACGTTGCCGAGCATCACGGCGGGCGCTTCCGGCGGCTCGGCGAGCGCGGGCGTGCCGCTCCCGTCGGCCGGCCGGACGCCGGCGGCGGGCGTGAGCGGAGTAGCGAGCAGGCTCGGCACCGACGCCAGCCGCGCGATGGGCGTCTGCACCGCGACGGCGTAGTTTACGTTGTTCGCCGGGTTCAGGAAGAACGACGGCGCGATCAGCCCGCTCGACGAGAGCGAGATGAGCATACTGTTCGCCACGTCCCGCTGGGTCAGACCCAGCTGGGCCGCGCGCACGCGATCGACCTGGACCTTGAGCGCCGGATAGTCGAGCACCTGCGCGATATGCACGTCCACGGCGCCCGGCACCGTGCGGATGGCGTCTCGCAGCCGCCGTGCCACCTCGTAGGACCGCGTCAGGTTGGCCCCTTCGATCTGCACGTCCACCGGCGCCGCCACGCCGAAGTTGAGCACCTGGCTCACGATGTCGGCCGGCTGGAAGTAGAAGCTCGAGCCTGGAAAGTCCGGCGGCAGCGACGCCCGCAACGCCCGCATGTAGCGCGCCGTCGGGCGATGGCCCGGCTTCAAGGCGATCAGGATCTCGGCGTCCATCGCTCCGATGTTGTCCGTGGGGACGAACGCCAGGTTGTAGAACAGCGGCACCCCGATCATGTCGTTCACGGTCTCGAGCTCGTCCGCGGGAATCGTCTCGCGGATGCGGCCCTCCACCTGCTCCACCAGCCGCTCGGTCTCCTCGATGCGCGTGCCCGCGGGCGCCCGAAAATGCAGCTTCATCAGGCCCGCGTCGACCGCGGGGAAGAAGTCGGTGCCCACGACCGTGAGCAGCGCGACGCCGCCGAGCGACAGCACCAGCGCCAGCACCAGGGTGAAGCGGCGGTGCGCGAGCACCGTCTCGAGCGCCCGGCCGTACGCGGCCTGGAACCGGTCCCAGATCTCGTCGCGCTTGCGCTGCAGCGTCGAGGGCGTGGCCGCCGCGTGCTCCTCGCCCGGCATCAACAGCCGGGCCAGCAGCGGCACCAGGGTCCGCGACAGTACGTAGGACGCGAGCATCGCGAACACGACGGCAAGGGCGAGCGGCGTGAACAGGTATTTGGCCGGCCCGTACAAGAGCGCCACCGGGAAGAACACGATGCAGATCGCCAGGGTCGCCACGATGGCGGGCACCGCGACTTGCTGGGCTCCATCCAGCACCGCCACGGTGAGCGGCTTTCCCAGGGCCCGGTTGCGGTGGATGTTCTCGATCGCGACGGTGGCGTCGTCCACCAGCATCCCGATCGCGAGCGCCAGTCCCCCCAGCGTCATGATGTTGATCGTCTGGTTCGTGAACTTGAGCCCCAGGAACGCCGTGAAGATGGCGAGCGGGATCGAGGTCGATACGATCACCACGCTGCGCCAGCTGCCGAGGAACGCGAAGATCATCAGCGAGACGAGCACCGACGCGAGGATCGCCTCCCGCACCACGCCCGAGATCGCGGCCCGCACGAACAGCGACTGGTCGAAGTCGATCTTCAGGTCGAGCCCCTCCGGGGCCACCGCCTGAATCGCGGGGATCGCCCGGCGGGTGGCCTCGACCACGGCGAGCGTCGATGCGTCGGCGTGCTTCAGGATGGCGAGATAGGTCGCGCGCTTGCCGTTCACGCGTACGATGTTCGACTGCTGGGCGTAGCTGTCGGCCACACGAGCCACGTCTCCCAGCAGCACGGGTGCCCCATTCACGACTTTGAGGGGAATCCGCTCGAACTCCGCCACCGCGGACGGGCTCGAATTCAGCGCCACGTTGTATTCGGTGGAGCCGACGCGCGCCGTGCCCGCGGGCACGATGACGTTCGACACCTGCAGCGCGCTGACCACGTCCGCCGGCGACAGCCCCTTCGCCGCCAGGGCCTGCGGGTCGATGTCGATCGAGATCTGACGCTGCCGGCCGCCGAACGGCGCCGGCGTCGAGAGCCCGGGAATCGTGAACAACCGCACCCGGATGAAGTTCAGCCCATAGTCGAAGATCCGGTCTTCGGGCAGCGTCGCGCTCGACGCCGTGAGCTGCGCCACCGGGACGTTGGACGCGTTGAACTGGACCAGCGTGGGAGGCTGCATCCCCGGCGGCGCGATGCGCAGGATGGTGCTCGTGAGCGCGCCGATCTGCGCGATGGCACCCCCGATGTCCGTGCCAGGCTGGAAGTAGATCTTGAGCAGCCCGATCCCGGGAATGGACTGTGACTCGATGCGCTCGATGCCGTTGACCGTGGTCGAGAAGCCGCGCTCGCTGATGATCACGACGCGCCGCTCCATCTCCTCGGCCGCGAGCCCCGGATAGTTCCACACGACGGCGACTACCGGGATGTCGATGGCGGGGAAAATGTCCACGATCATGCGCGTGAGCGACAACGTGCCCAGGACGAGAATGAGCAGCGCCATGACGGCAATGGTGTAAGGTCGGCGCAGGGCCAACCGGACGATCCACATGCGACGCTCCTTCGGGGCTGATCGGCGAACGACAGGCCAACCGCCAAGAACACACCGCTCCCCGGCCCGGTTCCGCGCGAAAGCTACCCCGTTTCTCCCACGCCCGGCGTGGCGCTGGAGCCACTACCCGGGCTGAAACGGCGTGCCCCGGCTGGCGCCGGCGGGCCTTCGGCGCCATGCTATCCCTCCCCCGCGCTCGAGGCTTCCGTCACGCATGGCCCGCATCCTGGCCGTAATCGCGCCCGTCCTCCTGCTCGTCCCCACCGCCAGAACCCAGCAGATCGACTCGACCCTGGGGGCGCGCCTGCGGTACCGCTTCGTCGGTCCCGAGGGCAACCGCGCGGTGGCCGTGGCAGGAGAGCCCGGCAATCCCCAGGTGGCCTACGTCGGAGCCGCGTCGGGCGGCATTTGGAAGACGGAAGACGGCGGGGTGCACTGGCGCGCGGTGTTCGACAGCCAGCCGGCGCAGGCGATCGGCGCGATCGCGCTGGCGCCGTCGGCGCACAACGTGCTGTGGGCGGGCACCGGTGAGACGTTCTTCATCCGCTCCACCACCGCGCTCGGCAACGGCGTCTACCGCTCGACCGACGGCGGCCGCAGCTGGCAGCACCAGGGGCTCGACGCCACGGGACGGATCGCGCGCATCGTGATCCATCCCGCGAACCCCGATGTGGTGCTGGTGTGCGCGCTGGGACGGGCGTACGGGCCGGCCCAGGACCGCGGGGTGTACCGCACCACCGACGGCGGCAAGACGTGGAGCCGGGTGTTGTTCGTCGATCCCAACACGGGCTGCTCGGACCTCGCCCTCGATCCGGGCGACCCGAACACGCTGTTCGCCGGGATGTGGCAGTTCGAGGTCAAGACGTGGCACCTCCAGAGCGGCGGGCCGGGGAGCGGGCTGTGGGTATCGCGCGACGGCGGCGCGACGTGGAACCGAATCGTGGGGCACGGCCTGCCGGACGCGCGGCACGCCGTGGGCAAGGTGGCCGTGGCCGTGGCGCCGTCGAACCCGAACACCGTGTACGCGCTGATCGAGGACCAGGACCCGACGCTGTACCGCAGCGATGACCGGGGCACGACCTGGCACGTGGTGAGCCACGATCACAGCATGGCGGAACGCGCGCCGTACTACGTGCGCTTCGCCGTCGCGCCCGACGACGAGGAGCGGCTGTACTTCGTCTCGGTGCGCTTCAGCATGTCGCGCGACGGCGGCCGCACGCTGGCCCGCTCGGGCTACGAAGGCGGCGGCGACAACCACGACATCTGGATCGATCCGCTGAATCCCGACCGCTTCATGGTCGCGCACGACGGCGGGGCGAGCATCACGCTCAACCGCGGCAGGACGTTCATGCGCATCGTGCTGCCGATCGCCCAGATGTACCACGTGCACGTCGACACCCGCGCGCCGTACTTCGTGTACGGCAACCGCCAGGACGGCTCCTCGTATCGCATGCCGAGCCGTGGCCTGGGGGAGGGCATCTCGGAAGGGGCGTGGCAGCACGTGGGGGGCTGCGAGAGCGGATTCGGCATCCCGGACACCGTGGACAACGCGACCGTCTGGTCCGGATGCTACGACGGGGGGCTCGAGGTCTACGACGTGCGCACGGGCCACGCGCGCAACGTGCGCGTCTGGCCCGAAGCCGGGTACGGGTGGCGGCCGGCCGACCTGAAGTACCGCTGGAACTGGACCTTCCCGATCATGATCTCGCCGCACGACCACCGGCGCGTGTACGTGGGGAGCCAGTACGTGCACGTCACGAGCGACGGCGGTGCGAGCTGGAAGGTGGTGAGTCCCGACCTCACTCGCAACGACACCAGCCACCAGCAGAGCTCCGGCGGCGTCACGACGGACAACCTGATGACGTTCGACGGCGCGACGCTGTTCGCGCTGGCCGAGTCGCCCGTGCAGGCCGGCGTGATCTGGGCGGGGTCGAACGACGGCCTGGTGCACGTCACGCGCGACGGCGCGACGACCTGGACGGACGTGACCGGCAACCTGCCGAAGCTCGCGCCCTGGGGGAAGATCTCGAACATCGAGCCATCGCGCTTCGACGCCGGCACGGCCTACATCTCGGTCGACCTGCACGAGCTGGACGACCTCGATCCGTACATCTTCAAGACCACGGACTTCGGCAGGAGCTGGAAACGGATCTCGGAGGGCTTGCCCCGCTCGCCACTCGGGTTCGTGCACGTCGTGCGGGAGGACCCCGAGCGGCGGGGGATGCTGTTCGCGGGCACCGAGAGCGGCGTGTACGTGACGCTCGACGACGGCGGCCACTGGGCGCCGCTGCAGGCCAACCTGCCACACGCCCCCATCTCCTGGATCACGCTGCAGCCCCACTTCCACGACCTGGTGGTGGCGACGTACGGGCGGGGGATCTGGATTTTGGATGATATCTCGCCCTTGGAGGACCCCGCCCTGACGGGCGCGCCGGCCCTTACGGGCCGGGCTATGCTCTTCGCGCCGCGTCCTGCCTTTCGGTTCCGGGCCCAACAGGGCATCGCGAGCGCGCCGAACAGCGCCGTGCGCGTCGACAGCGTGCCTGAGGGCGCGGACCTGACGTATTACCTCCCGGCGGCCCTCGCCGACACCGCCGCGGTGCCCGACAGCGCGCACCGGCGCCGCCCCGCGAAGCTCGTCATCCTGGGCGCCAGCGGCGACACGGTGCGCGTGCTCGAGGGCGAGCGCAAGCCGGGGCTGAATCGTCTGTGGTGGGACCTGCGCTACACGCGGCCCACCGTGCCGAAGCTGCGGACGCCTCCGCCGGGCAAGCCGTTCGTGCGTACCGGGCCGGACGGGACGCGGCCGCTCGTGACCTGGGACCTCGATCTCTCGCTGCGGGGGCCACTCGTGCCGCCGGGGAGCTACCAGGTGCGGCTCACGGTCGGCGACAGCGCCGCGACCGCCGCGACGCTCACCCAGTCGCTCACGGTGCTCAAGGACCCCAACACCGCCGCGAGTGACGCGGACGTCGCGGCGCAGACCCGGCTGGCGCTCGCGATCCGCAGCGCGCAGGACAGCGTGGCGCGGATGATCAACCGGCTGGAATGGGTGCGGAAGCAGCTCGCGGACCTGAGCGGTCAGCTGCGGGGCGACACCGCGCTCACGGGCGACTCGAGCGCGCAGCGGCTCGCGCGTCTCGCCGACTCGCTCGACCGGCGCGCCGGCGCCGTCGAGGGCGCGCTGTTCGACGTGCACCTGACCGGTGCGCGGGAAGATGCGTTCCGGAGCCCGATCCAACTGTACGGCCGGCTGGCGGCGCTGCAGTCCGACGTATCCGAGAGCGGGGCCGATTTCGCGCCCACATCGCAGCAGCAGGCCGTGTTCGAACTGTTCACGCAGCGGCTCGGTGACGCGTCGACCCGATTCGCCGCCTTCATGGACCAGGAGCTGCGGGCATTCGGCGCCGAGCTGCGCAAGACGCCGTTGAAAGACATCGTCGCCGGCGGCGTGGAGGCGGGGACGCTGCCGCGGACGGGACCCTGAGCGCACAGCTTGACACCCGTTACGCGTCTGTCTAGAGTGCGTACCAGAACCCACCAGGGCTGGAACCCGGTATGGATCGCTCGGTGTTGAACAATAATTGCCGCTGCACGAGTCCCTGAGCGAGCCGGCCCGCTGGGTGGCACCATCGTGTGCCAGCGCCCCCCTCCGGAGCTGTCCCCGGCGGGGGGCGTTGAGTTTTCGCCGCTCCAACGACCATTGAGGCACGACCGGTGAAGCGATACCTGTTGGCAAGCGACTTCGACCAGACCCTGAGCTTCAACGACTCCGGGATCGTCCTGAGCGAGCTGCTCGGCATTTCCGGCTTTCGCGAGAAGAGCGCGGGGCTGTCGAGGATCCATTTGGTGCAGCAGGGCGCCGAGCTCGCCTACCTGCTGCTGCACGACCCGGAATACCGGCGGGTACGCAAGGAGCACCTGATCGAGGTCGGGAAGCGGGTTCGCCTGAAGCGGAACCTGCACCTATTGCCACGCCTGCTGGGCCAGCTGGATGGCTACGATGTCGCCTTCTACGTCATCTCGGCGGCGCCGCAGGAGGTCATCCAGTCGGCGCTCGACGGCATCGTGCCGCCGGACCACATCTACGGGACGCGGTTCCGCTACGCTCCGGCGTCCGGCGAAATCCACGCGATCGAGCGCGTCACGGCCGGCTACGGCAAGGTGGCCCTGCTCGAGGAACTGCGGGCACAGCTGCCCGTCAGTCACGACCGGGTGATTTACATGGGCGACGGCAGCTCGGATATTCACGTGATGCTGCACGTCAACCGCCTGAACGGCATGACGATCGCCGTTTCGGAGAACAAGTACCTCGCGCAAATCGCCAAGCGGACCGTGCTGTCGGACGACGCGGTGAGCGTGCTCGTCCCGATCCTCGAGGACATCGTCGGCATGGACGCGAACCGCATTCACGCCCTGTTCGAGTCCCAGGGCCTTGTGCTCCAGGAATGGGACAAGGTGCAGACGGACCTCTTGACGATCCGCGAGACGGATGCGGCGCCGCCGCTGGTGGCCGAATTGGGGGGGAGATGAGGTCCGACTGGATCGGCTGGTTCGCGACGGCGCTGTTCATGACCTCGTACTTCTGCAAGGATCCCGTCACGCTGCGGCGCGTGCAGGGAGTCGCCGCCCTGGCGTGGGCGTCCTACGGCGTGGCGATTCACGCCTGGCCGGTGATCGTCGCCAATGTGCTCGTGACGGGGGTGGCGCTGTGGACATCGCTCGGCCGGACGGCGCCCGCGCTGCCTACTTCCACGCCTCCGTCGGCAGGTCCGCCGGGGGCTCGAGCGACTGGATATAGGTGACGAGCTTCCACACCGCCTCGGGCGCGAGCAACAGCCCGCCGTAGGCGGGCATGCCGTGCGGACGCCCGTAATAGATGGATTGGAAGATCGCTCCGTCCGCGCCGCCGAACCGCCACCGGCCGTCCGCCAGACTCGGCCCCACCCAGCCGCTGCCCGCGCCGCCATGACACCCGTCGCAGTTCATCGCGGTGAAGATCTTCGCTCCCTCTTCCGCCGCCCGCTTGTCTCGCCGGTAGGGATTCTCCCAGCGCACCGCCTGGGGGGCCGCGCCGCCCGCGAACACGTGCTCGTCGTGACGTACCGCCGGCAGGCCGGCGCCCTGGTCGGCGGGAGTCGCGCCGCGCCGGCACGCGGCCAGCGCCACGCAGAGGGAGACCGCGCGGATCTTCATCCCCGCACCGCCGCGAAGCCGCCGATGACCGCGATCACCACGCCCAGCGCGATCTTCGCGGCGGCGCCCGCGGCGCGTCCCAGCACCGCGCCCCAGCCCGCCCGCACCGCCACGGTGGCCGTGCGCGACACCGTGTACTCGAACAGCGCCGCGCCGGCGAACGCGCCGAGGAAGGCGCCGATCACGCTTCCGACGATCGGGACCGGCACGCCCACCATGGCGCCCACGACCCCGCCGGCCAGCGCGCCCCAGCCCGACCGCCGCGATCCGCCATACCGCTCGGTGAGCCCGAACCCCACCCACCACTCCACCAGCTCGCCCAGCAGCGCCAGCCCCAACACGATCGCCATCGTGGCGATGCCGATGGTGCGAAAGCCTGTGAGCGCACCGTAGCCCACGACGCCGCCCACCATCACCCACAGACCCGGCAGACCCAGCGGGACCAGTACGAGGCCGACCACGAGACACAGGGCGAGCAGGAGTGCCGCGAGCGTGTGGCTCATGGCCCCAGCCCGAACAGCCAGACCATGCCGCCCTGGCTGGTGTGGCGCGCGATGTCGCGCATGAAGTCGGCGGGCGGCCGTACGTCCGCGGGGTCATCGGAGCGCACGTCTCCGGCGAGCAGGAACCAATCGCCTCCGATCCCGGCGTACACGGCCACGTACTGTTTGCCGTCGGGGCCGGTGTAGGCGATGGGATTCCCCACCACGCCCGACCCGACCTTGAATTTCCACAGCGGCCGCCCGCTCGTCGCGTCCACGGCTTTGAACCAGCCGTCGAGCGTCCCGTAGAAGACGACGTTCCCGGCCGTGACGAGCACCCCGCTCCACACGGGGTACGGCTCCTCGATCGTCCACACCGTGCGGCCGGAGCCCGCGTCCCAGGCGATGAACGCGCCCATGTGCCCTCCCCCCGGCCCGGCGTGGTACGGCGTGCTCGCACCGATAAATGGTGTGCCCGCGATCCGGGTCGCCGTCACCGCCTCGTAGTCCATGCAGAGATTGTTGGTCGGTACGTAGAACAGTCCTGTCCGCGCCGAGTACGCCGCCGGTGCCGCGGGCGTCTTGCCGCCCTCGAGGCTCGGGCAGATGTCCTTCACGTTGCCACGCGAGGCGCCCGTGAGCTTGGTGGAGTCGACCAGGGGCCGGCCGCTCGCGCGGTCCACGCGCGTCGCCCAGTTCACGTGCACGAACGGCTCGGCGACGAGCACCTCGCCCGTAGCGCGATCGAGCGTGTACGCGAAGCCGTTCTTATCGAAGTGGACCAGCACGTTGCGCTGCTCACCCCCCACGGTCAGGTCGGCGAGGATCATCTCGGCGTTGGCGTCGTAGTCCCAGTTGTCGTGCGGCGTGAACTGATAGGCCCACACCAGGGCGCCGTCGTCGGGCCGCCGGGCGAGCACGCTGGCGGTCCATTTGTTGTCGCCCGGACGCTGCTCCGGATTGTACGGGCCGGGATTGCCGACGCCGTAGTACACCAAGTCGAGGCGCGGGTCGTAGGACATCCATCCCCACACCGGTCCGCCGCCGTGCGTCCACGCGTCTTTGGGCCAGGTGGTGACGCCCACGTCCTGACGCTTTTCGTAGAACGAGCGCATCGTCCCCGGCCACGCCAGCATCTCGCTGTCCGGACCCATGTTGTACGCGGTCCACGCGAGCCGGCCGGTGCGGAGATCGAGCCCCTTCACCCAGCCGTGGATGCCGAACTCGCCCCCCGACGCGCCGACGATCACGCGACGCTTCACGATGAACGGGGCGACGGGCGTGGTCTCGCCCTGCGACAGATCGGCGATCTTCGTCTGCCACAGCTCTCTGCCGGTGGCGGTGTCGATCGCGACGGTGCGGCCGTCCAACAGATTGTAGACGATCTTCCCTTCGGCGTAGGACGCGCCGCGGTTGATCGCATCGCAACAGGCGATCCCCACGGCGTTGGGATCCACGTCGGGGCGGTACTTCCATTTGAGCGGGTAGTCCGACCGGGTGAGGTCGAACGCGTACAGCACGTTTGGGTACGGGGTCACGACATACAGCGTGTGACCCACGACGAGCGGCTGGCCCTCGTGACCGCCCAGGACGCCCGTCGAGAATGTCCACACGGGCCGCAGCCGGCCCGCGTTGGCCACAGTGATCTGCGCCAGGGGGCTGTAGCGCGTCGCCGCGTAGTCGCGGGCGGGCATGGTCCACTGACCGGCTTCACCCACCTCCTGCGCCGGGGCGTCCACGGGACACAAGACCGCGACCAGCAGGGCGAACGCACCTGCCCTGCGTCCCCTCACGCCAAGCCGAGGCGGTGGCGGAGGTGCTCCTGGACCTCGGCGGTGATGACCCCCCGTTTGGCGGCGTCCGCCAGCGCGGCCGTGATCGCGGCCCGGTCGGCGTCCAGGCCCTGCTCGCGCAGCTCGCGAATGATGCGTGCCAGGCGGGCATCGTAATCCTGCGCATTGAGCGTTCCCGCGTCCACTTGCTGCTTCAACTTTTCCAGCTCCTTGACGAAGCGCTGAACCGTAACCGGTGCCATCCGAATTCCTCCCCTATTTGGAGTGCGTCCTGGCGGCAACGATGGACGATGGGAGCACGTGGCCGCAAGGCCTCCAGCCGGCTACACTAGTGGCGTGACCGCCGCGCGCCTCGTGCTCGCGTTCATCGCCGCCGCGGCGGCGGGCGCCGTGAATGCTATCGCGGGCGGCGGCACGCTGCTCACTTTTCCCGCCATCGTCGGACTCGGCGTCACTCCCCTCGTCGCCAACGCCACCAGCACCGTGGCGTTGTGGCCCGGCTCGCTCGGCAGCATGTGGGGCTACCGGCACGAGCTCACGGGCGCACGCCGCTGGGTGATCAGCTTCACGGCGCCGAGCCTCGCGGGCGGGGCCGTCGGCGCGTGGCTGCTGTTGCACACGCCGCCCGCAGCCTTCGACCGGATCGTGCCGTTCCTCGTGCTCGGGGCGACGGTCCTGTTTCTCGTCCAGGGACCGCTGCTGCGTGGGCTCCGCCCAGACGCGCCGGAGGCGTCCCCGCGGTGGAGCTTCCTCGCGGCCCAGTTCCTGGTCGCCGTATACGGGGGCTACTTCGGTGCGGGCATCGGGATCCTCATGCTCGCCGTGCTGGGGTTCATGGGCCTCACGAACATCCACCGCATGAACGGCCTCAAGAACTGGGGCGCGCTGTGCATCAACGCCGTCGCGGTGCTGATGTTCGCGGCCGGAGGGATCGTGCACTGGCCGATCGCCCTGACGATGGCCGTGGGCGGGATGCTGGGCGGCTACGCGGGCTCCCGCCTGGCGCAGCGTGTGGGCCAGCAGGGGGTGCGGCACGCGATCGTCGCGATCGGTCTCGCGGCGTTCGTGTGGCTGTTGCTGCGCCGACCTGGGGGCGCCTGACGGCTACGAGGTGCCGGTTTCGGAGTCCGAGGCCCCTTTGCGATCGTTCCGCTTGAATAGCCACACCGCGAACAGCACGACGCCCACGACGAGCGCGATCTTCAGCGCCAGAAACAGCAGTGGGATGAAGAAGAACGACCCGAGCTTCCACAATGAAAAGCCGAGCACACCGAGTGCGGCGAGCTGCAGCAACGGTTTGGACATGAGGGGCTCCTTCCCTGCGCGTTAGCCGACCGTGACCGAGTAGTCCAGCGGCTGGGTGATGTGAACACGTACGGCCTTCCCGTGCATCCGGGCCGGCCGGAACAGCGCCTTGAGGATCCACTCGCGGGCCGGCAGATCGAAGCCGGGGTTGGGGCTCGTGGCGATCACGACCGAGCCGGGCTCCACCCGACCCGTGGTATCGACGATGGCCCGTAGCAGCACCCGGCCCTGGATCCGAGCCTGTTTCAAGAGATCGGGATAGCGCGCGGGTGGCGCGGACAGCAACGACGGCCGCTCTTCCACCAGCGACTCCAAGTACACCTCGTTCCCCGACGGCACGACCCCGTTGGCGCGGCCGCCTTCCACCCCGACTCCGGAATAGTCCTTCGGGTCGAAGCGCTCCTGTAAGTCGAGCTTGGGCATCGCGGTGGGCAGCTGAGTCGGGATGGTCACCGTCTGAAACCCGCGCAGCGGCTCCGCCAGCTCAGCAGGGGGAGGCACCGGCGGCTGGCGTTGCGCCGGCGTGAGCAGCACGACGGTCGTGTCCATCCGTACGGCGATGTCCGCCGGCCGGGCGGACAGAGTCGCGTACACCGCGCCGCCGATCAGGACGGCGTGGAGCGCGAGCGACGTGGCTCCGCTGCCAAACAGCTTTTTCTTCTCGGTCCTGCGCTTCGTCTCGAGCAGTCTGAGCTCCATACGTCCTCCCGTCCGAATTGGGCTGAGGCGACGGCCCTGCGCCACAAGACCCGGTTGGACGACGAGAGGTTCCCACGGAGAGTTTCGCGGAGCGAACCCGCACGCAGGCCGGACCACTCCCGGACGCGCGACGCGCCTCGACGGGACACCGACGAGGCGCGTCGCAAATGAGGGAG
>Ga0209473_1000433_pt1 | contig 25457 bp, 21 predicted proteins | sample GraSoiAngelo_133_FD_185890 | JGI IMG/M metagenome (GOLD analysis project Ga0209473, IMG submission 185890) | Grasslands soil microbial communities from the Angelo Coastal Reserve, California, USA - 14_0929_05_20cm (SPAdes) (version 2) | ecosystem: Environmental > Terrestrial > Soil > Grasslands ...
CCGGTGGCCGCCAGGCGGCGCTCGCGTCCAGCGAGATGCCGAGCGCGAGCATCTGCTTGAGGTCGCTGATGGTGCTGCGCGCATCCGGTCTGTCGCTCTTGCTCACCACGTGGATGTCCGCGATCTCGAGGATGCCGGCCTTGATCGCCTGGATCTCGTCGCCCAGGCCGGGAGCGGAGACCACGAGCGTCGTGTGCGAGGCGCTGGCGATCTCCACTTCGTCCTGCCCCACGCCCACGGTCTCGATCAGGATGTAGTCGAAGCCGGCCACGTCGAGGATGTCGACGGCGTCGAGGGTGGCGCGCGCCATCCCGCCCAGCGCGCCGCGCGTCGCCATGCTGCGGATGTACACGCCCTCGTCGCCCGCCAGATCGCTCATGCGGATGCGGTCGCCCATGATCGACCCGCCCGAGTACGGGCTGGAGGGATCGATGGCGATGATCCCGATCTTGTGACCTGCCTTGCGCAGGTGCCCGGCCAGGACGGAGACCATCGTCGACTTGCCGCTGCCGGGCACCCCGGTGATGCCGATCACGTGGGCCTTGCCTGCGCGAGAGTACACTTCCCCGAGCGTGTCACGGCACTCCGGATCAGCGGCTTCCGCGCGGCTGAGCAGCCGCGCGATCGCCGCCACGTCGCCCTTGAGCACGCGTGGAAGCAGATCGCGCGAAGGAACCCTCATGGCGGAATGACCTGGTTCTGCAGCTTCTGGTTCAGCTCGCGGAAGACCTCCCGGTCGTCGACCACGCGGCGGGCCTTGAAGTCCGTCCGCGGGAAGGTGCCCGGAGGAACCACTTCCACGCCCGCGCGGAGCCCGAGCATGGTGTGGATCCGCTTCGCTACCGTCTCTTTGAACGCGGCGAGCTTGCCTTGCTTCTCGACCTCGGGCGTCGGCTCGACGCGGAGGAGCAGCTCGTCCATCTTGGCCCCGCTGCGGCTGATGATGATGCGATGCTCGCCGCCGTAGCCCTCGACCTGGTTGAGCGCGGCGTCGATCTCGCTCGGATACACGTTCTCGCCGCGGATGGTGAACATGTCGTCGATGCGGCCGAAGATTCCGTTTGGCAGGCGCGGATAAGTCCGCCCGCACGGGTTCGGCTCGTTGGTCCATTGCGTGAGATCGCCGGAGACCAGCCGGATCATGGGCTGGGAGGTGCGCTCGAGCTGCGTATAGACGGGCGTGCCGCGCTGGCCGTACGGCACGCGGTGGAAGTTGGCCGGATCGCAGACCTCGGTATAGACGACGTCCTGCCAGCAAAGCATCCCGGGCGTCTGTTCCGAGCCACCCACGTTCATCCAGGGCGTGATCTCCGCCATCGAGCCGGAGTCGTAGACCTTGCCGTTGTAGGCCTGCTCGATCCGGTCCTTGACGCCGGGTACCGACGCTCCCGGCTCGCCGGAGAAGAACAGCCGCCTGATCCCGAAATTCTTCGGATCGACGCCCTCCTTCTCCGCCACCTCCGCGAGGTAGAGCGCGAACGAGGGCGTCCCGTAGAACGCCTGCGGCTTCATCGTGTTCATCCACTGCACCGCCCGCGACGACATCCCCGGCGCGCCGGCCCCGAACGGGAACGCCTTGCAGCCCAGCCGCTCGGCACCCGCAAGCGCACCCCAGCTCCCCATGTAGAGGCTGAAGATGGCGGCGACGAAGACCATGTCGCCGGGACGGATGCCCATGCCGTACATGATCCGCGCGTGCGCGTTGGCGATGTTGCGCCAGTCGTCACGGCCGACGGCGAAGGCGGTGGGACGGCCGGTCGTGCCGGAGGTGCCGTGCACGTGGAAGATCTCCGACTCGGGAATGCAGAGATAGTCGCCGAAGGGCTCCACCCGCTCCTGCGCCTTGCGCAGATCGGTCTTGGTGATCACCGGGCACTTCGACTCGAAGTCCTCCAGCGACCGGATCTGATCCGGGTGAAAGCCCGCCTCATCCCACTTCTTCTTGTAGAACGGCGCCTTCTCGTACGCGTAGCGGCAGAGCTTCTGCAGGCGCTCCACGATGGCGCGCTCGCGGTCGCCCGCGGGCATCGTCTCGCGCGTAGGGAACCAGTACCGGCTGCCCGCTTCCGGGCGGTACGTATCGTCGTAGCGCGGAGGCCACGACCAGTATTCCATCTCGGCCATTGTCGACCCCGTCTGGTTATCGCGCGCCGCGCTCGCGGACGAGACGGCGCACCGTATCGACGATCACGTTGGGGGGCGTATCCTGGAGAAGGATCTCGGCGACCCCCAACTTCTTCAGCGCGACTACGTCCTCGTCGGGGATCACGCCGCCTCCGAGGAGGATGATGTCGTTGACGCCTCGCTCCTTGAGCCGCTTCATGATCCGCGGGAAGGCGGTCATGTGAGCGCCCGAGAGGAGGCTGACGCCGAGCACGTCGACGTCTTCCTGCACGGCGGCGTCCACCACTTCTTCCGGAGTGCGGTGCAGCCCGGTGTAGACCACGTCCATGCCCGCGTCTCGCAAGCAGCGAGCGACGACCCGGACGCCGCGATCGTGGCCGTCCAGGCCGACTTTTGCCATCAGCACGCGAATATTCTCGGCCATTACTGCCTCCGGGCCAGGGGAAGGACAGCCCGCTCGATCGGCGTCCGTATTTCGTATGCGGTGTGCGCTCTTGACATGAGTGTACGCACGTGTCAACCGGTGCGGTAGAACTCGTCTCGCCGAAGCAATTCGCGCAATGGTGCGCACTCCAAACGAATGCGGCACTCGACGGTCCAGACGCTGAGGCCCGGCCCGACGCTCATCGAGCAGGCCTACGAAGCCATCCTCGAAGCGATCTGCGCCGGGCGGCTGGCGGCTGGCGAGCGGCTGAACCAGGACGCCCTCGCCGCCCGCCTTGGCATCTCCCGTCAGCCCGTCGGACAGGCGCTCTCCGTCCTCAAGGCACAGGCTTTCGTGCGTGACACGGGACGCCGCGGTTTGATCGTCGCTCCTTTGGAGCGAGAGTTCTTCCGCGCCATCTACGAGCTCCGCGAGGCGCTCGACTCGTTGGCTGCGAGCCTGGCCGCGCAACGGTGCCGGCCAGGCGATGCGGCGGAGGGGCGCAAGCTGCTCGCCGAAGGCCGTCGGGCCGCCCGGTCGGGCCGTGTCGATGCGCAAATCGAAGCGGACATGCGGTTCCACCTCTGGATCTGCCAGGTGGCGGGAAACCCGCTGCTCTCGGACACGATGCGCCTGTACTGGAGCCACCTGCGCCGGGCGATGAGCGAGGTGCTCCAGCAGCCGGGGCGCCGCCACCAGGTCTGGGATGAGCATGAGGCGCTGCTGAACGGCATCATCAAACGGAATCCCGCTGCAGCAGCCCACCATGCGACGGTGCACGCGCGTGCCGCGAGCAAAAGCATCGTGACGCTGCCCACCGCGGACACGCCGCCGCGTCGCCGGACCGCGCACGGCGGCGACAGGCGCCGGACGAAGCGTGAACGCAGGTCCACAGTCGAGGCTCTGAAGTGAACCCTCCCATTCCATCGGCCAGCTCCGCTGCGGGCGTCGTCGCGCGCTTCCTCAAGGCGCGCGGCGTCGACCGCATCTTCGCCCTCTGCGGCGGACACATCATGCCGGTCTGGATGCGCGCCGACGCCGAGGGCATCCGCATCGTCGACGTGCGCGACGAACGCGCCGCGGTGCACATGGCGCACGCGCATGCCGAGCTGACAGGTACCCTGGGAGTCGCGCTGGTCACCGCAGGACCGGGCGTCACCAACGCGATGACGGGAATCGCGAACGCTCACGTCTCGCGCGCTCCGGTGCTGGTGCTTTCGGGCCTCGTACCGCGGCCGCAGGAGAACCGCGGAGGGCTCCAGGACATGGTGCACACCGACCTGGTCCGGTCGATCACGCGCTATGCGCGCACCGTGCGCGAGGCGGCCCTGGTGCTGCAGGAACTGGACGAGGCGGTGTCGCGCGCCTTCGGGCAGGGGGGAGAGCCCGGTCCGGCCTACGTCGATTTCCCCACCGATACCCTTCGCGGCGAGGTGCCGACGCGTGTCCAGCTCGACGAGCACTTCCGGCCAAAGTCTCCGGCGCTGCTCCTGCCGGATCCGAAGGCGGTCGACGCCGCGGTGGAGCTGCTCTGGTCCGCTCGCCGCCCGCTGCTGATCACCGGCCGCGGGGCTCGCGGCGCCGGGGCGCAGCTTCGGCAACTGCTCGAGAAGGTGCCCGCGGTGTACCTGGACACCGGCGAGAGCCGGGGCCTCGTTCCGGACGAGCACGCTTCGGTCGTCGCCGCGATGCGCGGCACCGTGATGACCGAGGCGGACGTCATCGTCACGGTCGGACGGCGGCTGGACTTCCAGCTCGCGTTCGGGTCTCCCGCCGTGTTCGGCAGCGCCCGTTTTCTCCGCATCGCGGACGTGGCCTCCGAAGTGCGCGACAACCGCCGCGGCGCCGTCGAGCTGTTCGCGAGCCCCGCAGCTGCCCTGAGCGCGATGGTGGACGCGGCCGGCGACCGGCCGCCGTCCGTCGACCGTGAATGGGCAGCCGGCCTGCGCAAGCGGCACCTCGAGCGCGTGGTCAAGCTGCGCGAGACGATGGCGCACGCGCCCGACGGCAGCGACGGACGGATGCATCCCAACCGGTTGCTCGCGGCGCTGCAGGCGAAGCTGCCGCGGGACGCCATCGTGGTCGCTGACGGCGGCGACTTCCTCAGCTTTGCGCGCGTCGGGCTCTCCTCCTCCGCGTACCTCGATCCTGGCCCGTTCGGCTGCATCGGCGTAGGCGTTCCATTCGGAATCGCCGCCAGCCTCGCTTTCCCCGGCCGCCTGGTCCTGGTCGCGACCGGCGACGGGTCGTTCGGCTTCAACGCCATCGAGCTCGATACCGCCGTCAGGCATCGTGCCGCACCGGTCTTCGTGGTGGCGAACAACGGCGCATGGCAGATCGAGGTCCACGATCAGACGTCGACTTATGGCCGCGTCGCCGGCACGAAACTGCAGTTCGCCGATCATGCGGCGATGGCGCGCGCTTTCGGCATGCACGCCGAGCGCGTCGAGCGGGCGGACGATCTGCCGGGCGCGATCGATCGGGCATTCGCGCGGCGGCCCTCGCTGCTCGATGTCGTCGTCACGCCGGAGGCAGTCTCCGCCGACGCCAAATCCGGTCTCGCCTGGGTCCCGGATCTGCAACCGCTCGCCGCCTGGGACGAAGCGGAACGCGCCTGGCGCCAAGGAAGCTCTTGAGGCTCACTGGAGCGGTGGCCGCACCGGGACGGTGAGCGACACCTGCGAAATGCTCGTGACCGAAGGGACGCGGCTGGGCGCGAGATACGGGCTGTCCACATTCGTGATCTCCAGGCGCAGGGTGTCGCCCTCGCCGATCTCGATCAAGTTGCCGTACGTTTCGATTTCGACCTCTCGCGCGCCGAGCGGCAGCGCCGGACTTCCGGAGTCGAGCGTACGCGTGCCACGCGTGATCAGCGTTTCGCCGGACGGCGCGACCTGGTACAGGCGCACGTCCAGCTGCACGCGCCAGGCAGCCGTTTGCGCGTGGAACGAGACGACGGGCTGGCCGGCCACGAGGAACGGCGCCGCCACAGGCGAGGGTTTCGCGTCAGCCGCGACCTGGGCAGCGGCGACGACGTATGTTGCTACGTCGCCGGGCACGACGTCCGGCGCCGGCGCCCTGCACGCCGTCTCGAGCTGCTCGCAGCCGGCGAACAGGAACGGGTCCGAGAAGACGCCGCCGGCGTTTGCGGGGTTGAACGTGAGCACGGCGTCACCGGCAAGGTGTTCGGTGGCCTGCGCCGTCTTCAGATCGTCGACCGATGGCACCCGCAGCACGTCGCCGCCGTTTTCGTCGAACGCAACGTCTCGCGGTCGCGTCACCGCTGCCAGCACGTCATATGACGCTGTTCCGCTGTTTTTCAGGTGGACATCGAGCCAATCGAAGACGCGATCGAGCGCGTAGTCGACTTCTCCGGACTTGTTCGCCGCGCGCGGGTGCCCGATATCGCCGAAGTATTCGGCGATCGGGTACGCGGGATCGATCTTCCGCAGGGCGCGGTACATGCGCAACGCCTCGGGCAAGGGAAAGAGGTCGTCCGTGAACCCCTGCAGCTCGAAGACCGGGAGCTGCGCCGCGCCGCTCTTCGCGTTGTCCTTCACCGTCTGGAAGAATTTGTCCTGCCACCAGATGGAGCGATACCCCGCGATCCCGTCGACGATCTGCGCGCCGACCGTCGGCAGGTTGTTCGGCTCCGTCCCGAGAATGTACGCGTTCCAGATGAAGAGGTAGTCGGGGTAGTTCGGGTACGGGCGATCGCGATCGCGGCGCAATCCGCCGAGGAAGAGCCCTTCCAGGTAGCTCAGCTTGTAGGACCCCGGCACGTCGATCGAGTTCGTCGCATCGCCGTTCGGCCGCAGCGCGCCGAGCAGGTCCGTCCAGGGAACGATCGGCACGATCGTGCGGATATGGACCTGGTTCCGCGCGGGCGTGCCAAACTGAGGCTGCAGCGCAGCGAGCCACGACTGCCCTCCGCCGTAGGACGCGCCGAGAACCGCCACGGCGCCGGGATCGACCTGCGCTGCATAAGCATCGACAACCTGCGCGATCAAGCTGCGGAGATCGCGCAGCTCGACGTTGAGATCGGCAAGGTTCACCTGTCCCCAGGACTTGCCGAATCCTCGGGCGGAGTACCGCAGCACCGCGTACCCGCGCAGCAGCAGCTTGTCATCCCAACTGGAGTCGCTTTGCTTGCTCCCACCGTACCCGTGCAGGTTCACGACCAGCGGGAAGGGCGCGGTGCCACCGGGGATCTTCAGGGTTACGTCCAGCGCCGTCCCGTCGACGTCGCTGGCGAGGAAGCCCGAGCATTCCATCGGCGCGGCGGAAGCGTTGCACGTGAGCCCGAGCGCCGTCCCGGTTCCGGTGAAGAGACCGGTCCGCGTCGTATCGGGGCCGAACGTGTGCTGCGGCGGCAGCGGGTCGTCCGCGAGCAGCGGAAAGGACGAGAGAGCTGCGAGCAAGCTGATGAGCGCAAACCACCGTCGCATATCGGACCTCGCACGTCTTCTGCCCTCGTATGCACGCGGGCAATCGAGCGCAACCCGCCACGGCTTGCGCATGCAGGGCGCTTGCGGTAACGCACGATGCCTCGACGGCAAGGAGACCCCCATGAGCGTCGCGCGCCGGTGGTCGATTCCGCTGTTGCTGCTTCTCATCGCTGCGGGATGCAAGGATCAGGGCGCGCAGGCGCCGGCTTCCGGCACCAGCGGCTCGACGGCGGCGCCCGCCGGCGGAGCGGGCGCAACGATTGGAGCCGCTCTCAGCCTGACCGGGCCGGCCGCCTCGTACGGTGCGCTGCAGCGCGCCGGCATCCAGGCGGCGCTCGAGGAGGTCAACGCGGGCGGCGGGGCGAAGCTGAATGTCCTGATCGAGGACGACTCCTCCACCAAGGAGCAGGGCATCACGGTCTTCCAGAAGTTCATCAACCGCGACAAGGTGAGCGCCATCATCGGGCCGACGCTCTCCAATACCGCCAGCGCCGCGGATCCCCTCGCGCAGCAGGCGAAGGTTCCGGTCCTCGGAATCTCCAACACCGCGCCGACCGGCATCACCGACATCGGCAACTACATCTGGCGCGACTCGCTCACCGAAGCGCAGGTCATTCCCGGCGCCTTCAAGAAGGCGCAGGAGAAGCTCAAGTTCAAGAGCGCCGGCGTTCTCTACGGGAACGACGACGTCTTCACCAAGGCCGGCTACGACGTGATGCAGAAGGCGCTCGCCGATCTCGGCGTGAAGGTGGTGGGGACGCAGACGTTCGCCAAGCCGGATCGCGATTACAACGCGCAGCTCACGGCGCTGGTGTCGGCGAAGCCGGACGTCCTGGTGGTCTCCGCTCTCGCGGACAACGCGGCCGCCATCGTCACGCAGGCGCGGCAGCGCGGCTGGACAGGCGCGATGCTCGGGGGCAATGGCTTCAACAGCCCCGCGTTCATCAAGAACGCCGGCGCCGCTGCGGAGGGCGTCATGGTGGGCACTTCCTGGAACTCGCTCAGCCAGGATGCCGCCAACCAGAAATTCCTCGCGGCGATGAAGAAGACGGGCGTGAACCCCGACCAGTTCTCCGCCCAGGCCTACACGGGCGTGATCATCCTGGCGGAGGCCGTCAAGCAGGCCGGAGGCAAGACAGGCCGCGAGGACATCAACGCGGGCCTCGCGAAGGTGAAGGATCTCGACACCCCGCTGGGGAAGTTCTCGTTCACGCAGGGCCGCGATGCCCGGCACGAGCCCAGTGTGCAGCAGGTCAAGGACGGCAAGTTCCAGATCGTCCAGTAGATGGGCCAGCAAGTCCTCAACGGCATCTTCCTGGGGAGCATCTACGCTCTCTTCGCCGTCGGCTACACGCTGGTGTTCGGCGTCCTCGACATCCTCAACCTGGCGCACCAGGCCGTCTTCATGCTGGCGGCGTTCGTGGCCCTCGCGCTGGTCGCCGACGCGCACCTCTCGCTCTGGGTCGCCCTCCCCCTCGCCGTCGTCGCCGGTGGCCTCATCGGGATCGTCCTCGAGCGGCTCGCCTTCCGCCCGCTCCGCGGCCGCGCCGACTCGAACATCTCCGGTCTGATCAGCTCGCTCGCCATGGCTACGGTGTTCGAAGCCATCGCCCTGCAGATCTTCGGACCGGATATCTCCCGCTTTCCGCAGGATACCTTCCCGGACCGCGTCATCCAGATCGGCGGCGCAACGGCGTCGCTCTTGCAGATCTGCATCGTCGCCATCTCGGTGGTGTTGATGGCGGTGCTCACGCTGCTGCTGGCGCGGACGCGTCTCGGGCGCCAGATCCGTGCGGTCGCCGAGAGCCCGCGCGCGGCGCGCATCCTCGGCGTCAACGTCGACCGCGCCATCGCCATGGCGTTCTTCCTCTCCTCGGCCCTGGGCGGCGCCGCCGGAGTGCTCTTCGGGCTCGCCTTCAATTCCATTTCGCCGGACGTCGGCCGCGGCGTCGAGCTGAAGGGCCTCGCGGTGATCATCCTCGGGGGGATGGGGAGCATCCCCGGCGCCGTCATCGCCGGTTTCGCGCTCGGCGTGATCGAGGTCTTCACCGTCGCGCAGCTCGGCTCGTCGTTCCGCGACGTGGTCTCGTTCGCGGTGCTGTTCCTGGTGTTGATCGCGCGGCCCCGTGGGCTGCTCGGACGCGCAGCGGCACGCGAGGCCTGAGCCATGGACCTGTTCCTTGCCTACCAATCCTTGCTCGCGTTCGTAGGCATCAATGGCCTGCTCGCGCTCTCCGTGTACGCGACGCTTTCTTGCGGGCAGCTCTCGCTGGCCAACGCCGGCTTCATGGCCATCGGCGCCTATACGGGCGCGCTGATCACGTTGCACGCCAAGGGCGTGCCGTTCGTCGCCGTGCTCGCTGCTTCCGCATTGGCGCCCGCCATCGTGGCCGTTCCCCTCGGTCTGCCCGTGCTGCGGCTGCGCGGCGTTTTCCTCGCCATCGCCACCGTCGGCTTCGGCGAGGTCGTGAGGCTCGCCTTCGTCAACTGGGACTACACGAACGGCGCCATGGGCCTCGTCGCCATTCCCCAGCGGACGAAGCTGTGGACCATCGCGCTCTCGCTTGCCCTCACGCTCTTCGTGCTGGGGCGACTGCGCGGCTCGCGTACCGGCTACGCGCTGGAGGCGATCCGCGAGGACGAGACGGCGGCGCGCACGATGGGCATCTACACCACCGGCCACAAGATGGCGATGCTGGTGCTGGGAGCTGCGATCGCCGGCCTCGCCGGAGGTCTGGAGGCGCACTTTACGTTCATGGTCGCGCCCGGCACGTATCGCTTCGAGCGCGTCGTGGAATGGCTGGTGCAGGCGGTGGTCGGCGGCACCGCCGCCTTCTACGGTCCCGTCGTCGGCGCCGCGTTCCTCACCGTGCTTCCCGAGGTCCTGCGCGAGGCCGGCGCGCGGTTGGGGCTTGCTCCGGGTCCATTCCGGCTCTTCCTGAACGGGGCCATCCTCCTGGCGGTGATCCTCTACCTCCCGAACGGCCTGGTCTCTCTACCCGCCCGCTTCCGTCGCCGCGCAGCGGGTCTCGCGTGACGCTCGCGCTCGCCGGCGTGTCGCGTGCGTTCGGAGGCGTGCGCGCCGTGGATGACGCCACGTTCACCGTCGGCGATGGCGAGGTGCACGGGCTGATCGGCCCCAACGGCGCGGGTAAGACGACGCTCCTGAACCTGATCTCCGGACTGCTGCGGCCCACCGCGGGAAAGATTGAGCTGGACGGACGCCGCATCGACGGCCTGCCGCCGAATCGCATCGCCGCGCTCGGCGTGGCGCGGACGTACCAGAACATCCGCCTCTTCGGCGGTCTCTCCGCTGTGGACAACGTCGTGGTCGGCGAGCACCTGCACCGGCATGCGCCGTTCTGGCGCCATCTGCTCCTCCTGCCCTCGGCGCGCGCGGAGGAGCGGACGGCTCGCACGGAGGCGGATGCGGAGCTGGCGCGCGTGGGGATGCGCGAGCGCGCCTCGACGCGCGCGTTCAATCTTTCCTACGGCGAACAGCGCCGCGTCGAGATTGCTCGCGCCTTGGCCGCGCACCCGAAGCTGGTGCTCCTCGACGAGCCCACCGCCGGGATGAACCCAAACGAGGCCGCCGCCGTCGCCCGGCTCGTCCGCGACGTGACGAAGCAAGGGCGGGCGGTGCTGCTCATCGAGCACAACGTCCGGCTGGTCATGCAGCTCTGCGATCGCATCACCGTCCTCAACTTCGGCAAGGTGATCGCGAAAGGAACCCCTACCGAGGTCGGCAAGGACCCGACGGTGATCGCCGCCTACCTGGGAGAAGGCGCGTGAACGGGCCACTCCTCGAGGTGCGCGACCTGCGCGTCGCTTACGGCCACGTCGAGGCGGTGCGCGGGGTATCGCTCTCGGTGGCAGCGGGAGAGATCGTCGCGCTGATCGGGCCGAACGGAGCCGGGAAGAGCAGCACGTTGAATGCGATCGGCGGCCTCTTGCGTCCGACGGGCGGGAGCGTCCGCCTCGAGGGCCGCGAGCTCGCCGGTGTCGCTTCCCACGCCGCCGTCGCCGCCGGCATCGTGCTGGTCCCGGAGGGTCGCGCAATCCTGCAGCGGATGAGCGTCGCCGAGAACCTCCGCATCGGCGCCGAGGCGCGGCCCTGGCCCGGGGGCCGTGAACAGGCGCGCGCCGCCATCGAGGATCAGATCCGGCGGTTCCCTTCCCTGCAGCGGCGACTGGACGCTCCGGCGGGCGCGCTTTCCGGAGGCGAGCAGCAGATGCTTGCCATAGCCCGCGGTGTTCTGGCACGGCCGAGGATCCTCCTCCTCGACGAGCCATCGATGGGGCTTGCGCCTCTGCTGGTGCGGCAGATCTTCGACATCGTCGGCGACATCCACCGGCAGGGAACGACCATCCTGCTCGTCGAGCAGAACGCGCGCATGGCGCTCCAAGTGGCGCAGCAGGCGTACGTGCTCGAGCGCGGCGAGGTCGCACTGCACGGTCCTGCGGCGGAGCTTGCGCAGGACCCGAGGCTGCAGGCGGCGTATCTTGGAGGAGACGTCGAGGCGTCGTGACCATGCCGGAACACATGATCCCCCCAGCGACGCTGCACCGATGGACCGCCGATCTCTGGCGGGCCGCGGGATCCAGCGAACGGGAGGCGGCGCTCGTCGCCGACCACCTGGTCGGCGCCAACCTGTCCGGTCACGACTCTCACGGCGTGGGCATGACGCCCCGCTACGTGAACGCGCTGCTGGAGGGCGATCTGCAGCTGAACCGGAAGGTCGAGGTCGTCTCCGACACCGGATCCATTCTCGCCATCGACGGTCAGCGGGGGCTCGGACAGTCTGTCGCCTTCCAGGCAATGGAGCTTGCGATCGGGCGCGCCCACCGCGACGGCGTCTGCGTGATGGGATTGCGAAACGCGCACCACATCGGACGGGTGGGGCATTGGGCGGAACAGGCCGTCGCCGGCGGAATGGTCTCAATCCACTTCACCAACGCGGTGTCGGCGCCGCCGATGGTCGCGCCGTATGGAGGAACCCAGGCACGGTTCCTCACCAATCCGTTCACGGTCGGCATCCGCGGGCCCGGCGGCGATCCCATCGTGCTCGACTTCGCCACCAGCGCCATCGCGCACGGAAAGGTGCGCGTCGCCTACAACCGCAAGGTCAAGGTGCCGCCGGGCTGCCTGATCGATGCCGGGGGCTGTCCCACCGATGACCCCACCGTGATGTTCGAGCCCGAAGAGGGCCCACGCGGCGCGCTGGTCCCGTTCGCGGCGCACAAGGGCTATGCGCTGGCCATGATCTGCGAGCTGCTCGGCGCGGCGCTCACCGGCGGTCCCACCACGCGGCCTGGGAACATGACGATGAAGAGCGCCATCTGGAACAACATGCTGGTCATCGTCTTCGACTCGACGAGGCTGGGGTCGTCCAGCGCGTTCGAGAGCGAGGCGCGCGCGTTCATCGAGTGGGTGCGCTCGGCTCCGCTCTCCGGCGAGATCGACTCCATCCTGATGCCGGGCGATCCGGAGCGTCGCTCGCGCAAAGCGCGCGCCAGCGGCGTGCCCGTCGACGGCGGCACTCTCGCGCAACTCGACGGCGCCGCGGAGGCCATCGCGCGCACGAGGGGACGTTCGCCGGGGCCGCTCTCCGCCGCGCTTCAGTGCTGAGTTGCAGCCCGCGTCGCCGCAAGCTCGGCCGAGATGGCCTCGTCGAGCTTGTTGATGACCTGCTCCCGCGTGCGCCCCTCGGTGTCGTTCCAGCCGATGACGGCGCAATGGCAGTCGAAACCGCCGTGCTCGCAGCCAGCGACGTTCAGACGCGGCCCGACGGAGCGGAGCGCGGCGCGATAGAGGTTCCGGTCGTTGCCGGCCGCTTCGCGCAGCGCGCCGCTGAGACAGTAGCTGCCGTTCGCAGCGCGCGGATACAGCTGCGTCCAGCCCTTGTCTCGCAACAGGTCGCGCGCGATCGAGAGAAGCCGGGCGGCGGGCGCCTTCGGGTCGCGCAGCAGCGAATCGATATACCGCGTGACCCGCTCTCGGAACGTGGCGTCTTCGGCGACGAACTGCACGCCGAAGCCGTGTCCAGTCGTGCGCGCCCGGGCTTTCGGCGCGCCGGAACTGTAGAGGACCTTCGCCTGCACCGGAAGGGGAGGGTCGCCGTCGGGCAGCTCGAGCGCGACCGGCACCAATGCTCCGACCGGGAGCTCACGGTCCGTGCGGACGAACATGCCTCCGACGCTGAGGCTCGTCGCCTCGTTCACGCGCGTCCCGTCGCCGTCGGAAAAGGCGACGCGAAGTGAGACGGGATAGCGGGGGCTTGCTCGAAGCACCGGGTTCAACGGATATGCCCTCCGTCTACCTCCGTCCTAGCCACGGACGGCGGTAGGTTTCAAGGAGGGGGGCTATGACGGAGCGGATGGATGGAGGTCCGGCCGGCCCATCCACACACATGCGTCTCACCGGGGCGGTTGGACGGGGGCGGCCTTCAGATGGGAGTCGAACCAGCCGACGATTCGTTCGACCCGATCGCGCACGTGGTCGGGGCGCTGGATCCGATGTCCTTCGTCCTCGTAGACGACAAGCTGCGTCTCCACGCCGAGCGCCTTCAATGCGTGCCAGAACTCGTATCCCTGAGGGAGCGGGACCTCGGCGTCGCGCTCTCCGTGCAACACGAGCGTCGGCGTCCTCACGTTGCGGATGAAGGTGATGGGGCTGGAGCGCGCGTAGACCTGCGGGTCTTCGTACACGCTCTTGCCGAAGTAGGGCAGCATCCACTGGTCGATGCGATTCTGCCCGTAGTAGCTCTGCCAATCCGCGATGCCGGCGCTGGCCACGGCGGCGGCGAATCGGTGCGTGCGGGTGACGGCCCACATCGTCATGTAGCCACCGTAGCTGTGGCCGTAGATGCCGACGCGCTTCGGGTCGACGGGAGCGACGCGCACCGCCGCGTCCACTCCCCGGACGATGTCGCGAAGATCTCCGTACCCGAAGTCCTTCACGTTGGCGCGGGTGAATGCTTCGCCACCGCCGAACGATCCCCGCGGATTTGGCATCAGCACGTAGTAGCCCTGGCTCGCGAGGAGGAGCGCCATCTGCGACCACGACGGGCGCACCGCCGACGCCGGACCGCCGTGGACGATCACCACCATCGGCGCCTTCGTCCCGAGCGCAGGCGGCTCGCCGGGTGTGAGCAGCCAGCCTTGCACGTCGAAGGCGTCGCTCTTCCAGCGCAGGCTGCGCGCTGCTCCCGCCACCGGCCGCAAGGCGGCGTTCCGCTGCGTGACCGGTTGCCACGTTCCCAAGGCGCCGGCGATGACCTCGGGAGCCCGATCGAAGCTCTCGCGCACCGCAGCGGAGACGTTGCCGTCCCCGGAAAAGCTCCCTCCGACGGACCACTCCACGTGAACGTTCTCTGCACCGCGCCAGAGGATTGTGGGCTTGCCGCCGGCCACCGGCACGGACGCGAAGGCAGAGGTGCCCTCGATCTGGAGACCGAGGAGGATCTCGCCCGGCTTCAGCCAGCGAAGCGTGGCGGGCGTGCCGCGCAGGCCGGCCGTCAGGTTGCGCGGCTTCGAGCTTCCGTCCCCCGGCACGACGAAGATGTCTCCGCCGTTGGCGCCGGCGTCGCTCATCAGGCCTTCGATGAAGGCGATCCGGCTGCCGTCCGGGCTGAAGGTCGGCTCGCAGATCTGCAGGGACGGCGAATGCACGACGCGCGCCGCCCCCGTGTGCGTGTCGATGGAGAACAGCTTCGCGATCCACCAGTTGTCATCGCCCGACCCATGGGCGCCCGTCGCCGCCACCGCGCCGCCGTCGGGACGCCAGTCGTACTCGTAGAGGAAGAGGTCTGGCGGCGAGACCGCCCGCAGCGGCGCGCTGCCGTCCGCCGGAACGAGCGCCAGCCGCTGCTCCTTCACCTGCTCGTCCACCACTCCGGTCCGACGCGCCGCCGGCTTGAGCGGGCCTTGCTCGTCGGCGCCGCCCTCGATGAAGAGGACCGCGATCTCGCGGCCGTCGGGCCGAAACCGCGGCTTGGAGAGATGACCGGAAACTTGCGTGAGCTGCCGTACCGTCGCGTTGCCGAGGTCGGCGACATAGAGCTGCAGCTGGTGCGGCTGCGCCGCGTCGGAGAGGAAGGCCAGCGATCTCCCGTCGGGACTGAAGTCGAGGTCGTGTTCGTCGTGCGCCTTGCCGTCTTTTCCGGCGGTGAGGCGCACCGGAGTGGCGGACGGGGTCGTCCGGTCCAGGACCTGGACGATCGACTCGTCTGGCGAGGGCCCGTCGGGCGTCTGCACCTGCTCCACCCAGCCGACGCGAGCTCCGTCCCGCGACAGCGCCACGTCATGCAGCTCGACGGTCGACTGGAGCGTCCGGAGCACCGACGCCGGATCCGGCCCGGCGGCGGCTGGGAATGCGATGAACGACGCAGCGATGAGAGAGCGCATCGGCCCGAACATACTCCGGCTGGCTCAGGTCCACTCGTTGGCGTGGTCCTTCAGCGGCCCCCGCTGCAGATTGATGACGCAGAAACGCTGCCCCGTGGGCGCCTCCAGGACCCACCAGGTCTTCACGCGTCCGACCCGGCGCGCGCCAAGCGCTTCCAGCCGCTTCACTTCCGCCTCCTGGTCGTCGGTCTCGATGTCGAGGTGGATGCGGCTTGGATGATCGACCTTCTGCACGAGCAGGATCGGCTCCTCCGCGCTCCCGGCGAGCTGACGGTACTCACCGTCGGCCCCTTCGATGCGCCGGCCCAGGGCGGCGCTCCAGAAGCGCGCCGCCTCGTCGGCGTTTTCCGTCCTGCAATCGATCACGAACGTGCTCAGCCTGCTGTGATGCATGGGACGCCCCTTTCCGGTCACGGCACCCAGGCCGCGTCGAAATGAACGGACTGCTCGTCGTGGCGCGTGAGCAGATGCGCCGCCTTGGGATGGATCACGGACTTCGTCCGGCCCTTGCCGGCGAACTCCTCGATCGCAGCCCACGAATCCCAGGTGGTGATGGTCACGAACTCCACCTCGTCGCCCGCCGCCCGCCGCAGCACCCACGAGCCGCCGTAGCCCTTGATGCGGTGGATGCCGGGCAGGATTTCGTCGCGCAAAAGGCGATTGTACTCCTCGGCGTCCTTCGTTTTCGTCCACCCATGCCAGACCCGCATGATCATCGGATGCTCTCCCTTTGGCGCCGGGACTGATGCCCGCGCGTCCTTGACGACCGCCCCTTCCTTCATCACGAAAACGACGTTCTCCAGCGCGGACACGTCGCGCGTCGGGTCGCCCCGGACGGCGACGAGATCGGCGACCTTCCCTTTCGCGATCGATCCCGCCTCGTCGGCATGTCCGAGCATCTCCTGGGCGTTGATGGTCGCCGCCTGGATCGCCTGCAGGGGCGTCATCCCTCCGCGAACGAGAGCGGCGAACTCGCGCGGCAGCAGGTCCGGCGAGTTGTCCAGGCCGAAGACGATCCGCAGGTGGTGCGCGATCGCGCGCTTGAAGGCGGGCCCCTGTGCCGAGATGATCCTGCGAACCTTGGCGAGCATGACCGGCTCGAGTCCCAGCTTCTCTCCCTGCTCGGCGCCGTACTGGAACGTGTAGAGCGTCGGCACCAGCCAGGTGCCGCCCTTTTCCATCAGCGCCGCGCCCTCCTCGTCGAGCATGGTGCCGTGCTCGATGGAGTCCACGCCGGCGCGTACCGCCGCCTTGATCCCGCCGGTTCCCTCTGCGTGCACCATCACCCGCCGTCCGGCGCGATGCGCGACTTCGACCGCCCGGGCGATCTGCTCGTCGCTCAGCTCCTCGCGGGTATAGTCGCTGAACGGATCGACGATGCCACCGGTGCCCATCAGCTTGATCCAGTCGGCGCCGTATTTCAGGTCGCGGCGGACCACGGTCGCGACCGCATCGGGAGTGTCGGCGAGATTGAAACGGTCGAGGCGCTGATCGGCGGCGAGCTGGTTCGCGTCGCCGTGCCCGCCAGTGACCGTGACGTAGCTTCCTGCAGCGTAGATGCGCGGCCCCTGGATGAAGCCGCGCGCGACGCCTTCCCGGAGCGCGAACTGGCCGTAAGCGCCGTCGATCTCTCCGGCGTCGCGAACCGTGGTGAACCCGCGGTCGAGCCATTCCTTGAGGTTGCTCACTCCCCAGATGGCGCCCTGCGCAGACGACATCCGCAGCGAGCCGATGGCGGAGATGTCCTTGAGGTTGCCGAGCAGGTGCGCGTGGCAGTCGGCGAAACCGGGGAGCACCGAGAGGTCTCCGAGATCGATGATCGCGGCCTCCGGAGCGCCGGAGCGCGCCTGCGCGAACGGCAGGACAGACTCGATGCGGCCGCCGGCGACGACGATCCCCTGGTCCGCCGACCAGGTTCCTTTCTGCACGTCGAGGACGCGGGCCGCGCGCACCAAGGCGCGCGGCTCGGCCGCCGCCGCTGCGGCCCACAAGGACAACAGGACGATTGCGCTGCGCATCGCCGCCCTATGCGACGTCGGACGACGTCCCCGCTTGCGCTTTCTTGCGCAGCAGCGACGGCGCAGTCCCGAACCGGCGCCGGAACGAGCGGATGAAGTGGCTGAGGTTTCCGAAACCGACGGCGTAGCAGGTGGTGGTGACGCTCTCGCCGTCGAGCAGCATGGAGCGGGCTCGATCGAGGCGGACGTCGCGCAGCAGCCGGTGCGGCGGCGCTCCGATCAGCGACCGGAACACGCGCGCGAAATGGAAAGGGCTCATCCCCACGGATGACGCAAGCGAGGCGAGCGTGTGTGGCTCGTCGGAGTGCAGAAGGATCCTCTCGTGCGCCAGCTCGACGCGGGCAGCGTGGCGGCGGAGCTGGAGCTCGTCGTAGATGCGATGCGGCAGCTGCGGACGGACCGCCGCCTCGATCAGCTCCGTCGTCCAGGAATCGAGCGCCGCGACGCTGCGGCGCTGCAGGATGCGATCGAGTTGCAGGCGGAGGAACGCGAGCCGGTTGCCGGGATGGAACACGGGCACGTGTGCGGTTCCCGCGAGCCAGCCCTCGCGCTCGATCTCGCGCTCGAAGCCGTCGCGAAAGCGGATCGTCATGCACGTATCCGCGGGCACGCCTTCGAAGTGGACGTACCTTTGGACGGTGCGCGGATGCCAGGCGAACGCGGCACCGCGCCTGAGGCGCCAGAACCGCCTCCCGATGCCCAGACCGAACTCGCCGGAATCGACGAAGTTGATGCAGTAGTGGTCGCAGACCTCCTCCGCCGTCCCCGCGGGCACCGGACCGCCGCCATGATCGAAGCGCGAGACGAGAACGCTGGGAGTCTCGAGAAGGGCCTGCATCGAGCTCATGCCCGGACGATAGCAAGCGCGTGCCTCCGGCTCCAGCGCCGGGCAGAGCAAGAAACCGCAAGCTTACGTGCTGCGCAAGGGGCAGGAGCCGGGGCGAGGAGGTGCCATGTCCGTCAAGGTCGCGATTCTGGCAATGGTGATCGGCGCGGTTCCGGCGGCGCCCCGGAGCGGTGGCACGACGGCCCGGATCGCGCGCGTCTGGAACGGCCAGGTCTCGTCCGCGCGCGCCGACGAGTACGAGCGCTACCTCTACGACAACGGGATCAAGGCGTTGCGGCGCACGCGAGGCAATCTCGGCGCGCAGATGTTCCGGCGCGCCGCCGGCGAACGCGCATATTTCGTGGTCATCTCGTACTGGCCCTCGGAGGAGTCCATCCGGGCCTGGGCCGGCGAAAATCTGACGAAGACGCGCATGTTGCCACGCGATCCGGAGTTTCTCATCGACCCGGAGACCGAGGTGAAGCACTACGTCATCGCCGCGGACGAGCGGTGAGAACGCTGCGACTGCTCCTGCTGCTCTGCCTGGTTCCAGCGCTCGCGGGCGCGGTGGATGAGGCGGAGTTTGCCCGGCGCAGGCGCGCGCTCATGGAGCAGATTCCCGACGGCATCGTGCTGCTGCGATCCAGCTCGGCGATGACGTGGGAGGCTTCGTCCTTCCGCCAGGATCCCGCCTTCTATTACTTCACCGGCCTTGCCAACGCTCACCAGGCGATCCTCGCGATCGACGGCGGTGCGAAGGAAACGTGGCTGTTCGCGGGACCCGCCCCCGAGTCCACGCTCTTCGTCCCCGATCTTCGCGGGCTCGAGTCGATCTTCGTGGCGCCCGGAGCAGAATCAGAACACGCCCTCGGACTCGAGCACGTCGTCCCTTGGGACGAACTGACCGGCGTCGTCGGATCGAGGCGCACGCAGGATGGCAAGGTCGCGCTGTATGTCGACAGCGGCGGCTTCGCCGGCGCTCTCTCGCTGGGCGGGAATACGCCCAAGGGCGTACCTCCGGTCGAGCCGTCCTGGGCCGTCTGGCGGAAAGTCGTCCACGATCTCTGGCCCGACGCGGAGATCAAGGATGCAACGCCGATCCTGGACTCGGTCCGGGCAGTGAAGTCGCCGGCGGAGATTGCGCTGCTGAAGAATGCGGCGGACGTGACGCTGCCGGCTTTCTGGAGCGCGGTCGCCGCCATCAGAACGGGAAGGCGCCAGCGCGCGGTGGAGGCAGCAGTGGTCTCGGCATGCGTGGAAGCAGGAGCGGAAGGGCCTTCGTTCTGGCCCTGGGTTCGTAGCGGACCGTCGGCGGGACCGGCTTCTCTCTTCGAGGCGCTCGCGGACTACCACAACCTCGATCGCGCGATGATGGGCGGCGAGCTGGTCCGCGTCGACCTGGGCTGCGAGCTTCGTTTGTACAAGGCGGACTACGGCCGGACGATCCCCGTCTCCGGCCGATTCGACGAGGGTCAGCGCGAAGTTCTCGAGCTCCTCGTCGGGGCGTACCGGGCGGGCGTGGCGCAGATGCGTCCCGGGGCAAACCAGGCAGGTGTCTTTCGTGCGACGGCCGCCTATGTCATCGAGCGGCGAGACCGCCTGAAGACGCCATTGGCACGGGAAGCGGCGGCAACGGTCGACGAGCGCACCGCGTTCTTCCTCCACGGCATCGGCCTCGATCTGATCGAGACGAGTCCGCCGGTGTTCCGGGCTGGCAACGTCATCTGCTATGAGCCGCGGCTGACGGCGCGTGATCAATCGTTCTTCGTCGAGGATACGTTCCTGATCACGGCCAGCGGGGCGGAGCGGATCAGCCCCGAGCTGCCGTACACGGCCGAGGGGCTGGAGAAGGAGATCGCGAGGCGACGACGAAAATGAGATCCGCATGTGCGCTCCTGCTCGTTTCCGCGGCTGCGGCCGGTACGCCCTCGCTCCTGCCAACCGGCCAGCGGCTCGACGCCGAGGGCACCGTTCTGGATCTGGGCAGCATGCCGATGGGAATGGCGATGGCGCCCGGCGGCAAGACACTGATCGTCGTGCTCAGCGGCTGGCGCGAGCAGGGAATCCAGGTCGTCGATCTGCAGTCGCTGCGCGTCACGCAGACGATTCCGCAGCCCGCCGCCTTCTACGGCGCCGCCTTCTCGTCGGACGGGACGACGCTCTTCGTCTCGGGTGGCAACGATGATGCCGTCTATTCTTATGCCTGGGACGGCGAGAAGGCGGAGCTGCGCAGCCGGATCGTGCTCGGGGAGCAGAAGCCGGATCAGACGGGCTCGCGATATCCCGCAGGCATTGCTGCCGCTCCGCGCGGGGCGCTCGTCTACGTGGCCGAGAACGTAGGTGACGCGCTGGCCGTGGTGGACGCGAAGACCGGCAACGTCGTGCAGCGCCTTCCCACGGACCACTATCCGTATGCGGTCGAGGTCGCGAGCGACGGGCGCGTCTACGTCTCCGCTTGGGGCGGCGATACCGTTTCCGTCTTCCGCACTCGGGCCGACGGAATGCTCGTCTCCGCTGGACGTCTTCGGGTCGGCCGCCATCCCTCGGCGTTGAGGGTGGACTCCAAGGCAACGCGTCTCTACGTCGCGCTCGCCGGCAGCGACCGCATCGCCGTCGTCGACACGCGTGCCCGTCGTGTCGTTCGCTTCCTCAATGACGCAGCCCCGGCGGGACCCGCGGAAGGAAGCACGCCCAACGCGCTCGCGCTTTCAGCGGACGGATCGAGGCTGTTCGTGGCGGAAGCGGATAGCAACGCCATCGCCGTCTTCGACCTCGCCGCGGGCGGACGCGTGCCCGTCGCGCGCATCCCGACGGATTGGTACCCGACGGCTGTCCTCAGCGGGGAAGGACGGCTGCTGGTGCTCCGCGGGAAGGGGCGCGGGACGCGCGCCAATCCCGACGGTCCGATTCCTGGCCAAGGTATCCAGCGTCCGCTGGGGTACGCTCTCGGGCAGCTCGGCGGGACGCTGCGAGTGTTGCCCGGTCGGTTTCGTGGAGCGCAGCTTCGCGCCCTGTCGGGCCGCGTCGCAGCGGCCAACGGCTGGAGGAGACGCGCACCGCGCCGCTATCCGCCTTTCAAGCACGTGGTCTACATCATCAAGGAGAACCGGACTTACGATCAGATCTTCGGCGACCTCGAGGAAGGCGACGGCGACCGCCGCCTGCTGTTCTTCGGACCGGACTCGACGCCGAATCATCGCGCGCTCGCACGGAGGTTCGGGCTGTTCGATCGGTTCTTCACCAACGCGGAAGTGAGCTCGCAGGGACACCTCTGGTCGACGGCCGCGTACGTGCCCGATTACGCGGAGAAGACGGTGCCGTCGCTCTATTCCAACCGGCGCGCGGACGTCGACGGAGATGAGGCTGCAGAGCCCGAGCGCGGCTTCCTCTGGACGCTCGCCATCGAGAAGGGAATCACCTTTCGCGACTACGGAGAGATGGTCCACGGGCCGCAGGGATGGCCGGTCACGCAGCGCCAGCTCGGCGCCGACGTGAGCCCTTCGTATCCGCCGTTCAATCTCGAGATCCCCGACCAGAAGCGGGCCGACGCCTGGATCGCCGAGCTCGAGCAGTTCGCAGCCGAAGGCGAGATGCCGCAACTGGAAATCCTGCACCTGCCGGGCGATCACACCGCCGGCGCGAATCCGAAGTACCGGACGCCGCGTGCCTACATGGCGGACAACGACCTGGCGCTCGGGAGAATCGTCGAGGCGCTCTCGCGGTCCCGGTTCTGGCGCGACACCGTGGTCTTCGTCCTGGAGGACGACGCGCAGGCAGGGCCTGATCACGTCGATTCGCACCGCTCGCCCTTGCTGGTGATCTCAGCCTGGAACCGGCCGGGAACGATCCGCCGTTTCGCAAACACGACCGACGTCGTCGCGGCCATCGAGGACATCCTCGGTCTCGGCCAGCTTGCGCGGCTGGACTACTTCAGCCGGCCTTTGTCGGATGTCTTCGCGGCGTCGCCGGACCTGGCGCCCTACCCGGCCATCGTGCCGCAAGCCGACATGGAGGAGATGAATCCGCCGAAAACCGCTGCCGCGAGGATGTCAGAGGGGCTCGATCTGAGCGGCCCGGATCGCATCGACGGCGCGCGTTTCAACCAGGTGCTCTGGTCGGCGTTGAAGGGGGAGGAGCCGATCCCTCGGCCGCAGGCGCGAGGCCCGGTTCATCTGTTGCAGATGAGCAGATGAGGGCGGCCCGGAGCCGGGGAGCGTGGCCCCGGGCGTCGCCTCGTGGTCGGCGTCTTAGGGGACGAGCCCGCCGACGAGCCCGGTCAGCGTTCCAAGCAGCTGGTTGAGCAGGCCGACGAGGCCGACCACACTGTTGAGCGTCTGCAGGATCGTGCAGACCAGATTACCCAAGGGCGCGGATGAGTCGCCAGAGATGTCGATCGCGATTGGTTGTGTCGTGATCTGAAGCCCCGCGACGTTGAGATTCACGGCGCCGATCTCGAGGTGGAGCGCCTCACAAGTGGCCTGTTGTGGCGCCGCCGCGCTGTTCGGGGCGGCAGCCCCTTTGCGGGCAGGGCCTACCTGGACAGGCAGTGTCACCTCGACGAGCGCACTTCCCTTGCCTTCGACCGAGCCCCTCACGATCCCGATCGCGACCACCACCTGGTCGGCGCCCGCCTCGAACCTCTCGATACTGAGCGTGCCGACGAAGGTCTCGCCGGTGATCGCCGACCCCGTGATGGGGAGCTGTAACGGCGCTGAGCCATCCTTCGCCTGCTTGTCTGATGGCGCTGCGATCGCGGCTGTCGCAAGCAGCAGCAGGGCGATCGGAATCGAAAGGTTCAAGTGCGATTTCCTGATCATGATTGCCACCTCCCGCCACAGGGCAGCCGGACGGCCCGGCCGCCTCTCCGGGCGGTGCGGCGAAGGTTTGGATACGCGGTAGACGCGGCAAGAGGAGTCCGGTTCATTCCTGCAGGGAACGGGGTGTTTGCGTGACGCAGTGGGCCGCCGTCTCCCGCGGAGACGCCTCGCTTCGGTCCCGACTCGACGCCGAATCACCGCGCGCGTCTTCGACCTGGAAGACGACGCGCAGGGCATCGAGCACATCCTGGGGCCGACCTCTGCCCGTTTCGATTGTCTGGGCCCCGCTGTTGCATCCGTACTAGCCCGCTGGACCTGTCGCACGCATCTGCTCAGCCGACACTCAGGCGCTAGCCCCGCATATGTCCAACGATAGCCGCGGTCCTGCGACGCCCGCGTCGTCGGTCGCACTTCGATCTTCGCCCATTTCAAGCGGATTACCTGATGCCAGGGTGACAACAAGCTCCGGAATTGATTGGGGCAGAGATTGATCAAGTCGGAACAATAGGTCTGCCGCGAGAGGAGTGTCAGATCCCCCACGAGAAGGACGGCTTTCGGGTGACGCACTTCTCGGTGCAAAGCAATCACGTGCACGCGCTGGTCGAAGGCGACGACGTTCAATCGCTCTCCCGCGGGATGCAGGGGCTCGGAGTCTCCATCGCGAAGCGGATCAATCGGGTCGGCGGGCGGAGCGGGCGCGTGTTCGACGACTTGGCTGCTCACAACCGGATGGCGACGCGCGAAACCGAAAGCGCTGTTCGGGATCATAGTTGCGTGACCTCGAGAACCGGAGCGAGCATCGACGCGGCGGAGGAAGGCCCGTTTCATCCGGGCGAGTTGGAGGCGCAGGTCCTCGCCGGCGGCGGTCCTCCTGGGGCCGGCATTCGCGACTGGATGACGGATCAGCACCGGGCATTTTTCGAGGCGCTGCCGTACGTCGTCGTCGCGACCCTCGACGGCGGATGGCCCGCGGCTACCATGCTCGCGGGCTCGCCCGGATTCGTCTCAGCGCCCGACCCGCACACGCTGCGCATCGCCGCCGGTCTCGACGCTTCCGACCCTGCACAGCGCGCACTGACGCCTGGAACTCCAGCGGGGCTGCTGGGAATTGACTTGTCGACGAAACGGCGCAACCGGGCGAACGGCATCATCACGGCTGCCGGCGACCACGGATTCACGCTCGACGTCCGGCAGAGCTTCGGGAACTGCCCGCAATACATCCACGTCCGAGAGGTCAAAGCCGTTCCCGCGCGCGTCGCGCCGCCGGAAACACTGCCTCAGCTCGACGGCGACGCGCGCGCGCAGATCCAAGCGGCGGATACGTTCTTTGTCGCCAGCGCCGCGCGCACCGCCGAATCGAACGGCGGTATCGACATCTCCCACCGCGGCGGACCGCCCGGATTCGTCCGCGTCGACGGAAGCACGCTCACCATCCCCGACTACCGCGGGAACCGCTACTTCAACACGCTGGGCAACTTCGTCTCGAATCCGCGGGCGGCGCTTCTCGTCGTTGACTTCGCCACCGGTGACCTGCTTCACCTGCAAGGCGCAGTAGAGATCCTCTGGGACACTTCCGAGGTGCGTACCTTCCTCGCCGCCCAACGGCTCTGGCGCGTGCGGGTGGATCGGGTCCTTCGGCGCCGCGGCGCACTCCCCCTGCGATGGAGGCTGCTTCCGTACGACGGCCGGTCCGCTCGCTAGCCTGCCCCCTCTGCAGCCGACCCGGACAGCCTCTGAAGCTGCCCAGCGGCACCCTTGCCGCTGAGCGGGAGCGCCAAAAAATCTAGGTAGGCGACTCGCCGAGTGGCGAGCCGGGGGGCAGCATGCAGACGAGAAGCATTCAAATCGCGCTTCGCGCGCTGGTTGGCGCGTATGCCGCATTGGCGTTCCTTTCCATCGGCTGTGGTTCGGGCGCGCTGCCCCCGTGGACGGCCGCTTCCACGGCCCCCGGCACGGATACCAATACCTGCACGGCGCCGGAGCACGGCCGGATCTCCTGCAACATCGTCTGCGACGACGGCTACACCGCTTGCGGCGACATCTGCACCAGGGTCGACAGCGACAGGCGCAACTGCGGCTCCTGTGGAAAGGCCTGCAGCGGCGACCAGACCTGTAGCGGCGGCGTCTGCGTCGGCTCCTGCCTCCAGGGCCAGACGGCGTGCAACGGCGCGTGCGTCGACACCGACAACGACGATCGCAACTGCGGTGGGTGCGGGAACGGCTGCTCGGCCGATCACGCCAGCGCGTCCTGCCGCCAGGGCTCCTGCGACATCTCCTCCTGCCATCCGGGATGGGCGAACTGCAACGGCAACGTCCACGACGGGTGCGAGACCAGCATCGACAGCGACCGCAACAACTGCGGCGGCTGCAACGTGAGCTGCCGCGAGGACGAGA
>Ga0209473_1000436_pt1 | contig 25320 bp, 23 predicted proteins | sample GraSoiAngelo_133_FD_185890 | JGI IMG/M metagenome (GOLD analysis project Ga0209473, IMG submission 185890) | Grasslands soil microbial communities from the Angelo Coastal Reserve, California, USA - 14_0929_05_20cm (SPAdes) (version 2) | ecosystem: Environmental > Terrestrial > Soil > Grasslands ...
TGCCCGCGGCGGTACAGCCAGACGCTGCAACCTTTTCCAGAACAGCGTCGAGACGTCAACGGTGAAAGCAACGTGCACTGCCCCGAGATCGCACGGTTGGAGATCGGGTCGGTTGCGGTCGGTGGGACGTGATACTCCAGCAACTCGATCTTATGTCCGGGCGCCTTGAGCACGGCGATGGAAATGTCAGCACTATCACGGGAGATCGCGGGCAATATTATGATGGGTGATCCTCAGTTGGATCAGGTGCGCACTCGATGGCCTGACGGCGATATTACTACTTGGTGCTGCAGCACAGCCTGAGACCACAAGCTGAACATTTGCGGCGACTATCAGGAGCGCGCCAAGAAGAGTCTGCACTCACCGGGAATTCCTTTGAGCTGGTGGACACCTTGATCTTGAAAATTAATTCCAGAACCTGACACCAGATCTTTAACGGTTCCGGAGACAAAGACACCTCCGGGCTCCGCTTTTGCCATGATTCGCGCGCCGGCGTGGACCGCAATGCCGCCGACATTGTCGCCCATCAATTCACATTCGCCCGTGTGCACTCCGGCACGTACTTCGATACCGAGTTGTCTGACCGCCAGCGCAATTGCGAGCGCGCAGCGCACCGCTCGCGCCGGACCGTCGAATGTCGCGAGAAAACTGTCGCCGGTAGTGTTGGTTTCCTTCCCGCGGAAGCGCGCCAATTCTTTTCGCACAATGGTGTAGTACGAATTCAAAAGATTGCGCCACGGCGTGTCGCCAAGCTCTGCTGCGCGCTCGGTGGAAGACGCAATATCGAGGAAAAGCACGGTAGCCAGGATACGATCGGAAGAATCGATCGGGCGCTCGCCGGTAATGAATTCCTGAATATCTGACAACACAGTTTCCATGTCATCAAGCATCATCGAGTGGCTGTTCCCCGAGTATTCCTTGAATTTCGCGCCTGGAGTCCGCGAGGCCATGTCGCGGGCAGCTTCAACGTTCGCGCACGGACCCCCGTGCGATTCATTACCAACGTGGGCGCCTGAATCGACGGGAGAATCGGACGCGTATCGATTTGCCCGTTCATTTTTTCGTAGGCATGGACCGCAGAAGGATTCGCAGCCGCGCGCATGTAACGAGAAAGGGATTCGATAAAGCCGGGATCCGCGTCCTTGCCCACGCCGGCGCCGGGGCCGGGGCCGGTGATGTATTCAAAAGCAGGCCAATCGTCGTCAATAATTGCGACCATTCAATCATGCTCTTCTTGCGTCTGACCCCAGGGATGATCGGGGGAGGCAATCCAGCGAGCCTGCGCGCCCCATACTAGAAGCGAATTCACTCGTTGCGGGTAAGTGGCGGCGAAAAGACACGCCATCGAGCCGCCTTCGGAGACACCGAAAATATTGGCGCTTTCGATGCCGATATCATCCATCACTGCGCGAATGTCATCAGTACGCTCTTCCAGCGTCGCCATTTTCACCGGTCGATCGGAAAGACCCGTGCCGCGTTTGTCGAAGCGAATGAGAGGGCAGAACGTGCTGAAGCGCTCGAAAAAAAGAGCTCGCTGCGGTATTTCCCAATCCAGATCGAGATGCGAGATCGTGCCAGGCGCCCACACCACATCGAACGGTCCGTCGCCACTAACTTGATAAGCGATGCGCACATCATCACTGCGCGCGTATTTGTTTTCGGCAGCACGCAGCCAGCTAAGAGCTCGCCCCGTTCTTTGGCAAACTTGAAATGCTCGCGTCGACATTGCGACGCACGGTTTGGTAAATCTCATGACTCGCTCGCATCTGTTGAGGATACGGTGCAAGTTTAATTACTGACAACGTACACCGCGGAAATGGACACAATTCGACATATTCAACTGCGTTGGTTGCGAGGCACAGTGGGCCAGGTAACCGTGCGCAGTATTCAGCTTTGGCGGGCGACGCCCCACGCCTGGCGGCCGGCGATTAATGCGTTCCGCTGCGAGACGGCGGTGAGCATTTGCGTCGATCTGGCTGGTATCGATAAATCGCTGATCGATCTGCGGGTCGAGCCGCGGCGTATCACGGTGCGAGGTTCGCGCGAGGCGCCTGAACCGACTGATCAGGCCGTGCAAATGCTCGCCTTGGAAATTGATTACGGCCCTTTTGAACGGGAGTTTGAGCTACCGGCCGAAGTGGACGTGAAGCAGGCGCGCGCGGAACAGGAAAACGGTCTTTTATGGATTTATCTGCCACTGAAACGTTAAACGAAAAGGGCGTTTCCGTCCTCCAACCCCAAGGCAGTGCACCGCCTGCTGCCGATAAAAGAGCGCAGATGGATGGCGCGGTGGGTCCGGGCGCGCCGCGCATTCCAGAAGAGCTCTCAATCTTGCCAGTCCGCGGTTTCGTGTTGTTTCCCGGAGCGGTCCTTCCGTTGACCGTCAGTCGTCCTGCATCGATCAAGCTCCTGGATGAAACCTTGCCGATCACGAAAGTCGTCGGATTCCTGACGCAGCGCGATGAGCAGAAGGAGGAGCCCACGCCGCAGGATCTGTATCATGTTGGTATGGCAGCCATCGTTCTAAAACTGCTGCGGCAAGCGGAGGACCAGCTCGTGATCGTGGTGCAAGGCCTGCGACGGTTTGCCATTCGAAAAATCGTAGCGACGCAGCCTTATTTGCGGGCCGAGATCGATTTGCCGCAATCAATCGTACCGGAACAGAGCAGCGAATGGCAGGCTGAGTTCCAAAATTTGCGCGACAGCGCAGCGCGACTTGCGCAGTTGCGACCGGATGTGCCGGAGGAAGCTGCTGGCGTCATCCGCAATATCGATGAGCCGGAGCTGCTCACAGATTTCCTGGCGCCCAATCTCGATATTCCGGTCGCGCAGAAGCAGGCAATTCTGGAAGAGCTTGATCTCCGGAAACGGCTGCGGGCCGTGCAAACTCACGTCTCAGCGCAACTGGAGGTCGCACAGATCCAACAAAAATTGCAGGAGGATGTGAAATCGCAGTTCAGCGACGCGCAGCGCAAAGCGTATCTGCGTGGGCAACTGAAAGCGATCCAGCGCGAGCTTGGCGAAGGCGATACCGGCGCGGACGAGCAGGTAGCGCGCTTGCGGATCCGACTGGAGGAAGCAAAACCACCAGCCGAGGTGATGGCGCAGGCCGAGCGCGAGCTAAAGCGGCTCGACATTATTCCGCCAGCCAGTCCTGAGTATTCAGTTATCGTTAGCTACGTCGAGACGATCGCGGAGCTGCCGTGGTCGAAGTTGAGCGAAGACAATCTCGATCTCGACAAAGCGCAGGAGATTCTTGATCGCGATCATTACGATCTGGAAAAAGTGAAACGGCGCCTGATCGAGTATCTCGCGGTGCGCAAACTAAACCCGCAGGGACACGGGCCGATTTTATGTTTGCTCGGTCCGCCTGGAGTCGGAAAGACCAGTCTGGGTCAGTCGGTCGCGGATGCTCTGGGCCGGAGGTTTGTGCGAATGAGCCTGGGCGGTATTCGTGACGAGGCCGAGATCCGGGGACACCGCCGCACCTACATCGGCTCGATGCCGGGACGCATAATTCAGGAGCTGCGTCGCGCCGGCACCCGCAATCCCGTGATGATGCTCGATGAGATCGATAAGGTCGGCACCGACTTTCGCGGCGATCCTGCGAGCGCCTTGCTCGAGGTGCTCGATCCACGCCAAAACAACGCTTTTGTCGATCGCTACCTCGACGTGCCCTTCGATCTTTCGCAAATCATCTTCATCGCGACCGCGAACTACATCGGCGGAATTCCCGGACCGTTGCTCGATCGGATGGAGTTGATCGATCTGCCGGGCTACACCGAGCGCGAGAAACTCGAAATCGGAAAGCGTTACTTGTTGCCGCGCCAGCTGAGCGAAAACGGGTTGAAATCGGACCAGGTCACCTGGGACGAGGAAGCTCTGAGGCTAATTATCACCGATTACACGCATGAAGCCGGGGTGCGCGAGCTGGAACGACAGATCGGAGCCGTGTGCCGGGCGCTCGCGGCGCGTGTTGCGCGTGGCACGACGGAACACGTCGAAGTGACTGTTGCTTTGGTAAGAGAGACACTCGGGCCGGCGCGTTACGTGCATGAGCAACGGCTGACGACAAACGCGCCGGGAGTTGTTACCGGTCTCGCCTATACGCCGACGGGCGGCGAGATATTGCACATCGAAGCGGCACGCTATGCGGGCAAAGGGAACATCACCCTGACCGGGCAGATCGGTAATGTGATGAAGGAATCTGCTCAGGCAGCGTTGAGTCTGGTGCGTAGCCGCGACGGCTCGATCGGTGTCAATCCGGAGGACTTTCGAAAATACGACATCCACGTCCACGTGCCCGCTGGGGCAGTGCCTAAGGACGGACCCTCGGCGGGCGTGGCGATGTTCACTGCGTTAGCGTCGTTATTCAGCAACACGCCAGTGCGTTCAGATGTGGCAATGACCGGTGAAATCACTTTGCGCGGATTGGTTTTGCCGATTGGCGGACTAAAAGAGAAGAGTCTTGCCGCGATGCGCGCCGGCATTTCCACAGTCTTGATCCCAAAGCTGAATGAGAAAGACTTGGTGGAGATTCCTGAAGAAGCGAAGCAAAAACTGAAATTCATCCCGGTTGAAACCGTGGACGAAGTGCTGGCAAACGCGCTTGAGCGCACAAGCTCCGATCAGCCTCCTTCATAAAAGGAGCGCCTGAAGCACGCACGCGGCACCTTACCAATTGCGCTCCTGTTTCTTCAGCAGTTATTTGTCATTCCGACCGAAGTCGTACTCTTACCAGGGCAAATAATTAGAGATGTCTCGACTGCACTCGACATGACAAAGGTGGTCATTAACCAACCAAGCAGGATCGACCGTAGTGCGAGCTTCATCGACGGCGAGATGAAAGGTCGGCCGTCGCGCTGCGGCCGTCATTCCTCCGCGCGTCCTACATTTTCCCTCCCATGAAAACCAACCGGATCGAAGCATTCAGCGATGGCGTTATCGCCATTCTCATTACCATCATGGTTTTGGAGTTGAAGGCCCCGCACGATCCGACGCCAGCTTCCCTGGCGAAAATGTGGCCGACCCTTTTTGCCTATGTCCTGAGCTTCGTCATCCTCGCGATCTACTGGGTCAATCATCATCATCTCATTCACCTCGTGACCCGGGTCGATTCGGTCTTTCTTTGGGCAAACATGAATCTGCTTTTTTGGATCTCGCTCATCCCCTGGGTCACGGTTTACCTTGGCGACAATCACGCACTGCCATTTCCGGTAGCGCTCTATGCCGCGGTGTCGGTGGCGGGAGCGATTTCTTTTTTCCTGCTGCGCGCGTCAATCGCTCGCCATCATCGCGAACCCGAGTTCAAGCGGTTGAACAAAAAAATGGCGCGCAAAAATCTTATCGCGATTCTCATCTACATCGCGGCTATCGTCGCCGCGTTCATCTACACGCCACTCGCCCTGGTCATGATCGCGTTGCCGGCAATGATGTATTTCCTGCCGGAACGTTCACTCGAGAAACCCGGGCACCAGACCTGATCTCCGTTACTTAGTTTGCCCTGGCCCCTTTCTCGAGAATGTCGCGATCCTAACCGCCCGTCCAGCTAGGACCATTCGGCGTCTTCCCAATCACAAGATCTTCACGTTTTGATCGCGCGTTCCCGCGCGTAAAGTCGAGATGTGACGCCCGACGAACAAGACGAACAGTTCTATCGCGACACGGAAAGTATCGCGTTTCCGAAGCTCGACGATCACCAGCTTTCTCTGCTTGAGCCGCTGGGAAAACGACGTGTCCTGTCGCGTGGCGAGCTGGTTTTCAAAGCCGGACAGCGCGACCTTGGTTTAACGGTGACGTTGCGCGGTGAGATTGAAGTTTTCGAGTTGCGCGATGGCACGGAACAAATCCTGGCCACCGCCCACGAGCGCGGTTTCATTGGCGACGTCGCGATGTTGCAAGGCACATCCGCCTTGGCCAACGCCCGCATTTCTTCGCCGCAAGCGGAGATACTCGAAGTACCCGCTGCGGAACTCCGGCGCGCACTCGCCGAGCTGCCAGGCGTGAGCGCGACCATCGTAAACGCGCTCATCATGCGCCGGCGCCGGCTCGGGCGCGATCGGGAATTTGCCGGACTGCGTGTTCTCGCGACGCGCGGCGCGCGCGAAGGACATCAGCTCGATGATTTCCTGGATAAAAATCACATCCCGCATCGGCTGGTCGAATTTGAAAGCGAGCAGGGACAGGCGCTGAGCAAACGGCTGCACCTGACGACGCGCGATTTGCCCGCGCTGATTACGGCAGCCGGTGCTCCCTTGCGTCGGCCTTCATTGCGCGAAGTGGCGCAAGTGGCCGGTCTACTTCGTCCGCTCGCGCTCGAAAACGAAACTGAGATTACGTCGGACCTGACCATTGTCGGCGCTGGTCCGGCTGGCCTTGCCGCGGCCGTTTATGCCGCCTCCGAAGGATTAAAAACAGTCGTGCTGGAAAGTTACGCTCCGGGCGGCCAGGCCGGTTCCTCCTCTTTGATCGAAAATTTCTTCGGATTCCCGACCGGAATTAGTGGCGGCGACTTAACCTGGCTCGCTCAACTACAGGCCTATCGATTCGGTGCGAAATTTTCGACGCCATCGCAAGCCCTGTCGCTTAATTACGGTGACGACGACAAGGAATATCGCGCCTGTCTCCAAATCGAAGGTTGCTCGGCCGTGTTGAGAGCGAAGAGCGTCCTGATTGCTACGGGCGCGGATTACCGCCGGCTCGATGCGGAAGGTCGCGAACAATTTGAAGGTATGGGCCTCTACTACGCCGCCACCGCGCTGGAAGGTCAAATTTGCCGCGGAGAAACTGTCATCGTTGCCGGAAGCGGCAATTCGGCGGGCCAAGCGGCCATGTTCCTCGCCGATGGCGCGGCCAAAGTGTTGCTAGTCATGCGGGGCGACGATCTTTCCAAAAACATGTCGAGCTATCTTTCACGGCGGGTGGAAGCGCGAGAGAACATCGAGATTCTCTTTCACACCCAAATCCGGAAGATGGTTGGGAACAAGATGCTCGAAGAAGCCGAACTGGAAAATACTCAGACGAGCGAGCGGCGTGTTGTTCGAACGCCGGCGATTTTTTCCATGATCGGCGCCAACCCTTGCACCGAATGGCTGCCAATCGAAATCGAGCGCGACGAAAAAGGATTCATCAAAACGGGATCGGTCGTGGCGAACGCGCCGGCTTGGAAAGAAAACAAACGCCAACCGAGTCCGCTCGAGACCAGCCTGCCTAACATTTTTGCTGCAGGCGATGTCCGCTCCGGCTCGGTCAAACGTTGTGCCGCTGCCGTCGGCGAAGGCGGTATGGCGGTCGCCGGCGTGCAAATTGCCCTCGCCGATTCGGCTGAGCGTTGAGCCTCTCGAGGGGCGCGCGCGTTCTTTTGACTGCGCCATCTCTCAACTTTCAACCATCCTTTCTCAACTTTCTCCAGTCCGATCGACACCCACGCGCGTCCGCGTTTCATCCAGACGAATCTCACGTGAAAATGTCCGAACCGCGCCGCCGCATTTCCCGCCATGGCGACGTCAGACGTTTGAGATGGCCGATTCCATCTTAGACCGATGCAACGATGCAACGCTTTTAACAGATCACCTCAGCGAGGCTAATCCTGCTTACCGAGAGTTTGGGCGTAGGTTTTGCCGTAGGGATAGAAGAGTTCCTTGTGGCCTTCCTGCCACGCCGCTTTGAGTTCGGGCGTTGTGATGTCCCAGTCCGGCCGGCACTTCTTGATAACGACGCGCAAGTCCTGGCGGAGATCTTCCACGGTGGGCCGGCCAAAGAACCAGTAGCCCATGTAGATCTTGTAAACGACAAGACCGGACTCGAGCACAATCGTGTGCGGGATCATCGGATTGTGGAGAGGATCAGTGTACTCGGCGATGTCGAGATCCTTTTGGACCTTACGCGCTGGGTCGGAGAGGAACGGCCAGTGCGCGCCCACTCCGGTGCGATATTCGTTCGTCTCAGTGATATTGTCCGTGCTGATCGTCACTAGCCAGCAGTAGCCAACCTCGAGTTCACGATGGAGTTGAACAAGTCCTTCATGTTGCCGGCGGTCTTTAGGGCAGAAACTTCCGCGACTGAGGACCAGAACCATTGGATCTTGTCCTTGCAATTCGGAGAGCTTTCGGCGTTTCGCGGTGTGGTCGGAAAGCTCGTAATCAGGGAAGACAGCTCCGGGAACTATGTCAGATCTCATACAAAACGTGCCTCTGCTTCATAACTATGGTCACTCGTCACCGGTCATTCAACGCCAGTCCCGCTCGGATCATTAGTGCTTCGCCGCGTACAAAAGCCACACTAAACCGAATGGAAGGCTCCGTCTTTACGCGGCTTCGTCATTTTCCCTTCTCACCACTTTCGCTGTTCAGCCTTTTCTCCGAAAGATTATACCTTCTAGTTTTCTAGGAGGTTAGCTCTTATTGCAGCGGAAGAGTGCTTGCTGAAACTTGCCGCGACCGCGGGCAGGTTCTTCAATAGACGTAGAGCCAAAGTGCGAACGGCCGAAATCGTCATGTCCAGAGCCCAGAAAATAGTGACCAATCTTCTCGCGGTCGCGGACATTCAGATCAACGGCACTCGGCCATGGGACATACAGGTACATGATGCCCGCTTTTTTAGTCGCGTCCTCGCTTCAGGCGCGCTCGGTTTTGGAGAGTCTTATATGGAAGATTGGTGGGACTGCATCGCGCTCGATGAAATGTGTTACCGCGCCATTCGCGCGCGACTCGATCAGCGTTTCGCGTTTCGCCTCCCGAATCTCTGGGCGCTCCTTACTGCCCTTGTCATCAACCAGCAAACTCGGCATCGCTCCAGAATAGTCGGTCGCGTCCATTACGATCTAAGCAACGATTTCTTCGAAGCGATGCTCGATCCAAATATGCAATATTCCTGTGCGCTTTTCGCTGAGGGCGACGACCTGGCGGCTGCACAATTGCGGAAACTAGAGTGGATTTGCGAGAGGCTGCGTCTGCGCCATGGCCTGCGCTTGCTCGACATCGGCTGTGGCTGGGGTGGGCTAGCCCGCTATGCCGCACGTCATTACGGCTGTCAGGTGGTCGGGATCACAATTTCACGCGAACAATTCGAGTACGCGCAACGCTGGTGCCGCGGATTGGATGTTGAAATTCAATTGCGCGATTACCGCGATGTCACCGGCCGATTCGATCGGGTGGTGAGCGTCGGCATGGTTGAACACGTCGGCTCAAAAAACTATCGCACGTATTTTCGTGCAACGGCTCGTTTGTTAGGCGATGACGGATTGTTTCTCTGCCAGGGAATCTGCGGCAACTCTTCTCGACTCGCCCCCGATCCCTGGATCACGCGCTACATTTTTCCAAACTCTATTGTTCCATCGGCGGCTCAGCTGATGCGCGCCGCGGAAAGTGTTTTCATCCTGGACGATGTCAAGAACATCGGGCCGAACTATGACCAAACGCTGCTCGCGTGGGAAGAAAACTTCCGCCGCGCCTGGCCGCGTTTTGTTGAACGTTACGGCGAACGTTTCCGGCGGATGTGGCGATTTTATCTGCTCAGTTGTGCCGGCGCATTCCGAGCACGCAGCCTGCACGCCTTCTCGATGCTCTTTTCGAAAGACTTCATCGGAAACAATGTCCGCGACGAGAGAGAGGCGGTCTCCTCATTGCACGCTGACATTGGGAATCGCTCCATCGCGACGGCGGGCTAGACCCGCGCAAGTTTCGATACTCAATTCTACTTTAGCCTTTGTCTTCGCTCGCGGCCAACTCACTCACCGCTACGTCGCGTCCGCGTTTCTGTTTCCGCTACTTCACAAAGTCCCCGACCAACGCGGCGATCTCATCTGCCGCCGTATCGAGCGCGAAATGGCCAGCATCGAGCACGTGGACTTCGGCTTTTGGCACGTCCTTATGGTAGCGTTCCGGTTCGCCGAGGTCGAACGAGAGGTCATACTTACCCCAGATTACAAGTAGCCGCGGCTGCTTTTCCCGCATCCACGCCTGCCATTTGGGGTAGGCGTCCACATTTGTTCGATAGTCGTAGAACAAATCGCTTTGAATCTGCGCCTGATCGGCCTGATTCAGAAAAGCAAATTCATCCGTCCACAAGTCCGGGTCGTAATGTTCGACGTTTGGATCGTTCCCGACATGACGCGTTCGCGTCGTTTGTAACGACAGGAGATTTGTCCGAAGCGCATTTTCGTTGGTCGCACGATCTTTCCAAAACTCACGTCGCGTTTTCCAATTCGCCCCCAGGCCCTCGTTGTGCGCCACTGCGTCCTGGACAATGAGAGCCTCGATCCGATCCGGATGAGCCAGGGCCATGCGAAAACCAACGGGGCCGCCGTAGTCCTGCATGTAGAGCGTGTAGCGCGAGAGTCCGAGCGCTTCGGTGAAGTGATTCATGATCTCGGCAATATGATCGAACGTATACGCGAATCTTTTCGGGTCCGGCCAGTCGCTGTGTCCAAAGCCCGGATAATCGGGCGCGACAAGACGATAGCGATCGGAGAGCCGGGCGAAGAGAGGCTCGAACATTCGCGACGAAGACGGGAGTCCGTGCAACAGGAGAAGCGTCGGCGCGTCTTTTGGACCGGCCTCTCTATAAAAGATGGAGAGCCCATCTATCTTTATCGTCCGATAAAAAATCGGGTGTTCCATGGGACGTTCCTTGTCTTGGGCAAGCAATTGAAATGATGCCAGCATCACAGAAACCACCAACACTGTGCAGGAAATCTGTAAGCATTGGGTCAAATGTGGCGAACTGACGAGACGCATCATTCAGCTGCCGTTAGGCGAACTCGCTACTTCGAAAATTACTTCCAGCTCAACTGGGGTTCCTAGCGGAAGGCTTGCGACGCCATACACCAAGCGGCAAGGGTTCTTGTCTTTTCCGAAAACGTCTTGCAGCAGCTCCGAAGCGGCGTCAGCGACTTTCGGCTGATCGCGGACATCTCCCGAAGTGGCCACCGACACGCCGAGCCGAACGATCCGCGTTACTTTGTCGAGCGATCCCAAATGTTTTCTTGCGACAGCAAGAACGTTGAGCGCCGCGAGGTAAGCCGCTTTGCGCCCAGCTTCCACATCGAGCTCGGCGCCGACGCGCCCAATGAATTTCGCGCCGCGGCCTTCCGTTGGAAGCATTCCAGTCAAAAAAAGCAGATTGCCCGTCCGCACCGCTTCCACATAGGTGCCGAATGGTTCAGGCGGCGGCGGCAGCTTGATGCCAAGTTCTTTTAGTCGCTGCTCGGCGCTGGCCGGTCGAGAGTCTTCGCCAGTTACCATTTGCCAACGTGCGCACCGCCGTCCACGTGCAGCACCTCCCCGCTGATTTGGCGAGCTTCTGTCAGATAAACGACGGCGCTGGCAATGTCCTCAACGGTGGAGATTGAGCCCATCGGCGAAAGCGTTTTTAGAGAATCCTCCGAATCCTTGGCGTGAAGCGGTGAGTCGACGACCCCGGGAGCTACGGCGTTAAATCGAATATGCTCCTTCGCGTATTCCATCGCCAAGCTCCGTGTGACGGCATTCAGACCACCTTTCGTGATCATGGAAAGGGAAGCAGTTACGCCGGCGATTGGATTGTCGACCAGTGCGGCGCTGATGCTCACGATGCTGCCGCCGGTCTTGTGTGCCTGCATTTGTTTAACTGCAAGCTGCGTGATGTAAATGAAACCCGCGAGGTTGGTCGAGACGAGCGCATCAAAGTCATCTGCTGTGTAATCGGTGAACGGCTTCACCAAGAAAATCCCAGCGTTCGCGACGACAGCATCGATCGAGCCGAACTTCTCGATCGCGAGCTCTGCAACTTTCTGCGCCGTCTCAAATTGACCTATGTCGCCGTCAATCAAGGCGAGGTGGTCGGAAGCTGAAAGCTCGTTCGATTTCGTCGCACTCCGCGCGGTTCCTACCACATCGTAGCCGCGTGCGAGAAACGCTTGGACGATGCCCGCGCCGATCCCTTGCGACGCTCCCGTAACGATCACTGTCTTCTGAGTGCTTGCCATACGATCAGCGCAATTATTTCAAGGCCGCTCGCATCTCGATAACGGAAACCGCTATTTTCACGACGGCCTTTCTTGTTGAGGTGAAAGAGGTTCGTCCGGAAACCCGCTCACCCTTTCAGGGCGAACCGCGAAGCTTCGGCTTCGCATCTATATATAGTACAGGCGAAATTAAGACCCGGTGTTGGCGAGTCAAGGCGGCACCTGCAGGCCAGGAGAACCTCTGACTTTCTCCTTTAGCCTTTCTTTGACACGCCGTAGCCTCTCGTCGCGCCGTAGCTGGCGAAGGAGGATGACGAAGGCGGCTACTTCCTACTTTCTTCAATGGCGGCAGTCCGCGATTTATTCAGACGAACCTCTGGTGAACCCAGGAAAAGATCTGTTACCGAAAGGCGTCCTGAATAGCATTCCTTCGGATGCGCTGGGTCGTCTTTCTTCGTGCGGTGAACGTGGGCGGGGCGAATCGATGCCAACCGGCGTTAATTGCTAAGCAGCTGGCCAAGTTCGGTGTCGTTAATATTGGCGCGGTCGGTACATTTGTGGTGTGCGAAAACGTTAGCGAATCCGCGCTTCGTACTGCCATTGCCAAAAAGCTGTCATTTAAATGCGAGATCATGATTTGTCCCGCGCGCGACATCATCAAACTCGCGTCAAAGGATCCGTTTTCACGACAACCATCTGGCACCGACATCACGCGGTTCGTCAGCGTGTTACACAAGCGACTTCGCACGTTGCCTTCTCTTCCTCTCAGTCTGCCTTCGAACGACGACTGGCTGCTCAAGATCATCGCGATCCAGGGCAGATTCGTTCTGGGTTTGTATCGTCGGCAGATGAAAGCGATCACCTACCTCGGCAAGGTCGAAAAAATATTCGGCGTCGCTGCGACGACGCGTAACTGGAATACAATTCAGAAGATCGTGCAGATTCTCAGCAAAACGTAGCGCTGCCTTGCTGGCTTAGCGTTCCCGGCTTCCAAGCCGCCTGCTCGGGAAACCTTTTGGAGCCCGTACTCTTTTGGAAAACGCGCGCGTTTTACCTTGATCCTTGTCGAAGAAGTTTTTCGCCGCACTCGTCGAGTGCATCGCAACGACAGTCTTCTACGCGCCTGAGTAACGTCTCCATTAGCTTGAGCCGCTTCATCCGGTCCCGGAGTTCCGCGATTTTTCGTTGGGAGAGTTGGTGCCAGCGTTTCGGTGGAGGCGTCCCGGGCGGGAACCCGAAGAACAGCTCGCGTATTTCTTCCAGGGTGAACCCCGTCTCTCGGGCGCGCTGCACCACAGCGAGACGAAAAAGCACATTGTTGTCGTAGCGGCGTTGGCCGTTCTTGCGCATTGCCGGCAGGAGAATCCCGATCTGTTCGTAGTAGCGAATGGCGGAAGTGCGCAAACCAAACACGCGCGCGACATCGGAAATCGCCAGGTCCCCTGCCACTCTAAAATCTAGCGAGCAGCCACGCAGAACGCCACGAAAATCGCTCCGGTATTTCTTGAAAAATTCCCTTTGACTTAAAGTCGACTTGAACTCGTAGCGTCGAAAACTATGAAAAAAATATTCCAACTCATAACTGCAATTGCCGTCGTTGCACCGGTCGCAATTTGGGCAACGTCAGAAGCTTCATCGCAAACCGAGCACGTGACGCCTTTCGCCTGCAACGCACTGGCGTTGTCACCGGAGGTAAGAAACGCCATTTCGAGGAGCTTGGACCAGCGTTGCTACAACTGAAAAAGAGCACCCGCGAACTGCCAGATGGCTACGAGTTCGAGTTGCCCGCGGATAACAGAACGTATCAGTTGCTAACGGAATGGGCGTTCCAGGAGCGGTTATGCTGTCCCTTCCTCGATATCGGACTGCGGTTCGACAGGGAAAGCGGACCGCTATGGTTACGTCTCACTGGCCGGCCAGGGACTAAACAGTTCATTAAGGAGGAGTTTGAAGTCGCTAATTCTCGTTAGAAACGCTATGCCACAGGTCTCAATTCAAGAGTTCGAACGACTGCCCTTGCGAGTTCATACGTTTCTGGCCGGGGTGTCGCTGCACGACGTATGGTCCGTCGATCTGCCGCATTGGCGCGCCGGAGTGACGCTCGATGAATTTTTACGGACGGCAAGCAACGGTAAGCTTGATACCTGTGGTTGTTCGAAATCCTCGTCGCTATTCACACCCTCCCCACTCGTGCGAATGCTGCTCGATATTCGGTTCTTCGTTGGACGGTTCTTCGGTTGGGATCACGAGCCAGCGGCAACCGCGTGGCAAACCTTCGCAACGCGTTTAACTGACACCGATCATTCGAGATCACTGGCCGCAGCCGGCACGCGAGATGGGTTTTTCCGGGTCGTCTACCGCTTCGAAAACGAGCAGCTCGTCGAGTTGATCAATCGGACAGCCCACGCTGCGGCGCTAAGCGCGCTGGTCGAAACAGCGACTGTCTACCGGTTCTATTTTGGGGTCTATGTCCGCAGCGTAAGCCGCTTCACGCCGTTCTACATGGCACTAATCGACCCTTTTCGGAAACTGATTGTCTATCCGTCCCTCTTGCATAGTGTCCGTACTCGCTGGAACCAAGCGTTTGGCACAGGCTGACGCCGAGATATTGCAAGCGAAGAGAAAACAGGGAAGCACTGCGTTTCAAACAGCTGCCGCTAGTCCTCAAAATAGCCGTGGAAGTCGTCCTTTACAACGCATGGTGGTCAATCGAGGAATTTGCTATTGCCTGGCTGTTGAAGATCATTGCGATCGAAAGCAGATTCGTTCTGGGTCTGTATCGTCGGCAGATGAAGGCCATCAGCTACCTCGGAAGGATCGAGAAGCGCCTCGGTGTGGCGATCGAGAAAGTCGTCAGTATTCTTAGACAGGATGCAAAAGGATTTTAACAGAAGACAACGAAGTAAACGGAGTTCAGAGCCTACCTTCATTTTCTTTGTTTCCTTCTGTTCGATGATTCGCCTCACCGGTGCCGTTCGGCTTGAATGCGTTTGAGCAATTCGGTGTGCGTTCGATCCAGGTCGTGAGCGAATTTCACCGTTGCTTGCAGAGCTTCGGGAAACATCTCGAAACGTTTTCGCAATTTCCCGGTAGTCGGATCGTAAAAGAAGGAAATGTCCTGATCCAGATTCGGCACGATTAGTTCGTCGCTTAATTTTTGATAATGAGCCATGCGGCTCAGTCCCCACCGGATGACCGATTCGTCATTGCGCAACGCGGTGAGCGTCTCCACATCAAGCAGCTCAATACCGCCGGATTGAAGCAGCGTCGCAAAATCGCCCGGATTGTAATCGGTCGTGAACACGAACGCACGGAGCGACGGCATCTTGCCGGCGTCCAGCGCATGCTGAAATTCCGCGGCTTGCTGTTCTTCCTGGGCGGCGTTGATTTTTCCGCTTTCAATTCCCTGGCGCAATATCCGCTCGAGCGATGCCAGGATTTGATCGCGCCGGTTCGCCTCCTGGTGATGCTGCTGATAATTGTTGAGCCAGAATGCGGCGTAAACTCCGATAAAAACGAGAACCAATTCTGCCGTCCAGCGGACGAGACGTCCGCCGAAGGTCTTTCGCTTATCTTCCATCGCCCTATCCTTTTCGCTGCACTCCAGCGATCGCGCAATCGCCTCTACTCTTTGCTGCAACAGAACCGTTGCCAATCTTCCGCCGTGTCGATGTCGACCTTCCCTTCGGGGAATGGGAATTCTGCAACTTGATCACGATTTGAAAGGATGGTCGATTTCGCCCCCGCGGAGTCATCCAATCGGAGTAGCTCCGGCAAAAGACTTCGATCAAAGAGAGCTGGAACACCCAGCGTGCCCGCATAGCTCGCGGCTACAATCGGTTTTAGGGTTTCGTGATAAAGCGTCATTAAGCCATCGAGCACCGCGCGATCGACGAACGGCTGATCGCAAGCCAGCAAAACTGTCGCCTCAACCCCAGGCGCGGTGTCGAGCAAATGCTGGACACCTGTGCGAATCGAAGTTCCGATTCCACATTGCCAATTCGAATTGGCAACGATCGTCGCGCCGGTTTTCTTCAATTCGGAAGTGATAAGTTCGATTTCATGGTGTCTCCCCTTCACTCTCGGTAAGCCGTCAGAATAAAGGTGAGAGGTTCGCTCAGTGCCGAGGACTACCAAAATGGGCCGGCAACCTGCTTCGCTCGCCGCATCAACCACGCGTCGCACCAAAGTTTTGCCGCGGAATTGAATCAATTGTTTGGGCTTCCCGAGCCGCGACGATTCGCCCGCTGCCAAAATTACCGCCGCAATGTGGGACTGCGGTGACATCTCACCGCTTTAACAACGCCGGCGTGTTGGCGCACTGCAAAGCTTCATGAATCGATATTTTTCTTTCCCGCAGCGATTCACCTGATCCTTTTGCAAACACGCGCTGAATCTCGGCGATGATTGAGAGGGCAATCTCCTCCGTCGTTTCGGCTCCGAAATCGAGACCTGCAGGCGCAAAGAAGCCCGCGTTAACCGTGATCCCGAGATCGAGAAGGTGATTCATCAATTGATCGCGTCGCTGGCGTGGCCCGATCAACCCGATGTAGCGCAAATTCATCGGCAGCAATTTACCCAGCGCAGCGAAATCGCGTCCGTAATTGTGGGACTTCACAATTGCGGCCGTCCAGGCGTCAGCTTTGATCGACAACAAATTTGGATCGACCAGTTCACTCACCTCCCAACCCAACAAGTTGCCGAACAAGCGCAGCGGCGCATTATCCGGACCGTCGCCAACAATCAACAGCCGAAGCGGCGGATGAACTTTCTGGATCAACGCATGCTCGTAATCGTGATCGGTCTCCGTTCGAACAACTCGACTGCCGGCGTCTTTCTCGCCAAACGCCGTTATGACAAAACAACTACGCCGCTCGGCGAGATCGTGAGCGAGATCGCGAAGGGACTTATCGGAGATACGCTCGATGAAGATGTCGATCCTACCCGCGCAACCAAAACGTCGGCGCGTGTCGAAACTCACGATTGTTGGCTGACCAGTTTGAAGAACTTCGCGCGCGCGCAGCGCCACTTCGTCCTCGAGACAACCGGCGCTGAGAGAACCGACGCTCGTTCCGTTTTCGCAAATCAACATGCGTGCGCCCGGCCGGCGATAGCTTGATCCTTCCACGCGAACAAGCGTCGCGAGCGCAAACTCCGAGCCGGAGTGGCAGTCCGAGCCGCAGCGTTTTTTCCATTCCCGCAAAATATCGTAAATATCTTTCATATCAGTTTGTCGGGCGTGATCGGCAGATCGCGAACGCGTTTGCCGGTGGCGTGATAAACGGCGTTCGCCACCGCTGCCGCCGCACCGGTGATTCCGATTTCGCCCATGCCGCGCGCGCCCATCGGATTAAACGCGTAATCCGGTTCGCCGACAAAGTGCACCTCGATGTTGTTGATGTCGGCGTGCACGGGCACATGATAGTCCGCGAGATTTCGAGTCGCCGGCAAGCCGGTTGCCGGATCGTAAGCAGTTTCTTCCTCGAGCGCCATGCCAATTCCCATAACGATTCCGCCGAGAATCTGGCTTCGGCCGGTTTTCAAATTAATCACTCGACCACAATCCATCACGCTGACCCAGCGCGTCACCCGCACCAACGGAAGTTCGGGATCGATCTTCACTTCGCAAAACTGCGCGCCGAAACTTTGGAAACCCATCTTTTCGTTTTCCTTGAACTTGAACTTACCGTCAGCCGCAATCGATTTTGTGCCGGCGCGGTTAAGCGCCTGGCCTAACGAGTCCGGTTTGCTCGCGTCGCCGCCGAGTTCAGCCAGTTTCTTTTTCAAATTTTCCGCAGCATCGACGATCGCAGAGCCGGCCGTCGCCGTTGTTTGGGACCCGCCCGCCACTGGACCGAAAGGCAAATTCGAATCGCCCAATTCCATTTTTACTTTTTCAACTGGAATCCCGATCGCGTCGGCCGCAATTTGGGTGAGCGAAGTATATTGACCGGTGCCGAGATCGTGTGCCGCGCAACGAACGAGCGCAGTTCCCTCTGCGTTCAGTTCAATATGCGCGTCGGCCCGACCTGCGTGCGCTGGATACGTCGCCGTTGCCACGCCCCAGCCGACGAGTAGATGTCGATCCTTCATCGAACCAGGTTCGGGATTTCGTTTCGACCAGCCGAATTTTTCGGCGCCGACCGCATAACATTCGGCCAGATGCTTCATCGACCAGGGAATGCCTTTGACCGGATGATTTGGCGAATTGTTGGCCTGCCTCAATTTCAGCGGATCCATTTTTAGCGCGTAAGCCAACTCATCCATCGCGCACTCCACCGCATAAGTGCCGGGACATTCGCCCGGCGCGCGCATGAACGACGGCTGCGACACGTTCACCGTGTGCACGACGTGATCGAATTCGATTGCCGGAGCGGCGTAGAGAACGTTGGTCGACCCAATTCCGCACCCTTCGACCCAATCGCCGACCGGCGAAGTGAGCATTTCACTATGGTGCCGGATCGCCTGTAATTTTCCATCACGACCGGCGGCCATCGCGATCGTTTGAAACGTCGGCGTCCGATGTCCGGTGCCGCTGAACATTTGCTGCCGCGTCAATTCCACTTTCACCGGACGCTCGACAACTTTCGCCGCCATCGCCGCGAGAATTGTGTGGGGCCAGACCGGACCTTTGCAGCCGAACGCGCCGCCAACAAACGGACAAACCACGTGCACGTTTTCCTTCTTCAAGCCGAACGCGTGCGCTACCGTGCCTTGCGCGCCCTTCACATATTGAGTCGCATCGTATATGGTTAATCGGTCCGGCGCGTCCCACATCGCGATTGTCGCCGAACATTCCATCGGATTGTGGGTCTCGGTCGGCGTCGAGTAAGTCTGTTCGATTTTGACAACATCGTCTCGCGCCAGCGCTGCGGCGACATCGCCCTTTTTTTGCTGAAGCTCTTCGTCCAAATGCTCCTTCGGCTTGCTGACTTTGAGCGCGTCTTCCTTGGTCAGCGCCGGCGTTTCCGCGGCATAGGAAATTTTCAGCAATGAAGCGGCATGTCGCGCGTGCTCGGACGTATCTGCCACCACTGCCGCAACGTATTGGCCGCCGTAGGAAATTTTGTCGTCCGCCAGCGGCTCGCGCTCTTCAATCCGAATGCCTTCGTGCTTCTGATCGTTCGGCGGCTCGGCCAGTTTCGGCGCGTTCAAATGAGTGATGACGGCGAGCACGCCGGGCGATTTTTCGGCCGCTGCCGAATCAACTGCGGTGATCGTTCCTTTGGAAACCGGACTCGTCACCACAAAGGCGTAAGCGAGGTTCGGCAGACTGAATTCCGCCGGATATTTAGCCGCGCCCGTAACTTTGAGGTGACCGTCGACGCGGCTCACCGCCGTACTCATCGATTTCGCAGGAATTGGCGTGCTCATATTAATTTGTCCGGCGTGATCGGCAGATCGCGGACGCGTTTGCCGGTGGCGTGAAAAATCGCGTTCGCGACCGCGGCGGGCGCACCCGTTACCCCAATCTCGCCAATGCCGCGAGCGCCAAGGTCGGGCATATGTGGATCCGGTTTGTCGATAAAATCGATATCGAGCTCCGGCGGCGCATCAGCATGCACCGCGACGTGATATTCGGCAAGATTGGCATTCACGGCTCGGCCGGTTGCCTGATCCGGAACGGTGCCTTCAAAAAGCGCGGTACTGATGGCGAAAATCAGACCGCCCATGATCTGGCTGCGGGCCAGTTTCGGATTAATCATTTGCCCCACATCGTAAACGGCGGTCGCGCGTTTCACTCGGACTTGTCCGAAAAGATCGACGTGCACTTCCACGAACACGGCGCCGTAAGAAAAGAAGGAAAACTTTTCGCGTTCGTCTTTGTTCGGTTCGGACGTGAACTCAGTTTGGATCGGGGCGGACAGACTCGCGAGCTCCTGTTCGTTAGGCCAATGGCCAAATCGATCCAGCACTTTCTTTTTTAACTCCCCACACGCGCCGAGGACTGCGGGTCCGACGCTGGCGGTGAGCCAGGAACCACCGTTATTCGGCGCTGTGGGAAACGCAGAATCCCCCAGCTCGAAGCGGATTTTCTCCACCGGCACGCCGAGCGTGTCAGCGGCGAATTGCGACATCGCCGTATAGGTGCCGGTGCCAATCTCGTGCGTTGCGCTGCGCACGATCACGGTGCCGTCTTTGTTAAGGCTCGCGGTCGCACCGGCCTTTTGCTGAGCGGCTGGATAAACCGCCGTCGCCATCCCGAAGCCGATTTGCGATCCCTCCGGCCCGCGCATCGAAGCCGACTTTGGGTTTCGTTTCGCCCATCCAAATTCCTTCGCGCCGCGTTCGTAGCATTCGCGCAGGTTCTTCATCGACCACGGCTTGTTTTGGTGTTCATCGTGGTCGGCATAGTTCCGCAATCGAAATTCCACTGGGTCGATCCCACTTTCGTGCGCGATCTCGTCCATTGCGCACTCGAGCGCGAACACGCCCGGACATTCCCCGGGTGCGCGCATTGGGCAGGGTGAAGTGAGGTTTAGCTTAACGAGTCGATGAGTGACGTCGACGTTTGGACAGGAATACAACATTCGCGACATGTTCCCGCACGGCTCGGTGTATTCCGAAAGCGGTGAGGAATGCGTTGTGGTTGCATGACGCAAGGCCACGAGCTTTCCGTTGTTGTCCGCGCCGACAGTGAAGTGTTGTTCCGTCCGCGCCCGTTGACCGGCTGAATCGAACATTTGCGGCCGCGTGAATGTTAACTTTACCGGCCGCTGGACAAGCCGGGCCGCTGCAGCCGCCAGAAGCGTTTGACTCCACTGAAAACCTTTCGATCCGAAAGCGCCGCCGATGAACGGGCAGATGATCCGAATATTTTCGGCCGGTAAACGGAAGCACGCCGCAAGGAGGCGTTGAAGTTGTTTGATCCCGCGGGTGCACTCGTGAACAAGCAATCGATCGGGCGCTTCCCATTCCGCAGTCGTCGAATAGGTCTCGATCGGGTTGTGATTTTCGATCGGCGTCGAATAGGTCGCATCGATCTTATGTGCCGCGCCAGCGAGCGCGCCATCGACATCGCCGCGTTTAACCTGCAAATCTTCGCGGCCAATGAATTTTTCCGGAGTCGTTGCGGTGTTGGCGGCGCGTTCATCCGGAAGATCGACGATTGGCGGTTGCGCTTGATACGTGACTCGAACAAGTGAAGCCGCGTAAGCGGCTTGCTCGAAAGTTTCGGCGACCACAACTCCGAGATGTTGGCCGGCATAATGAACTTCGTCGTCCTGCAAGGGCATCCGGTTCTCGCCCGGCGCGCCTTTTTTCGTCAGGTCGTCCGGATACGGTTTGAAACCCGGCGTATTTTCCCGGGTTAGAATTCCGACGACGCCCGGCGCTGACTTTGCCGCCGAGATGTCGATCTTCGTTACGCGCCCATTCGCGATCGCGCTTTGGATCAACGCACCATAAGCCAGCTTCGGTCTTTGAAACTCCGCGGCGTAGGTCGCAGCGCCCGTTACTTTGAGTCTACCATCAACACGCGTGAGCGGTTTTCCTATCGTCGGCGCGGAATCAATGGCGGCCATAAACTATCCCATGGCTGCGACCGTGTTGAGCGCGCGGACAATCGCGCGCTTGGCCAGCTCAATCTTGAACGAATTGTGTTTGTAACCTTTGGCGGCGGCGAGTTCCGCTTCGGCAGCGGCACGAAACGTTTTCTCATCGGCAGCTTGACCGATCAGTTTCTTCTCGGCCGCATTTGCCCGCCACGGTTTGTGGGCGACACCGCCAAGTGCGATCCGCGCGCCTTTGATTTTCTTGCTCGAATCGAGATCGAGCGCAGCGGCGACACTGACGAGCGCGAAGGCGTAGCTCGCGCGGTCGCGCACTTTCAGATAATGCGAACGGGTTGCGAACGGAATTGAGGGGAGATCGACATATTCGATCAATTCATCGTGCTCGAGATTGGTGTCGCGCTCCGGCGTGTTACCCGGTAATCGATGAAAATCCGCGAACGGAATTTCGCGCTCACCTTTCGGACCACGCACGCGGACGGTCGCATCGAGGGCGGCCAATGCCACGCACATATCGCTCGGATGAGTGGCAATGCATTGCTCGCTTTGGCCAAGGATCGCGTGAATCCGATTGTAACCGTCAAGTGCGCCGCAGCCGCTGCCCGGATTTCGCTTATTGCACGCTGGAAATGCCGGATCATAGAAATAATAGCAGCGGGTTCGCTGGAGAAGATTACCGCCAACGGTGGCCATGTTGCGCAATTGCGGACTCGCACCGGACAACAGCGCTTCACTCAAAACCGGGTAGCGGGATTTGATCAGCGCGTGCTCGGCCAGATCGGAGTTGCGGACCATCGCTCCAACGCGGACGCCTTTGTTGCCGGGGAGTTCCTCAATTTGCGCGAGCGGCAAACGGTTGATGTCGATTAAAGCGTCGGGCGTTTCCACGCCCATTTTCATCAGGTCAATGAGATTCGTGCCCCCACCAAGAAATTTTCCCTGCGGTTTCGCCGCGATGCCGGTCACGGCTTCGTTTGGATCAACCGCGCGCGAATAGGTGAATGGATTCATGCGCGTGATTCCAATTTGTAGGGCAACCGCGTCGGTTGCCGCTGTAGTTCGGCGGGCGGTGCGCCCGCCCTACAAGCTTCGAGGCGAATTGGTCGCGTCTTGAACGTATTCATGCGCGTGTTTTCGTTTTCGCCTCTTTGATAGCGGCCAGAATGTTCGGATAGGCGCCGCAGCGGCAGATGTTGCCGCTCATCCATTCACGGATTTCGTCGTCGCTCTTCGCGTGATTTTCTTTTAGCAACGCGACCGCGGAACAGATTTGTCCCGGCGTGCAATAGCCGCACTGAAACCCGTCGTGCTCGATAAAAGCAGCCTGCATCGGATGCAGCTCTTCCCCGTTCGCGAGTCCTTCGATCGTCGTGATCTCATCGCCCTCGTGCATGGCCGCGAGGGTAAGACACGAGTTCACGCGCCGGCCGTTGACCAAAACCGTGCACGCGCCGCACTGGCCGTGATCGCATCCTTTTTTCGAACCAGTCAAATGCAATCGCTCACGCAAGGCGTCGAGCAATGTCGTGCGTGGATCGACATCCAGCGTGTAATCTTTGCCGTTGATCTTCAACTTCACTTGAACTGAATCGCCTCCGGGAGCTGTGGACGGTGTGGCGGCCGGTTGTTCCGCGGCTACGGCAGACGCGCTAACGAAGTTGACGCCGATCGAAATCGCGACGCCGGTGCTGGCGACCAGTTTGATAAATTGTCGCCGCGTCTCCGGATTACCGAAGATTAGCAACTCGTCGAGATCCCCACATCCTGGATCCAAGGGTGTCTCCGATTCGTCGGCCATCGTTTAAAGTTCGTTGCGTGCGCGAGAGATGGTTTGGAATTTTCGCCGCCATGAGTTTGTCACGATGTTCCCAAAAAGGGCAAGCCCGCGCACAAGCCTGCAAGCCTGCTGGCTTACGAGTCTCCGCCGCTGTTCGGGTCGTTAGCAGCCGAGCAGCGACGTCACTTTCTTGGCGCTCAGCGACCTTCTTGCACTATTCACCTATCACTAGTCACATTCCTTCCCGGCTCCTTGCTCCCTGCTCCCTGCTCGCGACTGTCTGCCGTATGCCGCGTTGTCCCTGGGCGACTACCGAACCCAACATCACCTACCACGATAAGGCATGGGGAGTGCCGGTTCATGACGATCGAAAGCTCTTCGAGTTTCTGATCCTCGAGGGTGCACAGGCTGGACTGAGCTGGACGACAATTCTCAAAAAACGGGAGAACTATCGGAAGGCTTTCGACGGATTTCGCGCGGAAAAGATCGCACGTTACGGCGCACGCGATGTGAAACGGCTACTCAACGACATCGGCATCGTGCGCAACCGGTTGAAGATTGCGGCGACGATCCAAAATGCGAAAGCCTTTCTCGCGGTCCGGAAAGAATTCGGCAGTTTCGATGCTTACCTCTGGAGCTTTGTCGGCGGCAAACCGAAACAGAATCGTTGGCGGCGGATGGCACAGGTGCCGGCGCGCACAACGGAATCCGATGCCATGAGCCGCGATCTACTCAAGCGCGGATTCAAGTTCGTCGGCTCGACCATCTGCTACGCGTTGATGCAAGCGACCGGCATGGTCAATGATCATCTCATATCATGTCCGCGACACCGCGAGCTCCGCCCCGGACGTCGGGGGAGGTGAAAATTGCAGGGTGTCTGTACCTCGTTGTCATCTCGAGCGAATATGCCAGTCCGGCTCAGACCGAGACATCTCTTGCTATTTCTGCCTTAAAATTTAGAGATTCCTCGTCTGGGCTCGGAATGACAAAAAGGGCGCTCACCCGAGATGAACCTCAATTGTAGTGGCGGCTTCGGCGCTCCGTGACAGACGCTATCTGAGCTATTTCCACATTCCCCTTTGCTGCCTGCTCCATCCTCTCTGCCTGTCGGAGTCCTTCAGCCCGTTAATTCCGCGCGTCTCTCGGCGGCGGCGAGCATTGCTTTGAAGCGGGGGTGCTCGCGAAGTGGATCGAGGTCAGGATCGATTTTGGCGTGATTGATAAGACCTGTGCCCATCTTTTCGAAAGCCGGGCCGAGCATCTCCAGGGCCGCCTCCGTGTCCTTCAGGTGATTAGCAAGGGCACATACGAAATTGTAACGCATCGACAAGTTTTCGGGATCGATCAACAGCGCGCGACCCATCCATTCTTTTGCCCGCTCGCCCTTACCCAACACCGCCAGGGCGTCACTGCCGTGGCCCATGGCCGAGCCGTTGTTAGGATCGTGCGCCAAAACCTTTTCTGCGCGGGCCAGCGTAATTTCAGCCGCCCGTCGAGCCGCCTCGCGATTCCCGATGGCAGTATAACAGGTAATCAACATGCCGGCCGATCCGAAGTCCCCTTCCTCCAACGCCACCGCCTTTTCAAAGTAGCAAATGGACTCTTTGAGTCGTTGCTGTCGAAATCTCAGAACTCCAGCACATTTGTTGACCTGCTGAGATTCAGGATCGAGCCGAAGAGCGATCTCGATTTCGCGAGATGCTTCGTCGTGGCGTTTTTCTTCCGACAATATCCTGGCTTTGACTGCGTGGGCTTCGGCCAAATCCGCGTTTAGTTCCAGGGCTCGTTCAGCCGCCGCCAGGCCCCCGTCTCCGCCGCGGTCGAAAGTTGAGCGCAAAAGCATTTCGGCCATGGCGATAAGTGCCCATGCCTCGGCATAATTAGGGTCGATTTCCACCGCCCGGCGGCACAAACGGATGATCGCCTCATTTACTCGACCATCGCCCTCGAAACCGGTGGCGTAGCTCTGCCGCGCCATCAGATACAAATTGTAGGCATCGACATTCTCAGTCCCACGCCGCTCGATGGCCTTCTTTTCTTCGGGCAAAAGTTTGACCTTGAGCGCATCGACGATCGCGCGCGAGATC